>Ga0193699_10000174_pt1 | contig 29001 bp, 25 predicted proteins | sample L3c2metaG_FD_160095 | JGI IMG/M metagenome (GOLD analysis project Ga0193699, IMG submission 160095) | Soil microbial communities from a riparian zone of the East river system, Colorado, United States - L3c2 | ecosystem: Environmental > Terrestrial > Soil > Riparian zone | place: USA: East...
CTCGTAGGTCGGGTCGTCTCCGGCGCCGGTCTCGTCGATCGGCGCGAGGAGCAGGCCTGAGGGAAGGAGCGACTTCCAGACGAGGAGCGGCTTCGGGCCGGAGCGAGGCAGGCGGTCGAGGCCAGGGACGATCACGCTGTCGAACTCGAGGCCCTTGGCGCGGTGGATGGTCATGATCTCGACCGCGTCCTTCGGCGCCTTTACGTCCGGCTGGGCGTAGAGGCGGCGGTCGATCTTGTCCTCGAGCGCGGCGAGATCGACCTCGCCCGCCTCTTCCAGGCGCTCGAGCTCGTCGAGGAAGATGTCGGCGTCCTCGAGGTCGGTCTCGCTCTCGACGCACGCGGGGCCACCGAGCGCGAGCCACGCGCCCTCGACGCGCTCGCGCAAGGAGCCACGCAGGCGGTTCTGCCACAGCGGCGCGAGGACCGAGCGGACGCGGCCGACGCGCTTCTGGCCATCGGCCGAGAGGTGGGTGACATCGCGCATCTTGTCCAAGATGAGCGCGCCGCTGCTGGTGTACTCGCTGCCGCCCTCCTCGCCCCGGCCGGACGAGAGGAGCAGGAGATCGGCGAGGGTGAGCCCGCACCAGGGAGCGCGCAGGCACGCGAGCCAGGCGATGCGGTCGCCGAGGTGCAGGAGCGTGCGCGTCAGCGCGTAGAGGTCCTGCACGACCTGCTTCTCGCCGAGCTGCTCGATGTCGAGGGCGCGAAAGCGCACGCCCGCCTCGTTGAGCGCGGGGACGATCTCGTCCAGGTGCGCGCGGTTGCGGACCAGGATCGCCTTGCTGCCCGAAGCTTCCCGGACGATAGCAACGACCAACTTCGCTTCCTCTTCGCGGTCGTAGCCGCAGTGCCAGGTCACGGCGGCGCCGGGAAGCGCAGGCTCGTGCGGCGAAGCGGGAAGGTACGGCACGGCGCCCGAGGTCTGGTCCTCCTGCGCGGGCAGCACGCGCGGGAACGATTCGTTGAACCATTTCACGAGGCCTTCCTGCGAGCGGCGGTTGGTGCTGAGCTCGATCGGCTCGAGCGCGACCGAGCCGATGCCCGAATGCTTCGCCTGCAGGAAGAGCGAGACTTCGGCCTCGCGGAAACGGTAGATGGACTGCATCGGGTCGCCGACGAGGAAGAGCGTGCGGCCGTCGCCCGGCTGCCAGCCCGAGGTCAGCTTGGTCAGCAATTCGAATTGCGACAGCGACGTGTCCTGGAACTCGTCGACCAGGACGTGCGAGATCTTCTGGTCGAGCGAGAGCAGGAGGTCGCTCGGATCGTCGACCGAGCCGAGCGCCTCGAGCGCGCCGTGCGCGAACTCGGTGAAGTCGGCCTGGCCGCGCTCGCCGAACAGCACCTTCAGTTGCGCGACCGCCGGCTTGAGGAGCGCGAGGATCGCTTCCAGCGCCTCCCACTGCCGGTCGTCGTATTGTGCCGGCGGCATGTTGTAGAGCGCCCAGAGCGCTTCGCGCATTCCCGGGATGCGGACGAGCTCGGGTGGCGGCGGGGAGCGTTTGGTCCACTCGCCCTTTTGCGTCAGGCATCCGCGAGCGAGCGCCTCCGAAGCCTTGGGGTAGAGCGCCTGGGCGCGCTTCAGGAGACGCGTTCGTTCGGAGACGAGAGTCGCCTCGAGTTCTGCGCGCGTCGGCACGGCGCCGGTCTTGCGCAGCCAGCGGTCGCGGCTCTCGAGCATCTTGGCGAGCTGCTCGGTGGCGAGCGGGATGTTGTTGTCGAGGTGCGCGAGCAGCCGCTCAGTCGCGGGATTGAATTCCTCGAACACGCGCGCCGCAGCCTCCTTGTAGAGGGGCTTCGCGTCTTCGATGATCTCGGGCTGGGCACCGAAGCGGGCGAGCACCGGCACCTGCCGCGTGAGCGCGGTGCAGAACGAGTCGATCGTCTGGATCCGCAAGCGGTGGGCGATCTCGGCCGACTCATTTCCCGTTTCGCGCAGGCGCTCGAGAACGCGTTTGCGCATCTCGGCCGCGGCCTTCTTCGTGAAGGTGATGGCGAGAACTTCCTCGGGCTTTTTGACGACCTCCAGCAGTTTCAGGAAGCGGCGCACCAGCAGCTCGGTCTTCCCGGAGCCGGCAGGCGCCTGGACGATGAAGGAGCGCTTTACGTCGAGCGCGGTTTCCCGGGCGGCGGCGTCCTTCACTCTTCGAATTCCTCTTCGGCCAGGACGTTGATTTTTTCGTACACGCGGCAGAGCGTCTCGAGGCCGCAGTAGCGGCAGGTTATGAGGTCCTTCTTCGGATCGACGCCCGCCTCGCCCGCCGCGAACGACTGACCGAGCCGTTCGGCCTCGGCCTTCCAGTCACGCAGCAGCGGCTGCCACGCCATCGCCTTCTGCACCTTGGGGATCGCCTTGTCGTCGCGCGAGTAGCCCATGAAGCGCATTTCTCCGGGACGTACCTTGGCAAAGGCGACTGCCGTTACTTCCTCGCTCACGGATATCGCATAAAGCGGGAGCTGCGGTTCGTCGGGGCGCGGCGGCTCCCAGCGCTTCGGCGTGATATTGCCGCCCCCCGTCTTGTAATCGATGATCGCGTGGCCGCCGCTGGAGAGCTTGTCCATGCGGTCGATGCGCGCGTCGAACTCAAGGCCGGCGAAGCTGATCTTTCTCTTGTCTTCGATGCCCGCGACGGAAAATGCCGGCCGGCTTTTCTCGACCTCGAGCCACTCACGCGCGATGCGCGCCATACGCGAGCGCTCGAGCTCGGCGAGCCGACCCTCGAGCTCCAGCTCCTTCACCGCGGCGGCGGCGGCTTGCTCGATCGCGGAATCGAGATTTCCCTGGAGGGAAGAGGAATCCTTCAGGAGACCCCACAGGTGCTTCATCAGCTCGTGCACGAGGTTGCCGCGCTTCCTCAAGTCGAGGCCGTCCGACGGCTCCTCCAGCTCCTTCGCCGAAAGGCGGTGCCTGGCGAAGGCGCGGAACGGGCACGCCGCCTGGTCGGAGAGGACCTTGGTGCCGCCGCGGATCTGCTTCGCCCTGACGGCAGGCGCGACGCGGTCTTCGAGGGTTTCCCGTCGCTTCAATTTGAATATCTCGTCCCGGAATTTCGGGAAGGCGGGGACTTCGACCTGTTTCAAGGGAACGTCGGCGATCAGCGGGCTCGACAACACGTCGCGGTCCTGCTCTTTCGTGAAGCAGGAGAACACCACCTCGCCCGCGGCCTGTTTCCAGCCGTCGGTGATGCGCCCGTCGAGCGCGAGCGAGGTCTCGGCGCTCGCCTCGGGAATGCCGGCTTTCCGCTGCTGCGCGAGCGGCAGGAAGGGATTTGGCGAGCTCTTCAGCGGCCAGGCTTCGTCGGTGAGGCCGGTGACCCAGAGGTGATCGAACTCCACGCCTGCGGACTCGAGCAGGCCCAGTACCTGGATCGGCGTATCCGGCGTTTCCGGCTGGAAGAGCGTATCGGCGCAGATCTTTCGCAGCGTCTGAAACGCCTGAGAAAAGGACATCTCCATCGAGATTCGATAGAGGCGTGACAGCTCGCCGAGCGCTTCGTGCCATTTGGCCTGCGTCTGGAACTCGTCCGAGTCGAGCGCGCGCTCGCCCGGAAAGCCCGCGGCCTCGAGCACGCTGGAGAAATGCCGTGCCCACTCGGCCGGCGTCTTCTGCGAGAACAGCCCGGTCTCGCGCATCCCGAACACCCGCTCGAGCCTCTCGCGAAGCACGGTCTTCGTCTCGAGGAAAGCGATCAGCTTCGGCAGCGCAACCGTTGCGCCGAGCTTGTCGCGCAGCCGCACGTCGAGGCGCATGCGAGCGCCGAGCTCGCTCTCGGCGCCGCCGATGAACGGCGAGCGGACGATCCGGCTCGCCTCTTCGAATGAGATTTCCTCTTGTGAAAAGTGCAACACCGTCAGCGCGGCATTCACTATGGGAAATTCTTGAAGCGGAATACCGAGCGAAACGTTGAAGGGCATAGCTGTCTTCTCGCCGCCAGGGCGCATGACTCGCGAGAAAACGCGAACCACCTCTTTTCTCTTTTCCCCCAAGGAAGGAATGACAACTCCGATCCGCGTCGCGCCGGCTTCGAGCCGCGCCCTCGCCCACCGCGCGGCGGCCTCGATCTCGTGCTTCGCGGAATCGAAAGCCGCTCGCGAGACGGTGGCAGACCGGGGATCCGGCCTGCAGAAAGCGATCTCCGCTCGGAGCGCGTCGAGGAACTCCTTCGTCTGCGGCGGCAGGATGTCGAACGCGTAGGCGACAACGAGCTTCGGCCGCTTCAGCTCCGGCAGGAACCGCCGCAGCGCATCCGGCAGCCGCGCGGTATCGAGATCGTTCTCGGTTTTCTTCTCATAGTGGGTGAGCCACCGCGCGAAAGCCTCGGTGTCCTGGTTCCCGGCGCCGGGGCGGATACGCCACAGGTTGGCGAGGTTCCAGGCGTCACGGCACTTGGCGGCCGCGCCCTCGACGGCAAGGAGACCGCTCCCGCCGACTACCTGCTTCCAGAGTTCCTCCTCCTGCGCCGGCGTGAGAAGCATCGGCAGCTCGGCCGAGAGGTCCGCATAGAGGCCGTCCTCGTAGAGGTGCTGCACGAAAGCGCCGAACGGCAGAATATCCGGCGCTTCCCAGACCGAAAGTGCTTTCCCGATCTGGAAAGCATCGAACTCCAGCATCAGCGCCTGCGACAGGCGCTTGTTGGGAGTCACGACGGTTACGGCCGCGGAGCGGCCCTGCGCCAGGCGCTCGAACAGCTCGCTCTTCTTGAGGATCGGAAATCCCGCGCCCGCGTTCATGGGCGCCTACTTTAGCGCGTATTGCTCAGCGTTCGAGAAGCTGCTTCTTTTCCTTCACCTTTGCCCACTCATCGGCGTCCTCCGGCGCGGGTTTGCGCTCGACGATGGGTTTCCAGACCTTGGAAAGCTCGGCGTTGATGGGAATCCAGTCGCGCTGCGCGGGCGGGACATCGTCCTCGGCGAAGATCGCCTCGACCGGGCACTCGGGAACGCACAGCGTGCAGTCGATGCACTCCTCCGGGTCGATCACCAGCATGTTGGGGCCTTCGCGGAAGCAATCGACCGGGCACACATCGACGCAGTCGGTGTACTTGCACTTGATGCAGCTCTCGGTGACGACGTATGCCATTGTGAGGACGAGCCCGCCTGGTTTTAGCGATTCCCGGGCATTTCGCCGGATAGCGGGGCATTTTATCACGCACGGTCCCGGACACCGCCATTTTGTCCTGAAAAAATAGCCCCTTACGTTGAACGGGCCCGCGCTTCTCCTGACCGTCAAATTCCGTTAGCATAGCCTTGAACATACGGGCTCGCGCCCAAACATATCGAACGTGCAGCGTCCGCTGCAAATTCCCGTCCCGCAGAGGAAGCAATGAACGAATTCATCCACCACGTAAGCGATGCCACTTTCGAGCCCGAAGTCCTGAAATCCGACGTTCCCGTGCTGGTGGACTACTGGGCGGAATGGTGTGGGCCGTGCAAGGCGATTGCCCCGGTGCTCGATGAGGTCGCCAAGGAGTACTCGGGAAAGCTCAAAGTCGCCAAGGTCAACGTGGACGAGAACCAGGAAATCCCGAAAAAGTACGGCATCCGCGGCATCCCGACGCTCATGCTTTTCAAGAACGGCAATGTGGAGGCGCAGAAGGTAGGGTCCCTGTCCAAGTCGCAGCTCACCGCATTTCTTGACAGCAACATCTAAAGCCACTATTCTTCTCGCAAAAGGCGGGCGGCGCGTTTAGCCGCCCTCCCACTGGCACTGGCGCCTGCAAAGGGCTGTATCCAGGCGCAAATCCTCCCCGTTTCGGTTCCCAGTTTTCCGTTCGAACGGTCTGAGGTCGTTCATCCCGCTTGGGCGTTTTATGCACCTATCCGAACTCAAGACACAGCACGTAAGCCAGCTGCTCGAAATGGCGACGTCGAACGAGATCGACGGCGCCAATCGCATGCGCAAGCAGGAGCTGATCTTCGCGCTCCTGAAAAACCGCGCCAAGAAAGGCGAATCCATATTCGGCGAAGGCACGCTGGAAGTGCTTCCGGACGGATTCGGCTTCCTGCGCTCGCCCGATACTTCCTACCTCGCGAGCACGGACGACATCTACGTCAGCCCCTCGCAGATTCGGCGCTTCAACCTGCACACGGGCGATTCGATCGAAGGCGAGATCCGCACTCCCAAGGACGGCGAGCGCTACTTCGCCCTGGTGAAAGTAGACAAGGTCAACGCCGACGCGCCCGAAGCTTCGAAGCACAAGATCCTGTTCGAGAACCTCACGCCGCTGCACCCGGACGAGTGCCTCAAGCTCGAGCGCGACATGAAGGGCGAGGAAAACATCACCAGCCGCATCATCGACATCATCGCCCCGATCGGCAAGGGCCAGCGCGGCCTCATCGTCTCCCCTCCCAAGGCCGGCAAGACGGTGCTGATGCAGCAGCTCGCTCACGCGATCACTTCGAACCACCCGGACGTGGTGCTGATCGTCCTCTTGATCGACGAGCGGCCCGAGGAAGTGACCGAAATGACGCGCACCGTGAAAGGCGAGGTCGTCGCCTCGACTTTCGACGAGCCCGCGTCGCGCCACGTGCAAGTCGCCGAAATGGTGATCGAGAAGGCGAAGCGCCTGATCGAGCACAAGAAGGACGTCGTGATCCTGCTCGACTCGATCACGCGGCTTGCGCGCGCATACAACACCGTGGTGCCCGCCTCCGGCAAAGTGCTCACCGGCGGCGTGGACGCAAATGCATTGCAGCGCCCGAAGCGCTTTTTCGGCGCAGCGAGAAACATCGAGGAAGGCGGCTCGCTCACCATCCTCGCCACCGCGCTGATCGATACGGGCTCGCGCATGGACGACGTGATCTACGAGGAGTTCAAGGGCACCGGCAACATGGAAATTCACCTCGACCGGCGCATGTACGAGAAGCGCATCTTCCCGGCGATCAACGTCAACCGGTCCGGCACCCGCCGCGAAGAGCTGCTGATCGAAAAGGAGATCCTGCAGAAGGTGTGGGTGCTGAGGAAGCTCCTCTACCCGATGGACGACCTCGAGGCGGCGGAGTTTCTGGTCGACAAGATCCGCGCAACCAAGAACAACGCGGAGTTCTTCGACTCGATGCGCAGGGGTTGAAAAACTTGTCCGGGCGCCTGATTTACTGGATAATTTCGCCCCACTCAACGCTCCCAGCAGGCAAGGAAGACACCATGAAAGCCAAGATCCATCCCGACTACAAGGAAATCCAGGTCACCTGCAGCTGCGGGAACACGTTCACGACCCGCTCGACCTTGGGCAAGCCCCTGCACGTGGAAGTCTGCTCGTCCTGCCACCCGTTCTACACGGGCAAGCAGAAGATCGTCGATACGGCCGGACGGGTCGAGAAATTCCGCCAGAAATACACGAAGAAGAAGGCGGCGGCGAAGCCCGCCAAGCAACCCACCGCATAGGCGTGTCGCGCTGCGCGCCCCGGGAAAGGCAGCTTCGGCTGCCTTTTTTCATTCGGGCGGCGGGCGATCGAGATGGCTAGAGTGAACACGATGACACCCCTTCCTCGGGCGCCGGTGCTCCTCGCGCTGCTTCTGCTTGCCTACCTGCTGCCCGGCCTGGTCGGGCACGATCCGTGGAAAACCGAAGACGCCACCGGCATCGGCATCGTGCACCAGATGCTCGAGCACGGGCGATGGATAGTGCCGCATCTGGCGGGCGAGCCGTACCTGGAGGACGGACCGTTCCACTACTGGGTCGCGGCGCTGACCGCCAAGCTTTTTGCACTGGTCCTCGCCCCCCACGACGGGGCGCGCCTGGCGAGCGGTGTGATGATGGCGGCGGTGATTGCCTTCGTTCACCTGGCAGGCCGCGAACTCTACAGCAGGAACGAGGGGATGGGCGCGGTGCTCGCCCTGCTCGGCTGCCTGGGCCTGCTCGTCCACGCCCATGAAACACTCGGCGAGATCAGCATGCTCGCGGGACAGGCGCTCGCCTGGTACGGCATCGCGCTCGCCCCGCGCAGACCGCAGCGTGCCGGTTGGCTGCTCGGCGCAGGGCTCGTCGTCGCCGTACTGAGCAAAGGAGTCCCCGCCGTGATCGCTCCGGTCACCGTCGCCCTCGCCGCGCCCTTCGTTTCTTCGGCGTGGCGCCGGCGCGAGTACCTGATGAATCTGATTCAGGCCGTGCTCATGGCTCTCGTGCTCTGCGGCGGCTGGCTCACGCTCGCGGAAAGCCTCTCCGGCGGGCTCACGCTCGCGTGGTGGCACGCCAACGCGGCGCAATTCGCCGTGCCGCACGCGGCCGATCTCGGCTATTGGGGACAGACCCTCGCCTGGACCCTGTGGCCGGCGTGGCCGCTGGCGCTATGGACTCTGTGGGAAGGGCGCCGCCGCACAATCGAGCCGGGCACGCGCGTCCTGATCGCGGCCGTAATCGTCACATTTGCGGTGCTGCTGTTTCTGAGCGATCCGCGCGAGGTCTACGCGTTGCCGCTGCTTCTGCCGCTTGCGCTTCTTGCCGGTGCCGGAGTGCCGAGCTTGCGCCGCGGCGCCGGCAACGCGCTCGCCTGGTTCGGCGCCATGAGCGCCGGATTGCTGGGCGCGGTCATGTGGGTGGGCTGGTTTGCGATGATGACGGGATTTCCCCCAACCATCGCGCGCAATTTCGCCAAGCTCGAACCCGGCCATGTGCCGCATTTTTCCTGGACGGTGCTCGCGGTCGCGCTGGCATTTACGCTGGGTTGGCTTTGGTTGATCCTCAGAGGCGAGCGCTCGGTGTTTCGCAGCGTGACTTTCTGGGCGGCCGGCATTACGCTTCTCTGGGGTCTCGCCATGACCTTGATTCTCTCCTGGATCGACTACGGAAAGAGCTACCGGACGGTCGCGCAGGCGCTGAAAAAAAACATCCCCGCGGGCACCCGCTGCATCGAGAGCCGTGGCCTCGGCGAAGCCCAGCGTGCGGTATTCGACTATCACGCGGAGGTCGTCACGCAACGCCTCGAGCGCAGCGCAGACCGCTGCTCCCTGCTCTTGATACAGGCCCGCGAAGGAGAATCCGACAACATCGGCCCCGGGTGGAAGTTCTTGTGGGAAGGCAGGCGGCCGCGCGACCGGGAACGCTTCCGCCTCTATCAACGCCAGCCGTGAGCAAGCTGACCCTATCGCCCGCATGGAAGGCGCTGGCCGCGCATCGCGAAAAGATCGCGCGCACGAGCCTTACCGAGTTGTTCGCCGCGGACGCTTCGCGCGCCGAGCGATTCTCGATCGAGGCAGGCGAGCTCCTGCTCGACTATTCCAAGCACCGGGTCGATGCGGAGGCTATGCGGCTGCTCGCCGGGCTGGCCGCCCAGGCGCAGCTGCCCGGGTGGATCGCGCGCATGTTCAGCGGCGACCCCATCAACAGCACCGAGGCGCGCGCCGTGCTCCATGTGGCGCTGCGCTCCGTGGACGCGAAGTTCCCCGAGGGCCGCGACGTGATGCCCGCGGTACGCGGCGTTCGCGAGCACATGCGGCGTTTCGTCGACGAGGCGCAGAGGGGCGGGTTAAAAGGCGGCGACGGCCGGGCCATCACCGACGTCGTCAACATCGGCATCGGCGGCTCGGATCTCGGGCCGCGGATGCTCGTGCGCGCAATGCGCAAGTTCCGCAAGCCCGGCCCGAGGCTGCATTTCGTTTCCAACATCGACCCGGCCGACCTCGAGGCGGCACTCGCAGGCCTGACGCCGGGAACGACTTTCTTCATCGTCGCATCGAAGACCTTCACGACTGCAGAAACTCTCGACAACGCCGCCCGCGCCCGTGCCTGGCTCGAGGCGGCGCTCGGAAAATCGGCCGATCTCTCGCGCCATTTCGCCGCGGTCACCGCGAACGCCGCCGGCGCCCAGGCGCTCGGGGTTCCGCCCGAGCGCGTGTTTCCGATGTGGGACTGGGTCGGCGGGCGCTATTCGGTCTGGTCCGCGGTGGGTTTGCCGGTCGCGTTGGCGGCCGGCATGAACGCCTTCGAAGAGCTGCTGGCGGGAGCGCGCGGGATGGACGCTCATTTCCGCAGCGAGCCGATCGAGCGCAACATGCCCGCGGTGCTCGCGCTTCTCGAGATCTGGTACGTGAACTTTTTCGGCGCCGAGGCCCGTGCCGTGATTCCCTACAGCGAGGATCTGCGCGACTTGCCGGCTTACCTTCAGCAGCTCGAGATGGAATCGAACGGGAAACGCGTGGATCGCGACGGGAACGAAGTCGACTACGCCACGGCTCCCGTCGTCTGGGGCGCATCAGGGACGCCCAGCCAGCATTCCTTTCATCAGCTGCTGCACCAAGGGACCCATTTCATCCCGGTGGATTTCATCGTGATCGGAGGGAACGGGGAATCGTCCACCGGGCAGGCGGCGCTCGCGGCCAATGCCCTCGCCCAGGGCGCGGCCCTCGCGTTCGGCAACCCCGCGCCGGGCGCGCCGCACAAGGCCCTCCCCGGCAATCGCCCTTCGAGCACCTTGCTTCTCGAGCGCCTCACCCCGCGCGCGCTGGGCGCGCTCCTTGCGCTGCATGAGCACAAGGTTTTCGTCGAAGGCGTCATCTGGAATCTGAACAGTTTCGACCAGTGGGGGGTGGAGCACGGCAAGAACCTGGCCCGCACGCTGCTGCCGGGGCTGCTCGAGGGCCGAGACGCGGCCGGACTCGATGCCTCCACGCGGGGCCTGCTCGCGCGGCTGCGAAAACGCGATTGACTCGGACCGCTGCGGGAATTACGCTGACGCAAACGGAGAACATCATGAACGAAGACGCCTTCAACCTGAGCATCCGTAAGTTCCTGAAGATGGTCGGGGTAAGTTCCCAAAGGGAGATCGAGCAAGCGGTAGCCAGGGCGCGCGCGGGGGGCGCAATCAAGGGCAACGAGAAGTTTCCTGCTTCGGTCACGCTCGATGTCCCGGGCATCAAGCTCTCGGTCCGGTTCGACGGCAAGATCGAACTCGAATAAGCGCGTGGAGACGTCTTGAACAAGCCCCGCGAATTCGACTCTGCGCTGCTCGAGGAGATGCGGGCGCTGCTGGGCGATCGCGTCACGGCCTCGCGGAGCGTGCGCGAGCATCACGGCAAGGATGAGTCGTACTTTCCGTACGCGCCGCCCGATGCAGTGGCATTTCCCGAATCCACCGGGGAGGTGCGCGACATCGTCGATCTCTGCCGGCGCCACAAGACGCCGATGATCCCCTACGGCGTCGGCACCTCGCTCGAGGGCCACGTGCTCGCCATCCAGGGCGGGGTATGCATCGATCTTTCGCGCATGAACAAGGTACTCACCGTGCACGAGGCCGACATGGACGCAGTGGTCCAGGCGGGCGTGACGCGGAAGCAATTGAACGAGCACATCCGGCATACGGGTCTTTTCTTCCCCGTCGATCCGGGAGCGGATGCGACACTGGGCGGCATGGCTGCGACGCGCGCATCTGGCACGAACGCCGTGCGCTACGGCACCATGCGCGAGAACGTGCTCTCGCTGACCGTCGTGCTCGCGGATGGCCGAGTCATCACCACCTCGCGCCGCGCGCGAAAATCCGCCGCGGGCTACGAGCTGACGCGGCTGTTCGTCGGGTCGGAGGGGACGCTCGGAATCATCACCGAGCTCACCGTGCGCCTCTACGCCGTGCCCGAGGCGATGTCGGCGGCCACTTGCTCTTTCCCCGACATGGCCGGCGCGGTCAACACGGTGATCCAAACCCTGCAGGCCGGGATTCCGATCGCACGCAGCGAAGCGCTGTGCGCGACGACCATGAAGGCCATCAACGCATACTCGAAGACGGCTTACCGGGAGCAGCCGGCGCTGTTCCTCGAATTCCACGGCACCCAGGCGGGCGTCGAGGAGCAGGCGAAGCTGGTGCAGGACATTGCCCGCGAAAACGGCGGCATGGACTTCGAGTGGACGACGAAAGCCGAAGACCGCACCCGGCTCTGGGCGGCGCGCCACCAGGCGTATTTCGCCTGCCTGCAGCTGCGGCCTGGATCGCGCGCCGTTTCGACCGACGTGTGCGTTCCGATTTCGCGCCTCACCGAGTGCATCGTCGAAACCTCGAAAGACATCTCCCGCGCTTCGATGCCGATTCCGCTTTTCGGCCATGTCGGCGACGGCAACTTTCACTGTGAAATTCTCATCCGGCCGGACTCCGAGGCCGAGCTTGAAGAGGCAAAGGCATTCAACGAGCGCGTCGTGAACCGCGCGCTTGCCATGGAGGGCACCTGTACCGGCGAGCACGGCATCGGCTTCGGCAAGATGCGATCCCTGCGCAAGGAACTGGGAGAGGCGGTCGACCTCATGGCGAGCTTGAAGCGCACCATCGACCCGGAAAACCTGATGAATCCCGGAAAGGTCGTGGCTTTCTCGGATTAGACCTTCAGAAAGGTCTCGCGGTAGTACTTGAGTTCCTCGATCGACTCGTAGATGTCTGCGAGCGCCTCGTGCTTGCCTTGCTTGGCGAGGCCCTTCGCGAGTTCGGGCTTCCAGCGCCGCGCCAGCTCCTTGAGCGTGCTCACATCCAGGTTGCGATAGTGAAAATAGGCCTCGAGACGCGGCATGTAGCGCGCGAGGAAGCGCCGGTCCTGGCAAATCGAGTTGCCGCACATCGGCGAAGTCTTGCCGGGAACGTGTTGCGCGAGGAACGCGAGCAGTTGCTCCTCCGCGGCCGCTTCGGTCAGCACCGAGGCCTTTACCTTGTCGGTCAGCCCGGTGCGCGCGTGAGTGCTCTTGTTCCAGTCGTCCATGCCATCGAGGACCGCGTCGGGCTGGCGCACGACCAGGACCGGCGCTTCGGAGACGGTGTTCAACTGCGAATCGGTTACGACGATCGCGATCTCGATGATGCGGTCCCTGTCCGGATCGAGTCCGGTCATTTCCATGTCCAGCCAGAGAAGGTTGTTCTGGTCCTGCGCCATGCCGCTTTTCCGTGAGCCTCTGTGTAGAATGATATTGTCGCATAACCCCTCTCGTTCAATGCATTGGTTCACCGCCGTCTTTCTCGCTGCGATCGCGCTCACCACGGTCGTGCGCCTGTGGCTTTCGCGGCGCCACATCCGGTACGTCCTGGCAAACCGCAACGCAGTTCCAGCAGAGTTTCAGGGACGCATCGCACTCGCGGCGCACCAGAAGGCGGCGGACTACACCATCGCCAAGGCGCGGCTTGGTCAGCTGGAAACACTCGTTGCAGCGACGGTGCTTCTTGCATTCACTCTCGGCGGCGGACTGCAGTTTATCTCCGAGGCCTGGGAAAGGGCGCTCGAATTCGGCGGCTACGCGCACGGCATCGCGCTGATCGTTTCGGTCGTGCTCGTCTCGAGCGCCCTCGATCTGCCCTTCAGCCTTTACCGCACTTTCGTGATCGAGGCACGCTTCGGTTTCAACCGCATGAGCCTTGCATTGTTCCTCGCCGATCTGGCAAAGGTCGCCGCGCTCGGGGCGCTGCTCGGGATCCCTCTGGTTTTTTTCGTGCTTTGGCTCATGGCGAAGATGGGCGAAGCCTGGTGGCTCTACGTGTGGCTCACCTGGGTGGCGTTCAATCTGATTGCCGCGACGATCTACCCCACGCTGATCGCGCCGCTGTTCAACAAGTTCTCGCCGCTGGAGGACGCGCTTTTGCGCAACCGGATCGAATCCCTGCTCGCCAAATGCGGATTTCGCTCGCGAGGGCTGTTCGTGATGGACAACTCGAAGCGTTCCAGTCACGGCAACGCTTATTTCACCGGATTTGGTGCGGCCAGGCGCATCGTGCTCTTCGACACGCTGATTTCGCGCCTCGCTCCGCCCGAGATCGAGGCGGTGCTGGCGCACGAATTGGGGCATTTCTCCCGCCGTCACGTTTGGAAGCGCATGGCTCTGCTGTTCGGCGCAGGTCTTGCGTTCTTGTGGGTACTGGGGTGGCTGATCGAGCGGGATTGGTTCTACGCGGCGCTGGGCGTGCGCTCCCAGAGTACTGCGACGGCGCTCGTGCTGTTTTCCATGGTCGCCCCGGTATTTACCTTTCTGCTGCAGCCCCTCGCAAGCCTGTATTCGCGTCTGCACGAATTCGAGGCGGACGCCTACGCGGCGCGACATGCCGACCCCCGCGACCTCGTGCGCGCCCTGGTCAAGCTCTACGAGGACAATGCGACGACTCTGACGCCGGACCCCTTGCACTCGGCTTTCTACGATTCGCACCCGCCGGCGGTACTGCGCATCGCGAGGCTGCAAACCCAACACTCCTAGGAGGCGAAACATGTCGAAGCTCGCTGGAAAGAAATCCAGACCCCTCCCCGCCGGAACGCCTGCCCTTACTCGGGCGCAGATCGACGCACTCCTCAAGGAAGTGCCCGGCTGGGCGTACGACGGCAAGGTCATCGCGAAGAGCTGGTCTTTCAAGAACTACTACGAGACGATGGCGTTCGTGAATGCGGTCGCCTGGCTCGTGCATCGCGAGGACCACCACCCGGACATGAGCGTCGGCTACAATCGCTGCCGGGTCGAATTCAGCACGCATTCGATCGGCGGAATCCCCGAGAACGTTTTTATCTGCGCGGCAAAAATCGAAGCGCTCGGTTCGATTTGAGCCGTGCCGGGGCGATTGAAGGCGATTTTTTCCTCGCTCAATCTGGTCGAGGTGCACCATCTCAAGAACCTGCTTCAGTCGGCAGGCATACGCTGCAGCATCAGAAACGAAGACCTGGTACGGCTTGCCGGCGAGGTGCCCTTTCCAGAGTGCGCCTTGCAGCTCGTGCCCGAGCGTGAAGAGGACTATCCGGCTGCGGAGAAGCTGCTGGCCGAATTTCTCCGACCGCAGTTGCGGCCGGTCAAGCCTTGGCGCTGTCCTGACTGCGGTGAGACGATCGAAGGGCAGTTCACAGCCTGCTGGAAGTGTGGCGGTAACCGCTAGGCACCGTCATCTCGCTAGGTCGATGCGCCGGCAAGCGCGATCAGCAGCAACAAGAGCAGCCACACCACCAAGGCGCGCCACACCAGGCCGACCGTGCTGTCCAGGTGTCCGATATCGGCCGGTTCGCCCAACCCCAGTTCCGGCCGGTCGACGACTTCTCCTTCCGCGAGGATCGGCATCCCCAGCCTGACTCCGATCGCCCCGGCTCCGCTCGCAAGAACGATTCCGAGCGCGGGATCCGGCCAATTTGCGGCCTGCGTGCGCCAGCAGTAGACCGCATCCTCGAAGTCGCCCACTACCGCGAAAGCGGCGGCAGTACAACGCGCCGGCAGCCAGTCGAGCGCGGCGAACGCGCGGCGCGCAAAACGGCTGAAGCGCTCCAGCTCCGGCGAGGTCCTTTCGCCCCAGCGGTCGTTGAGGAACATCGAAAGTCGATACAAAATCGCCCCCGTCGGCCCCGGCAGTAGCACGAACCAGAAAACCACCCCGAAGACATAGCGGTGCGATGCGCGCAGAGCTTCTTCGATCGCCAGGCGCGTAATCGCCTCGCGGTCCAGACCGGTGCAGCTCGCCTTGCGCCAGTCCGAGAGGATGTTGCGCGCCTTTTCGACATCGTCGTCCTTGAGCGCGAGATGAATGCCGGTGAAATAGTGACTCCGCTGGCGAAATCCCATCGTGAGATAGAGCGCCGCGACATTGAGCAGGAGCGCGAGGAGCGGGCTTGCGCCGTACGCGGCCATGTAGACGAGCCAGGCCCCGAGCACTGCAGGCAACACCGCAATCGCCCAGGCGATGGCGCCTTGCCGGGTTTCGCCTGCATTGAAAAGCCCTTCGAGGAAAGTCGCATAACGCGCCAGGAGTGCGTACAAATAGCGGCGGTCGGCAAGCGGACGCCATTGCTCGAGGAGCAGCGCCGCGACGAGGGAAAGGAGACTCATGGCTTCGATTCGTGATGCCCAGGGCAATCAGCCCTTCAGGAAGGAATACAGGTTCATGAGCATCCCGGCCGTGGCTCCCCAGATGTAGTACTGCCGATACGGTATGGCGTAGTAACGGCGCTCGCGGCCTTCGTGTACGACGCTGTTGCGCTGGTGGTTCGCGGGATCGAGCAGGAACTCGAGGGGCACCTCGAACACTTCGTCCACCTCGAAATCGTCGGGCCGCAGCTCGAGCGGCGGGGTCACGAGGCCGACCACCGGGGTTACCCGGTAGCCGGTCACCGTAACATACTGGTGCAGTTCTCCGAGCACTTCCACCCGCGCTGCTGCAAGGCCGATCTCCTCTGCGGCCTCCCTCAGGGCAGTCTGCGCGGCGCACGCGTCTCCGGGCTCGCTGCGGCCACCGGGAAAACTGATCTGTCCGGCATGGTCGTTGAGGTGCGCGGTACGCCGCGTAAACAGAACCGTGAGCCCGCCCTCGCGTCTCACCACCGGCACGAGCACCGCGGCGGGCCGGATTTCCCGATCGCTGCGCCAAAGGTGGCCGTCCCCCGAAGTCACCGGCTTGACCGTTCGGGGCTCGGCAAAACGCGAGCGCAGCCAGAGTTCGTCGGGCGCGGAGACGGGTGAATTCATTTGACGAGACGCAAATTTCCGGCCCCTATTCTACGCGGCAGCGGTGCCGCGATCACGGCAGGGAACGGAATTGCATTCGACCGCGGCCGGCGCTATTCTATCGGCCGCCGGAATGGATTTGCCGGCACGCGAATTCAGGACCTTTTCAAGGAGAACCCATGAAGATTCGTTTTGCAGCATTGTTCGGCGCGCTCATGCTTGCGAGCGCCTCCGCTTTGGCCTTTCACTGTCCCGCGGACATGAAGAAGATCGACGCCGCGCTGGCAAAGAACCCGAAGCTGTCGGCGCAGCAGGCGGCCGACGTCAAGAAGTTCCGCGCCGACGGTGAAACCTTGCACAAGGCCGGCAAGCACCAGGAATCGGTCGACACGCTGGCGAAGGCGATGAAGATCCTGGGTATTTGACCTGCACTCCGGAAAAATGAAAACGCCGCGGCTTGCCGCGGCGTTTTTATTTGCCCTCTCCCGTCTCAGCGGGCGAACGAGCGCGTGCGCTTGAAGCGCTCGGTGGCCTCGACCAGAGCACCGAGAATCCCCGGCTCCCACGCGGAATGCCCGGCATCAGGCACGATCCGGTACTCGGCCTGGGGCCAGGCCCGATGCAGTTCGTGCGCGGACACGAGCGGGCAAACCATGTCATAGCGCCCCTGGACTATCGCTCCCGGGATGTCGCGGAGCCGGTGCGCGTGATTGAGCAGGGCGTTTTCGCCGAGAAAAATATCGTTCATGAAATAGTGCGCTTCGATCCGCGCGAGACCCAGCGCAACGACATCCCCTGCAAAATACGCCACGGTCTCCAAACTGGGGAGCAGAGTCGAGCAGGATCCCTCGTAGGTACTCCAGGAGCGCGCAGCCGGCATGTGGACCGCGGGATCGGGGTCGATCAATCGACGGTGGTAATGACGCAGCAGATCGCCGCGCTCCTCGAGGGGGAGGAAGCCCGCGAATTTCTCCCAGGGCTCCGGAAAGACTGCGCGCAGCCCGTAGAGAAACCACTCGATCTCGCTTCTGCGGCAAAGGAAGATTCCGCGCAGAATCAGCGCGAGACAGCGCTCCGGGTGCGCCTCCGCGTAGGCGATCGCCAGCGTGCTGCCCCAGGAGCCCCCGAACACGACCCAGCGGTCCACGCGCAGATGCGCGCGCAAAGTGTCCAGATCGGCAACCAGATGCGACGTGGTGTTGTCGCGCAACTCCCCGAGAGGGGTGGAGCGCCCCGCGCCGCGCTGGTCGTACACGATGATGCGATAGGCGCCGGGATCGAAAAATCGCCGGTGCTTAGGCGTGCTCCCTGCGCCCGGGCCCCCATGCAGGAAAACCGCGGGGATCCCGTCAGGATCACCGCTCTCCTCCCAGTACATCGAGTGCACGGAATCGAGCCGCAGCATGCCGCTGGCACGCGGCTCGATTTCAGGGAAAAGACCGGGGACCGACAAACTCGCGAACTCGCCCATCTGGGGATCCGCTACGGGATCAGGATCGTCGATCCGGTCGTCTTGCGCGCTTCGAGATCGCGCTGGGCCTGAGCGGCATCCTTGAGCGCATACCGATGGTTCACCCCGATTTTGACTTTCCCCGAGAGGACGACATCGAACAGGTCCTTGGCCGTAGCGACCAAGTCGTCGCGCTTGGATGTATGGGTCACCAGCGTCGGACGCGTGACGTAAAGCGATCCCTTTTGTGCAAGCACCGCAAGTTCGAATGGGGGTACCGCCCCCGAGGAGTTTCCGAAGCTCACCATCAACCCGCGCGGCTGCAGGCAGTCGAGCGATCCCGTGAAGGTGTCTTTTCCGACCGAGTCGTACACCACCGGCACGCCCTTGCCGCCGGTGAGCGCCTTGACGCGCTCGACAAAATTCTCCTTGCGGTAGTTGATGCAATGGTCGGCGCCGTGCGCCTTGGCGAGCGCGCATTTCTCCTCCGAACCGGCCGTGCCGATCACCGTTGTGCCGAGCGCCTTCAACCACTGGCACGCAATCAGTCCGACTCCGCCCGCGGTCGCGTGGAACAGGATGGTCTCGCCGGACTGAACCTTGTAGGTGCGCCTCAGCAGATACTGGGCAGTCATGCCTTTCAACATCATCGCCGCTGCGGCTTCGAAGGAAATACCCTCCGGCAGGACGACCAGGCGGTCGGCGGGCATGGTGCGCACCTCGGAATAGGCGCCGGGAGCGCCACCCGCATACGCAACGCGATCGCCCGCTTTGACCTGCGTGACTCCCGCCCCTGCGGCCTCCACCACGCCTGACCCTTCGTTGCCCATTCCCGACGGAAGGGCGATCTTGTACAGCCCGGAGCGCTGATAAACGTCGAGAAAATTGAGTCCGCAAGCCTTGTGGCGCACCCGCACCTCGCCGGGTCCGGGGTCGCCGACCTGGACGTCTTCCCATTTCAGAACTTCGGGCCCGCCTTGTTGGTGGATTCGAATCGCTTTGGGCATTGCTTCTCCTTGAGTCAACGGTGTTCGTCGGGGATCTCGCGCGCCGATCGGGCGCAGGGATTATTTTTTCGGAGGATCTTCGCGATCGCCGGCCGGTTCTGAAGCGCGCGGAGGCACGCTTGCCGCTGCGGCCTGCATCGCGGCAAGGGCGGCTTTCTGCATTTCCAGGCCTTGAATGGTCGTGTGCAGAACGCTGAGGTTCATGTTGAGCCAGTTCTCCACCGATTTCAGCTCCGCGATACGCCTTTCGACCTCATCCGGGATGAGCGTCGGGGCCACCACCCCCGCCAGCGGCAAGCCCATCGGGCCCCAAAGGCTCTTCAGGAATTCGAACGGATCGGGAGGCTGGTTCATGAGCGTGGGGCGGTGAGAGCAGCCTCAAGTTTATTGTTGGGGACCCAAAAACTCCAGCACCTCGGCGCGGCGCGCCATGGTGTCCTGATAGCCCAGATCAATCAGCGCCCGGCAGTACCCCTTCTCGAAAAGCAGATAGCTCGCGAGGTTCGATCCGTTGCGGTTCATTGCGCCGATGCCCCGCAGGAGGAAGCGCACCGTCCATGGCAGCTCGTGCACGTGGCGGACAACCATGCGCTCGATGGGCTGGCTGGGCGAGATCACCAGCACCTTGATCGGCCGCAGCGGCAGCCCCGCCTCCCGCAGCTTCTCGGGAGCAATGAGGCTGATGGTGCGGTTTATTCTCTGCACGAGCTCGATATCGGCGTTGAGGCTGTCCAGGAAAATGCTGTTCAGGGCGTGGCCTGCGATCTGCGCCAAGGAAGGATAGAGATTTCCGCGGACCCGAGGGGGCTCGGAGTTCGCGCCCGGCCGGCTGCTGCCCACCACCAGCACCCGGTCGGCACCCAGGTGCAGGGCGGGGCTGATCGGCGCGATCTGGCGCATCGACCCGTCGCCGAAGTATTCGCGGTTGATTTTCACCGCGGGAAATATGAAAGGCAGCGCCGACGAAGCCATAAGATGCTCGACCCGGGTCGGCATCGCGGCGCCGACGCGCTGGGTGCGCTCCCACGCTTCGGTGTCGGGCCCTCCCTGATAGAAGGAGACGCTCTGCCCGGAAGAGTACCCGGAGCAGGTGATCGACACCGCGTACAGGCAGCCGTTGTCGATGTTCTCCTGGATGCGACCGAAGTCGAGGCTGCGCGACAGCATGTCCGCGAGCGGGCCGTTGTCGAGCAGCGAGACAGGGCTGGTGCGCGACAGCAGCGTTATCGCGGCGAGCCAGCGAAGCCCCACGCGGGCGATCCCGAGCGGATCGGAACGGTAGACGTGATGAACGTGAAAGTTCTCCCAGACCTCCAGAAGCCGCCCGACCGCAGCATCGAAATTGTCTGCGAACACCGCGAGCGTCGCGGCGTTGATCGCGCCCGCCGAAGTGCCGCACAGGATCGGAAACGGATTCTTCTCGGGCAGCGGCAGCAGTTCCCTCACCGCTTTCAACACGCCGACCTGATACGCCGCCCGGGCTCCGCCTCCGGTCAGGACGAGTCCTGCCTTGGACTTGATGGATTCGGGAATCAATGCCATGCGCGGGGCTCGTTCGGAAGTCGGCGGCAACCAGATGGAGTCTTCAGCTTCGGCGTGTCCGGGACTGCGTTTCCTCGCCGTAGGCGTTGGCGTCCACCACGGTGAATGCGGTCATGTTGACGATGCGCCTGACCGTCGCCGAAGAAGTGAGGATATGCACCGGGCGCGCCGCGCCGAGCAGGATCGGCCCTATGGTGATGCCGTCGCCAGCGGCGGTCTTCAGCAGATTGAAAGCGATATTGGCGGCGTCCAGAGTCGGCATGATCAGAAGGTTCGCCTCCTCTTTCAAGCGCGAGCGGGGGAAAATTGCAAGCCGCAGCTCGGCGTTGAGGGCCGCGTCGCCGTGCATCTCGCCTTCGATTTCGATTTCCGGAGAGAGCGAACGGATCAGCTCCAGCGCCTTGCGCATCTTCTGCGCGGACGGCGCATCGCTCGTGCCAAAACTCGAGTGCGAAAGCAGGGCCGCCCTGGGGACCAGGCCGAAGCGGCGGATCTCGTCCGCGGCGAGCGCCGTCATTTCAGCGAGCTGCTCGGCGGCAGGGTCGAGATTGACGTAGGTGTCGCAGATGAAGACCGTGCGCTTGGGCAGCATGAGCGCGTTCATCGCATAGAAATGCCTCGCGCCGGGCCTCAGACCGATGACCTGGTCGATGTACTGCAGATGCAATCCGTACGTACCGAAGGTGCCGCAGATCATTCCCTCGGCCTCGCCGCGGTGGATCATCATGGCGCCGATCAGCGTATGGCGGCGGCGCATTTCCATCTGCGCGTATTGCTGCGAAACCCCTCGCCTTTCGGTGAGGCAGTGGTACTCGGTCCAGTAATCCCGGTAGCGGGGATCGGATTCGGGGTTGACGAGCTCGAAATCGGTCCCCGGCCGTATGCGCAAGCCGTGGCGTTCGATGCGCCGCTCGACCACGGAGGGTCTTCCCACCAGGATCAGCTTGGCGAGGCCCTCGTCCACCACCACCTGAGCCGCGCGCAGCATGCGCTCGTCCTCGCCCTCGGCAAACACGATCCGGCGCCGCGGACCTTCCTTCGCCGCGTTGAAGATCGGCTTCATGATGAGGCCCGAGTGATAGACGAACTGCAGCAGCTGGTTGTTGTAAGCGTCGAAATCGACGATCGGACGCGTGGCTACGCCGGAGTCCATGGCGGCCCTCGCAACCGCCGGCGCGATTTTTACGATCAGGCGCGGGTCGAACGGCCTCGGGATCAGGTACTCGGGTCCGAACTTCGGGATTTGCTCGCCGTAGGCGGCGGCCACGATCTCCGACTGCTCCGCCATCGCAAGATCGGCAATTGCGCGGACCGCTGCGAGCTTCATGGGCTCATTGATGGCGGTCGCTCCGACGTCGAGCGCGCCGCGAAAGATGAACGGAAAGCACAAGACGTTGTTCACCTGATTCGGAAAATCCGATCGCCCCGTCGCCATGACCGCGTCGGGGCGCACGCTCTTCGCGACATCGGGGAGGATCTCCGGCTCAGGGTTGGCAAGCGCAAGGATCAGCGGCTTGTCGGCCATTTGCGCCACCATCTCCGCCTTGAGAACCCCGCCGGCCGAAAGGCCGAGAAAGATGTCTGCGCCAGGCATGATTTCGGAGAGCGTTCGCGCCGGCGTCTTGCGGGCGTAGCGGGCCTTGTTCGGGTCCATTTCCTCTTTTCGGCCCTGGTACACGACTCCCTTGATGTCGGACACCCATATGTTGTCCGGCTTCAGCCCCAGGCTCACCAGCAGATCGAGACAAGCAAGTGCAGCGGCACCCGCGCCCGAGCAGACGAGCTTCGCCTTTGCCATGTCCTTGCCCACGACGCGCAATCCGTTCAACACTGCGGCGCCTACTATGATGGCGGTGCCGTGCTGGTCGTCGTGGAAAACCGGAATCTGCATGCGTTCGCGCAGCTTCCTTTCGATGTGGAAGCATTCCGGGGCTTTGATATCCTCGAGGTTGATTCCTCCGAACGTCGGTTCCAGCGCCGCGATGATGTCGACGAGCTTGTCCGGATCGCGCTCGTTCACTTCGATATCGAAACAATCGATCCCGGCGAATTTCTTGAAGAGCACCGACTTGCCTTCCATCACCGGCTTGGATGCGAGCGGCCCGATTGCCCCCAACCCCAGCACGGCGGTCCCATTTGTCACGACACCGATAAGGTTTCCGCGCGCAGTCAGCTTGCGCGCCTCCGCGGGGTCGCGCACGATCTCCTCGCACGCGGCCGCCACGCCGGGCGTGTACGCAAGCGCGAGATCGCGCTGGTTCAGCAATCCCTTGGTCGGAGTGACCGAGATCTTTCCCGGCGGTTGCCGGAGGTGATACTCCAGGGCGCTCCTGCGCAGGATTTCATCCATGGGAAATTCGCGACTTGAAGTTCTCGTATTGCCCGGCCGCATGATAGCCGAATTTGGCCGCGGCGCCCCGCATCCCCGCCAATGCTCCGCGTTCAACTTGGGGCGCGCTCCGGCATAATGCGCCGATGCCAAACGCGAATTTGATCCTCGCGGCCCGCATGGCCGATATCGATGCCTTCCATGTGATGGACGTGCAGAACCGCGCCCACGAGCTGGAAGCTGCGGGACGGCACATCGTCCATATGGAAATCGGCCAGCCGGACTTCGGGGCGCCGCCTCTGGTTGCACAAGCGGCGATCGAGGCGATCCGAGAGCGCCGTCTGGGTTACACGGCTTCGCTCGGCATTCCAGAGCTGCGTCAGGCCATTTCCGAGTACTATCGTGAACGGCTCGGCGTGACGGTGCCTTCTTCGCGGATCGTTGTCACCGCCGGGGCATCGGGTGCCTTTCTGCTCACGCTCGGTGCCTTGGTCGACCCCGGCAACGAGGTGCTGATGCCCGACCCCTGCTACCCCTGCAACCGGCACTTCGTTCGCATGTTCGAAGGCCGTCCCCGCGCGATTCCCGTCGATGAGAACCAGCACTACCAGCTTGCCGATGCCGATATTCGCTCGCACTGGAACCGGGCAACGCGCGGCGTGCTGCTCGCTTCACCTTCCAACCCGACCGGCACCATGATCCCGCGCGAGGAGCTGCGTGCAATCATCGCCTCAGTGCGGCAGGCGGGCGGGTTCGTAGTGATGGACGAGATCTATCAGGGACTGGTCTACGACGGCGAGGCGTCCACTGTGCTCGGGCTGGCCGATGACGTGTTCGTCGTCAACAGCTTTTCCAAGTACTTCAACATGACGGGCTGGAGGCTGGGCTGGATCGTCGCTCCCGAGACCCACGTGCGGGAGCTCGAGAAGCTCGCCCAGAACGCATTCATTTGTCCCTCCGCTCCCGCGCAATACGCGGCGCTCGCGGCGTTTCGGCCGGAAACGCTTGCGGTGCTGGAGGAGCGCAGGCAGGAGTTCCGCCGCCGTCGCGATTACATGGTTCCCGCACTCCGAGAGCTGGGATTTCGCATCCCCGTCATGCCCCAGGGCGCCTTTTACATCTACGCCGGGTGCGAGGGCTTCTCCAAGGACAGCACCCAATTCGCATTGCGCGTGCTGGAGGAAGCGGGCGTCGCAATTACGCCGGGCCTCGACTTCGGCTCGAACCGCCCGGAGCGCCACGTGCGCTTTGCCTACACGCGCTCGCTGGAAGACCTCAAGGAAGGCATCGAGAGGATCGCGCGAATGCTGGGATCCCCGCGCCGTTCGGCTCGGGCGTGATCCCTGACTTACACCGAGCTGCGCACCCCCGGGCGACCGAATTGGCGTACGGCCTGCTGCAACCGCTCCTGTTCGGCGAAGACCTTCTGGGCGTATTGGCTCGAAGGATCCGCCAATGCCCCGTTATAGAACTGCAGACCCGCCTCGAGACTGCCGGTTCGGCGAACGTATTCCTTGAGGATGCGCGCTCCCAACGCGATGTTGATCATCGGATCGAGCACCGCTTCCTCTCCGCCGTGTTCAAGCAGCTTGTCGAGGTGATATTTTGGAATCACCTGCATCAGCCCTCTGGCGCCCACTAGGCTCTCGGCTACCGGATTGAAGCGCGACTCGACCGCCATTACCGCGAGTATCAGCAGAGGATCCAGACCCACCTGCCGGCCGGCGTCATGGGCAGCGCCCACGAACTGCTCGGTGACATCCGGCGCGATCCGGTATTTACGGGAGACGTAATTGGCCAGCGCGCGGTATTTCTGAGTGTCCGCATCGTCCGCCCTGTCGAGCAGCGAGAGCGCTCCGTCGTAGCGGATCGAGCCGACCGCGGCAGAGCGGCCGGCGAACTCGTCGAAGAACAAGGTCTTCCCGCGCATGAGAATGAGCCCCACGGCTACCAGCCCGATGAGGGCCAAGCCATGGTGAAGTACCGTCGCCACTGTTCCAAACCGACCCAGCAATTCTTGTTTCACTCCGGTGGTGTTCATTGCACCTACCTCCATTCTTTTGCCTTTGAAAGGCAGATAAAGCTCTAGGTAGCCGGCTCCGCTCCCTGAAAACCTTAAACGCCCCTGTTTGTTTTTCGAAATACAGAAAGATTGATGCACCGCAACAACGCCATTCTAAAGAGGCACTTAACCCCAGTCAAACCGTAAGAGCCCCAATTGAGGGGCCGGTCAGCCCGGCCCTCCCTGTTCCGTAGCCGAATGGCCACGGTTCAGTCCGGGGCACAAAGGCCCCCGGACTGACCGCAGTTCACTTGCCACCCACTTAAGGCCTGGACCCTGTCGGAAAGGGCCATGCGGCTGCGGGGTTCAGGGCGGTTTTCGCGCCTCCCAGCGTCGCCGCTGCCGAAGGGGCTGTGACCGTCGATCCCGCCATCGTTGCCGCCGGCGTTGCGGCTTTCCTAGCCGCCTTTCCTTTGGGTCTCGCCTTTTTTCGGGCGGACTTTTTCTTGGCCGCTTTTTTCGCGGGTTTCTTCAGCGACCTCCGTTTCGCTTTCTTACTCGCTTTCCTCTTTTTCTTTTTCTTTGCCGCTTTCTTGCCTTTTCTCTTCTTTGCCATGACTGGCCTCCATCAAGAGTTATGAAACAACGAACCCGCCCGTTGGGGCGCGGGCTATTCAACCGCCGGGGCAAGCCCCGGAGAATTGAATTCCTTTCCTGCCCTGCTGGACAGCAGGTCCTCGTACAAAATGTCGGGATCGCCGCGGATTCGATCGAAGCGGCAGGGGCCTAGTCCCAACTGAGCGCACCCCCGGTTTGATACTCGATAACCCGAGTCTCGAAAAAATTCCGCTCCTTCTTGAGATCGGTCATCTCGCTCATCCAAGGAAACGGATTGCTTGCCCCGGGAAACATCGTATCAACGCCGATCTGCTGGCAACGCCGATTGGCTATGTAGCGCAGATACTCCTTGAACATCGGAGCGTTGAGCCCCAGAACACCGCGCGGCATGGTGTCCTCGGCATAGCGGTATTCGAGCTCTACCGCTTTCCTGATGAGGCCCTGAATCTCCTCGCGGAACTCGGAGGTCCACAAGTGCGGGTTCTCCATCTTGATCTGGTTGATGAGGTCGATGCCGAAATTGCAGTGCATCGACTCGTCGCGCAGGATGTACTGATACTGCTCGGCGGAGCCGGTCATCTTGTTCTGACGGCCCAGCGCCAGAATCTGGGTGAAGCCGACGTAGAAGAACAGACCCTCCATCACGCATGCGAATACGATGAGGCTGCGCAGCAGCTTTTGGTCGGCTTCGGGCGTGCCCGTCCGGAAGGTCGGGTCGGTCAGGATGTCGATGAACGGGATGAGGAACTCGTCCTTGTCGCGGATGCTCGGGATCTCGTGATAGGCGTTGAATACCTCGCCTTCGTCCAGGCGCAGGCTCTCGACGATGTACTGGTAGGCGTGGGTATGGATGGCCTCCTCGAACGCCTGACGCAGAAGGTATTGCCGGCATTCCGGCGCGGTGATGTGGCGGTAGGTGCCGAGAACGATGTTGTTCGCCGCCAGCGAGTCTGCCGTGACGAAGAAGCCCAGGTTGCGCTTGACCAGGCGCCGCTCATCCTCGGTCAGGCCGTTCGGGTCCTGCCACAGGGCGATATCGCGGCTCATGTTGACTTCCTGCGGCATCCAGTGATTGGCGCAGGCGGCGAGGTACTTTTCCCACGCCCATTTGTACTTGAACGGCACGAGCTGATTCACGTCCGCCCGGGCGTTGATGATGGCCTTGTCCTCGACACGCACGCGCCGCTGGCTGTTGCCGGCGGAATAGCGTTCCGTCGGGACTGCAGCCGGCATCGACTCCAGCGGCGTCAACCCGCTCATCGTTTGCAGGCTGAGGCCCGGGATCGCCTCGGCCCCGATATCGTCAAAAGAAAGCATTTTCTCTCCCCATCTTCTCGTGCCTGCCCGAACTCATTGGCAGGATTCGCATTCCGGATCGTCGATCTTGCACAACTTGATTTCCGGCTCGTCTGACGCACGCAATGCGGCCACGGGGCCAGCTTGCGCCGCGGGCATCCCTCCTTCGGGAACTGCGTTCAGTTGACCGGCTCTCACCGTGGATTTCTCGGCATGCGTCGCGCCCATGGCACGCAGGTAGTAAGTGGTTTTCAGGCCCCGCTGCCAGGCGAGCTTGTAGCTTTCGTCGAGCTTCTTGCCGGAAGCCTGGCCGATGTAGATGTTGAGCGACTGGGACTGGTCGATCCATTTCTGCCGCCGCGCGCCGGCTTCGACGACCCACACGGGTTCGACCTCGAACGCGGTGGCGTAGAGGCGACGCAAATCGGACGGTGCGCGGTCGATGCGGGCCAGGTTGCCGTCGAAGTACTTGAGATCGGCCACCATGACCTCGTCCCACAGGCCGAGCTTCTTCAGATCGGTGACGAGATATTCGTTGACGACGGTGAACTCGCCAGACAGGTTCGACTTCACGAACAGGTTCTGAAAGGTCGGCTCTATCGAGGCGGAAACCCCGATGATATTTGCGATCGTCGCGGTCGGAGCGATGGCGAGGCAGTTGGAGTTGCGCATCCCGTGGCGCCTGATGCGCTCGCGCAGGGTCTTCCAATCCATCGATTCCGACATGTCGATGTCGACGTATCCTCCGCGCTCCTCGCGCAGCAAGTTGAGCGTGTCCTGCGGCATGATGCCCCGGTCCCACAGCGACCCTTTGTAGGACGCATAACGGCCGCGTTCCTCGGCAAGCTCGGTGGAGGCCCAGTAGGAAAAATAGGCGACGGTTTCCATGGATCGATCGGCGAATTCCACGGCCTCCTGCGAGGCGTAGGGGATTCGCAGCAGGTGCAGGCAGTCCTGGAAACCCATGATGCCCAGGCCTACCGGCCGGTGCTTCACGTTGGAATCGCGCGCTTTTCTCACGGCGTAGTAATTGATGTCGATGACGTTGTCCAGCATCCGCATCGCCGTGCCAACGGTCTTCTTGAGCTTGTCGTGGTCGAGCCTGAGGGCCCCGTCGATGAGTTTCATATGCCCGACCATGTTGATCGAGCCGAGATTGCACACCGCGATTTCGCTGCTGTTGGTATTGAGCGTTATCTCGGTGCACAAGTTGGAGCTGTGCACGACGCCGACGTGCTGCTGCGGCGAACGCAGATTGCAGGGATCCTTGAAGGTTATCCACGGATGCCCGGTCTCGAAGAGCATCGACAGCATCTTGCGCCACAGCTGCGCCGCGGCAATCTTCCTGTATAGCTTCAGCTCGCCCTTTGCGACTCTCTCTTCATAGCCGACGTAGGCTTTTTCGAATGCACGGCCGCACTTGTCGTGCAGGTCGGGTGCGTCGGAGGGACTGAACAGCGTCCACTCGCCGTTCTCCATCACGCGTTTCATGAACAAGTCCGGGATCCAGTTCGCCGTGTTCATGTCGTGAGTACGGCGCCGGTCGTCGCCGGTGTTCTTGCGCAGCTCGAGAAATTCTTCGATGTCCAGGTGCCAGGTTTCAAGATAAGAACACACTGCCCCTTTGCGCTTGCCCCCTTGATTGACCGCCACGGCGGTGTCGTTCACGACCTTCAGGAATGGCACCACTCCCTGGGACTTGCCGTTGGTCCCCTTTATGTGGGAACCCAGGGCCCGCACCGGGGTCCAGTCGTTGCCGAGCCCTCCGGCATACTTGGCAAGCAGGGCGTTTTCCTTGATCGCTTCGTAGATGCCCTCCAGGTCGTCCGACACCGTAGTGAGATAGCACGATGAAAGCTGCGAACGCGTCGTGCCGGAATTGAACAGCGTCGGCGTCGAGCTCATGAAGTCGAACGAAGACAGCACGTTGTAGAACTCGATGGCGCGCGTCTCGCGGTCGATCTCGTTCAAAGCCAGGCCCATCGCCACGCGCATGAAAAACACCTGCGGCAGTTCGATGCGCGTGCCGTGGATATGCAGGAAATACCGGTCATAGAGCGTTTGCAGGCCGAGGTAACCGAACTTGAGGTCGCGCGATGCGTCCAGAGCAGCGCCGAGCCGCTTCAAGTCGAAATTGGCCAGGCGCTCATCGAGGAGTTCGGCGCGGACACCTCGCGCGACGAATTGTGGAAAGTATTCGGCGTATCGTCTCTTCATCTCCGCCTGCAAGACCTCCTCACCCAGAACCTCCCGCCTGATGGTGTGGAGGAGCAGCCGGGCGGTGACGTAGCTGTAAGCCGGATCCTTTTCGATCAGTGCGCGCGCCGAAAGCACCGCGGACTTTCGCACCTCGTCGGCAGGTACCCCGTCATAGATGTTCTTCAGGGTTTC
>Ga0193699_10000175_pt1 | contig 28933 bp, 29 predicted proteins | sample L3c2metaG_FD_160095 | JGI IMG/M metagenome (GOLD analysis project Ga0193699, IMG submission 160095) | Soil microbial communities from a riparian zone of the East river system, Colorado, United States - L3c2 | ecosystem: Environmental > Terrestrial > Soil > Riparian zone | place: USA: East...
GTCCCGCCCAGCTTGCGATGGTCCCAGGTGGCGGTCCGCAGCGGCCTGAAGCGGATCGCGACACGCTTCGGCGCCTGCGCCTGCAGCGCCGCCCTCGCGTCGCCCTCGACCGAGGAGATCCCCTCCGCGTAGCGCAGCGTCAGCTCTTCGGCGAAGGCGAGGACGACCTCGGGGTCGCGGTGGACCTCCGCCTCGGCCTCGATCGCCGCGCCGCGCAGCTCGCCGTACTCGTGGCCGGTCTCGACCAGCACCGTGGCCCGCGGGTCGCGCTCGAGGTTGCGGACCTTCTGCGACTTGGCGTAGGTCCAGACCCAGACCTCGCCGTCGCGGGGCACGAACCACATCGGCATCGAGTGCGGCCAGCCGCGCGGGCCGAGGCTGGAGACGACGGCGATGCGCTCGGTCTCCAGCAGCTCGAGCAGCTCCTCGTCGCTGAGCTTGATCTGGTCCCTGCGGCTCATCGAACCCGGAGCCTGACCGATTTGCGAGCAGGTCGTTGCAGAATCGTTTGCCTGTGCGCGCATCGCGTCGGGAGCGGCCAGGTAGCGTCGCGGCCATGGCCACGGCAACGACGAACCGCCCACCTGCCGATGAGCGTGGTATCGTACGTACGAGCTATTTATATAGCGTACGTACGCTTAGCGAGACCGATATGGCGATCAGCGCTTCCAAACTCCGCTCGAACATCTACCGCCTGCTCGACGAGGTTCTCGAGACCGGGCAGCCGCTGGAGATCGAGCGCAACGGCAAGACCCTCGTGATCGAGCCGAAGGAGAAGGAATCGATCTGGGACCGGCTGCCGCGGCGGGAGGGGGCGATCGTCGGCGATCCCGACGAGCTGATCCACATCGACTGGTCCTCGGAGTGGAACCCTGATCCTTATTGATACGCATATTGCCCTCTGGCTGTATGCGGGGCTGTCCGAGCGACTTCCCGGGCCGGCGCGGGTGCTTCTGGGAGAGCGTCAGCCGAGGATCTCGCCCCTCGCCGCGCTCGAGCTCGCGTACCTGCACGAAGTGGGCAAGGCCCGAGATACCGTTCCGACGATGCTCGCGGCGCTGCGCCAGAGCATCGGATTGGAGGTTGCCGACGCTTCGCTCGCGGAGCTTGCCACGGCCGCGATCGGCCTGAGCTGGACCCGCGACCCCTTCGATCGCCTGATCGCGGCGCATGCGATCGTCGCCGACGCTCCGCTGATCACCGCCGACCGCACGATCCTCGAGCACCTGCCGCTGGCGAGATGGGAATGAGGCTGCGATGATCGAGCCGTGCGGATCGCCATCCTGATCTTCGAGAAGCTCACCGCCCTCGACGCGATCGGGCCCTACGAGGTGCTGCGCTCGGTCCCCGGCTGGACGGTCGAGTTCGTCGGGCTCGAGAAGGGCCAGGTCCGGACGGACAGCGGCGCGCTTGGGCTGAGCGCCGATCGCTCGTTGGACGAAGTCGGCGAGACGGACGTCCTCCTCGTGCCCGGGGGCGAAGGGAACCGGCCGCTGCTCGAGAACGAGGCCGTGCTCTCCTGGCTGCGCGAGATCGACAAAGGGACGAAGTGGACCACTTCCGTCTGCACCGGCTCGCTCGTGCTCGGCGCCGCCGGCCTGCTCGAGGGCAAGCGCGCGACCAGCCACTGGCTCTTCCTCGACCGGCTGCGCGAGTTCGGCGCCGAGCCGGTCGGCGGCCGCTATGTCGAGGACGGCAAGACGATCACCGCCGCGGGGGTCTCGGCCGGGATCGACATGGCGCTGCACCTCGTCTCCCGGGAGGTCGGGCCCGAGGTCGCCCAGGCCGTCCAGCTCGGGATCGAGTACGACCCCCAGCCGCCCTTCGACGCCGGCTCGCCGGACAAGGCGCCGGCCGAGATCGTCGAGGCTGTCACCGCGGTCGCCGGCGCGACCGACGAGTGGCTCGGCGCTCAGGCCTGAGCCGGGAGCAGCTCCAGCTCGCGCCAGGGGCCCTCGCCCGCCATCGGCTGGGTGCGGCCCTCTAGCCAGTCGGCCTGCAGGTCGTCGTAGTGGGGGCTGGCGGGGTGGCCCGACTGGCCGGTGAACATCTGCCAGCGTGAGCGCTGCGGATCGGTCGGGTCGGCGACCATGCGCCAGCTCGGCGCCCAGACGGCTTTGTAGGGGTCGTTGGGGTCGTAGGCGATCTGGCTCACGGTCTCCTGGGCGCCGCCGGCCCTGAGGCGGCGGTTGAGGAGGCGCTTCAGCAGTGGGTTGGCCTCGCCCAGCGGGTGGGGGAACTCGAGCTCGTGGACGCGACCCCAGCGCCAGCCCTCCGGGTCGGCGCCGAAGCGATCGGCGAGGTCGTCGAGGGCGCCGCACAGCGCTTCGAGCACGAGATCGTCCCAGGGACGACCGATCAGCTCCTCGTCATCCTCCGCCCAGAGCTTCATCAGGTGGGAGTGCCAGCGCCAGGGCGAGGTGACGTGCGCGGTGAAGCCGTTGTCGGCACGGTCGAGCCAGCGCTCGCAGAGGTCGCGATCGCCGATCGCGGCGCGCGCGACCTCGCGCGCAAGCCGCAGCAGGAACGCCTGGTAGATCGTTCCCGCAATCGAGTCCGGGCCGAGCCGCCCGTCCCAGCTGCGCAGCCGCTCGAGCGCGCTGCGCTCGCGCTGGCCGTGGGGGAGGAGGCGGCCCAGCCGCCGCGCCGCCTCGATCCCGGGCAGCGAGAGGTCGTCGGACTGCATCGCCTCGAAGCCGTCGAGGTCGTGCTCGTCGCTCGCCCGCAGCAGCTGCTCGATCCGCTTCGCCCGGAAGCCGTCGAGCCAGTCGCTGGTGATGTGGTGCGGGTAGTCGTCGCCGACGATGCGGTTGTTGGCGGTGACGAGGAAGCCCTTTTCGGGGTCGATCGCCTCCGGCAGCTCCTCGTAGGGGATCGGGCCCTCCCACTCGAACTCGCCCGTCCAGCCCGGCTTGGGCAGGTCGGGGCAACCGCCCCGGCGCAGCGGCAGCCGGCCGACAAGCTTGTAGCCGATCGAGCCGTGGCGGTCGGCCCAGATCAGGTTCGAGGCGGGCGAGGTGTGGCCCCCGAGGTTGGTCACGAGCTCCGGGCCCGAGCGGATCTCATGCAGCTCGAACATGCCTTTGAAGGCGGTCGGCTGGTCGAGCGTGATCCAGCGCAGCGCCAGCGGCTCGGCGTCGTCGGCGCCGAGCGCCTCGTTGACGATCGGCCCGTGGTGGGTGAGGCGCACGTCGAGGACCTCGGGCTCGGCACGGCCCTTGACCGGGATCTCCTCGCGGACGATCTCCAACGGCCGCCACTCGTCTTCGAATTGGTAGCGCTCGCCCTCGATCCGCTCGACGAAGAGGTCCTGGACGTCGGCCATCACGTTGGTGAAGGTCCAGCAGACGTCGTTGTTCTGGCCCATGTAGATGCCCGGCATCCCCGGCAGCGAGGCGCCGCGCACGAAACGCTCGCCGAGCTCGAGCCCGACCTGGTACCAGATGCCCGGCATGCTCGGCGGCAGGTGCGGGTCGCCGGCGATCAGCGGCGAGCCGGTCGCGCTCAGCGCGCCGGAGACCGCCCAGTTGTTGGAGCCGCTCGCCTCGACGGCGAGGCCGAGCGTGCGGCGCACCGCGTCGATCTGCTCGGCCAGCGCGAGGCCGTCGCCGGACCAGATTTCCTCGGTGACGATCGGGTTGTCCGCCGGGTAGCCGGGGTCGAGCTTGGCCGCCAGCTCCGGCCCGAGCGCCCGCGCCATATCGGCCCGCAGCAGCTCCTTCTCCCAGTTGGTCGAGAGGCCGAAGGCGAGCAGCTTGCCGAGGCTGAGGATGTCGACGGGCCGCCACGGCTCGAAGCGCAGGCGCAGGAGCTGCATCTCGAAGGGCATCGCCGTGGCGCTCTCAGCGGCGGCGTTGACGCCCTCGCAGAAGCGCTCGAGCAGGGCGCGCAGCTCGGGGTCGAGGGCGGCCGCCTCGCGCTCGGCGGTGCGCCGGATCCCCAGCGTCAGCATCAGGCGGTCGACCGGCAATCCCTCCTCGCCCGCCATCTCCGCCACCCGGCCGCGGACGACGCGGCGGTAGAAGTCGAGCTGCCAGAGCCGGTCCTGGCCGTGGCAGAAGCCCTCCGCGAACCAGACGTCGGCGGCGCTGCCGGCCTCGACGTGGGGGACGCCCCAGCGGTCGCGGCGCACCCGCACCGGACCTTCCAGCCCGTCGAGCGAGATCGCGCCCTCCTGCTTGGGCAGCGGCCGCCGCGCCAACCAGTGCCAGGCGGCGGCCAGCGAGGCCGCGGTGAGACCGGCGCCGACACCACCGGCGATGAGCCCCGTTCTTGCCGGACCGCGCCTCACGCAGCGAGCCTACCGATCGATGCATCGGCTGGCCAGCCGACCAAGAGGATGCTGCGGACTGGCTCGATCCAGGGGAAGCGATACTTTCCGCCTGTTCAGTGTTGGAGAGCATCGGACTATTCGCAATACGACTTCGGGGGGGAAGACGTGAAACCGGGAGGCAAATGGTCGAAGGTTCCGCTGGTGCTCGCAGTCTTGGCGCTCGTCGCCGCCCTCCCCGCCGTCTCGTCGGCGAAGGCGCCCGCGGCGCGAGCGGGGCGGCTCGATCCGGCGTTCGGCAAGGACGGCAAGGCGGTCACCGTTCTGCCGGCCGAAGAAAGCACCCGTGAATACGTCGACTACGCGCTGCCGTTCGAATTCGCACCGGGCCGGGTGGTGATGGCCGCTGCGGGCGGCGACAGGGTGGTCGTCGCCAATGGCAAGGCGATCGTCGAGTACCTCGCCAATGGCCAGCGGAATCCGCGGTTCGGAGGCAACGGAGCCGTGCCGGTCGCCGCCGTCGAGGGTTCCCGGTTCCAGCTCGCCGACATCGCCGTCGACTCGCAGGGCAGGGTGCTGATCGCCGGCACGACGAGGCCGAAGACCAGGCTCGGGATGGCTGGCCTGCCGCTGCCGGGCCCGATACCCAGCATGGCGACGATCGTGCGCTACCAACCCAACGGCCAGCTTGATCGCAGCTTCGGCAGCGAAGGCGTCGTCAACACCGACCTCGGCGTTCAGCCGCCGACCTTCGAAGGCCGCGCCTATCCGGGCTCGGCGGTCGCCGTCGTCGGGCTCCTCGTCGACCGGTCGGACCGGCCGATCTTGACCGGGAGCGCCGTCTCCGAAGTCGGTCGCTGCGCGGTCTCCCAGAACCGCTACGAAGCGTCGAGGGCCATCGTCGCGCGGCGGACCTCGAGCGGGGCGGCCGACTCGACGTTTGCGGAGAACGGGCTGAAATCGGTCGGCGGAATCTCCTGGCTCGGCTCGCCGGCCTTCACCTCTACCGCCATCGTCTCCACCGGGGCCAACGTCGATCCCTGCCCGCAGGGCGGCCCGGACGATCCCTCCGTGCTGGCCAGCTTCGGCAGCGACGGCGCCCTCGACGCGAGCTTCGATGCGGACGGGTTCTGGTCGCGCCCCTTCACCCGCATCTCGAGCCTCGCGGTGGCTCCATCGGGCAAGCTCGTCCTCCTGGCGCGAACGATCGAACTGTCCCACGGCAAGTGGATCGAATCGGCGGGCGAGGCGGAGCGGCTGTTGGCCAACGGCTCCTTCGACGCCAGCTTTGGGCACGGCGGGCGTGCCAGCCTGGATCTGCCGAAGCGAGGCGCCGTCTCGGCGGTCGCAGCCGACGCGAAGGATCGGGTTCTGCTCGTCGGTCAGGTCTGGAGCAAGTCGCGACGCAAGCCACGACGCAACCCGCTGCGGTCGAACCTGCTCCTGATGCGGATGACGAAGGCCGGAGAGCTCGACCGCGACTTTGGCCGTCGCGGCCGGGTGACGACGGGCTTCGGCAACAAGACGAAGCTCCGGGCCACCGACGTGCTTCTTGACCGCGGGCGAATCGTCGTCGGCGCCAAGATCGTCGGCCCGAAGATCCGCAACGGGTTCGCCCTGGCGCGCTATCTGGGCGGAAGATAGGCCGACGGCCGAGCGGCGGCAGGTGCGCTATGGGCGCAGATCGCCCGCCAGGCGCCCCTCGGCCTGCAGCTTCTGCAGGTGGGCCTCCATGACCAGGGCGGCGGCGAGGCGCATCTCGTCGGGGACGTCGTCCCAGACCTCGGCGAGCAGCGCCTCGCGGGAGCGCTCGCCGCGCTCCAAAGCCTCGACCAACCGGCGCTCGCGTGTCTCGCGGTGCTCGACGTACTCGGCGAGCTTGCCGGCCGGGTCCGTAATCCAAGGGCCATGGCCGGGACAGATCAGCTCGGTGCCCTCCGCCTGGACGCGGCGCAGCGACTCCATATAGGCGATGAGCGAGCCGCCGTCGGGCGGGACGAAGGTCGAGCCCTCGCCGAGCACGAGGTCGCCGCTGAAGCAGACGCCGTCGCCGGTCAGCAGGCAGACGTGGTCGGCGGCGTGGCCGGGCGTGGCGATCGCCCGCAGGCCGGCGTGCTCCTCGCCGTCGCCCGGTAGGACGACGTCCGCTCCGAGTCGCGCCGCGCCGTCGGCGTGGTCGCCGTGGCTGTGGGTGAGGAGGACGAGGCCGATCCCGCCGCGCTCCTCGGCGGCGGCGCGCACCGCATCGAGATGGCTTTCTATATCCGGGCCGGGGTCGATCACGGCGCAAGGGTCCGATCCGTAGAAGTAGGTGTTAGTCCCCTCCCCGGTCATCGGCCCCGGATTGGGGGCGACCAATCGGGCGATCTCCGGGTGGCCCGGCGCCTGCGTCATATCGACGAACTCCGTTTTACACCTATGACGTGAATAAGGGAGTTCGCTCGGAGGCGGGCGCTTAGTCGGCGATCTCGTTGGCGATCGCCTCGCGCGCGGCGTCGGGCTCGAGCACGACGAGGTCGCCAGCGCCGCGCAGGATCTCCCGCACCAGCCACGAGGTGCCTGCGTAGGGGAGCTCGATGACGACGGCGCCGTCGGCCAGCTCCTCGACCACGGTGCGCTCCTCGCGCAGCCAGCGAGCCCGCTCCGGCGAGACCCAGACGCGGGCGACCTGGGCGGTCGGCACCTCGCCGTGGGTCATCCAGCCCTCGACCCCGGCCAGCTCCTCGACCTCGGGGCGCGGCTCGAAGGTCTCCTTGGACAGGGTCGCCTCTTTGATCCGGTCGAGCTTGAAGTGGCGGACACCGCCTTTGGTCAGGTCGTAGCACTCCACGTACCAGCCCTCGCGCCCGTTCTCGAGCCGGTAGGGCTCGACTGAGCGCTTGGTGAACTTGTCCTCGTTCTCCTTGTAGTAGTCGAGCTCGAGCAGGCGGTGGCCGGCGATCGCCTCGTTGACGATCCGCGCAACCTCGGCGTCGCCGGCGGCGGCGGCGATCTCCAGGCCCTCCTCGGAGGGATCGTGGCCGAGGGCGGCGACGATCTTGGAGCGGGCGCTCTGCAGGCCGCCCTGCGGCAGGTGGTCGCCGAAGAGGTCGATCGCGGCGACCAGCGCCTTCGCCTCGAGCGGCAGCAGCCGCGCCGGGCGGGCGAAGTTGTCGCCGTAGGGCTCGGAGTCGACCTCGATCTCCTCGCCCTGGATTTCCGCGTAGAGGACGTAGGTGCCGCCGCCGAAGTTGACGACGTTGAGCAGCTCGATGTCTTCGCGTAGCTCGGTCGCGGTCAGCTCCAGCCGCTCGCGCAGCTCGACGACGCGCAGCCGCTCCCCCCGCTTCGCCGACTCGATCAGGAGGCCGGCGAGGGTGACGAGGCGGGCGAAGCGCTCGGGGCGGATCGCCGCCTCACCGCGGCCGTTGGAGGCGGGCCGCTGCGGCGCCTCGCGCAGCGGCCGCTCGACCGTCTTGGCCGGGTCGAAGCCGTTGCGATGGCGCTCGTGGAGGAGGCCGAGGCGGCCCTCGGCCTCCTCGCGCAGCTCATCGGGGGCGAGCACCTGCGCGTTCTGGCGCCAGCGCAGCACCCATGCGATCAACTCGCGCGCCGAGGCGTAGTCGGTCTCGTAGATCGAGCCCTTGCCCGGCGCCCCGTCGGCCTTCTTCGCCGCGCGCAGCTCGCCGAACTCGCCGAAGTCTCGCTCGATCAGCCAGGCGATGCGGTCGCGGACGAAGATCTTCGCGCTGCCGCGGATCTCCCCCAGCTGCCAATCGGCGCGCTGGCCGTAGTCGCGGCGGTTGAAGTCCTCGGGCGGGGTGAAGTCGTGCTCGGCCTTCGAGGCGTAGCCGACCTTGCCCTGGATTCGCGAGAGGCGGAAGACGCGCACCGCCTCGCGCTCGTGCGAGTGGCCGATCAAATAGAACTGGCCGCCGCGGAAGACGAGGTGGAAGGGGTCGACCTTGCGCTTCTCGGTCTCGTCGCGCTCCATCGTGTAGTAGGTGAACTCGATCGTCTTGCGGCGCGAGATCGCCGTCTCGATCTTGGAGAGGCGCTGCGAGAGGTCGCGGCTGCCGGCCGAGGCGGTCATCGCGATCTCCACCGGTGCCCGCTCGCCCTCGCTGAGCGGATTGGGATGGCCCCAGGCGACCTGCTGCAGCGCCAGCCGTAGCGGCTCGGCGTAGGCGAAGCCGCCGTCGGTGAGCAGCGAGAGCGCGGTCGAGAGTGCCGCCAGCTCGTCGTCGGAGAACTCGATCGGGTCGAGGTAGAAGTTCTCCGGCGGCAGCGAGTAGAGCTCGGCCTCGAAGAAGCCCTCCCCCGGTTTCTCGACCCCGAGTTGGATGCCGAGGCTCTCCAACTCGGCCCGGTCGGCGTAGAAGCGGCGCGCGAAGGCGTCCTCGTTCATGTCGCTGTAGCCCTCGACCTCGCGCTTGATCTCGAGCGCCGAGACCGGCCTCCCCTGCGCCATCAGGAACGAGATCAGCGAGAGCTGGCGGATCAGCTTCTCGGTGTCCTTCGCCACGAATCGCAGGATAGTCGGGGCAATCTGCACGCCCTGCCGCGGCGGAGCCGGCGTTCCCGCATTTTGCGAGTCGGCGAGTGACGGTTGCGGACGCGCTGGGCCGTCAGGCCGCGGCGCGGGCCCCGAAGTAAGCGGAGCCGGAGAGCGCCCGGTCGAAGCTCGACCAGGACTCTCCCGCCGGCAACTCGCGCTCGAGGCGGTCGAAGCTGCCGAGGCGGCCGCCGAGGTTGTCGATCATGTGGACGAGGACCGCCTCGCGGGTGCAGGGGACGACCGGCGAACCATGCTCGAGCGAGCCGTGGTGGCTGAGGATGATGTGGAGAACCGCCTGCGCGAGGCGGGGGTCGAAGCCGGGGATCTCCTCGATCTCGCGGCGCACGAGGTAGTAGCCGAGCGGGATCTCCCCCTGCAGGCGGCCGGCGTCGGTGAGGTCGATCGCCAGCGGGTCGTCGTTGTAGGCCTCGGTCTTGCCGATGTCGTGCAGCAGCGCGCCGGTGACGGCGACGCCGCGGTCGACGCCGGGGAAGAACCCGGCGGCGGCGCTGACCGCCTGGGCGACCGAGACGGTGTGCTCGAGCAGGCCGTGGCGGTAGGCCTGGTGGTAGACCTTGGCCGCCGGCGCGTCGCGGAAGCGCGCCCAGATCGGCGAGCGCTCGCCGAAGAAGCGGTCGAGCAGGGCGCCGAGCTGCGGGTCCTGGACGGTGGCGAGCAGCTCGCGCAGATCGCTCTCGAGGCGGGCGGGCGAGACCGCCGAGGCGACCGCGAGGTCTTCGGAGCGGAACTCGTCCGGCGCCGCCTCGCGCAGCTCGGCGATCTTGATCTTCGAGCCCCAGCGCTCGCTCACCTCGAAGAGGCCGCCGACGAAGACGGCCGCGCCCGGCGCGGCAAGCGCGTAGTGCGCCTCTGCGTCCTCCCAGGCGACGGCCTCGCAGGCGCCGCTCGCGTCACCGAGCCCGAGCCGCAGCCAGGGGTCGCCGTTGCGCTTGCGCCGCAGCTCCCGCTCGCGGACGGCGTAGACGCCGGCGACCGGCTGGCCGTCCTCGAGCTCGCGCAATGCGACTCGGGCCGGGGCGGCGGGCTTGGCCGAAACGGCCGGCTCCGCGGCCACCGCCGGTTCGGCCGAGATCGCGGGATCTGCCGGAGCGGTCTCTTCCACGAGGCCGGTGAGAGCTTCCTGCGTCATGCCGATCCAAAGTAGTGACAAGCGCGGACGGCGCTACAGCGTTTCGCCGAGCCAGTGGCCGAGCGCGATCGCGGCGAAGCCGGCGAGCAGTGAGAGCCCGAGGTTGAGCCAGACCAGACGGGTGTGGCCGGCGTCGGCGAGGCGGTGCGAGTCGAACATCCAGGTCGAGAAGGTGGTGAAGGAGCCGATGCCGCCGCCGGCGACGATCACCAGCGCCTGACCGCTGAGGGCGGCGCCCGCGACGAGGCCCAGCACCAGCGTGCCGGCGATGTTGACCGCCAGGATGCCGAGCGGGAAGTGACCGCCGCGCTCGGAGAGCGCCGCGTCGATCAGGAAGCGGGCGGCGGCCGCGGCGCCGCCGAGGAGCCCGACCGCGATCCAGCCCGCTGCGCTCACCGCACGGGAGTGGGTCGGCGCTCGAGGGCGATCCCCAGCCGGACGAAGAGGAAGCCGGCGGCCAGCGTCGCCGCCACGTATACCGAGGCGAGCCCGAGGTGCCCGGCGTCGACCATTTCGAAGAGCTCCAGCTGCAGGGTCGAGAAGGTGGTCAGGGTGCCGCAGATGCCGGTGGTGAGGAAGGGATGGGCGAGGCTGTCCTCCGGGTGGTCGCGCAGCCTGGCGATGACGTAGCCGAGCAGCAGGGCGCCGGCCATGTTGACGGCGAAGGTCGCCCAGGGCCAATCGTCGGCGCCGTGCGACCCGACCTGAGCCAGCCCGACGCGAGCGAGGGCGCCGATCGTCCCGCCGGCGTAGATCGCGGCGAGGCGGCGGGCTTGGAAGCGCTTGCTTCGCATTTCCTCTCTCTATCAGCGTTTGCGGTCAAGCCGATTCATTGATAATTGTCGATGAATAGCCTAGATTGCGGATCGTGCCGGAGCTGCCCGTGATCGAGTGCTGCACGCCGCTCGTCGGCTCGTCGCTCTCCGAAGAGCGGGCCGGCGAGCTGGAGGCGGTGCTGAAGGCGCTCGCCGACCGCCACCGGCTGCGGATCGTCAACCTGCTGCTGCGGGCCGGCGGGGAGCCGGTCTGCGTCTGCGAGGTGCAGCCGCTGCTCGGCCTCTCCCAGGGGACGGTCAGCCATCACCTCAAGCAGCTGGTCGAGGCGGGACTCGTCGAGCGCGAGACGCGCGGCACCTACAGCTACTTCAGCCTCGTTCCGGGGGCGCTCGACGCGGTGCGCGAGGTGTTCTCGAGGTGAACGACCGTCCCGACCTCCTGCGCCGCGCCACCGCCGAGGCCTTCGGGGCCTTTGCCCTCGTCTTCGCCGGCTGCGGCGCGATCGTCGCCAATGCCGAGCGCGGCGGAGCGCTGGGCGCCGTCGGCGTCTCCCTCGTCTTCGGCCTGGTGATCATGGCGATGGTCTACGCCACCGGCCACCTCTCCGGCGCGCACCTCAATCCCGCCGTCACCCTGGCCTTCACGCTGACCCGGCACTTCCCCGGTCGCGAGGCGCTCGCCTACGTCGCCGCCCAGCTGCTTGGCGCGCTCGCCGCCGCCTCCCTCCTGCTCGCGGTCTGGCCGAGCGAGCCGGCGGCGCTCGGCGCCACCCTGCCCACCGTCGGCGCCGGCAGCGCCCTCGTCTACGAGGCGGTGCTGACCGCCTTCCTGATGTTCGTGATCATGGCCGTCGCCACCGACACGCGCGCCGTCGGCGCGGGGGCGGCGATTGCGATCGGCGGCACGGTCGGGCTCGACGCCCTCTTCGGCGGTCCGATCACCGGCGCCTCGATGAACCCGGCTCGCTCGCTCGGCCCCGCCCTGCTCTCCGGCGAGCTGCACGACCTCTGGATCTACATCGCCGCCCCGATCGCCGGCGCCGCGCTCGGCGCCCTCGCCTACCAGCTCGTCAGGGGGGAGCAGCCGGGCTGATGGCGCGCGTCCTCTTCGTCTGCCTCCACAACGCCGGCCGCTCGCAGATGAGCGAGGCGCTCTTCGAACGCGCCGCCGCCGACCGCCACGAGGCCCGCTCCGCGGGCACGACGCCGGGCGACCGCGTCCACCCGGAGGTGGTCGAGGCGATGCGGGAGCTCGGCATCGACCTCGGCGACCGCAAGCCGAAGGAGCTGACCCGCGAGATGGCCGAGTGGGCCGACGTCGTGGTGACGATGGGCTGCGGCGACGAGTGCCCCTACGTCCCAGGCAAGCGCTACCTCGACTGGGAGCTGCAGGACCCGAAGGGCCGGCCGCTCGACGAGGTGCGCGCCACCCGCGAGGAGATCGAGCGTCGGATCGCCGAATTGACCGGCGAGCTGGAAGGCCGGTAGCCCCCGCGCTCCCCGCTTTGATCCAGTGTCAGCGCTCTGGGGAATCCCGGCGAGCCGTTCGATCGAGCCCGCGACGGTGCGCCGACAAGAGCATGACCATGACGATTGTGGTCAGCACGAGCATCGCCCCCACCATGACCATGAATCCCCAATGGCGCTGCTCGCCGGGCACCCAGGTATTGGCGCCGTAGAAACCGACTATGAGCGTCGGCACGAGAAAGATGGGGGCCAGGATCTCGGCTCGTCTCTGCAGCGCCTCGGTGCGTTCCCGCTGTGCTTCGGACTTGCGGATGTGAAGCAGCTGAAACGAGTTTCGCAGCATCTCGCCCAGCTTTGAGAGGTGGCTCAACGCCTCGTCGACGCGGTCGTCGACAGCGATGACCTCCTTGTGGTTCGTCGCCGGCAGCCATGCCTTGTTGAGATCGGTGTGAAGCCCAGGGAGGTTCAGCGGGTTGAGCCAATCCCGCAGCCTCGCATGTGCTCCCCAGAGGTCGCGCAAGCGCCCCTCGTAGTCATCGGTCATCTCGCTATCGCTATCGGCGGCGCCGTATAGATCCAACTCCCACCTCTCCAGCGCCGCGTGGAAGCGACGATGAGTAAGCGCATAGGTGAGCGCCAGCTCGTGCATAGCAAATACCCCAAGGTCACCGGCATTTCGACCGCCACACGCAATCCATCGCTTTGCGACCGCGTTCATAAGGGGTTGTCGTGAAACCGGCGGCAGATTTCCCTCTATCCGATCGGCGCCGCGGTAGTGGCATGCGTCATGCCAGTGGGTGATCAACCAGTCCTCGCCCGCCAGCAGCTCGACCGCCTCGTAGATGGCGTCGGCCGAAGGAGCGAAGACAGGATCGAAGCCACCTCGCGCCCGAGCCTCGGGCGCGTAGACAGCGAAGCTGGATGCGAGGCGAACCGTTCCGTCGTGCCAGCTGCGACTTTCAGGGATCTCGTCGGGAGTGAGCAGGTCGTCGAGCATCTGCTGCTCCAGTCCCTTGCAGAACGGCTCGAGCAACGCCAGGAGTGTTTTCGACTCGGCCCGGCGAGCGATATCGAACCAGTAAATCCCCCCAGGATGAAGAGAGTTGGCCGGAGCCCACTCTTCGGGAGCTCGTCCGGGTGACCATACGGTCGCACGGTGCAACTGTTCGGACTCTGGATCTTCAGCCGAACCGATAACCGACGTCTCTCCACTGCCCGCCACTTCGGAGCATGCTAAGCGTGTGTGGTCGCTGGGGCAAAAACAGTACGGTTTGCCGCGCGATGAAGATCTGCCACTTCTCCACGTCGAGCGGGACGCCGGCGCTCGGCGTCGTCGAGGGCGATGAGGTGGTCGATCTCTCCGCCGCCGAGATCCCTGCCGAACCAGCCGCCGCGCTGGCGGAAGGCGGTCAGGCTCGCATCGAGAAGCTGGCCGATGGCGCACCGAGGCTGGCGCTTTCCGAGGCGCGGCTGCTCTCCCCGGCGACGCCACGCAAGTACCTGGCGATCGCGCTCAACTACGAAGAGCACATCGCCGAGCTGGGCCTGGAGGCGCCCGAGGTGCCGACCTTCTTCAACAAGCAGGTGACATGCGTGGTCGGCCCGGGCGCCGAGGTCCACATGCCGCGGGTCTCGACATTCCTCGACTACGAGGCGGAGCTCGCCCTCGTGATCGGCAGCCGCTGCCGCCACGTCCCGGTCGAGCGGGCACATGAGGTCATCGCCGGCTACACCTGCGCCAACGACCTCAGCGTGCGCGACTGGCAGGGGAAAGCGAAGACGATGACGATCGGCAAGTCCTTCGATACGCACGGGCCGCTCGGTCCCTGGCTGGTCACGGCCGATGAGCTCGGCGACCCGCACGACCTGCGCATCCGCGGCTACCTCAACGACGAGCTGCGTCAGGACGCCAGCACCGGCGAGATGGTCTTCGACTGCTTCCAGCAGGTCTCCCACCTCTCGGAAGCGTTCACGCTCGAGCCCGGCGACGTGATCGCCACCGGCACTCCGTCCGGCGTCGCCATCGGCCGCGATCCGATCCGCGACCACCTGCTCAAGGTCGGCGACGCCTTCCGGGTCGAGATCGAGGGCATCGGCGAGCTGGTCAACACCATCGTCGAGGAGCCCGAGGGGTTCGTCTCCGGCGCGTAACCGCGCTCAGTCGCGTCGCCGGTGCACCTCGGTCGCGGTGGCCTGGTCGCGGGGCCGCACGACGATCTCGTCGACGTTGACGTGGGCCGGCAGGGAGGTTGCCCAGCGGATGCACTCGGCGACATCCTCCGCGCGCAGCGGCTCCATCCCCTCGTAGACCCGGCTCGCCGCCTCCTCGTCACCGTCGAAGCGGACGAGCGAGAACTCGGTCTCGACCATGCCGGGAGCGACCTCTGTGATCCGCACCGGCTCGCCCAGCAGCTCCAGCCGCAGCGCCCGCAGCATCGCCCGCTGGGCGTGCTTGGCGGCGACGTAGCCGGCGCCGCCGCGGTAGACCTCGAAGGCGGCGATGCTCGTCACGCCGACGACGTGCCCGTCGCCGGACTGGATCAGCTTGGGCAGCAGCGCGCGGGTCATGCGCATCGTGCCCAGCACGTTCGCCTCGTACATCCGCCACCACTGCACTTCGTCGGCCTCGGCGACCGGATCGAGGCCGAGCGCCCCACCGGCGTTGTTGATCAGCACGTCGCAGCTCGGAACCTCGGCGACGAAGGCAGCGACCGACTCGGGGTCGGTGACGTCGAGCGCCATCGCCCGTCCGCCAATCTCCTCGGCCAGAGCTTCGAGCCGGTCCAGCCGCCTCGCGCCGACGATGACCTGGTAGCCGTCCGCCGCCATCCCCCTGGCCGTAGCGGCCCCGATCCCGCTCGAAGCGCCGGTGACGATTGCGGTCCGCATCGCCGCCGACCTTAGAGGATGCAGGGAATGGCGAGGGTGGGAATCGAACCCACGACACCACGATTTTCAGTCGTGTATCCGGGCGGCCTAAGCCAACCCGGATACATCGACAAAACCGCATTGCCATGCGAATCGGGCTACCTCCGAAGCGAAGCCTAACAGAGCTTTTCAGCCCGGATTACCCGTAGTTACCCGTGGATCCAGGTGGGTTTGGGCGACGAAGGGACTTCTCGTGGCCCAAACAAACTGGCAGCGCTCTCTTGCCTAGAGACGCCTAGCCAGACAAGCCCAGCAATGGGCGAAGCGCCGCCGCGAAGCCGGGAATGCTGGCTCGCTCGAAGGCAGCCACCAACTCCTCGAGTGGTCGATCGCCGCTCCAGACGTCGGCCTGGGCTTCAACGCTTTGCGTGTCCTTGGTCTCGGCCATCGCCGTGCTCAGAATTTCAGCACCATCAGACCACGATCGCCAGGGAAGAACCCCAGACGTTTTTAGGAAAGTATCCTCTTGCCCCGTTGCAATCTGACGCAATTCCCAATTCGCGTTGGTCGTCGCACTTTTTGTCTTGAAAGCGCTCAGCGAAAAGCGGAATCGCCGCCGCCCGGCTCCAGCCCGGAGGAGTTGGTGAACGGTGTCGGCGGCGCCCCGCCGCATGATCCGGTTGAGTTCGCCAACGCTCTGGGGGCCAAGATGGCCTCGGCCTCGCGCCACCTGTGTCTCTTCCTAGGCGCTGGCGCGTCCAAAGCCTGTGGACTACCCGACGTCGGTGAACTGCAGCAGAAAGTCCTGGACGGCCTCGGTCCCGAGCACAGAGAGGCCTTTGAGATTCAGCTTCGCGACAGGGACCTCGAGCAGGCGCTCAGCCGCCTGCGGCGCATCGCGGCGCTGCTGGAAGGGGATGAGGTTCTCGACGGGCTCAGCCGGGAGGGCGCCGTCGCTCTCGACCAAGCAGTCTGTCGCCAGGTCGTGGGAGCTCTTGACACCGCCGGCGCCGACACCAAACCGATGCTGCGCCTCGCGGGTTGGCTTGGGCGCGCCCGTTACAACCTGCCAGTCGAGGTCTTTTCCGTCAATTACGACCCGTTGCTCGAGGTCGGCCTGGAGGCGATGAAGATTCCCTACTTCGACGGGTTCGTGGGCAATCTGCGGGCCCGTTTTCGCGCCGACCTGGTCGAGGGCAACCGCGATCGACCAGACCAATGGCTGCCGTCCTTTATCGTGCGGCTCTGGAAGCTCCACGGGTCGGTCAATTGGGCTTGGGTCGAGGACGACAACTCCAAGGTCGTACGCCTTGGGGGACCGGTTGTCGATGACGAAGCCGCTGCGATATATCCCTCCGACGCCAAGTACGACGAGTCGCGCCGGGTACCTTTCTTGGTCCTGCACGACCGGTTCCGTGCGGCACTCGCCGAACCTGAGTCCTTGGTTCTCGTCTCCGGCTACTCCTTCTCCGATCAACACCTGAATGAGACGCTTTTCGAGGCAGCAGAGACCCACCCGCGTTCGGAGATCTGTTGCTTTTGTTTCGATGAGATCCCTGAGCCACTGACTACTCGTGCGCTCGAGACGCCGAACTTGCAGGCGCTCTCTTCGGAGCGAGCGATCATTTCTTGCCTCGACAGCGGCTGGGAGGATCCTACTGGAGAGGTTCCAAAGGAAATCTGGGACGACGGCCGCTTCGGCCTTGGCGATTTCGGCGCCCTCGCCCGCTTTCTAACCCGCTCCTCCCCTTCCCAGCGGGTTCTTGAGGCTCGCCTGGAGGCCTTGCTCACAGCTGTCTCCGCCGATGACGGCGCCTGACCTAGACCCGACTCGAATCGGCTGCGTGCGCCATGTCCTTGGCGCCCGCGTCACCGTCGAGCTCGACCAGGAGATCGCTGGCATCGCCCCGGTCTATCGTGGTCGTCTGCAACCAGTGGGTCAGATCGGATCTTTGGTCCGTATTCCCCAAGGCTTGGTTGACCTCATCGCCACCGTCAGCCTGGTAGGAATCGCTGAGCTCTCCGGTGCCCAAACTCCAAGCGAGGCTGTACAGACCGGAGAGCGCTGGCTGCAGGTGCAGCTATTGGGGGAGATCAATCGGGCCTCCCGTCAGTTCCGGCGCGGGGTCGGCACCTATCCGGGGCTCGACGATGTCGTCCACTTCGCCACCCCCGAGGACTTGCGAGCGGTTTTCCCCGACGCCGATACCGAGCATGTGCGGATCGGCGCCCTCGCGGCCACCGAAGAGATCCCCGTGGCGCTTGAGGCCTCGCCGCTGGTAATCCGCCACGCAGCGATCGTCGGTTCGACTGGCGCTGGCAAGACCAGCGCCGTCGCCTCCCTTTTGCAGGGCTTCGTCCGCGGGGGGTGGAAAGCGGCAAACGTTGTTGTCATCGACCCCCATGGGGAGTACGGCAAAGCGCTCAAAGGCTATGCCTCGGTGCGCTCGGTGCTCGGCGGCAACGAGGAGACCCGGCTGCGAGTCCCCCACTGGGCACTGCCCGCCCGCGACATTCTCCGTGTGTTTGTCGGCTCGGGCGTGGGCTCGACCCAGAAACGCTTTGAGGAGTTCGTGCTGGAAGAGCGGCGCAAGTTCGCCGCTGGCGCCGATTGGCTGGAGCTCGACCCCGCTGCCATTAGCGCGGACTCGCCGGTTCCCTTCGACCTGCGGGAGGTCTGGTATCGGCTCGAGCACGAGAACAACGCCACCTATGCGATCAAGGGGGATATGGACTCGGTTTGTGAAACCGATCCTGGCGACGTCGCAACTCTGAAAGCGCCCGCCTTCGAGCCCCACGCCCAGGGAAGTGCAGCTCCCTTCCGGGGCGAATACTTTGGCAAGCACGGACGCACCCCCGAACTGCTTCGCCTCGGCCTTCTCGACAGGCGCCTCGACTTCTTCGAGGGCAACTTGCCTGCCAACCAGGAGTCCGATCCGCTTGTGGCGTCGGTGCGCGAGTGGATTGGTGGGAAAAAGCCAATCTCGGTGCTCGACTTCGCCGGGGTTTCAGCCGAGGCGACGGAGATGGCAATTGGGGTCGTGATCAATCTGATCTTCGAGATAGCGGTCCGCACCCCGCCGGAAGTCGAGGGAATCGGGAGGCCGAGCCCGGTCCTGATCGTCCTAGAGGAGGCCCACCGCTACCTCAACGAGGGTGCAAATCCGCTCTCTCGCGAGGCTGCCAACAGGATCGCTCGCGAGGGGCGCAAGTATGGGGTCGGTCTGTTCTTGGTCACCCAGCGCCCCTCCGAGCTCCCCGACACCGCCCTCGCCCAGTGCGGGACCCTGGTATCGCTGCGGCTTACCAATTCCTCAGACCAAGGCAAGATCAAGGCTGCGCTGCCCGACAACATCGCCGGTCTTGCCGAGGTCCTGCCCTCACTTCGCACCGGTGAGGCACTGATCAGCGGTGAGGCGCTGGTCCTGCCGGCTCGGGCCCTGATCGACCGCCCCGACCCTGCGCCAATGGCCGAGGATCCATCGCTCGAGGCCTGGCGTTCCGAGCCGCGCCTGCCCGAGCTCGCCTCGGTACTTGCCGCCTGGCGAGGGGTGGCCGGAGGCGACGATGATTGAGTGGATCGAGCTCGAATCGAGCTTTATCGAAGCAGCGGCTTATGACGTTGAGGCCGAGGTAATCCACCTGCGTTACAAAGACGGCGCCGAGTGGGCCTATGAATATTGCTCTCCCGAGGAGTGGAATCAGTTGATCGATCCCGAGCAATCTGCGGGTAAGTTCTTCCACGCCGTACTTAAAGACAAGCCTCAGCACAAGACGAACTGAAGGCCGGCTGAAAGGGGCACGAGGCTCCCCTTCGACTTGGACACAGCCTGCACATTGACGCTACGGCCAAAGGCGTCTGAGTCCGTCCCGGTACACGCCATAGATGTAGGGGCCTGGCTTTTTCGCTTGGCGCAGGATGCGATGTCGGTTTTCAGCGAAACGCTCGGTCTGCTCGCTGCCTCGAAGCTTGGCGGTCGTCAAGCAGAACACGCGGACCGCTGCATCGTTCAGGGCGTCGCGCTCTGCTGGCCGACGCCGAATCGCGTCGTCCTTGGTCAAGACAACCCAGTCGTTCTTGCCGGCATCACGGAGCCAGGTCTCGTCGGCGAGGCGCTGTGCCTGTTTCTCGCCGTAAATATCTGCCATTGAATGAACCGTCAGGCCGACGGCACGCAGTCCCTCAACGATGCTCTTGCCGAGACTGCGATCAACGAAGAACTCGACCGACTTTTCGCTTCGAGGTGGCATTGCCGCCGACTATCTGACGCGGCGTCCTCGTGGCGGCGGTTCAGGCCGCCGCTCGGGTTGCGACCCGGATTACGTCCTCGACCTGGTCGGGGGGGACGCTGAAATCGGCCGCGAGCTCTTTGACCGAATCACCGGCCTGGAATCGATCGACGAGGTCCTCGACGCGCGCTCCACCGTGAACGACAAGCGGCAGACCAAACGCGACTTTGGGATCGACGACTACCTCGGCATTTGCGTAGGTAGGCAGGCGCACCGAGGCAGCCCACCCGTCGCCTCCGTAGTGGATTCGCTTGAGGTAGTCCTTGACGACTCCGGAGAACTGCCGTTGCTGGGTGCGGACGACCACAAGCTCCATTACCTCGCGTTCGCCCCGCTTGTTCGCATAGTCGAAAAGCACCTCGGCCCCATCGGTGAAGAGACGCTTTGAGGCAAGGGCGTGCTCGACGCCGATCTCCTTTGCGAGGACCTCGACAGCAGGGCGAATCCGCTGGAGTGGCACGCCGGCTCGCCTGAAGCTAGAGAGGACAAAGGCCTCAGCGAAGCCGATGAAAGGCACGGTGGCTTGGCGTCCATGAGCCGGGAAGCAGGTGATCAGGGGGTGCTTCGCCTCCGGAGGGCGTGCCCACCAATGGACGGTCGACTTCGGGACGTCCAGGTAGGCGGCCGTCTCTCGCAGCGTGAAAATGGCGCGGGCGATCCTCGGGTCGTCTGTGCCAATTTGCGCTTTCCGTCTTCTGGACATCTTGATCGGAGCCCCTTGGACCGGTCGAAGTCGTTCGCCAGCGATCGTATCGGCACCCGCGGTCGCGGGATGAGCCTGGACTTAGTCCTAGCGCTCCAACTTTCGGCGCTCCACAGTCCGATAAGCGATCACAGGGATCTACGCAAATCCCGCCTCACTAAAGGTCGGACGCGGTCCCACCCTTGACTACCGACCGAAGTCTGATCACGGGTCTACGTTCGCCAGGACATAGGGCCTCGTGCGCCGTGCTTGGCTCCCGCTGCATCCGTCCTGAGCTTGTGGGCTGGTCGCTACGGGTGGGCGATCGGTGCATCAGCCTTGACGTGCCGCGCTCGCACGTTGGGCTCCGTCGGCAAAGGAAATCTCGGCTCTCCGCGATGACTCTGTGCCGATAGCCAGCACTCCGAACTGCACATATCTGCCCAACAGGGCCATCGGAAGCCTGAAGCTCACCGAGCATTGGTTGCCCAGCGGGGGCGGCGAATTTGGCTCCGTAGTGCGACAGCTTGGTGTCAAGTATCGAACTGGGGACCACACGATTCCCGCCTTTTGGAACCAAAGTTCGAAGCCCGCGTCATGCCGCAATAACCCGCCTGTGAAGCCAAATGTCTTCGAGAACGAGCAGTAATTTCGATCTCAAATGCCGCTAGACAGTCTCGTGATTGGGCGACAAGAGCCCAAATTAGAGCTAAAGGACCCCAATGAGCGAGCTCCGAAATAGCCTCAATTACAGGGAGAAAATTTAAATGGCGAGGGTGGGAATCGAACCCACGACACCACGATTTTCAGTCGTGTGCTCTACCAACTGAGCTACCTCGCCTGGAAGGCGCGCGACCGGTCGCGCAGAGGAAGGCTAGCGTCCGAAGGGGGAGGCGGGCTGATTGCATTGCGCCGTGGATCTGGCTCGTGCAACGGTGGCGGCGGTCGCCGCCGTGGCGGTCGGCGCGGCGGTGCTGTCGGGAGGGTCGGCGGCCGATCCGCGGACGCCGCCGGCGCTGCCCGGCCTGCCACCGCCCTTCCTCGGGGTGGCGGTCGTGGGCAGCGGCGGGCGGGCGGCGGCGGTCGACGCCTATGGGGACGTGGTCGACCTGCGGGTGCCGGGGCCGGCGGGGCGGGCGTTGATCTACAACCCCGCCAAGCGCCAGGTCGCTGGGACGGTGCCGGCCGATACCGGCATCGTGGCGCGGATGTCCGTGCGCGGGAGGTCTATCCCGCTCTGGCGGGCCGATTCGGTTGTTCAGCGCTACGTCCCGGGGACGAACGTCCTCCGTACGATCGCTCGCGCTGGCAATACGCGGGCGGTCATCGTCCGCTCGATCGGCGGGCGCGGGGCGGTGCGAGCCGACCGGCGCTGGGTCGCGCGCGCCCGGCCACTCGGCGCCGGGGCACCGAGCTGGGCGCGGCGGATGTACGTGCGATCGCTGCTCGTGCTGCGGGCGCTGACGGACCGGCGGACCGGCGCCGTCGCCGCCGGCATCCGCGACAGCTGGGCCTACGTCTGGCCGCGAGACGCGAGCGCGGTGGCGATCGCCCTCGCCTCCGCCGGCTATCGCACCGAGGGGCGGCGGATCGCGCGCTTCCTCGTTGGGCTCGACCTGGACGCCGCCGCCCGCTTCCACGGCGACGGCTCGCCGGTTGGCGGACGCGGAGCGCAGGGGGACGCGGCCGGCTGGGTCGCTGCCGCAGCTCGCGCGGCCGGCCTCCCCGTGACCCGAGTCCGCTTCGGCTGGCGCGACAGAGCCGACTACCAGGAGAAAGATCCCGGCGAATACCTCTCCAACGCGGTCGCCTCCGGCGTCGACGCCGGCCGGATCCGCAGTCTCTTCCTCGACAGCCAGGGACTGAGCCGACGGGCCGGCGGCTCCGGCTCCGGGCTCGACTCTGCGGCCGCCTGGGCGGTGCGGCCGTTCCCGCACCCGGCTCTCTTTCCCGCCGCCCGCCTCTCGCTGCACCGGCTGCTCGAGGAGCGCGAGGGACGATTCGGCATCGTGCCTTCCGAGGACTGGCCGAGCGGGGACCCGTGGACCGCCCCGACGGCCTGGACGGCGTGGACTCTCGCCGCCCTTGGGGACCGCCGCCCGGCGCTGCGACTGATGGGCGACCTGCGCCGCGCCGCGATGCCCACTGGTCTCCTGCCCGAGCGCGTCGACGCGCGCACCGGCATTCCCACCTCGACCACGCCGCTCGCCTGGTCCCATGCCTTCGCGATCCTCGCCCTGCGCGAGCTCTGGCCTAGCCGGGGATAGCCTCAAGGGCGGTAGCGACGGCCTCCGCGGCGGTCGATGCGTGGAAGATGCCCGGCGCCGACTCCATCGCACCCTCCCCTTGCAGCGTCCAGCTACGCAGGGCGACGACGGTGCGGCCGATGGCGCGGGCGAAGCCGATCTCCGACAGCGTGCCCCACTCGCCCCCGACCGCGATCACGGCTTCGCCGGAGGCGGCGACGGCGAGGTTGCGGGCGTGACCGATATCGGTGGCGACGACGTGCGTGCAGTGCGGATTCGCTTCGTCCAGGGATCGTCCCGGGACGATCCCGATCGCCGTCCCGCCCGCCTCGGCGGCGCCACGCGCGGCCGCCTCCATCACGCCGCCGAGGCCGCCGCAGACGACCGTCGCGCCCGCTTCGGCCAGGCGCCTTCCCACCTCCTCGGCCAGAACCCACGCCTCGCTTCCCTCCGTGCAGCTACCGCTGCCGACGACGGCGATTTGACGTGCACGCTCGGAAGGGAGGGAGCGGACCTCGACGGAACCTCCCTGCTGTTCGTGACGGCGAGGTCCGCTCCCTCCCTTCACTGCGCTGCTCCCTTCATCAGCCTCATCAGCTCCAACGCCCCCTCCTTGTGCAGCGGCTCGTTGAGGTTGCCGCACTTGGGGCTCTGCACGCAGGAGGGACAACCGGACTCGCAGGGGCACTCGGCGATCAGCCGCTCGGCGTCGCCGAGCAGGCGCTCGAACTGCTCGTAGCCGCGCAGCGAGATCCCAACCCCGCCCGGATGGCCGTCGTAGATGAAGATCGTCGAGCGGCCGGTCTGGAAGTGGACGTTGGTCGAGAGCCCGCCGATGTCCCAGCGGTCGCACATCGCGATCAGCGGCAGCACCGCGATCTGGCCGTGCTCGGTCGCGTGCAGGGAGCCGAGCAGGGCCTCGGGCGGCAGCGCGCCGCTGAGCCGGTCCGGCAACACGTACCAGAGCGCCTGCGTGACGAAGTTCTGCTCAGGCAGCTCCAGCGCGACGACGTCGAACGGCTCCTGCTCGGAGATCGAGACGCGCTGGAAGGCGATCACCTGCTCGGTCACGGAGACCTCGCCGAAGTTCAGCTCGACCCCGGCGGTCCGCCGCTGCTCGCGCACCCGCTCGATGTAGATCTCGGTCTCCTTCTTGGGCCGGGTGTACCAGTCGCCGTCGAAGCGCGAGACGAGCGCTCGCCGGCCGTCGACGTCGAGCTGCTCGACCTCGTAGGAGCGGCCGAGGTGGAGGTAGACGGCGCCGGGATGGATCGTCGTGAAGGCGCGCTCGGACTCGACCAGGCCGAGCATCTCGCCTGACTCGCGCTCGATCACCGCCACGGAGTCCGCTGAGGCCGAGCGCAGGGCGATCTTCGAGGCGACGAACTCGCTGCTGCGCGGCAGCAGTCGCCCCCCCGCCCGTCGCAGCTGCCCGGTGCTCGCCAGGCGCTCCGCCCGCTCACGCCAGCCCGGCCCGAGCAGCTCGTCGTCGGCGTCGCTCAGCGGCAGCTCGTAGGCGGCGGCGATCAGGTGGCGGGCGGCGATCTGCTCGTTCTCGGGGTCGAGGATCGCCGCCTCCACCGGGCGGCCGATGAACTCATCCGGGTGGCGGCAGAAGAACTGGTCGAGCGCGTCCTGTCCCGCGACGTAGACCGCGAGGCCGCGCCGCCGCCGCCCGGCCCGCCCCCACATCTGCCGCAGGCTGGCGACCGTGCCGGGGAAGGTGACGCAGATCGCCGCGTCGAGCTCGCCGATGTCGATCCCCAGCTCGAGCGCGTCGGTGGCGACGACCGCGAGCAGCTCCCCCGCGCTCAGCCGCGCCTCAATCTCGCGCCGCTGCTGCGGCGTGTAGCCGCCGCGGTAGGGGGCGATCCGCTCCGCCAGCTCCGGCTTGCCACGCCGGGCCAGGTCTTCGCGGGCGAAGCGCTGGATCAGCTCGATCCCCCGCCGGCTCTTCAGGAAGCAGATCGTCCGCACCCCCTGGGAGACCAGTTCGCCGAGCAGTTCCGCCGCCTCGGAGAGCGGTGAGCGGCGCGTCCCGGTCGCCTTGTCGACCAGCGGCGGGTTCCACATCGCGATCTCGCGCCCGGCCCGCGGCGCCCCGTCGTCGTCGACCAGCTCGAAGGGGGCGCCGACCAAACCCTCGGCGAGCTCGACAGGATTGGCGATCGTCGCCGAGGCGAGCAGGAAGCGGGGCTCGGCCCCATAGGCGGCGGCCACCCGGCGCAGGCGCCGCAGCACGTTGGCCACGTGCGAGCCGAAGACGCCGCGGTAGGTGTGGGCCTCGTCGACGACGACCCAGCCGAGGTTGGCGAGGAAGTCGCCCCAGCCCTTGTGGTGGGGCAGCACGCCGACGTGGAGCATGTCCGGGTTGGTGAGGATCAGGTTGCTGCGGCGGCGGATCGCCGGCCGCTCTCCGCGCGGCGTGTCGCCGTCGTAGATCGCCTCGCGCAGGCCCGGTGGGCGCAGCTCGCCCAGCTTGCGCGCCTGGTCCTGGGCGAGCGCCTTGGTCGGGTAGAGGTAGAGGGCGCGCCGCTTGGAGTCGCGGGCGATGCCGTCGAGGACGGGCAGGTTGAACGCGAGGCTCTTGCCCGACGCGGTGCCGCTGGTGATCACCAGGTGCGAGGAGGCGGCCGCCTCGAGCGCCCGCCGCTGGTGCGAGTAGAGGCGCTCGACGCCGGCGGCGCGCAGGCGCTCGACGAAAGCCGGGTCGAGCGAGGAAGGGAGAGCGACCCGCTGCGCCTCCCGCTCCTCCTCGGCGCTCTCGGCGACGATGCGCCCATCGCGCCGAGCCGGGTCGATCGCAACGGCCCACGACGAATCAAGCAAGCTCTTCGCCACTAGGCGGCGCTCCGCGCGGGGCGGGCGATGCGGCCCGCCACTCGAACTGCCTGCAGCGAGCTACGATCGTGGATGCGGAGGACGTCGGCGCCGGCGCGCACCGCCAGCGCGACCGCGGCCACCGTCCCCCACTCGCGCTCGCCGGCCGGCAGCCGCCCCTCCCAGGAGCCGGCCAGCACGGCGCCGACGAAGTCCTTGCGCGAGAGCGAGACGTAGAGGGGGAGGCCTAGCGCCCGCAGCTCGCCGAGGCGCCGCAGCACCTCCAGGTCCTGCTCCATTGTCAGGTCGAAGTCGAGTCCGGGGTCGATCGCGATCTGCTCCTCTCCGACTCCAAGGTCCAGCGCCGCCTCGACTCTCCCCCCGAACCAGGCCTTCAGGTGGTCGACCACGTCGCCGTACTCCCGCGCCGGCCGGTCGACCCGCGGCGGTCCCTCGATGTGCATCAGCACGTAGCCGCAGCCACTCCCGGCGACCAGCTCGAACATCTCCTCCGAGCCGCCGGAGATGTCGTTGACCGCGACGGCGCCCGCCCCCAGCGCCTGCCGCGCCACCTCGACCGAGAAGGTGTCCGCCGAGACCGGCACGCCTGTTCCCGCCAAGCCCTCGACCGCCGGGACCAGCGCCGCCGCCTCGTCCTCCGCCGACACCGGTGGGCCGCTGCGCGCCGCGACGGCGCCGACGTCGAGCATGTCGAAGCCGGCCTCGACCAACTCCCGCCCGTCGGCGACCGCCCCCTCCGGCGTGCCGCTCCGCGCCCCCTCGAACATCGAGTCGGCAGTCACGTTGACGATCCCCGCGGCGATCGGCTGGTCCAGATCCAAGGTCCGATCGGCGAGGCGCCAGGGCATCCGGCTACCGTAGCGGCCGCACCCATGGCACTGCGATGCGTCTATGTCGACCTCGATGGCACCCTGCTCGGCAGGGGCAGCTCGCTCTTCCGTGACGCCGACGGCGGCTTCTCTCTGGCCCAGGCCCGCGGTCTGGAGGCGTGCGAGCGCGCCGGCGTCGAGGTCGTGATCATGTCCGGCCGCCGCGAGCCCCAGGTGCACGAGTGCGCCCGGCTGATGGGCCAGACCTCCTACATCTACGAGGCGGGCTGCGCCTTCGCGATCGACGGCGAGACGACCCTGATGACCGGCGACCTCGTGCCGAACGAGGACGGCACCGTCTACGAGCAGATCGAGAGCCGCGGCATCCCCAAGCTCCTCTTCGAGCGCTTCGAGGGGCGCCTCGAGTACCACTCCCCCTGGCACACCGGGCGCATCCTCTCCCACCTCTTCCGCGGCAAGGTCGACGTCGGCGAGGCAAACGAGCTGCTCGGCGCCGAGGGGCACGGCGACCTGCGCCTGCTCGACAACGGCGCGATCGGCCGCGAGATGCCCGCCATCGACGGGCCGACCCACGCCTACCACCTGGTCCCCAAGATGGTGAGCAAGGCGAACGCCGTCGCCGCCCACGCCCGCGCCCGCGGCTACGACCCGGCCGACTGCATCGGCGTCGGCGATTCGGTCGAGGACCTCGAGGTCGCGGTCGCGGTCGGGCGCTTCTTCGTCGTCGCCAACGGCCCCGAACGCGACCCCGGCCTGCGGGCGGCGCTCGCCGCCTGGGACAACGTGACGATCACCGAGGGGCGCAACGGCGACGGCTTCTACGAGGCGGTCGTCTCCACCCTCGTCGAGCGGCGTTAGCCGCGGACCCCGGCGATGGGCCGATAGCGGAGATATAGGCCGCTTTCAGGCCCGTCGGCGCCGGACTGCGACGGCTAGTATCGAGGCGTGGAGACTGCAACCGTCGCCGAGCAGGAGTACCTGGAGATCATGTTCTGGCTGGAGGAGGCCGGGCTGCCGATCACAGGCGCCAACGTCGCCCGCGCGATGCAGCTCTCGCCACCGACGGTCCACGAGATGATCGGCCGCCTCGTCGACGACGGCTACGTCGAGCGCAACGCGAACAAGTCGCTCGCCTTCACCGACTCCGGGCGCGAGCACGCCAGTCACATCGTGCGCCGCCACCGGATGATCGAGCGCTTCCTCACCGACGTGCTCGGCATCCCCTGGGACGAGGTGCACGAGGAGGCGGAGCGGATCGAGCACGCGATGTCGCCGGTGCTGGAGGAGCGGATGCGGGCGGCGATCGGCGACGCGACGACCTGCCCCCACGGCCACCCGATCGTCGAGGGCGCCCGCGAGCAGGGCGCCCTGCTCGCCGACGTCGAGGTCGGCGCGAAGGTCTGCGTGCTGCGCTTCGAGAACGAGGCGGAGGAGCTCCTCCACTACCTCAAGGACGCGGGGCTGCGGCCCGGCCTGGAGGGGACGGTCGAGAGCTCAGACGAGGACGGGGTGACGATCTCCTCCGGAGAGGGAACGCACAGGGTGACCCCCAGCGTCGCCGAGACGGTCTCGGTGCGGGCCGACCCCTCGCCGCCGCCGCGCGCGGCTATCCCCGAGCAGCTCGTCCTCTCCTCGGATCGCTACGGGCGCTAGGCCGGGGAGCCGGCGCGAACCCGCTCCAGCGCCCGGGCGAGGCGGGCGACGCCCTCGGGGATGCGCTCCGGGGGGACGCTGGCGAAGGAGAGGCGGAGGCTGTTGGCGCCGCCGCCGAGCATGAAGTCGGGGCCGGCGACGAAGGCGACCCCCTCGCTCTTGGCCTCGGCGAGCAGAGCCGTCGTGTCGGTTCCCTCCGCGAGATCGAGCCAGAGGAAGTAGCCGCCGCCGGGGACGACGAACTCGGCCTCGGGAATCTGCTCGCGCAGCGCCTCGACCAGCGCGTCGCGGCGGTCGCGCAGGGCGCCTTTGACGAACTCGATGTTGCGGTCCAGCGCGCCGGACCGGCAGAGCTCGAGCACGACGGCCTCGGCCAGCATGTTCGGCGAGATGTAGGTCTCGTTGGCGCGCTTGGCGAGCTTCGCGATCTCCTCCCCCGGGCCCGCGAGATAGCCGACGCGGACGCCGGGGCTGACGGTCTTCGAGAAGGACGAGGCATGGACGATGCGCCCCGCCCGATCCATCGAGAGCATCGTCTCCAGCGCCTCGCCCTCGAAGGGCAGCTCGCGGTAGGGGTCGTCCTCGAAGACCCAGAAGCCGTGCTCGGCGGCGAGCTCGACGACACGAACCCGCTTCTCGGCCGAGAGCGTGCAGCCGGCGGGGTTGTGGAAGTTGGGGATGACGTGGGCGAGCTTGATCGGCCCGTCCCGAAGGGCCGCTTCGAACGCCGCGACGTCGAGCCCGTCGGCCTCCAGCGGCACCGGGACCAGCTCGACGCCGAGGCGCTGGAGCAGCAGCAGCGTGCGGTCGTATGACGGCTGCTCGACGACGACCCGGTCGCCCGGCTCGAGCAGGTGCTCGAAGAGCATCGCGCCGGCCTCGAGCGAGCCGTTGGCGATCATCACCTGCCCGACATCGATTCCACCGTGCCTCTCCGCGACCCATTGACAGAGGCCGGGATGGCCGATCCCCGTGCCGTAGGAGAGGGCCTTCTCCCAGTCCTCGGCGAGCGCCACGGCCGCCGCCTCCCGCACCGCCTCGCGGGGCAGGATGTCGGCGCTCGGGGCGCCGCGGGCGAAAGAGATCGTGTCGGCCATCGCTGTCCGAGTATAGGAAGGCGCGAGCCGGCTAGCCGCGCAGCGTCTCGACCGCGATGGCGGCCGTCTCGGTCGGGCTTTCGCCGACCCGCACGCCCTTCGCCTCGAGCGCTTCCTTCTTCGCCTGGGCGGTGCCCGACGAGCCGGAGATGATCGCGCCCGCGTGGCCCATCGTCTTCCCGGGCGGTGCGGAGAAGCCGGCGATGTAGGAGAAGACGGGCTTCGT
>Ga0193699_10000176_pt1 | contig 28781 bp, 25 predicted proteins | sample L3c2metaG_FD_160095 | JGI IMG/M metagenome (GOLD analysis project Ga0193699, IMG submission 160095) | Soil microbial communities from a riparian zone of the East river system, Colorado, United States - L3c2 | ecosystem: Environmental > Terrestrial > Soil > Riparian zone | place: USA: East...
AGAACTGGGCCGTGAACCCATAAATCTGCCGGGCGGACGGCTTGCCAGAGTTCGTTATGCGGTAGCGACCAAATTCCGCAGCACAGCGAAATGACGCGATTGTGCCATGAGCGACAATTGATGGCTTACTGGCGTGCGCCCGCTCCGACGGCATCGCGCGGTGAGATCTCGTCGTGATTAGATGCTTCGCGCTCGCCTAAAGCACGGTCTGCATCTCGGCAGCGACGTAGCGATAAACCTCACCACGCCTGGCGACATGGCCGATGCCGGGCCACGGGAAGTGGTAAGCGACGATCGGAATCTTCTGCGCAGCCACCATGTCAAACACGCGCAGCCGCGTCGTGACCCCTTGCTTCGGGTCGGTGTCACGGGCGAATTCAGCGCGCGGATTCTCCATCTGCAGCTGAGGCTGGTGACCGAGGTCGGCGATATTAACGAGCGAGCTACCCTGCGAGCTGATCACAAAGCTGGTGTGTCCGACCGTATGCCCAGGCGTCGAGAGCGCTTGCACACCCGCCACAACATCCTGGCCGTCCTTTAGGAATACGATGCGGTCGCGCAACGGCAACAAGGTGTCGCGTATCGGCCCAATGTAGGGGCCGAGCGCCCGATCGGACAACTTGGCTTCGTCAGTCCAGTACTCGAGGTCGGCCTGGGTGATATGGATTTGAGCGTTCGGAAAGTTCGGCTTGCCATCTTCGCCGACGAGGCCCCAGACATGGTCGGGGTGCGCATGGCTCAACGCCACGACGTCAATCGACGCGGGATCAATGCCGGCGGCCCGGAGATTGGCGAGCAAGTGGCCCGTACGCGGGCCGTAGATCTTGCGAAATCCCATGCCCGTATCGATCAGGACGAGCTTGTTGCCTGTATTGACGACGAGCGCATTCTGGTCGACCGTGAAATCGTTCTTGTCGAGGAAATTCGCGGTGAGGATCTCGTCGATCCGCTCCTGACTCATGCCCTTGAACATCTCCGCAGTGAACGTGCCGAGCTTAAGCGGGCCATCGGAAACCACTGTGCATTCGAATCCGCCGAGCTTGAAGCGATAGGCGGCTGGCACCTGCACGTTCGCCATCGGGTGGGAGGCGAAGGCCGGCTGCGAGAGACCTGTGGCGGTTGCGGCGGCGAACCCCGACAAAACGGCACGGCGTGACAGTTCAGGCGCGCGGAATATCATGGCCATCTCCTTCCCGACGAGAACGGATACTGCCGCGAGATGATCTCGAACTCAACGCCCGGGCGGCTGAGGTGCGAAGCCAGGTCGCCAAAGTCGCTTAGGTCGGGAACTTATAGATACGCCATCGGCTGACCTGCCAGTGTCCGCTATGCTCAGATAGCGACCAAATTCCACAGCACAGCGAAACGACGCGATTGCGCCAATAGGCGACATTGCGCACCTGATTTGAAATTGACGAGGTCGCTAGCAGTGGCGGCCTAGGAAACCTTATCTTGTTGAAGCAGCGCCGCGAGGTAGCGGTATTCGCGTGCGTCAGATTCATATTCTGATTTCAATTTTTGGTCGCTCACGGCGCGAGCCTTTACGTAATACGCAGCCGCTTTCATCCGATAGAATTTTACGTCGAGCGTCTCATTGTCGTGACGCATGGATGCTGTCATTTCATTTTATCTGGCGGAGTTAAAAGGTTCGCCTGACGGTGAGCCGGTAGTGAAATTGGGCCACCTTACCCTGCCGAAATCACGTCGGGTAACCAACTTATCAAAGCGAAGCTGCTCAAATTCGTTCCAGAGTAATGTAGTTTGACCGATATTATCGGTGGATTAAACGACTACGCCTGCAATGGCTTCGGCAGTAAGAACAAAGAGTCTTTCACACACGTTGCATTTGAACACGTTGGCAGGCTGAGCTTGAACCAACTGCACACACTTCCAAATCATTGGCTGCTTGCATTTAGAACATTCCGGTCCATGAATTACCGGTGATTTATCCATGCAATATCTCCTATTTGGTACCGCCGGAAAGTAGAATTACGCGTTACCAGATAGGCCCAACACCTCACCTTTGTGTTTGTTGGCTTCCCTTCAATTTGTTCTCAATGGCACGAACTCCCGAAGGTACCATTGGCGGGGCCCGAAAGCGCTCAAGCACGAAAAGCCGGAGAGCGGAGGAAAGATTGCCCTGTTTACGACTAACGTCGATCGTCCCAACTAGATGCGAGAGGGTTGTTTCTTCGCCATGCGCGATATTTTTCAGGCCAAGCCAGAAAGGCTCCTCAAGGCTAACGCTAGTCTTATGCCCTGCGATGACGATGGAACGCTTAGCCACAAGCGATTTCATAGGCACACCTCACTGACGCGACTACCATTTGAATCAATTAAAATACCGCAAAAATAAGCGAGCCGCTGAGCAAAATTGCACACCGGCGAAAAGCAGCTGATAGCAACTATCTGGCGTTCCTCAAACTCGCATCAATCCGAATTTGGCTGCGTGCTAATGAGTCCACGCCCTAGGCTCGATCGGAGCCGCCGCTATTCGGCGGCGTGCGAGGCCGGCACGTCTAGTCGCAAGCCGGCGGCGATCGCGTCTTCGCGGAACGCCTGCACCGCGCCGAGCGAGAGTTCCGCGCCCGACTTGGTGCCGAGCGACGGCAGCTTCTTCAGCACGTCCGCCGGCGCCGTGATGATCTGGCAGCCCATCGCGTCGGCCTCGACCACGTTGAACACCTCGCGCGTCGAGGCCCAGATGATCTCGACATTCGTGGTCTGGCGCGAGCGCGCCACCGCGTCCTGCATGATCGGCCGATAGTCGATGCCGAAGTCGGCAAGCCTGCCGGCAAACACCGAGACCACCGACGGCGCGCCGCCATCGAGCGCGTCGATCCCGCGCGCGGCCTGCTCGGAGGTGAAGATCGCAGTCAGGTTGATCTTGACGCCGTCGTGCGACAGCGAGCGCACGGCGTCATACAAAGTGTCGCCGCGCGTCGTCGTCACCGGCAGCTTGACGAAGACGTTCTTGCCCCAGGCGGTGATGACGCGCGCCTGCGCCACCATCTCCGGGATATCGTCGGAAAACACCTCGAAGGAAATGTGGCGGTCCGGCACGGCGGCGACCAGGTCGCGCCCGAAGGCCGAATAATCGCTGACGCCGGCCTTCTTCAGCAGCGACGGATTGGTGGTGAACCCGGCAATCCAGGATTGCTTGGCCATATCCACGATCTGCGCCTTGTCGGCGCCGTCCGTGAACAGTTTCACCTTGAGACTTTTCAGCGTGGGAGCAGCCATAATGGTCCTAACTTTGCTCGTCGCGGTTCGTTCCGCGCCATTATACCGCTGCGGCGGGCGCGATCCAACTGCGGACTAGAGCCCGTGGTAGGACCGATACCACTCGATAAACCGGCCGATGCCCTCGGCGATCGGGGTCGCCGGCTTGAAATCGACGTCGCGCATCAGGTCGTCGACATCGGCATAGGTCGCGGGCACATCGCCAGGCTGCATCGGCGCCAGTTCGCGAATGGCCTTCTTGCCGATTTTTTCTTCCAGGAGCCGAACGACTTCTAACAGTTCGACCGGATTGTTGTTGCCGATATTGTAGACCCGCCACGGCGCGGAGCTTGAGCCGGGATCCGGCGCATCGCCCGAATAATTCGGATTGCCGGCCGGTGCGCGGTCGACCAGCCGCACGATCGATTCCACCACGTCGTCGACATAAGTGAAGTCGCGCCGCATGTTGCCGTGATTGAACAGCCGGATCGGCTCGCCCGCCGCGATCGCCTTGGCGAAAATCCACATCGCCATGTCGGGCCGGCCCCACGGGCCGTAAACCGTGAAGAAGCGCAGGCCGGTCGTCGGCATCTTGAATAGGTGCGCGTAAGAATGCGCCATCAACTCGTTCGCCTTCTTCGACGCACCGTAGAGGCTCAGCGGATGATCGACATTCTCGTGGATCGAAAACGGCATCTTGGTGTTCGAGCCGTAGACCGACGACGACGACGCGAACAGCAGATGCTTGCAGCCATGGTGGCGGCAGCCTTCGAGAATATTGGTGAAGCCGACAATGTTGGAATCGATGTAGGCATGCGGATCGACCAGCGAATGCCGCACGCCGGCTTGCGCCGCGAGATGCACGACATAGGGAAACCGGCGCGTTGTGAACAAACGCGCCATGCCGGCACGGTCGGCGAGATCGAGCCGGACGAACTCAAAGCCCTTGAGCTTGGCGAGTTCGGCGAGCCGCGCGTCTTTCAGCTTCTGATCGTAATAGGCGTTCAGGTTGTCGAGGCCGACGACCTGTTTGCCATTCTCCAACAGCCGGCGCGCGACGTGATAGCCGATGAAGCCCGCCGCTCCAGTAACCAGGATAGGACCGTCAGCCATTGGCGATGTTCCGCACAGTCATGGCACGCATTATAGCCGCCACAGATCGATTGCGCCGGGCTTTTGCGTGCGATCGAGCTTCGATTTCACATCCAGCACGACGCCCTGCCCGGCTTTGAGCAGCATGGTCATCATCGGCCAGCCGCCGCCGACGTAATCCTTATGGGCCACCGCCAGAATGACGGCGTCGGCCGGCGCCAGCTTCTCCAGCGGCGTCAGCGTGATGCCATATTCCGCGACCGTTTCCTCCGGCAGCGCGATCGGATCGTGCACCTGAACGGTCACGCCGGCGCGCTCAAGCGCACGCACGATATCGACGATCTTGGAGTTGCGGATATCCGGCACGTTCTCTTTGAACGTCAGTCCCAGGAGCGTGACCGTCGGCTTGTCGGCGCCGCGCTGCCGCAGCGCGCTCATGCATTCGCGCGCGACATGTTCGCCCATGCCGTCATTGATATGCCGTCCGGCGAGAATGATTTCGGGCCGATAGCCGGCCTTCTCAGCGCGGAACGTCAGATAATAAGGATCGACGCCGATGCAGTGGCCGCCGACCAGGCCCGGCTCGAACTTCATGAAATTCCATTTGGTCGCGGCGGCGGCGAGCACGTCGCCGGTGTCGATGCCGAGTTGGCGGAAGATCGCCGACAACTCGTTCATGAAAGCGATGTTGAGATCGCGCTGCGTGTTCTCGATCACCTTGGCGGCTTCGGCGACCTTGATCGACGGCGCGCGGTGAATGCCCGCCGTCACCACCGAACCATAGACATCGGCAACGATGTCGAGCGTGCGCGCATCGAGCGCCGACACGACCTTGGTGATGGTTTCGAAGCGGTGGTTCTTGTCGCCGGGGTTGATGCGCTCCGGCGAATAGCCGACGGAAAAATCCGGGCCCGCTTTCAGGCCGGAAAACTTCTCCAGAACCGGAATGCACTCTTCTTCGACGGCGCCGGGATAGACCGTCGATTCATAAACGACGATGTCGCCACGCTTGAGCACGCCGCCGACGGTCTTCGACGCCGCCAGCATCGCGCTCAGATCGGGACGGCGCGCGTCGTCGATGGGCGTCGGCACGGTGACGATATAAAAATCGGAGCTGGCAAGCCGCGCCGCATCGCTTTCGTAACGCAACGTCGGCTGCTTGAGATCGGCCGGCTCGACTTCGCGGGTGCGGTCGTGACCCGAATTCAGTTCGGCGATCCGTTTGGCATTGATGTCGAAGCCGACAACGGGGGGCCCCGCGCGCGCAAAGGCCACGGCGACCGGCAGGCCGACATAGCCGAGGCCGATCACCGCGATTTTTCGTGAATGCGCCACGCTTGGATTGCCCCTGATTTGTGAGGCTGTTTAGACGGGCTTGGCGCCCTGGTCCAGCTTGCCGTAAAGCGCCACGATCTCGGCGCCGATGCGATGCTCCGAGAATTCGGCTTCGACCATCGCACGGCCGGCCGCGCCAAAGCGCCGCCGCAAATCGGCATCGCCGGCCAATTGGTCGATGGCATCCGCCAGCGCCGCGGCATCGTCGGCCGGCACCAGCAATGCGTTCACGCCAGGCCGCGCGATCTCGCGGCAACCCGGCACGTCGGTGGCGACAATCGGCCGTCCGCAGGCGGCGGCCTCAAGCAGGCTTTTCGGCAGGCCCTCGCGCCGCGACGGCAGCACCGCGATATGCGACATCGCCCAGACCGCGCGGATGTCGTCGATATGGCCGAGCACGTCGAGGCCGTCGATTGCCTTCCAGGATTCGATCTCGCTTTGCGGGATCGACGCCGGGTTGGCCGGATCGGGTTCGCCGGCCAGCACAAAGCGAATGGCGCGGCCGCGCGCGGCCAGCAGCGCATGCGCTTCCACCAACGAGCGGACGCCTTTGTCGGCCAGCAGCCGCCCGACATAGCCGACCGTCATCACGCCCGCCGGTTCGGGAAGCGGTGCGAGCTGTTCGGTATCGACGCCGGAGCCGGGAATGAGAAAAATCCGATCAGGGGAAATGCCGAGTGCCGTCACCGCGGCGCGGTCGTCGGGGTTCTGCACCAGCACGGCGTTGCGCGGCCGGTTGAGCAGCGCGCGCATCAGCACGCGCATGGCAAAACCCGTCACGCGCGCCCGCGCCGTGCGCGACGTGAAGGCAAAGCCCAGCCCCGCCATCGCATGCAACTTCACGACCGGCAGGCCGATGCTGGCTAGCGCGCCGATGATCGCCGGCTGCACGCCGACATGATGCACGATGTCCGGCTTGAGCCGCCGGTACAGCGCGCGGATCTCCCCGAGAATTCGGACCAAGTCCTGGGGATGCGCGCTGCCGCGCCGCCAGTTCAGCGGATGAAGCGTAAAGCCGTAAGATTCGATCGCCGCGCCGCCATCGACGACGTTGGTCGCGACGTGAACCTCGTAGCCGGCGCGCTGCGCGGCAGTGGCCATCGGCAGGCGATGCGACAGGAAGTACCAGTCCTCGGTCACCAGATAGACCAGAACCGGTTTAGGCCTCGTGGCCGTTGCGTTCGAAGCCATTGATTGGGTTCGCGATTCCTTTGGCGCCCGTTCTAGCATGCCCGATCACGGCGCGGTTGTTGAATTCGTCTTCGACCGGTAAGCAGGAGTGGCTGAGGGGGATTTCTTAGGGCTTTTGGACCGGACGATGTGCGGCATCGCAGGCGTTATTAATTCGGCGGCCGGATCGCGCGAGGCACTCGATCGCGGGGCCACCGCCATGGCGGATAGCCTTGCGCATCGCGGCCCGGACGATCACGGCGTCTGGAGCGACCCGGACGTGGGCGTCGCCCTCACCCACCGGCGCCTTTCCATCGTCGATTTGTCGCTCGCCGGCCACCAGCCGATGACGTCGGCCGATGGCCGCTTTGTCATCACCTATAATGGCGAGGTCTATAACTTTCAGGAGCTGCGCCTTGAGCTCGAAGGGCGCGGCGTCCACTTTCGCGGCCACTCCGACACCGAGGTGATGCTGGAGGCTTTTTCGGCTTACGGCGTCACCGCGACCATCAAGCGCCTGATCGGCATGTTCGCTTTGGCAATATGGGATCGCCGCAACCGTTCGCTGATGCTGGTGCGCGACCGGCTCGGCATCAAGCCGCTGTACTGGGCGAAATTCGACGGGCTGTTTCTGTTCGGGTCCGAACTCAAATCGCTGCGCGCCTATCCGGGCTGGCAGCCGCGCATCGACCGCTCCGCCGTCGCGTCGTTCATGCGGTTCAACTATGTGCCCGCGCCGCTGACGATTTATCAGGGCGTGCACAAGCTCGAGCCGGGTTCGATCCTGACGCTGCCGTTCGGCGGCGCGCCGCGCATCGAGAAATATTGGGACGCGCGCGAGGTTGCGCATTCCGGTCTCGCCAATCCGCTCCGCGCCAGCGATGCGGAGATGACCGATCAACTCGAGACCTTGTTGCAGGACGCGGTGCGCCGCCGCATGGTGGCCGATGTGCCGGTCGGCGCGTTCTTGTCCGGCGGCGTCGACTCCTCGACCATCGCCGCGCTGATGCAGACGGCGAATGCCGGGCCGGTGCGGACCTATACGATCGGGTTCGATCTGCCGGGCTACAACGAAGCCGGTCACGCCGCCGCGGTCGCGAAGCATTTGGGGACGCAGCACACGGAAATGATCGTGTCGGCGCAGCAGGCACTCGACGTCATTCCGCGTCTGCCCGAATTCTACGATGAGCCTTTCGCCGACTCGTCGCAAATCCCGACGTTCCTGGTGTCGCAGATGACGCGGCAACACGTCACGGTCGCGTTGTCCGGCGACGGCGGCGACGAGTTGTTCGGCGGCTATAACCGCTATCAATTCGTTGAGCGCTATTGGTCGAAACTGATGCGGCTGCCGCGCGCCGTGCGCGCGGCGCTGTCGGCCGGGCTGACGAGCCTGTCGGCCGATCAATGGACCCGGCTGGCGGGACTTATCCCCGCGCGCGGCACGCCGGCGCAGGTCGGCGACAAGATTCACAAATTCGCGTCGGCGCTCAGGGCCGAGGACGAAGCGGCTCTGTACCGCCAACTCGTCAGCCACTGGAATCCCGCAGACCTGATGCCGGATGTCACCGAGCCGGACGTCAGCGGGCTCGACACATCGATCCCCGGTCTGGTCGAGCGCATGCAACTCGCCGACACCGTGACTTACTTGCCCGACGACATCCTTACCAAAGTCGATCGCGCCAGCATGGCCTTTGCGCTCGAAGCGCGTGTGCCTTTGATTGACCACCGCGTCGTCGAATTCTCCTGGCGCCTGCCACGCGCGGCGAAAATCCGCGGCGGCGTCAGCAAATGGCTGCTGCGGCAGGTGCTCTACCGCCGCGTGCCGCGCGAATTGATCGAGCGGCCCAAGATGGGCTTCAGCATTCCGCTAGCCGGCTGGCTGCGCGGGCCGTTGCGCGATTGGGCGGAGACTTTGCTGTCGGAACAGCGGCTGCGCGAGGCCGGCTTGCTCGACGTGCAACGCGTGCGCCAAACCTGGCAGGAACACCTGAGCGGCAAGCATAGCCACGAGCATCGGCTCTGGAACGTGTTGATGCTGGAAGCCTGGCGCGAGCGATGGGGCTGCTGATGACCGCAATATTCGTCGCTGTCGTGGTTGTCACGGCGGTCCTCTGCGCCCTGTTCATTGTGGCTTTGCGGCCGCTGCTGGCGCGCTATGCCCTGGCGCGGCCGAACGCGCGCTCCTCGCACCTCGAACCGACCCCGCAAGGCGGCGGCATCGCCGTCTTCGCCGCCATCACCCTCGTGCTCGCCGCGGTCGAGCTTTTTGTGCCCGGCGCTTTAACCGACGCTCCTCGCCTCGCTCTCGTGTTCGCGGCGGTCCTCGGCATCGCCGTGATCGGCGCCGTCGACGACATCCAGCCGATGGAGGTGCTGCCGCGGCTGAGCTGGCAGGCCATGGCCGCGTTGGTCGTCATCGCCGCACTGCCCGCCGGGCTGCAAATTTTTCCGATGCTGCCGTGGTGGCTCGAACGCGCCCTGATGCTGCTCGGCATTCTGTGGTTCCTGAACCTCGTCAACTTCATGGACGGCATCGACTGGATCGTGGTCGCCGAAGTCGTGCCGGTGTCGGCGGCGCTGGTGGCGATCGGCGTGATGGGCGGCCTGCCCGGCGACGCGACGCTGGTCGCGCTGGCGCTGCTCGGCGCCATTCTCGGCTTTGCGCCGTTCAACCGCCCGATAGCCAAGTTGTTTCTCGGCGACGTCGGCAGTCTTCCGATCGGTCTATTGCTGGCGTGGCTGCTGGTGCTGGTCGCCGGCGGCGGCGCCATCGTCGCGGCGATTTTGTTGCCGCTCACGTTTATCGCCGACGCGACGATCACGCTTGCGCGCCGGACCATCGCCGGCGAATCCATCACGCAGGCGCACCGCAGCCACTTCTATCAACGCGCCACCGATGGCGGCTTCAGCGTCATGCAAATCGTCGGCCGCGTCTTCGCGGTCAATGTCGTGCTGGCGCTGCTGGCCTTAAGCACGTTCGTGATTGCGTCGCGCGCCGAGCATCTCGGCGCCCTGGCGGCGGGCTGCGTGCTGGTCGCGGCGCTGCTCTGGAACTTCGCGCGCGGCAAACGTTAAGCCAGCGCCCGTTCGACGGCGGCGATCACCCGCGCGGCCGGCAATTCGTCGAGACACGTGCTGTGACTGGTCAGCCGCCGCTCGCAGCCTTCCAATTGACAGGGCGTGCACGGCAGCCCGTTCTGCACCAGCCAGACATTGCCACGACACTGAATGGCGCCGGCCGCCGGCCATGCCTCATCGAGTCCGGCCGAAGGCCACGGCCCCCACAGCCGCGGATCGGTCGGTCCGTAGATGGCGACGGTCGGAATTCCCGTCGCGGCGGCCAGATGCGTCACCGACGTATCGGGCCCGACATAGACACGCGCCTTCGACAACAAGCCCGTGAGCTGCGGCCAATTCAATTGCCCGTCGAGCCGCGTGACCCGCACACCGGTCCAGACCTCGTCGAGATAGCGCCGCTCTTCTGCATCCGGACCGCCGGTCGCGATCACGGCGAGGCCGCGCGCGGCCAGTGCCACGGCGAGTTCGCGCCATCCCGGCGCGGCCCATTGCTTGTAGCGAAAAAACGGAGCGGCATGGATCACCGCATATGGCCCCGCCGGCGCGCCGCCGAACGCGTCGGCCTTCGGCGCCACCAGCTCGGGCACGCGCGCGATGCCGAGCCCATCGGCCAGCCGCAACATCTGCTCGACGCGGTGCACGCCCGGCACGATGTCGACGCTGCGCGAAAGCAGCGCGCGTTTCACCCGGCCGTTGAATCTGTCTTCCACCGGCGCTATGCGTTGGCGTCCGGCGACGATAGCAAAACCGGTTGGCCGGTCACCCGACTGCGTTGAGATCGCGAGATCGTATTGACGCCGCAGCCGCGCCGCCAGCGCCCCGCTTTGCCAGGCCGAGGGGCGCGGCGGCATGGTGACAACACCGTTAATATCGGCATTGCCGGCAAGAATCCCGGCGGTGTCGGCAAACACCAGCGCGTCGATACGGGCTTCCGGCCAAGCGCGCCGCACGCTGCGGATCAACGGCGTCGTCAGCAGGACATCGCCGAGCCGGCGCAAGGCAACGACGAGAATGCGCGGCTTCGGCCCGAGTTCGATGCGAGTCATGACGGCCGCGCCGGCGTCGCGGCAAGCGCCCGATTTTTCAACGCGACACCGCCGGCAACACCGACTCCCACCACGTAGACCCAGCCCTGGCCGAAATCGAACAGATGCGAGTTGAACACCGAGCCGGCGATATTCTGCACCACCACGACGAGCCCGATCCATTCCGCCAAGCCGTGGCCGCGGAACAGGAGCAGATGGGCGATCCACATCGCCCACAGCACCAGCGCGCCAACAAGACCCAGTTGGATCGCCACCGCGAAAGTCTGATTGTGAGGATTGGCCGTGGCCGATGCGGCCGAGCCGCTCTCGCCGGTCACCGCCTTAGCGAACAGCGCGGTGATGGTGCCGGTGCCGTGGCCGATCACCGGCGCTTCGACGATGAAGCTCAAAGATTTCTTGTAAAACTCGATGCGTTCACCCGACGAATTCCGCTGGTCGTTGGCGGCATAGCTTTCGTAATCGGTCCAGATTTGCGTCACGCGCTCACGCAAATTGGGCGCCGACACCCAACCGATGCCACCGATCAGAATTGCGCCAAGACACACGGCGACGATACCGCGGTTGCTGAGCCGCTTGATCGCCAGCAACCCCAACAGCACGAGGATGATAACCAAAGCCGTACGGCCGGTCGCCACGTAGAGAATGTTGGCCAGGAATCCGAAGGCGAGCGTCAGCAAACCAGTCAGCCAGAGCCAGCGCTTTCGCTCGAAGGCATCGATCGCGAGATACAGCAGACCGAAAATGCAGGTGACAAACTCGCCGCTCTGCGTCGCGGCGTTTTTCACCGGCACCGTCTTGAAGGAATCGCCGCTGAAAAAATACGCGATGTGGTTCGAGAAATAATACGCAAACGAGAGCAAGAGGACCAAGAGGCATGACGCAAGATAGGCGCCGAACACGCACCGCGCGCGATCCGAGCGGCGAAATTGCACCAGCAGCAGCGGGATCATCAGCAATTTGAGAAACGACTCGAGGCCTTTCCAGCGCTCGAACCAGGTCACGTCGGCCCACGCCATGCCGAACACGCCGAGCGCGACCAGCACGACCGGCAAGGCCCCAGCCGGCATCTTCAGTTCGCGGCGCAGGCTCTTCCCGTCCAGCGTCGGGACCAGCACCAGCAGCCATATCACCAGCAGAATGCCGGTCGCCGACGTGGACAGCGGCAGCGAGGCCGCGACGCCGACCGCCAGCCAATCGGCGGCGATCGTCAAACGATTGAAATGTTTTCCGGTTGCGAGCGGCATCGCTCAACCCGCCACTTTGGTTGCGTTGGGCGCGAGCGCGGAGAGCCCGCGTTGCGCGCGGACACGGTCGCTGTCGGCGACGACATCGAGCTTGCGCTCATTGTCGTTCAACTGCGAGCGGTCGGCTTCGGCGTGCCACAGATGGATCACGCCGGTGGCGAAGGTGCCGTCCTTGCGGCGCACGCCGGCATGCAGCAGCCGCAGGATCAGATCGGAGTCTTCCTTGCCCCAACCGCTGTAGTCGGCGTCGAAGCCGTCGACGCGATCGAGATCGCTGCGCCAGATCGCCAGATTGCACGAGCGCGCACCCTGCCACTTCGATTGACGCAGCCGCCGCAACGGCCCGAGCGGCAGATGCAATAGAGCCGACAGCCGGTTGACCCCGCCGGCGAGGCGCTGGGCAAACCAGCGCGCAAGATTCCAATTCTCCGGCGTCAACTTCTCGCTGAGCACCTTCACGGTGAGTTGAGGCGACAGCAGCACACGGTTGCCGGTGACGAAGGCGCCCCGCTCGGCCAGCGCGCGATGGGTTGCGACGAAATCGGACCGCACGATGCAATCACCGTCCAGGAAAATGCAGTAGGCGCCGCGCGACACCAGTACCGCGCGATTGCGGATTTCCGCGGCACGAAATCCGGCGTCGGGATGCCAGACGTGCTCAACGCGGTGACCGACTTTGGCCTTCCACGCCTCGACCAGTTGTGCGGTCCCGGGCTCCGAGCCGTCGTCGGCGACCACGACCTCGAAATCGGCATCGGTCTGCCGCGCCAACGATCGCAGCACGGCGTCGAGCGCGTCCTCGCGGTTATAAGTCGTGACGATGACGGAAATCAGCTCGGCCACGGGCGTCCTCTGGATAGCGCAGGCTTTAACCGAACTCGCGGGCGCCGACAAATCCCTAGGGTGCGCCCAACTGGCAATGTTACCTTGGGGGTAACTTACGCTCCAGCCGCACCGGATAGCCCTTCGACCATGCAGAAGATATCAGCCTATATCCTCAGTTATAACGAGGCCGAGAAGATCGAGGCCGCCGTCTCCAGCGTGCTGTGGGCCGACGAGGTGGTGGTGATCGATTCGTTCAGCGTCGACCGCACCGCCGAGATCGCGACCTCGTTGGGCGCGCGCGTGGTCGATGTGCCGTTCAACGGCTTCGGCGAGTTGCGCAACCGCGCCATCGACGCCTGCAAGCACGATTGGATCTTCAGTCTGGACGCCGACGAGCGCTGCACCGAGGAGGTGCGCGACGAGATTCTCGCCCTGATGGCCGCCACGCCGCCACATGACGTCTATCTGGTGCCGCGCCGCAGCTACATGATGGGCCGCTGGATCAGAGGATCGGGCTGGTATCCGAATTTCCGCCAGCCGCAGCTCTTTCGTCGCGATGCCATGCGCTACACGCTCGAGCCGGTGCACGAAGGCTATGAGGTCCTGAACGGCAAGCCGGTCGGCACGCTGACGAACGCGGTGTGGCAATTCCCGTTCCGCAACCTCGAGGAAGTCATCAAGAAGATGAACCGCTACTCGTCGCTCGGCGTTCCCAAGATCGCGCACAAACGCGTATCGATGGCGAGCGCGCTCGGCCACGGCCTGTGGTCGTTCATCAAGCACTACATTTTTAAGCGCGGCTTCATCGACGGCTGGGCAGGCTTCGTCATTGCCTTCGGAAACTTCGAAGGCACGTTCTATCGCTACGCCAAGCGCTACGAAGAACAGCAAGGCTGGCAGCCGCCGCCGAGCAAGCCGGTCAAGCGGGGACCGCAGCCCTAGCGCGCACGCGACGCAATGAGTTGCGAAGCTGCCGGATCGGCAGCGCGAGATAGTACTTGCGAAGAATTTCCCAGTAATCCGACCAATGTATTTTATGCGGCGCTTCTTTCGGAACGTACCACCCGTTATTCTCAAAACGGCGGACGATGCGATATCCGCGAGCGGTGAGATAGTTGTGCGTCATCAAATCTGAGACGTGGTCTTCAATCAGAATTAGCCGTGGGCGCCAGCGCGCAATCTTGAAGCCTTCCAGCACTTCGATTTCGTGGCCTTCGACGTCGATTGAGAGAAAATCAAACCCTTCCAGTGCCGCGGTCTCTTCGAGCACGCTATCGAGGGTTCGTATCGGCACGTTGATGACGGCCTCTGGGACCGCGCCAGGCGCCATGTGCTCACGATCAAGCGCCGATAACGGGCCCGCAACATGCAGGGGCAACGTCCGGCCGGCATTGCGAGGGGACGAACAAGCCACCGCAAACACGGGAGCCTTGCGATGCAAGCGCAATAGGTCAGCGAGATCCGGCTGCGGCTCTATCAGAACGCCGGTCCAGCCGGCCTGCTCCAGGTGCCAAGTCTGCGAGCGCAACTGCGGATCGTTCGCACCCACCTCGACAAAATAGCCGCGGTTTCCGCCAAAAAAATGCGGCGACCATCTGCATTTCGCGATCAAGCACCACCCCGCGCCCCCACGCGTACAGCCGCTTACTTTTCAACCCAATCTTAGCAATATTAATTTGGGCTTACGACTCTAATTTACGCGACCTTTCGACCATCGACGTGGTCGACTGGCCGGGCACCAGGTCGATCAGGATCACCTGCCCGCCGAGTGCTTCGACGATCTCATGGCCGACGACTTTGTCGCGCGTGTAGTCGCTGCCTTTGACCAGCACCATCGGCTTGACGCGCTCGATCAGTTTCTCCGGCGTGTCCTCGTCGAACACGACAACAAGATCGACGGCTTCAAGAGCGGCGAGAACTTCGGCGCGCGATTGAGCCGGCTGCACCGGACGGCCGGCGCCTTTGAGTCGCATGACTGAGGAGTCGCCGTTCAAGCCGACCACCAGTCGGTCGCAAGCGGCGCGCGCGCCGGCCAGCAACTTGACGTGGCCGGGATGCAGAAGATCGAAGCAGCCATTGGTGAAGCCGATGCGCAGACCCGCCTTGCGCCATTCGGCGGCATGCTCGTCGAGCAGCGCCCAGTCGAACACGATCTTTTCCTCGGGCGCGAGGGTCGCGGCCGGCAAAATACGCGAGCGCAATTCGGCGACAGAGAGTGTCGCGGTGCCACGTTTGCCGACCACGACAGCTGCGGCGGCGTTGGCGGCGCGCATGGCGGATTCGAAATCGGCCTGCATCGCCAGCATCGCCGACAACACGGCCATCACCGTATCGCCGGCGCCCGAGACGTCGCGCACGCGCACCGGATAGGCCGGCACATGGATGGCGGCGCCGTCCTGCACCAAGGTCATGCCCGCCTCGCTGCGCGTCACCAGCACCGCCTGCGCGCCCAGCGCGCGGCCAAGAGCCGACGCCGCTTCGGCGACCTCGTCGTCGGTTTGCGCGGCGCTGCCGGTGGCTTCGGCCAATTCCTGGCGGTTCGGCGTGATCATGGTCGCGCCTTGATACATGCTGTAATCGCGGCCTTTCGGATCGACCAATACCGGCTTGCCGAGCTTGTTGGCGGCCTCGATTACGGCGCGCACGACGCGCGGCGTCAGCGTGCCCTTGGCGTAGTCGGAAAGGACAACGGCACCGGCTCGCGGCATCGCCTTGATCACATGGCCGATCAAGGCATCTTCGTTGCCGGCATTGATGGGCGCAGCGGTTTCCCAATCGGCGCGCAGCAGATGCGCCGAATGATGCTCCGAGACGAAGCGGACTTTGCGCGTGGTCTGGCGCGCGCCGTCGACGACCAGATGGAATTCGATCAGCGGATGGGTGCCGAGCGCCTTGGCCAGCGCGTGACCGGCATCGTCGCCGCCGACGACACCGACGAAAATGCAACGCGTGCCGAGCGACACCAGGTTGCGCGCGACATTGCCGGCACCGCCGATCATCTGCTCGCTGCGCTTGACGGCGATGACGGGCGTCGCCGCTTCCGGCGAAATGCGCGACACGTCGCCATAGACGAATTCATCGAGCATCAGATCGCCGATGCAGAGCACGGTCTGGTCGGCGAGATCGGTGAGATGCTTTTCAAAATCGAACATGGGCTATTTGTACCGATCGTCGCGATCGAGATAACCGGTGACATATTGGCCGACGGCGGTCTCGAGCGGCGTGAAGCCGGCGTTATAACCCGCGCGGCGCAGATTCTCGACGCTGCCTTGGGTGAAATACTGATATTGGCCGCGGATATTCTCCGGCATGTCGATGAATTCGATGTTCTCGGGCCGTTTCATCGCCTTGAACATCGAGCCGATCATATCGCGGAAGCTCTCCGCCTTGCCGGTGCCGACATTGAAGATGCCGTTGGCCGACGTCGTATCGAGCGCCCAGCGCAGCACCGCCACCGCGTCGTCGACATAGATGAAATCGCGGCGCTGATCGCCGTCGGCAATGCCGTCTTTGTGGGATTTGAACAGCCGCACCGGTTGGCCGGCCTTGGCGCTGTCGAATACCTTGGCCAGCACGCTCGCCATGGCGCCTTTGTGATATTCGTTCGGGCCGTAGACGTTGAAAAACTTCAGCCCGGTCCAGCGCGGCGGCAGCGGCTGTTTTTTGACATGGCGGTCGACCAGCGCGAGATCGAACAGATGCTTGCTCCAGCCGTAGAGGTTCATCGGCTTGAGTTGGCGCAGCGCGGGCAGCGACCAGTCGTCGGTGAAGCCTTGCGTGCCGTCGCCATAGGTCGCGGCCGAGGATGCGTAAATGAACGGCGTGCGGGCGGCGGTGCACCAGTCGAGCAGGCGCAGCGACAGTCGAAAATTGTTCTCCATCACCAGGTCGCCGTCGGTGGCGGTGGTGTCGGAAATCGCGCCCATGTGGATGACGGCATCGAGCTTGCGGCCCTCGAGCCATTTGGCCAGATCGGCCGGGGGCACTAGGTCAGCGACCTGGTGCTTGGCGAGATTGCGCCATTTGGCGTCATCCTTGCCGAGCAGGTCATTGACCACGACGTCGGTCGCACCCGTCTCGTTGAGGCTGGCGACGACGTTCGACCCGATGAAACCGGCCCCGCCGGTGACCAAAAACATGCCCAACCCTCATGAATGGGGCCAACCTTTGCCCCAGACGGGGGAAAGGCGCAAATATTAGGGCCCAAACGCGCGCAAATGGCGCTGGAGACGGTAAATAGCGCGGATGGCCTCGACTCCCACCACCCCTATCCTCATCGTCCCCTACGTTTGGATCGGCGACTTCGTCCGCGTCCATTCGGTGGTGAAGCTGCTGCGCGAGCAGGCCCCCGACCGGCCGGTGGACATGGTCTCCAGCGCGCTATGCGCGCCTCTGGCCGACTACATGCCGGGACTGCGGCGTGCCATCGTCGTCGATATGCCCCGGCGGCGGCTGGGCGTGGCTCAGCAGCGCGAACTGACGGAAAAGCTGCGCGCGGAGCACTACGGCCAGGCCCTGGTGATGTCGCGCAAGTGGAAGGCGGCGCTGGCGCCGTGGCTCGCCGGTATTCCCGTTCGCACCGGCTTTGCCGGCGAAGCGCGCTTCGGCCTGATCAACGATATGCGCTGGGGCGAGCGCGCGCTGCCGCGCATGATCGACCAGATGGGTGCATTGGCTTTGCCGGCAAACGCGGCACTGCCGGACAAATGGCCGTTGCCGGAATTGCGCGTGCCCGAAGCCGAAGTCGCGCAATGGCAAACGCAACGTGGGCTCGCTGGCAAAACCGGCCCCATCGTGACGCTGTCGCCCGGCGCGGTCGGCGCCGGCAAAGCCTGGCCGGTCCGCCACTACGCCGAACTGGCGCGGGCGCTCGTCAAAGACGGCGCATCGGTCTGGGTGCTCGGCGGACCAAACGAAACGGCGGCCGCCAACCAAATCGCCGAAGCCGGCGGCGCCCACGTGCGCGACCTCACCAGCAACGATCTGCGCAACGCCATCCTGGCGATGGCCGCCGCCGATGTTTCGGTCACCAACGACTCCGGCCTGATGCACATCTCGGCCGCGATCGGCACGCCGACGGTCGCGATCTTCGGCCCCACAAGTCCCTGGCACTGGAAACCGCTGAACCCGGTCGCCGCCATCCTCGAACCGCCGGGCGACGACGCCGCCCGCCAGCGTGCGCGAACCGTGGGCAACGACGCCGTCGCCCATCACCGCACCGACGATGTCGCGGTGGAAACCGTCCTGGCGGCCGTGCGAGGCGTGCTGGGACGCTCGAAAGCCCTTTAATCGCCATAACTTAGGCCGTTAACAGTTGTCCCCCGCAAACCTGACGGGGCGCACATTCCGTGCTATCAAACCGGCCACAATGAAGGACGCCGCATGGCCAAGCCCAATCAGGCTCACAAGCCAGCCGACAAGCCGGTCGACATGAACGACCGCGCGCAAAACGACCGCGCCCAAGCTGCGATCGATTCTGCGCTGCGCACGCTTGCCGCCGAAGGCAGCGGCATCGATGCGCTCGCCGCCGCGCTGCGCGACGGCCTCGGCGCGCCTTTCGCCGCGGCGATCGACGTGCTCCGCGCCGCGCAAGGCCGCGTCATCGTCACCGGCATGGGCAAGTCGGGCCATGTCGGCCACAAGATCGCCTCGACCTTCGCCTCCACCGGCACCCCGGCGCTGTTCGTGCATCCGGCCGAAGCCAGTCACGGCGATCTCGGCATGATCACCAAGAACGACGTGATCCTGGCGCTGTCGTGGTCCGGCGAAACCGCCGAATTGAAAAACCTCACCGACTTCTCGCGCCGTTACCACATCGGCCTGATCGCGATGACGGCGAGCGCGGAGTCGACCCTGGCGAAAGCCGCCGACGTCGTGCTGGCGCTGCCGCAGGCCAGCGAAGCCTGTCCGCACAATCTGGCGCCGACCACCTCGGCGCTGATGCAGCTCGCGCTCGGCGACGCGCTGGCGATTGCGCTGCTGGAGAGCCGCGGTTTCACCGCGATCGATTTCAGCGCGCTGCACCCCGGCGGCAAACTCGGCGCGTTGCTCAAGACCGTGCGCGACATGATGCATTCCGGCGCCTCGGTGCCGCTGGCCCCGCTCGGCACCCTCATGTCCGAGGCGCTTCTCGAAATGTCGGCCAAGGGTTTCGGCTGCATCGGCATCACCGACGCGAATTCGAAACTGGTCGGCATCATCACCGACGGCGATTTGCGCCGGCATATGCGCAATAACCTGCTGGATGCGCTCGTCGACGACGTCATGACGCGCAAGCCCAAGACCGTGCGCCCGGATCAGTTGATCAGCGAGACGCTGGATATTCTCAACTCGTTGAAGGTGACGGCACTGTTCGCAGTCGAGGCCGGCAAGCCGGTCGGCGTCATCCACGTGCACGATCTGCTGCGCGCCGGCGCGGCTTGAACCCTATAGGCGTGCCTTCCGCAGGTCCCCTTCAAGCAAAGTGAGCAGACACCGATGAGACGCCTCACGCTTCTTTGCGCACTGCTGGGACTTGGCATCACCGGCGCAGCGGCCGAAGACTACCCATCACGTCCGATCAGGGTGATCGTGCCGTTCGCGGCGGGTGGCGCCGTCGACACCGTGGCAAGAGTCCTCACCAATCCGCTTAATGCGAGCCTTGCCAAGCCCATGACGGTCAATAACCGGGGGGGCGCCGGCGGCATGATCGGCATGGACGAGGTCGCGAAATCGCCGCCCGACGGCTACACGCTGCTGCTCGTCCACAGCGGTCTGACGTATATGCCGGGCCTCTACCGCAAGCTGACGTTCGATCCGGCGAAGGATTTCGACGGTGTCATTACCGCCGTCTCTGGCATCTACGTGCTGGCGGTGAACCCGCAATCGCCGATCAAATCGGTTTCCGAGTTGCTCACCTATGCCAAAGCCAATCCTGGACGCGTGACCTATGGGTCGGCCGGAATCGGATCGACGCTTCATCTGGCCGGCGAGTTCTTCAAGCTCAAGGCCGGCGTGGACATCGTACACGTGCCTTACAAGGGCGCGGCGCCCGCGATCACGGATCTGCTCGGCGGCCAGACCCAAATGATGTTCGGTCCGGCGGTCGACATCCTGCCGCTCGCCGAAGCTGGGAAACTTCGGGCGCTGGCGGTGACATCGGCCAAGCGCTCGGCGCTGGCGCCCGACCTGCCGGCGGTGGCGGAAACGCTGCCGGGTTTCGAGGTCGTCGGTTGGTACGGCCTCGCTGCGCCTGCGGGCACGCCGAAGAGCATCGTCGCCAAACTCAACGCCGACGCCAATCGGGCGCTGCAATCGCCCGAACTCTCCGCGCAATTCCGCCAGCTTGGCTACGAGCCGATCGGCGATACGCCGGAGCAAGCCAGCGCCCGAATCAAGGCGGATGTCGCCCTTTGGACGAAAATCATTCGCGACGCCGGCATCCCGCCGCAATAACAAGAAGCCATGGACCAGAATCTCAAGACCGACGCGGAAACGCTGACCAAGACTTTGTGCGGCCATTTGGCGGCAGCGCAATTCACCGACCTGACCGCTGCCGCCGTGCGGGAATCGCGCCGCGGCGTGCTCGACTGGATCGGCTGCGCGCTCGCCGGGAGTGGGCACAAGACCATCACGACATTGCTTTCGGTCTTGCAGGACATCTCGGGCCGGCCGCAGGCGACTGTCTTCGGGCGCGGCGTGCAGCTCGGCCTGCTCGATGCGCCCCTTGCGAACGGCCAGATGGGACACGTGCTGGATTATGACGACACCCACATGGGCGGCGTCGTGCTGCACACGAGTTCACCGGTGCTGGCCGCCCTCTTCGCGCTGGCCGAACGCGGGCCAGTGTCGGGCGCCGATTTCATGCTCGCATACGCCGTCGGCTTCGAGGCCGGCGTGCGGACCGGCCGCACCGCGCCGGGGCATCACAAAGGCGGCTGGCATCTGACCGGCACGCTCGGCAGCCTCGCGGCAGGCGCCGCTTGCGGCAGGCTACTCAATCTCGACCGGCAGAAGCTGACTTATACGATGGGCATCGCCGCGACGCAGGCCGCCGGCATGCAGCAAAACCGCGGCACGATGTGCAAGTCGTTCCACGCCGGCAAAGCCGCGTCCAACGGCGTGCTGGCAGCGTTGCTGGCGGAACGCGGCTTCGACAGCACCCAGGAAATCATCGAGGGCAAGAAGGGCTTTTCGCGGATCTACAGCGACGTCGCGGAGCCCGAGCAGTTGATCGCCGGTCTCGGTGAGCGCTGGCTGATCGAAACCAACGGCCACAAGCCTTACGCCTGCGGCGTGGTGCTGCATCCCTTGATCGACGCGGTCGTCGCCATCCGCAATCGCGACGCGATCGACTCCGCCGCGGTGAGCGAGATCGAGCTGCGCGTTCATCCCCTGGTGCTGTCGATCACAGGCGTGGTCGACCCATCGACCGGCTTGCAGTCGAAGTTCAGCACACTGCACTCGGCAGCGGTGGCCTTGATCGACGGCACGGCCGGCGTCGCGCAATATTCCGACGCCAAAGCCATCGATCCGGCCGTCGCGGCGCTGCGCCGGAAGGTGAAAGCGACGAAGGATGAAACGCTGCGCAAGGATGAGGCCTATGCCGCCATCACCGTGAGCGGCAAGCGCCACGAGGTTCACATACCGCATGCCAGCGGCACCGCCGACAATCCGATGAGCGACACCGCCATCGAAGCCAAATTCCTGGCCAATGCGACGCCGGTGATCGGACGCGAGCGCGCCGAACGCGCGCGGGACTTTGTCATGGCGCTTGAAAAACAGGCGGACGTTCGCGAACTGGCTGCTCTGCTGGCCTAGCGCGCTAGCGCGGCCGGGTCAGCACACGCTCGATGCGCCGGTCCGGCACCAACCACATCAGCGCGACGAAAACGTAGATCGCCTGCGAAATCCAGTGATTGAAAAACGAAAGCACGATCGCGGCAGCGTAGAATACGACCGATAGCTGACCTTTGTAGTCCTTGCCGACCGCCTTCGCTAAAAGCGAGGCCTCACCGCCATCTTCGTGGATGAGCGTGCGGGACAAAATCGTGTAGGCAATACCCGCCATCATCAGCACACCGCCATAAAAGGCCGTCGGCAGCGGCGCGAAATGGTTCTCGCCCATCCAACCGGTGACAAACGGGAACAGCGACAGCCAGAACAGCAGATGCAGGTTGGCCCACAGCACGCCGCCCGAGACATGCTTCACGGTGTGCAGCATGTGATGATGATTGTTCCAGTAGATACCGACATAGACGAAGCTCAAGACGTAGCTGAAGAACACCGGAAGCAAGGGCTGCAGCGCAGCAAGATCCGGGCTGTGGGGCACCTTCAGCTCGAGCACCATGATGGTGATGATGATCGCCATCACCCCATCGCTGAATGCTTCGAGCCGTGTCTTGTTCATCGGTGCTTGCCTATCGCTCCGGCGCCGCTCATTTCGGCGTGATGCCCGCCGCCTTCAACAGCTTGCCGTAGCGATCCGTATCGGCGCGGATCGTGGCGTCGAACTGTTCGGGTGTGTTGCCGACCGGAACGGCGCCGAGAGTCTCCAGCCGCTTCTGGACGTCAACGTCCTTCAGAATCTTCGCGACATCGTCGCTGACCTTTTTCAGGATCGGCGCCGGGGTCTTGGCGGGCGCCATCAGGCCGAACCATGAATCGTACTTGTAGTCGGGCAGCCCGGCCTCGGCGAAGGTCGGAACGTCCGGCAATGAGGGGCTCCGCTGCGGCGTCGCAATCGCGACGGCGCGAACCTTACCGGCCTGGATGAAGCTGAGAGCGGTGCCGAGGAACGCCATACTCAGTTGCGCATCGCCGCGCATCAGACTCGTCAGTTGCTCTGGCGTGCCGCGGTAAGGAATGTGCACGATGTCGATCGCCGCGGTCTGCTTGAGCAATTCGCCCGCGATATAATTCGAACTGGCCAATCCAGCCGAGGCGAAGTTCAGCTTGCCCGGATTGGCTTTGGCCAGAGCGGTGAATTCCTTCAGAGTATTGGCCTGCACTTCCGGCGCAACGATCAACACCAAAGGCACCGAAGCAACCTCGGTGACGCCGACGAAGCTGGTGACCGGATCGATGCTGAGATCCTTGTTGAGAACATTGAGAATGGTGTGGCCATTCGAGGTCAGCATCAACGTGTAGCCGTCAGCCGGGCTGTTGGCGACGCTGATGGTGCCGGTGATGCCCGGCTTGTTCTCGACGATGACCGTCTGGCCCCACATCGGCCCGAGCCTTTCGGCGAGGATGCGCGCCAGGATGTCGGTGTTGCTGCCGGCGGAGAACGGAACGACGATCTTGACGATTTGCGTCGGATAGCCGGCTTGCGCCCAGGCGCCGGTGAGCGACACCAGCATTGAAACGACGCACGCCACGAATAGTTTGCCGAATTTCATGATCATCCTCAGGGTGGAAAACGGTCCAGATTTGAACGGTCCAGACTTGGACAGTCCAGAATTGGACGCTTTCTACGCACTCGTGATGAAAGCCGCAATCGGGTCGGCTGTTCAGCAGGCCAGCCGCTCGACCGCATCGACCACGGATTTCATCGACGGCGTCTCACCTTGCGCGCCGAGCACGGCAAGCGGCCCGTTGCCGACGGGTTTCGTCAAACTCGGATCGCTGCCGGTGAAAATCGCGACCAGCGGCACGCCCAGCGCCGCGGCAAGATGTAGCAAGCCGGTGTCGACGCCGACGACGAATTCCGCGCCGGCGATGAGACGTGCCACCTGATCGAGCGGCTGGCGTTCTGGAACCCGCGCATTCGGCAGCGCGGCCGCGAGGCGTTCGCTGCGCACGCGCTCTTGGTCGGTGCCCCAGGGCAACACCAGCGCGAGCCCGTCGCCGGCGAGTGCGTTGCCGAGCGCGATCCAGTTTTCTTCCGGCCATTGTTTCTCCACCCGCGCGGTGGCGTGCAGAAAAATCGCGTAACGCGACCCCGGCGTTGCCAGCTTCGCGCGATCGAGACCGAAGTCCGGCGCGCCCTCCGGCTCGTAGCCGAGCGCCGCGCCGGTGAGGATGCGGTTACGCTCAACGGCGTGAAGCTCGCGGCTGACGGTGTGACGCACATGGTAGAACGCGGCGGCCAGCGGTTCCTTGATGCTGCGGCTATCGTAGCCATGCCGCCTGCCCCGCGCGAACCGGCTCATGACCCCCGTCCGTAGCAGACCCTGGCTGTCGACGATCTCGTCGTAAGATTTGGCGCCGATTCCACGCAAGCAGGCGGCGATCTCGCGCAGCGTCGCCGGCGCGTAAAGCGACTTGCGCCAGCGGCGCCAAGCCACCGGCACGACCTCATCCACCGCCGGGTGCAGGCGCACAAGCGGCGCAAAGGCCTCCTCCACCAGCCATGCCAGCCGGTCGCCGGGGCGCCTGCGGCGCGCGTCGGTCACGGCCGGCATGTGATGGATCACATCGCCGAGCGAAGAGGTTTTGATGAAAAGAATGTCGCCCATTTTTGGTCTTCAGTATTCGTATACCGGCCATTAAGCATGGCCGCCATAACCCTGCCACTTCCGGCGCGGCCTAAAAGGGTCGTTCACCGATCGCCCGGTAAAACTTTCGCATTATCGAGGGGCATTAAACATGACGATCCTGGTCACGGGCGGCGCCGGCTATATCGGCAGCCATATGGTGCATGAACTGGTTGACGCCGGCGAGCCGGTGGTCGTGCTCGACAATCTGTCGACCGGTTTCCGTTTCCTCATCCCCGGCTCGGTCCCTTTCGTCGCCGGCTCGACCGGCGACCACGAACTGGTGAAGAAGACCATCGCCCGCCATGGCGTCACCGCCATCATCCATTTCGCCGCATCGGTCGTGGTGCCGGATTCGATCAGCAACCCGCTCGGCTATTACCGCAACAACACGATGAACACCTGCGCGCTGCTCGACGCCGCGATCGAGTCAGGCGTGCGGCAGGTCATCTTCTCATCCACGGCTGCCGTCTACGGCAACGCCGAAACAACGCCCGTGCCGGAGAACGCCGCCACGGCGCCGATTTCGCCTTACGGCACCTCGAAGCTGATGTCGGAGATCATGCTGCACGACGCCGGCAAGGCGCACGGCTTGCGCTTCGTCATCCTGCGCTATTTCAACGTCGCCGGCGCCGATCCGAAGCTGCGCACCGGTCAATCGACCGCGGGCGCGACCCACCTCATCAAGGTCGCCTGCGAGGCGGCGCTCGGCAAGCGGCCGAAGATGGACGTCTACGGCACCGACTTTCCGACGCCGGACGGTACCGGCATTCGCGACTACATCCACGTCAGCGATCTCGCACGCGCGCATTCGGCGGCGCTGGCGCATCTGCGCCGCGGCGGCGAGAGCAAGACTTTCAATTGCGGCTACGGCAAAGGCGCTTCGGTGCTGGAAGTCATCGACGCGGTGCGGCGCATCAGCGGGCGCGACTTCCCGGTCGAGGTTTGCGGCCGTCGCCCCGGCGATCCGGCAGAACTCGTGGCCAATGTCGACCGCATCCGCGGCACGCTCGATTGGCGGCCACAATTCCAGGACTTGGACACGATCGTGGCGCACGCTTTCGCGTGGGAGCGCAGGCTTTCCAGCAAGCGTGAAACCGCGGTGGCCTGAACTTAGTCAGAACTTGGCCGGACCTCGGCCAAGTTGCGGTTTTCACACCGTTTTTATACACCTTTTGGCTTGAAATTGTCCGTCCCAGCGGGCAGGAAACCCCTGCCCTTGCGCGAACCATCGCTGCGCATGATTCTGGCCCAAACCGGCAGCACTTTCGGCTCTTGTCCGATTCTTGCGCTGCCAAACCAGCCCGACAGAGGGCGGATGATCGATCACAGTTCACGACCGGAAGACGACCAGCGTTACCGTCCCACAGCCCTGATCAAGCGGCTGCTGACGGAGCAAGGCCTTGTGCATTGGCGCAAGTACGCCGTGGCCTTCGTACTGATGGCGCTATCGGCCGCCTGCACCGCCTTGAGCGCCTATCTGATCGGCGACGTCATCAACCAGGCTTACGTCAACAAGAACCTGCCCGGCATCGTCGTGCTCGGCGCGATCACCGCCGCGCTGTTCGCGGTCAAAGGCATCGCCACTTACGGCCACAGCGTGTTGCTGTCGCATATCGGCAACCGCATCGTCGCCAATAACCAGCGCGCGGTATTCGCGAAGCTGCTCAACGAAGGCCTGAAGTTTTTCTCCGACCGGCATTCGACCGAATTCATCGCGCGACTGTCGACCGGCGCTGCGGCGGCGACGCAAGTCATCAATCTCCTGGTCGTCTCGTTCGGCCGCGATCTGCTGTCGCTGATCGGCCTCGTCACCGTCATGGTGGTGCAGGACCCGCTGATGTCGTTCTTCGCCTTCGTGGTGGCGCCGCCGGCATTCCTGATTTTGCGTAAGCTGGTGCGGCGCATCTATTCGATCGCGCGCACGCAGTTCCATGGCGGCACCCGCATTCTCGAAACGTTGCAGGAGACGCTGCAGGGCATCCGCATCGTCAAGGCCTTCACGCTCGAAGACACCATGCGCGAACGCTTCGACCGCAACGTCGCGGCGGTCGAGCACGAGGCCAACAAGATGGCGCGCGTGTCAGCCCGCGCCAGCCCGCTGATGGAGACGCTCGGCGGCTGCGCCATCGCCATCGCCATCACCTACGGCGGCTACCGCGTGATTGACACCGGCGCGACGCCGGGACAATTCTTCTCTTTTATCACCGCGTTTTTGCTGGCTTACGAGCCGGCCAAGCGCCTGGCGCGGCTCAATATCGAGCTCAACAGCGCGCTGGTCGGCGTGCGCGTGCTGTTCGAGGTGATCGACAGTCCGCCGAGCGAACCGAGCGACGTCAACATGCCGGCCCTGCGGGTCGATACCGCGCGGCTGCAACTCGATGACGTGAGCTTCCGCTACCGCAGCGATGAATCGGTGCTGCGCGGCATGACGTTCACCGCCGAGCCGGGGCAACTGACCGCATTGGTCGGACCGTCGGGCGGCGGCAAGTCGACGGTCTTCAGCCTGATCATGCGCTTCTACGACACCGAGCGCGGCAAGATCGTCATCGACGGGCAGGACATCAGCACGGTGTCGCGCCGTTCGCTGCGCCAGAACATCGCTTATGTCGGGCAGGACGTGTTCCTGTTCCGCGGTACCGTTCGCGAGAACATCGCCTTCGGCAAACCGGACGCCAGCGAGGACGAGATCGTGGCCGCGGCCAAGGCCGCCTACGCGCACGATTTCATCATGACGTTCCCGCGCGGCTACGACACGCCGGTCGGCGAGCATGGCTTGCAACTGTCGGGCGGCCAGCGCCAGCGCGTCGCGATCGCGCGTGCGTTGATCAAGAACGCGCCGATCATTCTGCTCGACGAGGCCACCGCGGCGCTCGATTCCGAATCCGAATTGCAGGTCCGCGAGGCAATGGATCGCCTTTGCAAAGGCAAGACCACGCTGGCGATTGCGCACCGGCTGCATACCATCTCGCATGCCGACCGCATCTACGTGGTCGAGGACGGCTGTGCCGTCGAATCCGGGCGGCACGACGAGCTGCTGCGCAAGAGCGGCCGCTATGCCGCATTCTACCGTCTGCAGCTCAAGCAGCAGGAAGCCAAGCCGCCCATCGCCGAAGTCGCGGCATCCGGTTGATCGCATGAACGCCGATCAGCAGGCGACGACCGTGACGCCGCCTGAATTGAGCGTGATCGTTCCGACGTTCAACGAATCCGAAAATTTGCCGGTATTGGTCGAGCGCCTGCGCGCGGCGCTCCAAGGCGTCGCCTGGGAAATGATCGTGGTCGACGACGATTCTCCGGACGGCACCGCCGCCGTCGCGCGCAAGATCGGTGAGAGCGACATCCGCGTCCGTTGCCTGCGCCGGGTCGGGCGCCGCGGCCTGTCCGGGGCTTGTCTCGAAGGCATGCTGGCGAGCCAGGCGCGCTTTGCCGCGGTGATCGATGCCGATCTGCAGCACGACGAAAAGCTGCTCAAGCCGATGCTGGAAAAAATGCGCGGCGGCGCGACCGACGTGGTGATCGGCACGCGCTACGCCGAAGGCGGCAGCACCGGGTCGTTTTCCAGCGGCCGTAAGTGGATCAGCGTCACAGCCACGCGCGTCGCCAACGTCGTGCTGGGCCGCAAGCTGTCCGATCCGCTCAGCGGCTTCTTCATGCTGCGGCGGGACGTGGTCGAAGACATCGCGCCGAAGCTGTCGACACAAGGCTTCAAGATTTTGCTCGACATCGTGTCGACCGGCGGGCCCTCGCTGCGCATCTCCGAACTGCCGTATCAATTTGGCGAACGATTCCGCGGCGCGAGCAAGCTCGATACAAGAATCGCACTCGATTATGCGGGCTTGATCTTGGCCAAGGCGACGCACAATCTGCTGTCGCTGCGCTTTATCTTTTTCTGCCTGGTCGGTCTGACCGGCATCGTCGTGCATTTCGCCGTGCTCTGGCTTGGCTTGACGCTCATCGGCCTGTCGTTCGAATGGGCGCAGACGCTGGCCATTGCCGTCGCCATTGCCAACAACTTCGCGCTCAACAACGCGATCACTTATCGCGACCAGCGGCTGACCGGCGTCAATTATTTCACGGGCTTGCTGCTGTTCTACCTAATCTCGAGCATCGGTGCGATTTCCAACCTCAGCGTCGGCACCTGGCTGTTCGGCCACGAGCAGACCTGGTGGGCCGCCGGCCTCGGCGGCGCGGCGATGAGCGTGGTCTGGAACTACGCCGTCTCGTCGATGATGGTCTGGCGCACTCGGTAGGCCGCTATCATCTGCCGCACGTCGCCGCGCAGAACCACGAAGGCCAGGAACGCCAACAGC
>Ga0193699_10000177_pt1 | contig 28758 bp, 28 predicted proteins | sample L3c2metaG_FD_160095 | JGI IMG/M metagenome (GOLD analysis project Ga0193699, IMG submission 160095) | Soil microbial communities from a riparian zone of the East river system, Colorado, United States - L3c2 | ecosystem: Environmental > Terrestrial > Soil > Riparian zone | place: USA: East...
CAGGGCGGCGGCGGCGGGTGCTGCCAAAAGCCGCAAAACCGGCTCGGCGCGCAAGGCTGCGCCGCGCGTCGCGCCGGCCTCGCTGCGCCGGCCGCGGGGCGCGCCCGATGACGCCAAACTGGCCGTTCGGAGGCTCCGGAGCCAATTGGCGAAGGCGCAGGCGCGAATCGACGAGCTGCAGGCCTCCGCGGATACCGACTTCCTGCTGGATATTCCCAACCGCCGCGGCTTCGAGCGCGAGCTCAATCGCTCGATCGCCTACATCAAACGCTACCATGCCAGCGGCGCGCTGATCGTGCTCGACGTCGATCGCCTGAAGCCGATCAACGACGCCTTCGGCCATGCCGCGGGCGATCAGGTGCTCAAAGCCGTTGTCGCGACGCTGCTCCGCCAGATTCGTTCATCCGACGTGATCGGGCGGCTCGGCGGCGACGAATTCGCGCTGCTGTTGTGGAATCTCAGCGAGACCGACGCCCGGGCCAAAGCCGCGTCGCTCGAACAGGCCATCGACGGGCTCAGCTTTACGTTTCGCGGCCGCACGGTTGCGGCCGGCGCCTCCGCCGGTGTCGCCATCCTCGGCCCGCATGCGGAAGTCGGCCGGGCGCTGGAAGAAGCCGACAGCGCGATGTATGTGCGCAAGGCGCAAAGGCGCCATGAGGCGTGACGCGCATGCGAGTTTTCACAACCCGCTCAGATCGTCCGGCACGTTGCCGAATTTCCTGATCAATTGGGCGTCGCCGAATTCGCCGATCATGGGATCGCCGGTGCGGCTGAAGGCGACTGCGCCGACGCTGCCCGCGGCCTTCGACAACACTTCCGCGCGCCGTAACGCGCCCGACGAACTCTGGCATTCTTCCGCGGCCCCGGCGAAGGGCGAGCCGCTGTCGTCCTGCAGGAACGGCAGCGCGACGTAATAGGTAACATCGGCCATGGCGTTGCTCCCGGTTTGAACCGCGATCAGGCGGCGTCGCTCTTAGGTCGCGGCAAACTTGCCGGCGCGCAGCCGGCCGCGACGGCCGCCTGCAGTTCTTCCAGTTCCGCTTCCAGATATTCGTTGGCCATGATCAGCGCCTTGATGGTGCTGCGCAGGTTGCCGTCGCACATCGCGATCGCCTGGTCGCAGGCCTGCTCGTAACGGTTGGCGTCGGAGAATGAGGAGGGTTCGGACATGGCGGAATTCCCGAAATGGCTGGAGGCTGATGCAATGATGTTCCTATTTTGTTCTCTGAGAGTCAAGCGGGTCGCCCCGCGACAGCGGCCGTTTCCACAGTCCGTAACCGGAGGGCGGGCGCGGCCGGGTCACCGGGCGGTGCTGCGCAGTCGCACCGCCCGCGGCGGGAACGAAAACGATATCCGGCGCTTAGTGTGTTTGCAGGGAGTGCTATGCATGGGTCTTGTCGAGTCAAAGCGACCCGTGGTGCTGATCGTCGAGGATGAGTTTCTGTTGCGAATGGACGCGGTCGATATGATCGCCGCCGCTGGGTTCGAGGTCCTCGAAGCCGGCAATGCCGATGAAGCGATCGAAATTCTGGAGGCTCGCCGCGACATCACGGTGGTTTTTACCGATATCCAGATGCCAGGTTCGATGGACGGGCTGAAGCTCGCCCGCGCGGTCAGGGGACGCTGGCCGCCGATCAAGATCGTCGCCACCTCCGGCCACTTCCATGTCAGCGAAACCGATCTGCCCGAAGGCGGGCGGTTTCTGGCGAAACCCTACAGTCCCAAACAGGTGACAGGCGTGCTGCGTGAGCTGATGGGCGGCAGCTGAAAGTTACGCAATAATATCCGGCGTGATCTGGTCTTCGATGAAGGCGATACGATCGCGCAGCTGCAGCTTGCGCTTCTTCAGCCGTTGCAGCCGCAACAAATCCGGCGCCGGCGATTGATGCAGCGCATCGATCGCGGCATCAAGATCGCGGTGTTCCTGCTGCAGCCGTGCGAGCTCGGTTTCGAGTTCGCGCTCATCTTCGTTGGTCATGGTGTACGTTAACTGAAAAACGCGGATGAGATTGGATAAGGTTGCGAAAGCCGTCGAAGGAATATCGCCCCTGCCAGCCGCCGGCGCAAGCCGGGGTGGTTCCATGCTCACGATTGGTTACAGATAACACCGAAATATGAGCGCCGGTTTTTTGATATCCATCGACAGATTCGCTGACTCGTGTACACTCGGTTGTCCGGATCAAATCTGAAGTCTCATCCAACCGAGGAGGTTTCGTATGGCAATTCAGGCGCATCTTGTTGAACTGGAACGGAAACATAAAGTTCTCGAAAACGAATTGCACGAAGCACTGGTGCACCTTTCAACGGACGACCTGCAAATTCTCGAGCTGAAGCGCCGGAAATTGATGGTCAAGGACGAGATCGAGCGGTTGAGGCATACCGCGCTCGAAACCCTCCACTAACCGATCCCAAAACAGCACAGCCGTGATCCCCGGGATGAGCGCTGTCGCGCTCGTGCCCGGAGATGCGCGCGACGACCACCCTCGCGCGACGCTGACCGCGCGACAAAAGCTCACACCCCCGCAAGTTCGCCGACATGGTCCGCGATCGCCAGCGAGGAGGTCAGGCCCGGCGATTCTATTCCGAACAGATTGATCAGTCCGGCGATACCATGATCGCGTGGCCCCTGGATCAGGAAGTCCTGCCTGGCTACGGCCGGCGGCACGATCTTCGGCCGGATTCCGGAATAACTCGGCATCAGCGCGCCGTCCGGCAGCGTCGGCCAGTAGCGCCGGATCGCCGGATAAAACCGTTCCGCCCGCGCGGGATCGACGGCGTAATCGATGGTCTCGACCCATTCCACGTCGGGGCCGAACCGGGCCTGCCCTGCCATGTCGAGGGTCAGGTGCACGCCGAGCCCGCCGGGCTCCGGCACCGGATAGATCAGGCGTGAAAACGGCGCCCGCGCGCTGCAGCTGAAATAGTTTCCCTTCGCCAGATAAGTCGGCGGTATCAGGTCGATCGGCATGCCGTCGATGCCGCGCGCCACCGCCGAGGCGCCAAGGCCCGCGGCATTGACGAGAAGGCTGCATTCAAGGCTCATCGGGGCGTCGCCGCCGGCTTCCAGTTCGACCCGGTCCGCCAGCGCCCTGGCGCGCAGCAGCGGCGTGTGAAAGGCAAACGCAGCGCCGGCCGCTTCGGCGTCGCCGCGCAAGGCCAGCATGTAGGCGTGGCTGTCGATGATGCCGGTCGACGGCGAGAGCAGGGCGGCGTCGCAATTCAGCGCCGGCTCCAGCGCCCGCGCCGCTTCCCCGCTCAGAGTCTGCATATCGCTCACGCCATTGGCTTCGGCGTGAGCCCTGATCGATCGCAGTTTTTCGGTTTCCTGCGGCGTGGTGGCGACGATCAGCTTGCCGCAATTGCGATGCGGGATGCCGTGATCCCGGCAATATTCATAGAGCGCGCGCCTGCCGCTGACGCACATCCGCGCCATCAGGCTTCCCGCGGGGTAATAGATGCCGGCGTGGATCACCTCAGAGTTGCGCGACGAGGTCACCGTACCGATCGCTTCGGCCGCCTCCAGAACGATCACCTCGCGACCGGCCTGGGCCAGGCGGCGCGCGACGGCAAGACCGATCACCCCCGCACCGATAACAACGCACTCGACCTTGTCCATTCGCCGTTCGGATCCGCAGATTGCTGGCTGTTCGACCCGGCGCGTTGTGCGCCTCCAGGATCGATCGTGCTTACACTATCGCACTGTTGGGGATGATGTTTTCGCGCAACTCGCCGGTTTGCCTTCGCCACGTTTTGCCGAATCACGTTCCCGTTAGTGAGGCATTAATCATGTCAGGGCAATTGCCGTAATTTAAGTCACATTTTTGGGTTGCATGGGTACGCGTTTACCCGATCCAAACCCGTCAAGCCAGACACTCCGCCGCAGAAATCCGCGGGTGACTGATGGCTGACAAGAATTGGCAGGCAGGCGGCAAGATTCTGATTCCTGCGCAGGCCACCGCGTGCCTGATCGTCACTGCTACACCTGGAATAGCCAAAACCGTGTCCGATAGCTTCTCGCCGACCAGCTATGTCGGCTCCGCCGACCCCCATCTGGTCTGGGAAATGCTGATCGGCGGCATCGTCGTCTGCTCCTTTCTGGCCGCGGTGGGCCTTTGGATTCTTTCGGCGCTGCGCAAGCTCCAGCGTACGCAGTTGCGGCGAAATGCCTTTGTCCGTTCCGCCCTGAACAATCTCAACCATGGCGTGGTGATGACGGATCTGCAGAAGCGGATCGTGTTCTGCAACGACCGCTATCTCGAGATCTATGGCCTCGCCCGTTCCGACGTTCCCCGAAACATGACCGGGCCGGAATTGCTGGAGATGCGGCGCAAGCGCGGCGTGCTCGACGTCAGCGTCGAGGAATTCTATGCGAACGCCGGCTCCCCCGAAGGCTTCGTCACCGAACTGCCCGGCGGGCGATCGGTGCTGGTGAAATATTTCAGACTGCCGAACGGCGGTTCGGTGGCCACCCATGAGGACTGCACCGAGCAGCGCAAGCTGTCGCGGCAGCTGGCATCGACCAAGCAGTTCCTGGAATCGGTGCTCGACAATGTGCCGGTATGCGTCGCCGCCAAGAGCATCGAGGACGGCCGCTACATCTTCGCCAACCGCGCCTTCGAGCGCTTCTCGCGTTTCTCCCGCGACAAGATCCTCGGCAAACGCGCCGACGAAATCTTTCAGCCCGAGTCGGCGGCCAGGATTGCCGCGGCGGACCAGGCAGCCCTCAACTCGGCCGAAGGCCAGTTCCGCAGCGAATTCGTGGTCGAACGCGGCTCGCAGAAGCGTGTTCTTGCCTCCACCCGCGTGGTCGCGCGCGACGACAAGAACCAGCCGGAATTCCTGATCGCGCTGTTCGACGACGTCACCGATCGTCGTTCGCTTTCCCAGGAGCTCGAGGACACCAAGAAGTTCCTCGAACTGGTGGTCGACAACATTCCGGTTTCGCTGATCGTCGAGCGCGTCAGCGACGGACGATATCTGCTCGCCAATCGCAGCGCCGAGACCATCCTCAACCGCCGGCGCGAGGACGCCACCGGCTTGACGGCTGCGGATATTTTCAATCCGAAAGAGGCCAAGCTGATCATTGCGCGCGACGAGGCGGCGATCAAAAAACGCGGCCTGCTCACCGAGGAACACCCGATCAGCACCAAGGACGGGTTGCGGCTGTTCCTGACCCGCCGCATGACGGTGCTCAACGATGCCGGCGAGCCGCAATACCTGATCAAGACCCATGAGGATGTCACCGACCGCCGCCAGACTGAGTCGCGGATGGCGCATATGGCCTATCACGACGGGCTGACCGATCTGCCGAACCGCGCCGCCTTCCTGCAGGCGCTGGCCCAGATGATCGAGGCCTGCGAAGGCACCGATGAGGAATTCGCGGTTCTGTCGGTCGATCTCGACGGACTGAAGGAAATCAACGACGTGTTCGGTCACGCGACCGGTGACAAGCTCTTGATCGAGGTGTCGCGCCGGATCCAGAATTCGGCGCGCGGCGGTGTCGTGGCCCGGCTCTCGGGCGACGAGTTCGGTTTGATCATCGACGGCAAGCAACCCGCCGCCGGCAAGGCGCTGGCCGAACAGCTGGCCGAGGCGCTGGCGAACGAGTTCCCGATCGACGGCAAATCGGTCCGCATCGGCGTCACCACAGGCATCTCGGTATTCCCGCACAACGGTTCGGACGCGGCTTCCCTGCTGGCCAATGCCGGCGCGGCGCTGTTCCGCGCCAAGGCGAAATCGCGCGGCTCGATCGGTATCTTTGAACCCGAGATGGACCAGCAGATTCGCGATCGCCGCGTGCTGCACCAGGATCTCTCGCTCGCGATCAAGAATGGCGAGCTCTCGCTGTATTATCAGCCGCAGGCGATGTCGCGCCATACCGTGGCCAGCAGCGAGGTCATCGGCTTCGAGGCTCTGGCGCGGTGGCTGCATCCGGTGCGCGGCTTCGTGCCGCCGGGCGATTTCATCCCGCTCGCGGAAGAGAGCGGTCTGATCGTCGAGATGGGCGAATGGATCCTGCGCGAAGCCTGCCGGGAGGCCGCGTCGTGGCCGATGCCGCTGCAGATCGCGGTCAATCTGTCGCCGGCGCAGTTCATGCACGGCGATCTGGTCGGCCTCGTGCACTCGATCCTGCTCGAAACCGGCCTCGCGCCCGACAGGCTCGAACTCGAAATCACCGAGGGCGTGCTGATCGAGGATTTCGATCGCGGCCTGGCGCTGCTGCGGCGGCTGAAGGCGCTCGGCGTGCGCATTTCGATGGACGATTTCGGCAGCGGCTATTCCTCGCTCAGCTATCTGCAGGCGTTCCCGTTCGACAAGATCAAGATCGACCGCGCCTTCGTCATCAATCTCGGACGCAACCCGCAATCGGCGGCGATCGTGCGCGCCGTGATCGGCCTCGGCCACGGCCTCGAAATGTCGATTGTCGCCGAGGGCGTGGAAACCCAGGAGCAGCTCGGTTTCCTCGCCGACGAAGGCTGCGACGCGGTGCAGGGCTATTTTATCGGCAAACCGCTGCCGATCGGCCAGTACGCCGCATTGGTTGGCCGCAGCGTCACCGACACCATGGAGCCCGCGCGCAAGACCGGCTAGGTGTAGTGAACTTCGGTCCTCTACAGTAGCGTTTGCGTATGGCGGATTACGATCTTGCTGTTATCGGCGGCGGCCTGAACGGTGTCAGCGTGGCGCGCGACGCCGCGGGACGCGGCTTGCGGGTGATCCTGCTGGAGCAGGGCGACCTCGGCGCCGGCGCGTCCTCGGCCTCGCCGCGGCTGATCCACGGCGATCTTTCGGTGCTGGAGCGCAGGGCGTTTCTTCGCGTGCGCGCGGCGCTGGCCGAGCGTGACGTCTGGCTGCGGATCGCGCCGCATCTGGTGCGTCCGATGCGGTTTGCGATTCCCGCCCATTCCGACGAGCGGCCTTCCTGGCTGCTGCGGGCCTGGCTGCTGCTCTACGACCGATTGGCCTCGCGCAGCGGCCTGCCGGCGTCGGCCACGGTCGACGTCACCCACCATCCGATCGGCAACGCGCTGAAGCGGCCGTTCGGCACCGCGTTCGAATATTCCGATTGCGTGGTGGACGATTCGCGGCTGGTGGTTCTCAATGCGGTCGATGCCGCGGAGCGGGGCGCCGACATCCGCACCGGCGCGCGCTGCGTCCGCGCCGACCGCCTCGACACCTGGCGGCTGGCTGTGATCGATCGCGGCCGCCGTCGGGTGATCACCGCAAGGGCGCTGGCCAATGCCACCGGCGCCTGGACCGCGTCGGTCGCCGAAACCGTCTTGCGCATACCGCCGCCGCGCCTCGCCACCGTCCAGGTGAGCCAGATTGTCGTCAGGCGCCTGTTCGATACCGACAATGTCTATGTCTTCCAGAACAGCGACCGGCGGCTGATTTTCGCCAGTCCCTACGAGCGCGATTTCACCCTGATCGGCACCGTGGGGCAGGCGTTCAAGGGCGATCCCGCCATCGTCGCGATGGCCGCGGGCGATGTCGCCTATCTCTGCGACGCCGCCAACCGGTATTTTCGCGAGCGGATCGAACTGGTCGATGTGATCAGGACGGTTTCCGGCGCCAACACGGTGCTGGACCCTGCCGGCCGGCGCCATGCGCGGGACGGCGAGGTGGCGTTCGATGCGAGGCGCGGCAAGGCGCCGTTGCTCACGATCTTCGGCGGCGATGTCACGACCGCGCGGCTGCGGGCGGAGCGGGCGGTATCCAGGTTGACGCCGTTCTATCCGATGTCGCCGCGCTGGACCGCGAAGACGGCGCTGCCGGGCGGCGATTTTGCATGGGCGCAATTCGACACGCAAGTCGATCGCGCCCGCGAGCGCTGGCGATTCCTGACAGAAGCGCAGGCCCAGCGTCTGATCGGCGCCTATGGCTCGCGTCTCGGCGACGTGCTTGGCGATGCCAAGAGCCGAGCCGAACTCGGCCCGGGCTTCGGGCCTGAACTGACCGGCACGGAGGTGCGCTATCTCATGACAAAGGAATGGGCGCGCTTTCCGGACGACATCCTGTGGCGGCGCTCGAAGCTCGGTTTGACCATGCCGTCAGGGGATCGCGCTGCGCTGGCGGCATTCATGGCAACGGCGGCGTGAAGAAAAACCCTCGTGCTCATGCCCTCAGTCTGGTCGCGCTGCCGACGTTCCAGGTATAGGGGATTTCCGCTGAGTCATAGGCAAGCCGGTAATGATCCGGATCCTTGTAATCATATGCCGCCGTCGGGCAATTCAAGATCAGGGCGTCGGTGCTGCCGAGGTTTTGCAGGCCGTGCCAGATGCCCGGAGGCACGACGATGAGGCTGGGCCTGGCGTCGCCGGCATGCAACTCCATGAGAAAACCTCTGGTCCTGCTGTCTTCTCTTCCGTCGAACAGCACGATCTTGAGTTGACCTTGATTGACGAACAGCCGATCGGTGGATCGCTGGTGACAGCTCCAGGCGCCAAGCGCCCCCGGATAAAGCCGGGATTGATAAATATGCACCACCGGAAGTCCGGTCGGATCCCATTCGGGGCGAAAGATTTCGGTGATGGCGCCGTGATCGCGCGGGACGTGACGAACTTCGCGCACGGAAACGCCGTCAATGGCCTTAACGGTCTTCTGCCAGTCTTCGGATATTTGCTGGCCGTCTTTTTGCGCGCCCGGAAGCATAAGCATCTCCTTCAATGGAGGGTCACTTGATTCCCTTGTACTTCTTCTGAAGCTCGATCCCCGCGCCCTTCACCTTCCAAAAAATCGCTCTGTGCCCCGATCTTCGCGTCAGCCGCCAGGCCAGCCTTGCCCAAAATTCCTGCGCCAGGATGCGAACCAGCTTGCGCGCCGGCATGGTACGGACCGCCTGATCGGTCATGATCATGCGTGCCAGATAGGTCGGTTCGAAATCCGGGTCCGAGCGTATCCGGTCCAGCCAGACGGCCTGCTCGCGATTTGGCCTGTCACGATACACATTTTTGCGGGTCAGCGCCGGGAATTTAATCGCAGTCAGCCGCGGAACGAATACGGCTTCAAAGCCGGCGGCCTGCGCGCGCTGAAACAGGTCGCTCTCGGGGGGAATGTCCAGGCGTCGATAGTCTCGCCAGCCGCCGATTTTTTCAGTCACGCTGCGTCGGTGCACCGTACATGAAGGTGCGCTTCCCACCTCCGCGATCGGCAGCACCGGCATCCCGATTTCCTCGCCGGGCGAGATATTCATCAAAAGCGAGTGCGCGACGCCGGCGCCGGTCCGGTCGAGCGTATCGGTCGCGCATTGCAGATGATGTCCGAGCCAGAGATCGTCATGCCCCAGATAGGCGATGAATTCGCCGCGGGCCTCCTGCAGGCCACGGTTGTTCGGCCCCGACTGATGGCCGGTATTGACCGCCAGATTAATCCACCGCACCCGCGGGTCTTTGATGGCTGCGACCACCTGCTCCGAATCGTCGGTGCAGGCGTCGCCGACGACAATCAGCTCAAAATCCCGCATGGTCTGGGCCAATACGCTGTTTATGGCGTAAGGAAGCACGGTGCTCCAGTTGTAGGTGGGGATAATGACGGTGACGCGCGGCGAGGGCATTGCGGCAACCCATATTCATTCAGGAAAATGCGCGTGCTAAAACTTCCGGGAACCCGACCCTCCCGGTTCAGATACATTCTACTCTTGCTGGCATTCCGCAAGCGGCCTGTCCGACCATTGCATTGCGACCAAAAGTCTCCCCCAACATGAGCGAAACCGATTTGAAGCCCGAGGCGCAGGCGGATGCAGCCGACATCCCTCTGCTGCGCATCGACGCGGTGGTGAAGAAGTTCGGCGGCTTCCGTGCGGTCGATCGGCTGTCGCTCGATATCCGGGCGGGAGAGTTTTTCGCGCTGCTCGGTCCGAGCGGGTGCGGCAAAACCACGCTGCTGCGGATGCTCGCCGGTTTCGAGACGCCGGACGAGGGCCGCATCCTGCTCGACGGCCGCGACATCGCGCGGGTGCTGCCGCACCAGCGGCCGGTCAACATGATGTTCCAGAACTATGCGCTGTTCCCCCATCTCACCGTGCGCGACAACATCGCGTTCGGATTGAAGCGCGCCGGCATGGCGCGTCCCGATATCGATGCCCGCGTGGCGGAACTGGTGGCGCTGCTCAAGCTCGAGGGGCTCGAAAGGCGAAAACCCGATCAGCTCTCCGGCGGTCAGAAGCAGCGGGTGGCGCTGGCGCGATCGCTGGCGCGGCGTCCTCGGGTTTTATTGCTCGACGAGCCGCTGGCCGCGCTCGACAAGAAGCTGCGCGAAAGCACCCAGCTCGAATTGATGGAAGTGCAGCGCCGTCTCGGCATGACTTTCATCATCGTCACCCACGATCAGGAAGAGGCGATGACGGTGGCCGACCGGATCGGCGTGATGGATAGCGGCCGTCTCGAACAGGTCGCGACGCCGCGCGAGCTTTACGAGGCGCCGGCCTCGCGCTGGATCGCCGAGTTCGTCGGCGACGTCAACCTGTTCGAGGGCCAGGTCGAATCGCGCGAGGCGAGCCGGCTGGCGATCTCGACACGGGATGCGGGGACGATCTTTGTCGCCGAGCCGCGCCAGCCGATCACGAAAACCAACCTCTGCGTCGCGATCCGTCCCGAAAAGGTAAAACTGTCGCGCCGCGGCCCGGTATCGGACGGGGCCGGCACGAATGCGATCAACCGGCTGGAAGGCGTCGTCACCGATGTCAGCTATCTCGGCGGCATCACGACCTACAAGGTAAAGCTCGACAGCGGCGCCGTGGTGCGTTCGTCGATGGCCAACACGACGCGGATCGATATCGATGCCTATAGCGCGAGCCATCGCGTGGTGGCGTGGTTCACGCCCGACGATTGCGTGGTGCTGGAGCAATGAGCGCGCGCCGCATCTTCGCTGGTCCCGCGCGGATCGCCGCGATCGCGCCCTATCTGTGGCTGGCGCTGTTCTTCCTGGTGCCGTTCGGCTTCGTGCTGAAGATCAGCCTGTCGCAGACCGCGATCGCGCAGCCGCCCTATCAGCCGGTATTCGATCTGACGCAAGGTCTCGCGGCGATCAAGGCGGCGTTCGCACAGCTGTCGACGGATAATTTCAGGCTGCTGGTGTCCGACAACCTCTATGTGCTGTCCTATCTGCGCAGCCTCGTGGTCGCCGGGGTTTCGACCTCGATCCTGCTCATGACAGGCTATCCCATCGCCTATGGCATGGCGCGGCTGCCGCGGCGCTGGCAGGGGATCGCGATGATGCTGGTGATCGTTCCGTTCTGGACCTCGTTCCTGATCCGGATCTATGCCTGGATCAACATCTTGCAGCATGACGGACTGCTCAACAAAATCCTGCTGGCGCTGCATCTGGTGTCGGCGCCGGTGGTGTGGCTCTCCACCGACAGCGCGATGTATCTCGGCATCGTCTACTCCTATCTGCCGTTCATGATCCTGCCGCTCTATGCAACGCTCGCCAAAATGGACCCGGCGCTGCTGGAGGCGGCAGCCGATCTCGGCGCGTCGCCGCGGCGGTCGTTCTGGCTGGTGACGTTTCCGCTGTCGCTGCCCGGCGTCGGCGCCGGTATATTGCTCTGCTTCATTCCCATCGTCGGCGAATTCGTCATTCCCGACCTGCTGGCGGGCTCCGATTCCCTGATGATCGGCCAGACCCTGTGGCTCGAATTCTTCACCAATAAGGATTGGCCGGTGGCCTCGGCCACCGCGGTCGTGTTGCTGGTGCTGCTGGTGGCGCCGATGCTGCTCTACGACCGGCTGCAGCGCCGCCAGTTGGAGGGCAACGGTTGATGGTCCGCGCGCCGACCAAATTGTCCGCGTTCAACGTCACCTCGCTGGCGCTCGGCCTGGCGTTCCTCTATCTGCCGATCGTCATTCTCGTGATCTACTCGTTCAACGCCTCGCGGCTGGTGACGGTGTGGGGCGGCTGGTCGCTGCGCTGGTACACCGAATTCTTCAACGACCGCGCCATGCTGGATGCGGCCTGGATGAGTTTGCGGGTGGCGGCGGTGTCGGCGACGTTAGCGACGCTGCTCGGCACACTGGCCGCGGTGGCGCTGTCGCGCGGCGAACGTTTTAGGGGCCGCACGCTGTTTTCCGGCATGCTCTATGCGCCGCTGGTGATGCCGGAAGTCATCACCGGGCTGTCGCTGCTGTTGTTGTTCGTCGCTGTTAACGCCGAGCGCGGTTTCTGGACGGTGACGATCGCCCACACCACCCTGACCATGTGCTTCGTCGCCGTGGTGGTGCAGTCGCGGCTCGGCGCGCTCGACCGCAGCCTGGAGGAAGCGGCGATGGACCTCGGCTGCGATCCGGTGCGGGCGTTCCTTGCCGTGACGCTGCCGCTGATCCTGCCCTCGATCGCGGCGGGCTGGATGCTGGCATTCACGCTGTCGCTCGATGATGTCGTGATCGCTAGCTTCACCACCGGTCCCGGTTCGGCGACGCTGCCGATCCGGATCTATTCGGAGGTACGGTTGGGGGTGAAGCCTGAGATCAACGCCATCTGCACGCTGGTGATCGGGTTGATCGCGGTTGTCATTACCGCTGCTTCGTTCGCCTCGAAACTGACGAGCGTACGGGGCGAAAGCGCGGCGCCGCTCTAAGGTCCGTCATTGCTGACGAGGCCGAAATTCGGTTCGAATTTCAAACAGCAGATACACGTCGGCATCTCGCGGCGGGATGCGCCCGAGGTTTGCGTTTCGTTGTCCCTCAAAAGAGGGAGCAGGGAATGCCGGATGCGCGCTGCACCCGCGGTCTCGTGTGCAAAAGGCAGAAAATAAAGCGCACACGAGCATACAGGTTCAGCGGAGGCAATCCGACATTCCCTGCGCAATGGCTTTACGGCTTATAGCGCGCTCTCCCCGGAGTGTCGGGCTTTCTTGCCTCCGTCGCCTGCGAATAGCTGGCTCATCCGCGCCCGGTCGGGCCGACTTGCCTTCCGCAGACTTGACGCCAACCATTGAGGCGTCAGGACCACACGACTTCACCGTACGCTTCGGCATCGTACGTCCTGCGCGCCGCTGTCCGCTCACGGAAACCGCCCTGCGAACACACTTCACGCCCGACGCCGCCGCGTCCACCACATCCCATCCCAACGTTCGGTGACGATGGCCAACGCCCCTTCCTCGGGGACAGGATGGCGGGAGTCCTAGAGGTGATTTGCCCGACGGCGAAAGCGAAAATTTGCCCGTCGTGTTATTTTGTCGCAGGCTGCCGTCCTGAAAAGGCTGCCTGCTTTTTCGGTTAGCAGGCGTAGGTGGGCAAAGCGTGACGGGTACGGCCAAATCTGTCAACGTCATTGCGAGCCAACGGGTCGGCGCAAGGCGCCGCCCGATGACAGGCTCCGCGAAGCAATCCATTCTTTCTTTGCTTTGTGGGAATGGATTGCTTCGCTGCGCTCGCAATGACGATGGTGATAGGTCGCCACAATAAGAACTGCCGCCTGTATCGCTCAGGACTTCACCGCGCCCGCCGTCAGGCCGCCGACCATATAGCGCTTGAACGCGTAATAGATCGCAGCCGGCGGCAGCGCATAGATGAATCCGGTCGTCATCAGCAATTCCCACGGCGAGTCGTCGGCGGCCAGAAAATTGCCGAGTGCGACGGGCAGGGTGATGTCGGTGTCCCTGGAAAGCAGCAGGAAGGCGTAGAGATATTCGTTCCAGGCCAGCAGCAGCGCGTAACAGCCGATCGCCACCAGCGAAGGCATCATCAGCGGCAGATAGACCAGCCGGAATATTTGCGGGATGGTGGCGCCGTCCATGATCGCGGCCTCGTCCAGCTCCACCGGCAACTTGTCGGAGGCCTGCTTCAGCACCCAGATCGCGTAGGGCGAGGCGATCGTCACCATCGCGAGAATCAGCGACCAGTGATTGTTGAGCAGTCCATAATTGCCCATGGTCCGATACATCGGAACAGCGAGGAACGCGGCCGGGATGAAATAGGTGAAGAGCGCGAGATTCATCACCCATCGGCCGCCCGGGACGCGCAGCCGCGAGATCGAGAACGCGGTTGCGGTCGCAATCAGCAGCGTCAGTACGCCGACCGAAATCGCGATGACGGTCGAATTCCAGAACTGGATCCAGAAATCCCGCAGGAAATAATGCTGCTGGTAAAACACGATATGGAAATTATGCAACGTCGGGTGATCGGGCCAGAGCTTGCCTGAGAACGCGTCTTCCTTCGGCGAGATCGCAAACAGCATCATGTGATAGATCGGCAGCATGGTCCAGATCAAGACGGGAATGCCGATCAACAGCAGGCGCGCTTCGGTGCTGACTTCGCGCAAGGACGGAAGCTTCAAGGAGGGCAGCTTCAAGGAGGGGCGCTTCATCGCGACAGCCGTTTCATCATGAAATACATCAGCGGAACCACGAACGGCAGCGCGCAGACGATCGAGGCCATCGCAAGCGAGAGCTGGTCGAGCCGGAGATAGCGGATGCCGAGCGTCGACAGCACATGGGTGAGGTCGGCTGGGCCGCCGCCGGTCAACAGGTACACGCTGTTGAAGTCGCCGAGCGTCCAGATCATCGAAAGCAGCGTGCAGGTCAGATACAGCGTCCGCACCGACGGCCAGGTGATGTAGCGGAATTTCTGCCACCAGGTCGCGCCGTCGACGTCGGCCGCTTCAAACAGATCGCCCGGGATCGCCAGCCGTCCGGTCATCAGGATCAAGGTCCAGAACGGCAGCGATTTCCAGATATGCATCATGATCGCCATCGTCAGCGCGACGGTGGGATCGTTGAGCCAGTTCGGGCCGTCCTCGCCGGTGAACTTGAAGATAAGGTGGTTGACCATGCCCCATTCGGGATTGAACATGAATCGGACCGACAGGATGGTCGGTATCGAGGGCACCGCCCATGGCAGGATGAACAGAACCGACAGCCATCTGATCCACGAGCGCTCCTGAATGAAGAAGCCCGACAGGAACAGCGCCACCAACATTTTGAAGTTGATGCCGATCACCAGAAAGATCAGCGTGTTCACGGCGGCGCGTGCGAAAATCGGATCGTGATAGAGCGCAACGTAACTCGATGGGTGGCGTGCCAGCCAAAGGCCGTAACCGACCGGATAGACCACGAAAGCCAGGAACACCAGGACGTAAGGCGCAAGTAGCACGATGCCCCAAACCTGCGGGGTCGACAGGCGTCCGGACAGCGGTCCACCGGGGACCGCTTCGTCTGGATGTGTGACCGTTATCGTTGCCATGTTGAGCGCACTTTGGATGGCTGCCGGCCGCATGCGGCCGGCAGCGGTTGCGTCAACCCGCGACCTGCTTGATGCGGGCGATCAGTTCATCGACGGCCTTGTCGACCGGGACCTTCTCACTGACCACGCGATTCATCGCCTTGGCCCAGGCGTTCTCATTGTTCAGGATAGTGAACTTGTAGTTCCTGGTGAAGTCGAATGGCTGGGTGCCGCCGGTGAACTGGGTGTAAACCGCCTTGCGATGGCGGTCAGCCTGCCAGAACGGGCTCTGCTGGCTCGCGATCGTGACCGGGAACCAGCGGCCGAGCGCGCCCTCGACATAGGGCCGAAGGTTTTCCTCCTGCATCAGGAATTTGACGAATTCCTTGCCTTCCGCCTTGTTCCTGGCGTTCGCGAAGATCAGCCCGGTCTTGACGTCGGAACGGTATTTGATCGGCGTGCCGTCCGGCTTGTTGGGAAAGGACGCAGTGATGATGGTTTCGTCATACGCCTTCCTGCCGGCGGCGCGTTGCTCGGGCGTCAGCGCCGGATTGTTGGCATCGTCGAGCCACTTCGCCGCTATCGAGATCGTGAAATTGTGCGTCATCACGATGGTCTTGTTGTGGAAGGCGACGTTGTTGTCCGGGTCCTTCCAGGTGGTGGACGACGGCGGCGTGCAACTCCTGACGTAGGTGTCGGTGTAATCCTTCAGCGCGCCGATCAGGCCCTGCCGGACCTTGGGATCGTCGACCAGAAGCTTGCCGTCGTCGTCGACGAGGTTGACGTTATAGGCGTCCATGAAGGTATAGAACGACTGAAACGAGTCGGTGGATTCGACACCCATCGGCTGGCCGACGGCGAAGATGCGCTGGCCGGTGGCCTTGCGGACGGCGGGCTGCACCTTGTCGCACCAGAACGACCAGTAATCCGCCCATTTGGTCGGGATGTCGCTGGCCTTGAAGCCGGCCTGCTCCAGCATGTCGCCCCAGATCTGGACGTGCATGCTCTGCTGCTTCAGCGGGAAGCCGTAATAGCCTCGCTTCTTGGTGACATCGTTAAGCAGAAAAGCGGTTTCCAGCGTGTTCGGCGCAAACGCCGATTTCATCGGCAGCAGGATGTCCGAGAGATCCTCGAGCTTGCCCTCGAACGCCCACTTGCCCTGCGCCTGCACGTCGTAAGTATCGGAATAGGCGACATCGGGCACCGTGCCGGAATCCAGCGCCGCCACCGTCTTCGGAATCATGTCCTGAATGGCGTATTGCGACAGCTCGACCTTGATCCCGGTCTTGGCCTCGAACTTCTTGATCGTTTCCAGCAGCGCGTCGTCTTCGGACTTGTAGAAGCCCTTGCCGAACCAGACCGTGATCTTCTTCTCCTGCGCCACAGCCGGCGCGGCCGCGTAAGCGAGGCCGATGGCGGCGGAGATCGCCAACGCAAGCGTGCGTATTCCCCTGGGTTTCACGTCGTTCTCCCTGTTTGCTGCCGATTTTATTAACCGGTTGGAGAAAGACTAACGCATTCCCGGGGGGCGATCCAGACGGCGCGGCAAACGCGGAAGACAAAACCTAATTCGGCTTGGCGGTCTCAACAGCAGCCGGGGCGCTGGCGGGCGCCGCGGCGGTATCGGGCGCCGCCGGCTTTTGTCCGCCGCCGGTCAAGCGATCCAGCACCGATTTCACCGCATCGCGAGTCTTGCGATCCTTCACTGCGTCGAGCAAGGGGGCGGCACCCGGCGAACGCCGGATCAGGCTTTCGGGATCGGGGAAGATCAGGGGATCGTCCCACGGGCCCTGCACCACGAACGGCAGGTCGAAGCCGGGCGCGGCGTTCGGCGCCGCGACCAGGCTGGCGATGCCCTTCAAATCATATTCGCGCGCCGGCACCGAGGCGGTGCCGGTCAGCATGAGGCGCGTCGCCGGGCCTTCGACGCGGATATCCTCGGCGGTGGCGATGCCGTCGGCGAATTTCACCGCGATGGTCAAATTGTCGTAGGGCGTCGAGCCGCTGCGAAAATTGCCGCCGCCGGACAGCGGCCGGCGCTCCAGCCGCTTCAAAAGCTGCTCGGCATTGAAGCCGGAGATCGCGCCGTCATGGCCGGTCAGGACAGCGGTGCCGTCGAGCGATTGCGCGAGGCCAAACGGGCTCGCGCCTGACGCCACCAGCGAGACGTTGAGATTGCCGCGGCCGGACAATTTGGTGATGCCGAACAATTCTGATGCACAGGACAGCAGGTCGACGTCGGTGAACTGGAACTGCGCCTTGATGTCGGCGACCGTATCGGAACGCGCGATCCCGAACGAGCCCTTGGCGATACCGCCATACATCTGCGCCTCGCCGATGCTCAGCGCCAGCGCGCCGCCGCGCAGATTGGCGCCGAGCGCGGTGCGTCCCAGCCTCGACGGGCCGACCGTCACCTTGGCCGCCGACAGGCGCATGTCGAGGTCGGTGGTGGACAGCGAGTTCAGGTCGAACAGCTGCCGGTTCCAGTCGCGCGCACCGCTGGCGAGCAGGCGGAAGGTGGAGATATAGGGGGTGAAGTCGAGCGCGCCGGCGGCGAGCGTCGCCTGCAAGGTCTGACGGCCGTTATTGGCGTAGGTCATCACGCCTTCGGCGACGTTGCCGTCGAGTTCGACATTCACATTCGTCAGCGCGATCGACGGTCCGACGATATTGGCGCGCGCCTTGAGGGCAAAGCGGCCGAACCCGCCGCTGCCGGGCGGCGCCTGGCCGACCCAGCGCAAGGCGTTGCGCAGCGACAGGCTGTCGATCGTCAGCGTGCCCTCCATCATCATGCTGGTGCGATTGGCGACGCTGCCGTCGAAGGCCAGTTTCAACGGCGCGCTGGCGAGCCGCGCCTTGAGGCCGGAGCGGTCGCCGGAAAGGGCGGCGATGAAATCGCTGGCGCTGATGCTGCCGTCGACGCGCTCGCCGCGCCAGTCGAACTGCCCGGTCGCGGCAAAGGACCGCGAGATCGACGGCCAGGCCAGCGAAAGGTCGATATCCCCGAGCGACTCCGAGACATGGTTGGTGGCGTCTTCATAATTGAGCACGCCGTCCTGGATCCGGATTTCCGAGAACGACACCTGGTTCTCGGCGCCGGGTTTCATGGTGCGCGCGATGGTGTCGATGAACGGCGTCCAGTTGCTCTCGCCATTGCCGTCGCGAATGACGCGGATATGTGGGCGCAGCATCATCACATCGGAGATCTCGAACCGCCGCAGCAACAGCGGCAGCAGTCGCAGGTTCGCGGTCAGCACGTCGACGGCCAGCGCGGGGTCGGCGGTGCCGCCGCCCTTCAGCCCGACGTCATGAAACGAGACGTAGCTGCCGGGGAAAACCGAGACGTCGATTGAGCCCTTGACCACCAGATCGAGGCCGGTGACGGCGCGGATCTGGGCCTCCACCGCCTGACGCAGGGCGTCCCGGTTGAGGAACCAGGACGTCGCGATCAGGCCGATCAGGGCCACCCCGAGAAACGCCGCAATCGGCATCCCCAGGCGCTTCATTCCTTGGGCCATCGTCAATGACATATCCGAGTCTGGCTAAATCGATGCCGGGTTGTTGTCGCCGGTGATGCTTAAAAGGGGGCGGGCGGCGAACCGGGTGCCCATGCCAACCCGCGCAACTTGATCGGTTTTCTTGACGCTTTCAAGGCCGTCCCGCCGTTCTCAACCGCCCCAGCCGGCACAAACGTCCCGTCATTGACGCGTTGCGAAGATTTCGCCTAATAATCCCGAATTGTGCTGGGCGGCAGCACCTCCCTCCATCAGGTCGAATTTTCATGAACAAGGTCTATCCCGACGCCAAATCGGCACTCGAGGGCATTCTCAAGGACGGCATGATGATCATGTCCGGGGGCTTTGGCCTGTGCGGTATCGCCGAGACCTTGTCGGAGGCGATCCGCGATTCCGGCGTCAAGAACCTGACCGTGATATCCAACAATGCGGGCGTCGACGGCATCGGGCTGAGCCGGCTGCTGGAGACCCGGCAGATCAAGAAGATGATTTCGTCCTATGTCGGCGAGAACAAGCTGTTCGCCCAGCAATACCTCGCCGGCGAACTGGAACTCGAATTCAACCCGCAGGGCACGCTGGCCGAGCGCATCCGCGCCGGCGGCGCGGGCATTCCCGCCTTCTACACCAAGACCGGCGTCGGCACCCTGATCGCCGAAGGCAAAGAGGTGAAGGAATTCGACGGCGAGAAATACATCATGGAGCGCGGGTTGTTCGCCGACCTCGCCATCGTCCATGCCTGGAAGGGCGATACCGCAGGTAACCTGGTGTACCGCAAGACCGCGCGCAATTTTAACCCGATGATGGCGACCGCGGCCAAGATCACGGTCGCGGAGGTCGAGCACCTGGTTCCGGCCGGCGAGATCGATCCGGACCATATTCATACGCCCGGCATCTTCGTCCAACGCATCGTCGAGGTCGGCACCGGCAACAAGCACATCGAATTCCGCAATACCCGCAAGCGTGCCGACGCGCCTGCCGCCGCAACAGGAGTAGAAGTCTGATGGCCTGGACCCGCGAACAGATGGCCGCGCGAGCGGCAAAGGAATTGCGCGACGGCTATTACGTCAATCTCGGCATCGGGATTCCGACCCTGGTCTCGAACTACATCCCCGACGGCATCGACGTGAATCTGCAGAGCGAGAACGGCATGCTGGGCATGGGGCCGTTTCCCTATGAGGGCGAGGAAGACGCTGACCTCATCAACGCCGGCAAGCAGACGGTCAGCGAACTGCCGACCACCAGCTATTTCTCGTCAGCCGATTCCTTCGGCATGGTGCGTGGCGGCCATATCGACCTGTCGATCCTCGGCGCCATGCAGGTGGCGCAGAACGGCGACCTCGCCAACTGGATGATCCCCGGCAAGATGGTCAAGGGCATGGGCGGCGCGATGGATCTGGTCGCGGGCGTCAAACGCGTGGTGGTGGTGATGGAGCATTCCGCCAAGGACGGCCCGAAGCTGCTCAAGAGCTGCAACCTGCCGCTGACCGGTGAGAAGGTGGTCGACATGGTGGTGACGGATCTTGCGGTCTTCACCATCGACAAGCATGGCAAGGACGGCATGGCGCTGATCGAACTCGCCGACGGCGTCACGCTCGACCAGGTCAAGGCCAATACCGAAGCCGATTTCCGCGTCGCGCTGAAGAACGCGTGAGCTGAACCGGAGGCGCACCGCCATGGATCCCGTGATCCGTTGCGCGCTTCCCGAAGACGCCGGCTTCATTGCCCGCAACATCCTGGCCGCGCAGCGCGGCCATTTGCCGCGCGGCTGGTTCGATATTGCGCTGGGCCGGCCCGAAGCCGAGTGCCTTGCCTTTGTCGAACAAATCGCCACCGCACAAAGCCAATCGTGGTGGCACACCTCGCAATTCATCATCGCCGAGATCGAGGGCAAGCCGGCCGCCGCGCTCTGCGCCATGCCCGCGGCCGGGACAATTGCCGCGGCACGAGCGGCGATCGAGGAAGTGGCCGACAAGACCGGGCTCAACGGGGCCGAACTGGCAGCGATATTCCGGCGCGGCGCTTATGCCGCCGCCTGCTGGGTGCAGGGCGGCGACGGCGATTGGCTGATCGAGCACGTGGCAACGCTGCCCGAGCATCGTGGCCGCGGACTGGTGCAGGCCCTGATCGGCCATGCGCTCGCGGCCGGAAGCGTCGCGGGCTTTAGGCGGGCGTCGATCTCGTTCCTGATCGGCAACGAGGCCGCGGAGCGATGTTACGCCAAAGCCGGCTTCGCCTTTGCCGACGAGAAATGCGATCAGGCATTTGAAGCGCTGACCGGCGCGCCGGGTTTTCGCCGGTTCGAGCGGGCGATTTAGAATCTCGCGCTCTTAATCCATCCCCCTAATGGGGAGGGTGGCGCATCGTGAGCGCAGCGGGCCGCCCCATATAACCTCTCGCGATTTGGTGCCCATGACGAGGCATTACAGCGGCCATTGCGGGAGCAGGCAATCCCACTAGGAATAGATGCCGGGAACGGCCGATTAGTCCCACGGTTCGGTCAAGGTGCGCGTGATGGAATATCGAGGAAAACAGTACGGCGTGTTGCAGGGCATCGATGGCAACTGGAAATGGTCAGTCGCGGGCATTGAAGCCACACGAAATCAGGCACCGCGCCAAGCCGTCCGGCCGGGATCAAGGCTGCCGAGCGCGCTATCGACAAGGTTCTTGCACCGAAAAAGAGGCGTCTGCGCCCGCGGCATCTTCCGGTCAGGGTTCGTCAATAATCCAGCACTGGCCACAAGAGTGTCAGAGGCAGAGAATGTTCTCCTCAAAACCAAGCGTATCACGATTGATCGGTCTCAAATGCGTGGCATCAAGGCAACGGTAACCGCAATCCTCAAGGCGTTCGATGATCCGTCTGCCGTCGAGCGGCTTGGGGCGATCCAGATCGGTGAGGACTTCGCACAGGATCGGGATTTTGTGGCCGCTTTTTGCCAGCACGCCTTGCATTCCGTCGAATACCTCAGCCTCGAAACCTTCAACGTCGATCTTGATCAGGCCGACGCGATCGAGATCGATTTTCCGCTCACGCGCATAATTATCGAAGGCGATAACCTCAACGGTGATATTTTCCGTGAGTTCGTGGACGTGGTCGAGGAAACCGGTAGCAAGCGAACTCGACCCGATATTGGTGTCATAATTGTCGAAATTCTCCGCGCGTGGCGCGACTACGGCCATCGTGAAGGCGCCGGGCTGCGCGCCGCAGGCAACTTGGTTGGCGATGACTTGATAACCGGGATTGAACTCGGCGAGCCGTCGTACAAAGGAAAAATATTGCGGCACCGGCTCGAAGGCGTGGACCTCTCCGCTCTGGCCCACTAGCGATAAGGTATAGGCCGACCAGTAGCCGCAATTGGCGCCGATATCGACGAATATCTTGCCAGCAGCGAGGCAGCGCTTGAAGATGCGTTCAAGAAACATTTCGTGGGTATGGAAGAAATACTTCTTCATCATGCGATGCAATGACATGTCGATCTCGTAATGCACGCCGTTGAAGTGCGTCGTCGCGAGGCCCGTCGGCGGCGTACTGAACTGCTCGATCGCGCGGCGGCGCACGATATCAGCAAGCCCCAAGGGATCGCTCGACGCATATTTCAAGAGGAAGCGGACGGTCTTCGGAGCAAGCATGACGGCCTCGTGAGCATGATGTTGCAAACGTGGGGACAGTCTCAGTCCGGCAGTTGGCCAATCTGTGGCGTCAATCGTTCGACGTTTGGTAGGCTTAGGCTGGTTTACGTGGGCTTAACTTGCAGAGGAGGATGTCTATCCAAATTTATTGCGTGACGTACCAGATCAAATCCGCGTCATCACTTCCGAGGAATTCATTGGTGTACCGGAAAGGCGCATTGGTAGGGCAGAACGAGCCCAAATCATCTAGTGACACCGGAGAGTTTTTGTTCTCAGTCATGAAATTGCCGCCCCTGCGATGTATCGCAGTTGTCATTGTCGCGGTGGCTGTTCATTTTCTTAATGAGCCTCGCTAGAGGCGTCTTCCGAAATTCCGAGCGCACAGCAGGAGACGTTCAATGCCTGAACGTGTGGCCATCGTCGAGGGAATACTGGATGTCGGCGTCATGTTTGCCCTGCTGATCGTTGGGGCAATTCATGCGAACATCGAGGATTACCGTTACCGAAAGACACTTACGCGGCAACAACTAGAGGATCACCTCAAAGCGAACCGGCGTGAAATGAGCATCTGGTGATACGCTGCCGCCTTGCGCTTCAGCGGCGGCAAGAGCGCGAAAATGGATCATGAAAGCTGCTCCGGCGGAGATGGTGACGATGCCGGTTTCATTAGCGCAGCGGGTGCCGCGCCCGCCGCGACGCGATGTCGCGAAAGGATTGTTTCGAGCGCGTGCTGGCCGTTGCATCCGGGGCTACAGCTCTTGCCGTGGCCCCGGAACGCTCTTTCTACGAAGCTTCCTTCAGCAACGCCGGTGCGGTCTCGTTGCGCTTGAGCTCTTCCAGGCTGCGATGCCGCGGCTCGATGCCGAGCGCCCAGACCGTGACGATCTGCACAACCAGCAGCCCGATCATCAGCGACATCACGCCGGCGACGCCGCGCGCCTCGAACAGCATCACCACCAGGAACGGCGTGACGATGGTGGCGCCACGGCCCAGCGTGTTGACGATGCCGGAGGCGCGCAAGCGTACTTCGGTCGGGAACAGTTCGGGAATGTAGATGCCGAACAGCAGCGCCACCAGCACGTAGATCGGGACCGTCAGCGCGAATCCGACCGCGGGCAGCAGCACCGGATCGGAGATCATGGGATAGATAATGCCGAGGATTACGGTGATCAGCGAGGCGCCGATGATGGTCGGCTTGCGGCCCCAATGGTCCGCCGTCAGCGCGCCGATGGCGGAGCCGATCGGCGCCCCCAGCGCCATCAGCAGCGAATATCCGAACGACGTCGCGACACTCAGTCCTTGCTTGATGAAGAACACCGGCAGCCAGGTTACAAAACCGTAGAGCAGGGTGTTGATGGTGATCAGGCAAACCGAGCCTACGATCATGCGCGACAGCAGCGGTGCGGTGAACAGCGTCGCGAGATCGCCGGAGACGGCAACGGTCGAAGCGGCTGCAGGCGCCGGCAGCGGCTTTCCCTGCGCGGCTTCGCGCTCGATCGACTGCATCAGCGCTTCGGCCTCCTCGGTGCGGCCGACGGCTTCCAGCCAGCGCGGCGATTCCGGCAGGCTCTTGCGCAGATACCAGACGATCAGCGCGCCGATGCCGCCGATCACGAACATCGCGCGCCAGCCGAATTCGGGCACAACCAGAGACGCGACCAGCAGCGAGATCGGCAGGCCGGTGACGACGCACACCGCCATCAGGCCGAGCCATTTGCCGCGGGTTTTTGCCGGCACGAATTCCGTCATGGTCGAATAGCCGACCACGTTCTCGGCGCCGAGCCCAAACCCCATCACGAAGCGGCAGGCGATCAGGATCGTCATGTTGGGCGCAAAGGCGGCGGCCAGCGAGGCGAGACCGAATATCAAGAGGTTGAACTGGTAGGTAAAGCGCCGTCCGTAACGATCGCCCAGAAACCCGGTGGCGAACGAGCCCAACATCATTCCGACAAAGGTCGCCGAAATGAACATGGCGTTCTGGGGCAGGGTGGAGAAGCCGGTTTTCAAGGTCACGCCAAGCACAGTGCCGGCGAGATAGATATCAAAGCCGTCGAAGAACATCCCGATGCCGATCAGCATCATGATGCGGCGGTGGAACGGGCCGATCGGAAGCCGATCGAGACGGCTGCCGGTGTTGACTGACGTAGCCATGTGTTTTCTCCCCTTAAATCGTTTTTGTTGGTCGAGGCGGCTGCCGGTCTTCTATGGATGCCGTGCAGCCGCTCGTTATTGCTTCAGTTCAGTCGTCGTTGGGTCGCCGTGTCGCGGTACCAGTCGAACGGCTGGTCGCCAGTGGCGACCATCACGCTCTTGGTGTTGAAATGATCGTCGAAACTTTCGGTGCCGAACTCGCGCCCGATGCCGGAATCGTCGACGCCGCCCCAGGGCGACGCCGGATCGAGGCGGTGATGATCATTGATCCAGACGATGCCGGCCTTGACCGCGGCGGCCACGCGATGGGCGCGGCCGATGTCGCGGGTGCGGATCGCAGCCGCCAATCCGAACGGCGAGTCATTGGCCAGCCGCAAGGCGTCGGCCTCATCCGTGAACGGCGTGACCGAAGTGAACGGCCCAAAAACTTCTTCCTGGAAGATGCGCATGTCGGACTTCACATCGGCGTACACCGTCGGCTCGACGAAGAAGCCGCCTTCATGGCCGGGCACTTTGGCGGCGACACCGCCGGTGACCAGCCGCGCGCCATCCTCACGGCCGTATCGGGAATAGCTCAGCACGCGATCGCGCTGCCGCGCCGAGATCACCGGCCCGAGCTGGGTTGCGGGATCGAAGGGATCGCCGATGCGAATGCCTTGCGTCTTCGCCTTCAGCTTCGCGACGAATTCGTCGTAGATCGAGGCCTGCACGATATGGCGCGAGGCGCAGACGCAGGTTTGTCCGGCGCCGATGAAGGCGCCGAACGCGGCGTAATTGACGGCCTGATCGACGTCATAATCGTCGAACACCATCACCGGCGTCTTGCCGCCGAGCTCCATGGTCTGGTGCGCGAACACTTTCGCGGCGGCCCCGCCGGCGATGCGGCCGGCTTCGGTGCCGCCGGTCAGCACCAGCTTGTTGATATCGGGATGTTCGGCCAGCAGCTTGCCGGCGCTCTGGCCGAGGCCGAGCACGACATTGAACACGCCGGGCGGCAGTCCCGCCTCGGTGAAGATTTGCGCCAGTTTCAGCGTCGTCAGCGGGGTGTATTCCGACGGTTTGACGACGGTGACACATCCGGTCGCGAGCACCGCGGCCAGCGACTTGCACATGATCATCAGGGGATGATTGAACGGCGTGCAGTTGGCGACGATTCCGATCGGCGTGCGCAGCGTATAGTTGAGGTAGGAGCCTTCGACGGGAATCACCGAGTCACGGCGCGCCAGCGCCAGTCCGGCAAAATATCGAAAAAAGTCCGGCAGCCGCGACAGCTGCGCGCGGGTCTCGTTGACCGGACGACCGTTGTTGAGGGTTTCCAGCCGGTACAGCGTGTCGAGATTGGCCTCGAAGGCATCCGCCAGCCGATTGACCAGCCGCGCGCGGGCGCGAATGTCCATGCCGCCCCAGGCGCGGCCTTCGAAGGCGGCGCGTGCGCTTTTCATGGCGCGGTCGATATCATCGGCCGTCGAATTCGGAATCCGTGCGATCACGTCGCCGGTGGCGGGATTGCGGACGTCCAGCATCGCGCCGCAGCCGGCCTCGATCTCGCGGCCGTCGACGAAATTGCCGTGGGTTTCGACGGCTGGTTTTGCGGAAATGTTCAAGCGTCTCTCCCTTCGACGATCACCGCGTTGCGCTTGAGCGCCGGCAGCACGCGTTTTTCGGTCTGCGCGATGTGCGCCTTGATGATGCGGGCAGCGCCCCTTGCGTCGCGCCGCTGCATCGCCTCGATCAGGGCGACATGCTCGGCCACCAGCTGCGTCGGGTCATGGCCCCTGACATTGGCGACGCTGACGCGCACCAGGCGGTCGGCCTGTCCGATCAGGTCGCATAGCGCGGCAGCCATGCGGCGATTGCCCGACGCATGCGCGAGGGCGGAGTGAAAGGCGCGGTTGTAGGCAATGAAGTCCTCGTGGTTGCCGGCGAACAGGCGGAATTCGTCGAGCGCCTTGAGCACCTCAGGCGTGGCGTTCTCGATCGCTTCGGCGACGCAGGCCGGCTCCAGCGCCAGCCGGAACCGCAAGAGATCGCGCGCGTCCGCAAGCGAGATCGGATTGACCCGGTAGCCCTGGCGCGGCTGCACCGTGACGAGGTGCTCGCGCTCCAGCCGCAGCAAGGCCTCGCGCACCGGCTGGCGGCTGACGGCATAGCGTTCGGCGAGCTCCTGCTCACGCATATCATCACCTGGCGCCAAACGGCAGGTCAGAATATCAGACCGGAGATTTTCGTAGACATTGTCGCGCAAAAGCATCGAAATTTCCTTGGCTGCGATCATAATCTGCCAGTCGTGAAATATCACGTCAAGTGACGAAGGCTTGAAAAGCCTGAAATTTGATTTATCAATCAATGGGGCAGGCAAGCGTCCGCCTCTGGAGGGGAGCGCCTTCCAGCTTGAAAGAGAGACGGGTATGGATCGACTTTTCGCGAACGGCACAGTCAATGCAGCGCAGTCCGGCAAGGGACCGCCTCTTTTCCTGTTTCATTCGCTGCTGTCGGATCGGGCGAGTTTCGACGCCATCGCTCCGCTTCTGTCGCAATCGTTTCGGGTGATCGTTCCTGAATTACCCGGCTTTGGCCGATCCGACGCGGTTAGCGGCGGTCTTGCCGGTGTAGCCGATCGAATGGCTGAGGTCGTGAAGGATGGCGCCGGCGGCGACGCCGCCATCGTGCTTGGCAATGGCTATGGCGGGTTCGTGGCGCTGCAAATGGCCATCCGCCATCCCGGTATCGCGGCCCAACTCATTCTCGCCGATTGCGGTGCCGCGTTTTCGGAAGAAGGCCGCCAGGCCTTCCGCAATATGGCGGCGGCCTCCCAGGCGAAAGGGTTGTCCGCGATCACTGACGTCGCGATGCGCCGGCTGTTTGCGCCGGAATTTCAGGCGCAGCATCCCGATTTGATGGCGGATCGCCGCGAGGCATTCCTGCGGACCGATGGCGAAGTGTTCCGCGCCGCCTGCAACGAGCTGGCTGAACTCGACCTGCGGCCCGAACTCGGCAAGGTCAGGGTGCCGGTCCTGGTGCTGGTCGGCGAACATGACGAGGCGACGCCGCCGCCGATGTCGATCGAATTGGCGGCCGGCCTGCCGGACGCGCATCTCGAGATCATTCCGGGCTGCGCGCATGTCCCGCAGCTGCAGGCGCCCGGGGTTTTTCTGGATGCGATCGGCGATTTCCTGCCGGCGTCCAGGCCGCGTGTTGCAGCAAACCGACCCGGCTAACTTCTATCGATGCTGACAATTTGAGCGGGCCCGGTGCGGCGCATAGCCCTGCCTTAAGCTTCGACCTCAATCCAGAGCGAGCACCGGTTCTCAATAAAGAACGAGCACTGGTTCGGACTAATCAACCTTGTTAAGCTCCCGCTATCCGATACTCACCTCTTTCCGTACTCCGTGAAAACGTAGTCGCGGTCCTGCACCACCGTGTGGCACGCGAACCCGCACTTCGCGTCGTTTTCCTGCGGCGGCTTGTCCGCTACAGTGGCGGCCTTAAACGTATCGGACGCCACGTCATAGTCGAACGCGCCCCATCCCCATCCGCCGCTGTCCGCGAACCTCTTGCTGTCCTTCACCATGAAATCAACGTCATGCTGGGTACCTGGCACCGTTGGCTGACCGGGGTACGTCTCTTGTTTTTTCGGGTTCCAATGAATTTTCGCCATCTTGGCGCCGTCCGGGAAAGGCTTGCCATTGCCGGGCACGCCTTCCTTATAGGCGTCGATCATTACCGGATTCCCTACGATCACAGCGATCTTGCCTCCGTTCTCACTGATCGCGATCACTGGCCAGTCCTCGTATCCCCTAAACTCAGAGAACGCGAGCCCATTCGGTACTTGCACAGTGTATTTGTCCTGCGCGGAAATCGCGACACCAGCCGCCAAGACGGCGATCGACACCGAAATACTGAGACTGATCAGTGTGCTTTTTTTCATTGTCGCATCTCCCTCATCGGTTTAGTTGCGGATGACGATCGATAACCCTTTGCTAGAAATTGCGTCGTCGCATTGTCTTCTCCGAGGCTCAGGACTGCGCCGACCGTTGCTCACGAAGAACATGATTACAGCATGGATTTGCGCGTTGCGAAATGGGGTCCGATGCCACGGTGGATAGCAGTATTTCTGAACTGTCGATGTCAGCTACGGGTGTGCGCCGTGCAAAGGCGGCGCTTTCCAGTGGGTGCAAGCCCCACCCGGCAATCGCTCCAGCCGGAAGCAATCGGAGCAGTCATGGAGGTAACGAAGTGGCTGAAGCCTTCGATTAGCGTGTCACAAATTGGTGACAGCGCGAGTGTGCAGGCCGCAACGCGAGTGA
>Ga0193699_10000178_pt1 | contig 28740 bp, 17 predicted proteins | sample L3c2metaG_FD_160095 | JGI IMG/M metagenome (GOLD analysis project Ga0193699, IMG submission 160095) | Soil microbial communities from a riparian zone of the East river system, Colorado, United States - L3c2 | ecosystem: Environmental > Terrestrial > Soil > Riparian zone | place: USA: East...
GACCTGTTCGGCGATGGCCATTGGTGGATTCCGTCGGGGCGGATGTTCTTCGATGCCAACGCGGACGCCGTCAATCCGGCGACGACCGCCGCGCAGGAACTGGCGCAGGCGCGCAGCCATTTCTTCTGGCCGCAAAAGTTCGTCGATCCGTTCGGCAACCCCACGGCGGTGCAATACGACGCCGGCAATCTGTTTCCCGCGCAGGAGACCGATGCGCTCGGCAACACCACCGCGATCGCGTTCGACTATCGTGTGCTGCAGCCGCGCCTCATCACCGATCCGAACGGCAATCGTTCCGAGGCCGCGTTCGACGCGCTTGGCCTGGTCGCCGGCACGGCGGTGCTGGGCAAGGTCACGGAAAATCTCGGCGACCGGTTGCTCGGTTTCGACCCCGACCTGACGCAAGCGCAAATCGACGCCTTCTTCCTCGCGGCTGACCCGCATAGCCAGGCAGCGGCGCTGCTCGCCGATGCAACCACCCGTATCGTCTATGATCCGCACCGTTTCCGTCGCACTCGGGCTGCCAATCCGAACGATCCCGCTCAATGGCAGCCGGCCTTTGCCGCAACGCTGGCGCGCGAAACCCATGTCAGCGACCTGCCGGCCGGGCAACAGAGCCGCATTCAAGTCGGCTTTGGCCATTCGGATGGATTCGGCCGCGAAATTCAAAAGAAAATTCAGGCCGAGCCCGGATCGCTGACGCCAAACGGCCCGGTGGTGACGCCGCGTTGGGTTGGCAGCGGCTGGACCATCCTGAACAACAAGGGCAAGCCGGTGCGGCAATACGAGCCGTATTTCAGCGCCACGCACCAATTCGAATTCGCCAAAGCCGTGGGCGTGAGCCCGGTGCTGTTCTACGACCCGGTCGGCCGTGTCGTCGCCACATTGCATCCCGATCACAGCTGGGACAAGGTCGTGTTCGATCCTTGGCGGCAGCAGACGTGGGACGCGAGCGATACGGTACTGATCGCCGATCCCAAAACCGACCCCGATGTTGTGGATTTCTTCCGCCGGCTTCCCGATGCCGATTATCTGCCCGGCTGGTATGCCCAGCGCCAGGCAGGCGCGCTGGGCCTGCGGGCGCAGGCTGCTGCCGGGAAAGCGGCGATTCACGCCAATACGCCGACGGTCGCGCATTTCGATTCGCTGGGGCGGACCTTTCTCACCGTCGCACACAATAAATACAAGACCAGCGATATGGCGCCGACCGATCCGCCGGTCGAGGAATTCTATTCGACGCGCATCGTGCTCGACATCGAAGGCAACCGGCGCGAGGTGATCGACGCCAGGGATCGCGTCGCCATGCGCTATGACTACAGCGTAGCTGGACCCGAAAAAGAGAAGGAGAAAGAAGCGGCAGGCAACCGTATTCACCAGCAGGGCATGGACGCCGGGGAGCGCTGGATGCTCAACGACGTGACCGGCAAGCCGATCCGCGCCTGGGACATGCGCGACCACGCGTCCCGAAGCGGGTACGACGCGTTGCGGCGGCTGACGGAGTCCCGTGTCCGCAAGGGCACCGGCTCCGAACTGCTGGTGCTACGCACTGTCTACGGAGAAAGCCAGCCGACTCCCGAGGCGAATAATCTGCGCGGCAAGCCATTTCAGGTTTCTGATCAGGCCGGCACCGTCACCACCGGCGCCTACGACTTCAAGGGCAACCTTCTGCACGGCCACCGCCAGTTCGCGACCGAGTACAAGATGACGGTCGACTGGTCGGCCGTCGTGCCCCTGGACTCCGCGATCTACACCACCGCGACACGCTACGATGCGCTCAACCGCCCGATCGAGCTGACCTTACCGGACAACAGCATTCTTCGCCCCGGCTATGATGAGGCCAATCTGCTGGAGCGGGTCGACGTCAATCTGCGCGGCGCGGCCGCCTCCACGCCGTTCGTCACCAACATTGATTACGACGCCAAGGGCCAGCGCGTCCTGATCGCCTACGGCAACAACGCGACCACGGAATATGCTTACGACACGGAGACGTCTCGGCTTACGCGCCTCACGACGACACGGTCAGGATTCCCCGCGGACGAAAGCGTCGTGCAGGACCTGTCTTATACCTACGATCCGATTGGTAACATCACCCATATCCGCGACGACGCCCAGCAGACGATTTATTTCAACAACCGCCGCGTCGAACCGAGCACCGAATATACCTATGACGCTGTCCATCAACTGGTCGAGGCGTTCGGCCGCGAGCATTTGGGACAAACCGGCGGCGTGCCCAATGCACCGGCCGTGTCGGACGCGTTCGACGCTTTCCGCACCGGCCTCGCCCAGCCCGGAGACGGCAATGCGATGGGAACCTATATCGAGCGCTATGTTTACGACGCCGTCGGCAACATCCTGAAGATGCAGCACCACACCAGCGATCCCCTGCTGCCCAACTGGGCCCGTATTTATGCCTACGCCGAAACCAGCCTGATCGAGCCGGACAATACCAGCAACCGGCTGAGCAGCACGACGGTCGGCAGCGGCGCGGCGGAAACCTACAGCCACGACGTCCACGGCAACATGACGACGATGGCGCATCTGCCGCTGATGCAGTGGGATTTTCACGACCAGCTGCAGGCGACAGCGCGGCAGGTGGTCGGCAATGGCGGCACCCCGGAGACCACCTGGTACGTCTATGACGGCAGCGGGCAGCGTGTGCGCAAAGTAACCGAACGCCAGGCCGCCACCGGACAAACGCCGACGCGCAAGACCGAGCGCATCTATCTCGGCGGCTTCGAAATCTATCGGGAGTATGCGAGCGACGGCGGCACGATCGACCTCAAGCGGGAGACCCTGCACATCATGGATAACGAGCGGCGCATCGCGCTGGTGGAAACCCGGACCCATGGCAGCGACGGTTCATCGGCGCAACTTGTCCGCTATCAGCTTTCCAACCATCTCGGCTCCGCCAGCCTGGAGCTGGACGATCACGCGCAGATCATTTCTTACGAGGAGTATTTCCCGTATGGCAGCACGTCGCATCAAGCGGTGCGCAGCCAGCAGGAGGCGTCAAAGCGGTATCGGTACACGGGAAAGGAAAGGGATGAGGAGAGCGGGCTCAACTATCATGGCGCCCGCTATTACGCACCCTGGTTGTGCCGATGGACCAAGGTTGATCCGCTTTCTCAGAAAAGAGCATGGCTCTCCCCCTATAATAACGTCCAGAACAATCCCATTAACAGAATCGATCCGACGGGGGCGATAGACCGTCATCCAAAGAAGAAAGAAGCGCCTCAAAAAAAGGAACACGAAGAGAAAAAGCCGAAGATCAAGACAAGCTGGAGCAAAGAATATAAGAAAGAGATCAAAATCGAAGGTGCTGTCTACAGCATTACAATGACTATGTCGGCCAAGACATCGATTGAACACAAGCTTGTAAAGGCAGTGACCAAAGCCCTAACTGAAGTTGAACTGAAAAACATAGAAACAACGATAAGCACGAAATTGGACGTCGAAGCTGAAGATATCATGAAGTTGTGGGAAACCGGAGACTTCAAAAAAATTCTCAAGCCAAAAAACATCAGTACTTCGTTCAGTTCAACCGTCGGGAAGTATGATTTTGAAACAACGGGGACGTTCGTTCCGCCAACGATCACAACTGCAGTCAGCCCAAAGGACGAAATCAAGATAGACTTGGGCGACGGTTTCGAATCAAAGACGACGGCGAAATTCGAGATAAAGGCTGAACTAAAAAACAAACCCCTTGTTAATAAGCCTGCACCCGTTCCTGACACACCGATGATGCCGATTATTATCCCATCGGTAATAAGAGCAGCGGCAAGAGGGCTTATGCTTCTGGGAGAAGCCATCCTCAATGTTGGAGGACGATTGGTAGTTCCAATCATCGTCCTTCCAGGAATGATTGACCAGTCGTCAGGGGTGGGGAGGATGGAGGCATAATGAGGTGTGAAGACGCAATGTGTGGTCGCAGTTTCTCATACAGCCACGCCCAGCCGATCCCACCCAAAACAGGCCGGCCGCATCACGCCGCAGGCCTCTTACACAGGTTGTATTTCTCTGATACTCTATTTCCTGTTTAGTGCAGGTCATTATTTCTTTTAGTCATTGCGGCACGTTCGGGGGAGCGTCACGTGAACCCTATCCAGCCGATCCGGCGTGGCGCGCAAGGCGCCGCGGTTGCCAATCTTCAGGACGCATTGCTGTTTTGGCTGGGCAAGCAGACCGCCTTGCCGGACGGCGACCGCCGTGCCCTTGAACAGGGGCTCACCGCGGAGCGGCGCGACCAGGTCTACAAGGACGCGACCGCCAAGGCGGTGTCGATCTTTCAGACGCAGTTTGCGGGCCGGTTCAGGCTCACCGCGAGCGGCGACGTCGACGAAGCCACCGCGGCGGCGCTCAATTTGGTGCTCGGCGAACTCGGCGCGCCCGGTCTTGCGCTGCCCGCGCAGCCGCAACCGCCGCCAACACCACCTCCGCCGCCGGAGCTGCCGGCCTACACGGTTAGCGGCGTGGTCCGGCTTGCCGATGGCTCGGCCGCACGCGGCATTGCGGTATCCGCGGTCGACCGCGACTTGCGCAGCGAACAGCTGCTGGGGCAATCGCGCACCGACAATTCCGGCGCCTACCTGATCGCGTACAAGGCCGAGCAGTTCGGCAAGAGCGAAGTCGGCAGCGCCGATCTCGTCGTCAAGGCGCTGGCGGAGGACGGTTCGCTGCTGGCCGCCTCGCCGGTGCAGTTCAACGCGCCCGCCAAAGCCGTCGTCAACCTGACCATCCCGGCGGAGACGCGGGTGCCGCCGACGCTGTTCGAGAAGATCGCCTCGGCGCTGCCGCCGCCGCTCGACGGCATCGGAATCGGGGAATTGGAGGAGGACGACAAGCACCAGGACCTCAGCTTCCTGGCCGGCGAAACCGGCTTTGCCAAACGCGACCTCGCGCGCTTCGTGCTGGCGCAGCTTTTGGCGCCGCAGGGAATCCAGGCCGAATTCTGGTTCGCCTTGCTCGGCGGTTCGATGTTCGAATATGCCGCGGACCAGAGCCTCAAGGCGCAGCTGGCAACCCTGACAGGCACGCTCCTCGCGCTCGACGACGCCACCGTCCGCAAGGCACTCGCCTACGGTTTCGACCGCAAGGACATTCCCGCCGCGCCGAGCGCCCGCATCGACGAGTGGGTCGCGGCATTCCTGAAGATCGCGGCGCATCTCGCGATGGCGCCGGCTGCCGCGCCCAGCTTCACCGTTCAGGCGCTGGCTCAGGCCGGCATCAAGGACGCTGCCAAGCAGCAGAGTTTCGCGCTGCTGTTCAACCAGTACCAGGCGATGACGCCGGAGCTGGTAGCGGCGCTGCAAAAAAACCCGACCTTCGCTCCGGCCGAAATTGCCGATCTGCAGTCGTCCTATGCGCTCGCCGACCTGACGCGCGGCGACTTCTCCGTGGTCAAGACCATCAAGGACGCGTTCGGCGTTCGCGAGCCCGCGCAGATCCGCACGCTGGCGATGAAGAGCGAGAGCGAATGGATCGATCTGATTACCAGCCAGCATGCCGCCGGAAAGATCACCATTCCGATAAGTGCAAGCCCGCCGACGGGCGCACCAGACACCGCGCAGGTGCCGGATGCCGTTTTGTATGGCCAGGCGCTCGAACGCCAGTTTCGCGAAACGTTTCCAACCGCGGCCTTCAGCGGCGGCCTCGGCCGGGCATTGCGCAACGGCGGCGCGCGCGGATTGCAGCATGGCGAGGCATTGAGCGGGTTGCTCCGGCAGCATGATGATTTCGACCTGCTCACCACCCCGGTAGATAAATTCCTGAGCGAAGGCACGACCCCTGAGATTCGCGCGATCGCGCAAAACGAAAGCTTTCGGAACGAGGTCAAGGCGGTGCAGCGGGTGTTCAAGCTTGCTCGCACATTCGATGCCGCAAATACGCTGCTCGCCGACGGCCTTCATTCCGCTCAGGGGGTTTATCGCCAGGGCGAAGCCGAATTCGTGCAACAGTATGGCGGCAGAACCGGTTTCACCGCCGCTAGCGCGCGCCTCGCCTGGAATCAGGCAGCCAATACCCACGCCGCGGTGTTAACGGTGGTTGGCCAACTCATCTCGCTCGACCCCGGTGGCTTGCCGGCCGCGTTGCAAACCTCGAGTCAGTCGGCGGCGAGCTTTCCCAACTGGAATAATCTGTTCCAGTCGGGCGACCTCTGCGCCTGCGAAGAATGCCGTTCGGTGCTCGGCCCGGCGGCCTATTTCGCCGACCTGCTGACCTTCCTCAAGGACCGCAAGGCCGCCAATCCGGCTTTCACCGTCAAGGATATCCTGTTCAGGCGCCGCCCGGACCTCGGATTCATCGAGCTGAATTGTGAAAATGCCCTGACGCCGTTGCCCTATATCGACGTGGTCTGCGAGGTGCTGGAAGCCGTGGTCGCGGCCGGCGGCAGCGACGTGCCGTTGAACGGCTTCAACGCCATGCCGACCGTGCCGGCGACGGCCAAAACGACGGTCGCCGCGCAGCTGACGGCAAAGGGGCTTACTCCGGGCGGCGATTTTTCATTGTCTCAGGTCAATCCGACCGACCCCAACCGGTGGGTCGTGCATGGCGACGAGGCGACGTTTCTGCTGAGTAAAGGTGCCACGACCGATTTTTCCGCGCGCATCCTGTGCAACACCAAGGCCAGCGCCGCTGAGCTGCGCGCTTATCCGGCCTATGTCGACGCGGCCGCCTATACCAAGCTGCGCGGCGCGCGATTTCCGTTCAATCTTCCGTTCGATCTGTTCGCCGAGGAAGTCCGGGCGGCGTTTCAGAAATGCAACCTGCAGCGCTGGGACCTGATGCAGACGCTGCGCGGCCCCGCCGCGCCGAACAATCCGACCGACGGCGAGATCGCCGCGGAATATTTTGGAATTAGCGCCGCTCCCGCCGAACCGGTCGACGAGAAGCGCCTGATATTGAATGCCGACGCCGCCGGCCAACAGGCCATCTGGGGCGAAACCGGCAACGCCGCCTGGCTCGATTTCAGCTTCAGTACGGCGCCGCTGCCCCCATCCACACCCCGCATCGCCAACGTCAAAACCTTCCTCAACAAGACCGGCCTTGAATATGACGACCTGCTGATCCTGCTCGATCTGCAATTCGTCAATCCGGTCAGTACCGCCAATTTGACCGCGGAGATCGTGCTGCAGCACCTCGACGCCTCCTGCGACACCGACAAGAAGGTGCTGAACGGATTGACCGGCGGCAATCTCGATCGCATCCACCGTTTCCTGCGGCTGTGGCGCAAGCTCGGCTGGAAGATGTGGGAAGTCGATCTGGTCATCCGTCAAGCCGGCATCGGCGCGGGCGCGCTGGATGAAGCTTTCCTGGTCAATCTGTATTATCTCGGCCGGCTACGGACCCGGCTCGGCGACAAGACCACGGTCGAGCAGCTCTGCGCGCTGTGCGGCGACCTCAACACCGAGTCCCATTTCACCAGGCTGTACGAAAAACGCGGCGACGGGCTGTACCAGAGCCTGTTCCTGAACAAGCGAATAGTCCAGCCGCTCGATCACGCTTTTGATGTCGCGGCGCTCGCCCTGACGTCACCGCAACCGATTTCCGGACACCTTCCGGCTTTGCTGGGGGCGCTGCGGATTTCCGAAACCGATCTGGCGCCGTTCCAGGGATTGACCAGGGCTTCCGACGGCACGCCCTACATCACCGGCGATCTCACGCTTCCCAATATCTCGTTCTTGTGGCGGCACAACTGGCTTTCGAAGCAGCTCAAGCTGAAGCCGCAGGAGTGGGCGATCGGCCTGAAACTGTTGCAGCAGGACATTTTCCAGTTTGCCACGCCGCGCGCGGCGTTCGAATTCGTCGAACAAATCGATCAGATCAAGGCGTCCGGGTTCGGGCTGGACGAACTCGACTGGCTGCTTGCCGCCAACCGCACCGCGAATGCCGCGACCAAGGAAACCACCGCCGCCCGCTTCCTGACATCGTTGCGCAAGGGCTTGCAGGCGACGGTGTCGCAATACGATCCGGCGCAATATGCCTTCCTCAACCCGCCATCGCAAACCGACAGCCTCACGGCGCTGCTGACCTCGCTGCTTCAACAACTTGGAAGAGACGCCCCGGCGGCACAGTTCTTCATTGATACGCTCAGCGACAGCATTACCCAGGAGCAAGAGGTTGCCAATCTTGCCGACACCTTTGCCTTCCCGGCAACGATCACCGAGGCACCCAACAACATTCCGATCCGTTACGAGCCCGCCCTGGTATTCGCCGGGGCGATGACGCCGGGCCAGCAGACCCGACTGAAAAACGTGAGCGACCCTGACCTCGCCGCGGTGACCGGCCTTCAATCATACAGGGATGCGATCGACGCCCTGTTCAATACGCCGGGGAAACCGGTGATCGTTGCCCTGCCGGCCGGGTTCAGCTTTCCAGCGGGCATTACAGCAGGGCCGAACGCTATTCCGATCCGCTACAAGCCGGTATTGCGCCTCAGTGGAGCGTCGACCAGCGCGCAGCTGCGATTTACCGGCACGATGACACCCAACGAGAAGACCACCCTGTTGACGGACCCATCGCTGTCGACCGTGATCGGGCTTGCCTCCTACCAGCAAGCCATCGACGCCTTGTTCAATACGCCGGGGCAGCCGGCGATGGTCGATCTCCCCCCGGCTTCGCCTTTCCGACCGGCATCGCCGACAATATTCCGATCAGCTATGCTCCGGCGCGGTATTTCAGCGGTGTGATCACCGACCAGCAGCGCAACGCGTTGCAGGCGGTCGTCACCGGCAATGCCCAATACGCGCAGGCGATCGACGAATTCTATAACCGCCCGCATCTGGCGCTGAAATTCTTCGCGCCGGTGTTCACCGCGTCCCTGCAACAGCTGCCGGCCGCGGTCGACTTCAAGACGCTGGCCGATCCGGCACTGGCGCTCAAGATGAGCTACGATCCGGAGCAGCGCCTGCTTAACGTCGCCGGCTTCCTTTCGACCGCGGAGCAGCAGGCTCTGCTCCAGCTTTCAACCGACCCGGCATATGTCGCTGCCATCAACAGCCTGTTCAGCCAGCCCGGCCTCAACACCTTTCCGGTCGAAAAGATCTGGCTGACGGACACCGATCTGCAGTTCCCGCTACGCGATCCGAACGATCCTGCGAATGCCAATCTGAATGCAAATCTGGCCACCGCGGTGAACAAAGCGCTGACCTATCAGACGCGGACCTTGTCGGAAGGCCTGGCGATCAGTCAAACCGCGGCGCAATTGGGCCTCACCGAAGCGCTAACGCGCTACCTGCTGACGCAATACGCCGTCATCCCCGGTCCCCCGAACCCGTCTAACCCACCGAACCCGCCGCGCACGCTGTTGGCGCACCTGACCGGTCCATTCGCTGCCACCAGCACGCCAGTGGATTACCCCACGCTGCCGGCCACCTTCGACGGCTGGTATTGGGCCAGCCGTGCCGCGGCACTTTTGAAGAAGTGGAAGATCGTGCCGAGCGACTGGCAAGCGCTGGTCGCATTGACGGGCGGCGCGCAGCTTCTCGATCTCGCCAGCCTGCCGCAGAACGCCACGGGCGCGATCGCCCCGTTGAACGCGTTGCTGCGAACCGGCCGCCTGTTGCGCATCAAGGACAGTCTGCCGGAGCCCGGAATCACTCTTTTCGAAGTGTTGAAAAAAATAAGTACCGCAGCGTACGGCACCGCCGCGCCAGCTTCAGCGAATGTGCAAGGTTTGCCCGCAGGCTTCGTGTTTCCGACCGCTATCACCGGCGCCCCCAACAATATTCCCATTCAGTACGACGAACCAAACAATCTGCTCCGCTTCACCGGTCCGATGAACACCGCCCAGCGGAAAACCCTGCTGACCGATGCAACGTTGCTGGCCGTGACCAGCAATGCCACCTACCGGCAAGCCATCGACGAATTATTTCGGTTACTGACCGCCGACTTCGCCGCCGACGTGCGGCTTTTGAACGACGCCTGGACCGCCGCCGACGTGGGGACATTGGTTGTCCAGCTCGATGCTGTCTATCCCGCCGACTATCTGCTCGCGGAAACCTGGGAGCGCCTGTACCGCGCGTTCTATTTCCTCAACAGCCTCAATGCCGGCGCCAGTCGGGCGTTGTCATTCGCCGCCGTGACGATGGGCGCCGCCGAGGCCCAAACCCTCAAGCAGCTGTTGCGCTCGAAATTCGGAGCCGAATCCTGGCTCGCGCTGAGCGCGGACATCCAGGACGCGTTGCGCGAGCGCAAGCGCGACGCACTATCCGCCTATCTGCTGGCTCAACCCCCGCCCCCCGGCCCGCCGAGCGGAAAGTGGGAGAACAGCAACGATCTCTACGCCTATTATCTGCTCGACGTGGACATGTGCTCCTGCCAGCTCACCAGCCGCCTGGTGCAGGCATCGGGCTCGGTACAGTTATTCGTGCAGCGCTGCTTCATGGGCCTGGAACCGGACGTCGTCGTCAAGGCCGACGGCGACACCGGCGACAGCGCCTGGAAGTGGTGGACCTGGATGCGCAAGTTCCAGGTCTGGGTGGCGAACCGCAAGGTTTTCCTGTGGCCTGAAAACTGGATCGCGCCGGAACTGAAGAAGGATCGGTCATCCTTCTTCAAGGATCTGGAAAACGAATTGCTGCAGAAGGAAATCAACCAGGACAATGTCGAAACGGCGTTCACGAACTATCTGGAAAAGCTGGATGGCGTCGGGCAACTCGAGATCGCCGGATTCTACCAGCAGGACGACGGCGACGACGCGATAGTCCACGTGTTCGGCCGCACCAAGGACGCAGAGCCGCACATCTACTACTACCGCCGTTACGATTATCGCCAATGGTCGCCATGGGAGAAGGTCGATCTCGACATTCAGGGCGATTATCTGGTGCCCGCCGTGGTGAGCCAACGGCTGTTCCTGTTCTGGCCGGTTTTCACCGAGGTGCCTGACGAAGCCGGCAACAGCACCGTGAAAATACCTCACGCGGATCAGGTCGATGCGCCGCTGCAAAAGACGGTCAAGAAGCTGCGCCTGCAGATGGCGGTGAGCGACTATCGGCAAGGCAAATGGTCACCGAAGCGGGTATCGAAGGACTTCAACGAAAGCACAACTTACAACACCGAGCTTGCCAGGAATCATTACCGGTTTGTCCCGGTCGACCGGACTGAAATCGATGGACGATTTGCAATCGTCTACGACGGTTCCGACCTCGTCGTCGTCGACGGTGAAACCTTGCCTGTCGCAGCATTGTCGGGCGCGTTCGAGATTTCGGGATGCGATGGCGCCCCGGCGGCAACCAGCATTCCATCGAATTTCAGTTACGCGGTGCTACCGGATTCCGCCGGCCCATACACCACCTTCATGAAATGGAATGAACTTGCCAACCGGCCCGCCACCGGGAAAAGCCGGCCGGACGACTTCACGCTGAGAGCGTATGGCGGCAACGGTCCGGGCGGCTACGGCTCGACGCCGCTATTGATGCAGACGCCCGGGCTCTACCGGATGAGCCCAGCCTGGCAATTGTCCTATCTGGACAAGCTGCTGCTCGATGGCCAATTGTCGTCCGCGAAATTTGCCCCGCGATCTGGCGGACCTCTCGGCAGCTGGCTGCCGTTTTTCTACAACGACAAAAAGCGCACGTTCTTCACGCTGCCGAGCCCGGCAAGCTCCATCCCGCCGCGCCAGGAACCGACCAAGGGCCAGCACGCCTATTATCCCGACATCAAGCGGCAGTTCCGCGCGGCGGAGGACACGTTCGAAGGACAAATCCTCAAATCGCTGACCGAATTCAAGCCGCCCCCGCCGGGTAGCGACGCCCGCAATCAGCTGCAGCAATTTCTCGCGCAGCAGTTTGCCTCCGAACTGCCGCCCTACACCGACGCGCAGATCAAGGGCCTGATCGTCCGGTTCTATATGAGGTTCGCCCGCCTCTATCTGGGATTGGCCGTATCGGCGCAGTCGCAAAGCCGGCAATTCCATTTCAAGAACTTCTATCATCCGTTCGTCTGCGACTTCGTAAAGCTCGTCAACAACCCGTCGCAGAGCATCCCTGGCCTGATGCGGCGGGAAACCCAGCTGATGGATAGCGGTTTCAGCTTCCACCGGACCTATCAGCCGACGCGCCGGGTCGTCGACCCCTCGACAGAGGATTTCTATCCGAAGGAGATCGTCGACTTCTCGCCCGACGGCGCTTATTCGTCCTACAATTGGGAGCTGTTCTATCATGCGCCCTTGCTGATCGCCAATGCGCTGAGCCGCAACCAGCGCTTCGAGGAAGCGCGCGACTGGTACCACTTCATCTTCAATCCGATCGGCGTCGCGAGCGCGATCCCCGGCGGCTCGGCGGTGAGCAAATTCTGGATTACCAAGCCGCTTTTCCAGACCACCGATCCGCAATACGTCCAGCAGCGCATCGACAACATACTGGGAATGCTGAACGGCAACGCCGACCTGGAGAGCCAGGTCCGCGATTCCCGCGATAACCCATTCGATCCCCACCGCATCGCCGCTTACCGCACCGTCGCCTACCAGAAGACGGTGGTGATGAATTATCTCGACAACCTCATTGCCTGGGGCGACTTCCTGTTCGCCCAGGACAGCATGGAAAGCATCAACGAAGCGACTCTGCTCTACGTCATAGCGGCTGAAATTCTTGGACCCCGGCCGAAGAAGATTCCGCCGCAGGCGAAACCGCCATTGTCGAGCTTCAACGAACTGGAGTCCGATTTCGACGCGTTCTCGAACGCGCTCGTGCAAGTCGAGAATCTGATCCCGCCGATGTCCAGCACGAGCAATGGCGGCGGCAATGCGCCGCCTCTGCCGATTCTGTATTTCTGCATTCCGCAGAACGACAAGATGCTGGGCTACTGGGACACGGTCGCCGACCGGCTGTACAAGATCCGCCACTGCATGAACATCAAAGGCGCGGTGCGGCAACTGGCGCTGTTCGAGCCGCCGATCGATCCCGGCGCGCTGGTCAAGGCGGTCGCCGGCGGCGTCGACATCGGCTCGGCGCTTGCCGACCTCAACGCGCCGCTGCCGCTGTATCGCTTCCAAACCCTGCTGCAGAGGGCGAACGAGGTGTGCGGCGACGTCAAGGCGCTCGGCGGCGCTCTGCTCGGCGCGCTGGAAAAGAAGGATGCCGAGACGCTGAGCCTGTTGCGGCAAAGCCAGGAGATCAGGGTTCTTGAGGCGACGCGGGCGGTGCGGGAGAAACAGATCGAGGAAGCCAAGGATAATCTGGAAGGAATCCAGAAATCGAAAGTCGTTACCGAAACCAGGCGCAACTACTACCGGGATATCGAACGCCTGAGCAGCCAGGAAAAGCTGCACCTGGATAAAATGACGGAATCGCAGAAATTGCAGGTGGCCGCGCAAGGGGTGAAGCTCGCCGGTTCAATCATTGGTCTTCTGCCCGGAATGCATCTCGGCGCTTCCGGCTTCGGAGGAACACCACACGCCAAGGTTTCCATTGGTGGATTGGAACTGGGGCAGGCGGCCTCGCTTGCGGGCGATGTGCTGTCCTTCATGTCCGCGATCGCTGCCAACGCCGCGACGATGGCATCCATCAATGCCGGCAACGAACGCCGCTGGGCCGACTGGAAGCTGCAGGAGAGCCTCGCCGACAAGGAACTGGATCAGTTCGACCGCCAGATCGCCGCCGCCGAGCTGCGTATCGCCATCGCCGAGACCGAGCTTGCCAACCACCTGATCCAGATCGACAACGCCAAGGCCACCGACGATTTCATGCATTCGAAATACACCAACCAGGAACTGTACCAGTGGCAGGTGGGGCAGATTTCGAGCGTCTATTTCCAGAGCTACAAGCTCGCCCACGATCTCGCCAAGCGGGCGGAGCGCTGCTTCCGCTTCGAACTCGGCCTGCAGGACTCGAGCTTCATCAGCTTCGGCTACTGGGACAGCTTGAAAAAGGGACTGTTGGCGGGCGAAGGACTGCAGTACGACCTCCGGCGCCTCGAAGCCGCCTATCTGGAACAGAATCCGCGGGAGATGGAGCTGACGAAGCATCACTCGCTGCTGATGCTCGACCCGCTGGCGGTTGTGCAATTGCGCGAGACCGGCAAGTGTTTCCTTGGCCTGTCGGAGGAGATCTTCGACCTCGATTACCCCGGCCACTATTACCGCCGCATCAAGTCGGTCAGCCTGACATTACCGTGCGTCACCGGGCCGTACACCACCATCGCGTGCACGTTGCGGCTGCTCAAGAACAGCGTTCGCATCAATACCGCGCGCGGCGACAACGGATATCCGCGTAACACCGATGAGCAGGGGTTGCCGACGGACGATGCGCGCTTTGTCGAGAACAACATCCCCGTCAAGGCCATTGCCGCCAGCAGCGGGCAGAACGACAGCGGCGTGTTTGAGCTCAACTTTCGCGACGAGCGCTACCTGCCGTTCGAGGGCGCGGGCGCGATCAGTCAATGGTCGCTGGAACTGTTCAACGATCTGCCGTCCAACAATCCCGACCCGGGCAATCCGGATTTCGGCAAGCCGCTACGTCAGTTCGATTACGGCACCATTTCCGACGCCATCCTGCATATCAAATATACGGCACGGGAAGATGCCGGGCCGTTCAAGAACGGCGCCGTCAAACACCTCCGCCAATATTATTCTCAGGATGACGCGACGCCGTCGCTGCGGCTGTTCAACCTGCGACAGGAGTTCCCGACTCAATGGAGCAGTTTCCTCAATCCAACCATCCCCGCCAATGGTAATTTTTTTAAGCTCAGAATGTCGCCCGAGCTATTTCGCTCGCTCGACGCCGGTAAAACGCTCAAGGTCAACACTATATGGCTTCTGGCGCGCTGCACCGGCAACTACAGCGTCACAATAACTCCACCACCGCCGGGAACCGCGCAGCCGCTGGTCGCAACCCCTCAGAAATTTGGCGATCTCAAATTTGCCCGGCTTGACACGCAGGGTTTGACGATAGATCCGGCGACTCCATGGACGATCGAGATGGCTCGCACCGACACCGGCCCGGTCGTGGTGGACGATATTTTCCTTGTGCTGGGATATGAATGGGGTTGAGTTCACCTCTGAACTCACCTTTCTTGAATCGGAAATCGACGGCTGTGAACCGTGCGGACGAACGCCAGAGCAGGCGAGGTTAGCGTCAGTGGGAGCAATCCGCCCCCGTCACCAGGGCTCTGCTCGGTATCCGTGCGCAAACCCGGATAGAACTTGGACGTGCGCTTTGCGCCGAGAGCTGTCATGCGCTCGCCGCGACTGGCAGGACGTCCTTAGCATAATCATTGGGAGGCATGCCGAGTGGTAATCCCGTTGGTCATGCCCCTGCGGCCGAAACGACCTGTATTGCAAGAGCCAAAACATTCGACGACTTGGACCAGGCGCTTACTCTGGCAGGTAATGCCGACGCGCTGATGAGGCTGGAGATCGTTCTTCCTAAGCAGGATGTACCCGAGCTTCTCGCCAGGATCACTCGCGGCGTCGCCAAGGTGAACGGTAGCGTCGCTTGAGGAACAACGGCCGAGCAGGGCCAGTCAGAGCCGGTTCACGGTGTAATGTTCCCGAAGGGCTGCAAGCACTGCTTCACCGTGCGCCGCGTCGCGGGCTTCGAACATGACCTCCAGGCGCGCGGACTGAACGCTTGGCGACGTGAACAGGCGATGGTGGGACACTTCGATGATGTTGGCTCCGGCTTGTCCGATGCGGGTTGAAATCTCGCCAAGAACTCCGGGCCTGTCCGGTATGTCGAAAACCAGCCGCATCATGCGTCCGTCCCGGATCATCACCCGCTGGAGGACGTTGGCGAGCGCCCGGTTGTCGATGTTCGCGCCGCAGATTGGCACGCCCACCCGGCGTCCCCTGAACAATTCAGGATAGGTCAGAAGCGCCGCCAGCCCAGCCGCTCCCGCGCCCTCGGCGACCACTTTCGCCTCTTCGGCCAACAAGGCGATCGCATTCTCGATCGCCTGCTCGGGCACGACGAGCACTCGCTTGACGAACTGCCGGACGATCTCCAGCGGCTTGCGGCCGATGTCTCGCACGGCAATGCCTTCGGCAATGGTGGCGCCGCCCACCTCGACAGGAGAGCCGGCCAGTTCCTGAGCCATTGCCGAGTAGCTTTCGACCTCCACGCCGAAGATCTCGATCGACCGGCCGGCGCCCTGCGCTGCGATTGCCGATCCGGCCAGGAGGCCACCGCCGCCGACCGGCACCGCGAGGGTGTCCAGCCCCGGGACGTCCTCGATCAGTTCGAGGGCCAGCGTTCCCTGCCCCGCGATGATGGCGTCGTCGTCATAGGGATGGATGAAAACCAGACCCTCTGCTTCGGCACAGGCGCGTGCATGGGCCTCCGCTTCGGCAAGGCTTGCGCCGTGGAGCACCACCTCCGCACCCCATTTCGCGGTTCGTGTGACCTTGGTCGCCGGGGTGAAGTCGGGCATCACAATGAGCGCCCGGGTGCCGAGCAGCGACGCATGCCGCGCGACCGCCTGGGCATGGTTGCCGGCGGACATCGCCACGACGCCGGCCGATCGCTCTTCCGGCGTGAGCAGCGCCATCCGGTTGGCGGCGCCCCGCTCCTTGAAGGCGCCTGTCACCTGCAGCGTGTCGAGCTTGAGCCAAACATCCGCCCCGGTCAGCCGACTGATCGCGTCGCTGTGGATGACGGGCGTTCGAACCACCTTGCCGGCAATTCGCGCGGCAGCCGCTACAACCTCTTCATGGCCGATCAATTCCGTGTCCTATCCTCAATCCGGGCGAGCTCATGGAGATGACGTGCCGCGAAGTGCTGCTGGGAACCTATGGCCACCATGATCCTGACCCTCTTCAAGGCGCAACAAATATCACTACGGCCAAGCACCGGGTTACGGTGTTTGAGACGGCGGCCGGCCCTGAAAGCGCTGGGAAAAGAGGGCAAAAGCCCGAAATTACTTGGTCGGAGTGGCAGGATTTGAACCTGCGACCCCTGCGTCCCGAACGGGTTCCTGCGCTAGAGAACCGTTAAATTACAAGGGTTTTTCGTCCTCGTTGATCGACGACCTTGCCGTTCTGTTCACGTTCATTCTGTGGCCAATCTGGGGCCAGCCAGCGCATCCCAATTTATGAGATCTGCTGAAGTCATCACCCAAAGATGGGCGCATGTCGTCACAGGTCCTTTGTTGAAAAACTCGGAACAGTCTCGAAGACTCCCGCCGCTGTCAGTATGGCGGTAGGGCGCGAGAAGAAGTTTCATTGGGACATGTGGGCCACAGGATCGGGCAGCTTGATGTGACTGCTCGTCATTGCCCAGGAATGTAGAGGTCCCCTTTCCCTCCAGAAGCTGACATGGTCCGTTTGGCCTCTCAGGTCCGAAAAGTGCCATCAGCCGACCTTGACCAGATTCTGGTTCGGCAGTGGTCCGCCGGGGAACTGAGCGAGCTTGCCGCCGACCGCGAGCGATCCTAGATCGATGCCGACGAAGCCAATCCTGTCGATGAGCGCCGCTACTTCAGCCTTTGCTGCGGTGTCGTTGCCGGAATAGAAAAGCACGCGCTGCCCGCCGTCCGCCTTCGGATTGTTGGCCAGGACCTCTGCGCGAAGGTGGTTGAACGCCTTTACGACGCGCGCGCCGGGCACGAGATCGGCAAAAACTTCGCTCGACACGCGGCCTTTGAGATCGACCGGCTTGAACAGTGGCGCCTCGATCGGGTTGTTGGCGTCAATGACAATGCGCCCATTCCAATCTGGAAGCTCCGCCAGCGCCGCCGGCAGTTTTGTCCAGTTGATCGCAACGAATACGATGTCGGCCCGCGCTGCTTCCTCGCTCCGTCCGGCCTTGATCGAGGGGGCGAGTTCGCGAACAAGCTCTTTGAGCGAATCCGGGCCACGGCTGTTCGAAATGATCGCTTCGATGCCGGCGCGAGCAAGCGTCCGTGCGAAGGCGGTGCCGATCGCGCCTGATCCGATGATGCCGATGGTCATGTGATGTTCCTTTCAGGGGCTAACATTGAGTGGAGGGACGGCGGCAAAATCTCCGTCCCGCACCTCTAAGAATGATCTTGCTTGGCCGGCCAGGCGCCGAGTTGCTGCATGAGAGAGAAGAGGTTGGCCACGCCCCAGTGCTCGGTGATCTTGCCACTGCGCACGCGCATGACATCGACGGTCTCGAACTGAATCAAACGGCCCGTCGGTGCCACGCCCAGAAATTCTCCTCGGTGAGTCCCGTGATAGGTCTTGTACGTCGTTACGCGGTCACCGTCGGCAAGCTGCCAATGGATGTCGGCGTGAAAGTCGGGGAACGCGGTCCGGAGGATTTGGTAGAGTTGTCGCGCACCGTCCTTATCAGGCGTGCGCCCCGGCTGCGGCGTGTGGTCGAGAAAATCGTCGGCGAAGAGTTCCTCGAAGACCTCGAAATTGCCCCCGCCCTGCACTTCCTCCGTGTTGCGGCGCACGACCGCCTTCGCGGACTCACTCAGATTGTTAATCGTCATGACTTTGTCCTCCACTTGTTTGCTGCTTGCGAGCAGGTTGGCGAACCGGAAGGGCTGGGTGGTCGACCAAAGATCAGGACCGACTCCTCGGGGTTAGAAGGGCGTTGAGGCCGTTCTTGGAGGCGGTGGACTGGGTTCATGGGCGTCGCTCCAGTTTGAGTTTTCGTCGTCCGCGCCCCTAGATATCTCCCGTTTATTGCCCCATTATTAGTCAGTAATTATTGGAATTACTTACAATCATCACTTGAAGGTTTGGCCATGGAGACGCTCGCGAACCTCGAATCCTTCGTGAGAAGTGCGGAAACGGGCAGCTTCTCGACAACGGCGCGGCGGTTGTCGCTCACCCCGGCCGCGGTGAGCCGCAACGTTGCGATGTTGGAGCGGAATCTCGGTGTCCGGCTGTTTCACCGCAGCACACGCAAGCTCACTCTGACGGAAGCCGGCGAGCGTTTCCTGCACGCGATCCGAGACAATCTGGAGGAGTTGCAGGCCTCGATTGCGAGCGTCGCGATCGACGGCGGCGAGCCGACCGGCGTGCTCAAGGTCAGCATGGGCCTGACCTTCGGCGTCGATTATATTGTGCCGTTACTCCCGGAGTTCTTGAGACGATACCCGAAGGTCCACCCCGATTGGCATTTCGAGACTCGGCAGGTGGACCTCATCGCGGAAGGGCTCGACGCGGCAATCGCGGGGGGCATCGAACTGGCGCCCGGAGTTGTATCGCGCACGCTCGCGCCTTTGCACATCATCGCCGTTGCCTCACCGGACTATCTAAAAGGCCGGACGCTGCCATCCGATCCATCCGGACTTGCCGCGTTTGACGGGATCGTCATGCGCTCGATGCAGACCGGGAGGGTCAGGGAGCGTATCATGCGCAATGCCGCAGGCGACGAGATGGAGGTGCCGCAAAAAGCGACCCTTGCATTCGACGATCCAGAAGCGATGTGCCGTGCGGCACTGCTCAGTCTCGGCGTGACGCTGATCGCCGTACCTCACGCGCTGCCGCATCTGGAAACTGGCACGCTCGTGCGGCTAATCCCGCAATGGTATTCCGACGCCGGACCGATCTCGATCTATTACGCGACGCGCACGTTGCTACCAGCCAAAACGCGCGTCTTCGTCGATTTCGTAGTCGAGGCATTTCGGCGCAACCGACTAGCGGAGCGCTTCGCCGGAAGTCTCGGGTAGATTCCATTGCAAGGTCCGCTGTGGGGTCCAAAACGGAGGAACGTCAACGAACGGGGTTGAAATCGGCTGAAATCGATGAAATGGCAAAACCTGCGCACTCTGCGTGCAAATCGGCTAGGTCGCGGGTTGTTATTTCTGGGGCTATTTCTGGGGCCGAGAAAAATGCTAAACGGCAAGTGCTTGATAATACTGGTCGGAGTGGCAGGATTTGAACCTGCGACCCCTGCGTCCCGAACGCAGTGCTCTACCGGGCTGAGCCACACTCCGACAAGAACGCGGCTTATAGCCTTGGGTTTCGCATACCGCAAGAAGCCGAATTGAGGACGCCAATTCCAGTGAATGTGGGCCTGACAACGCCAATTCTGCCCGCCGGCGAGGCCGCCGTGGCCGCCGCCGCCCGTTCCCTGGCCGAGGGCGGGCTGGTCGCGTTCCCGACCGAGACCGTCTATGGCCTCGGGGCCGATGCCGCCAACGCCGCCGCCATTGCGAGGCTCTATCAGGCCAAGGGCCGGCCCGCCTTCAACCCGCTGATCGCCCATGTCGGCGACCTTGCGGCGGCGCGGCGGATCGCCCGTTTCGACGCCACCGCGCTGGCGCTAGCCGAGGCGTTCTGGCCGGGGCCCCTGACGCTGGTGCTGCTCAAAACTGGGGATTGCGCGGTCGCCGATCTCGCCACCGCCGGGCTCGACACCATCGCGATCCGGGTGCCCGCGCACCCGGTGGCCCGGGAGATCCTGCGCGCGTTCGGCGGACCGGTGGTGGCGCCGTCGGCGAATTTGTCCGGCCATGTCTCGCCGACCACGGCGGCGCATGTGCAGAGCGACCTCGCCGGCCGAATCGACCTGATCATCGATGGCGGCGCGGTCGCGGTCGGGGTCGAATCCACCATTGTCGGGTGCTTTGACGCGCCGGTGCTGCTGCGTCCGGGCGGTCTGCCGCGCGGCGAGATCGAGCGGGTGCTCGGCCGGACGTTGCTGGCGCCGCCTGAGGATGCCGACAGCGAAACTGGCGCGCCCTTGGCGCCGGGCATGCTGGCATCGCATTATGCGCCGCGCACGCGGGTGCGCCTCAATGCCGACCGGGTCGAGGCCGGCGAGGCGCTGCTGGCGTTCGGCCCCACTACGGTGCCGGGCGTGGAGGGAGCCGCCGCGGTGATGAATCTGTCCGCTCGGAGCAATGTCGATGAGGCCGCCACCCATCTTTTCGGTTATCTTCGCGCGCTCGACGTGAGCGGCGCGCGCGCCATCGCGGTGATGCCGATCCCGCATCACGGACTAGGCGAAGCCATCAACGACCGGCTGCGCCGCGCCGCGATGGGGCGGGAATAACGAACGCAAGAGACAAGAACACGTGACCAAAATGAATATTGTCCAACCCGCAGCGCCGCCACTTTCGCTCGAATTGCTCGCAAAATTCCGCGCCATCGTCGGCGACAAATACGCGGTGACCGACGCGGCCGACATCGCGCCTTACGTGACCGAGGAACGCGACCTGTTTCACGGCCGCTCGCCGCTGGTGTTGCGGCCGGGCTCGACCGCGGAAGTCTCCGCCATCTGCAGGCTCGCGAGCGAACACAAAATCGCGCTGGTGCCGCAGGGCGGCAATACCGGCCTGGTCGGCGGCCAGACCCCGCATAATGGCGAAGTTGTCGTCTCGATGCGGCGGATGGACAAAATCCGCGAGATCGACACCGCCTCCAACACCATGACCTGCGAGGCCGGCGTGGTGCTGCAGATCGCGCAGCAGCGCGCCGCCGAGGTCGACCGGCTGTTCCCGCTGTCGCTCGGCGCGGAAGGAAGCTGCACCATCGGCGGCAATCTCTCCACCAATGCCGGCGGCACCGCGGCGTTGGCCTTTGGCGTGGCGCGCGAGATGGCGCTCGGGCTGGAAGTGGTGCTGGCCGACGGCCGCATTTTGAACGGGCTGTCGAAGCTGAAGAAGGACAATACCGGCTACGACCTGCGCAATCTCTTCATCGGCGCCGAAGGCACGCTCGGCATCATTACGGCGGCTACCTTAAAACTGTTTCCAAAGCCGCGCGCGGTGGAAACCGCCTTTGTTGGGCTGAAATCGCCGGCGGCGGCGCTGAAGCTGCTGTCGATCTCGCAGAACGAGGCCGCGGGCTCGCTCACCAGTTTCGAACTGCTGGCCGATATCGCGGTCGATTTCAGTGTGCGTCACGGCATCGACGTCCGCAATCCCCTCGCGGACAAGCATCCCTGGTACGTGCTGATGGAGCTGTCATCGTCGCGCGATGACGCCCGCGCCGCGCTGGAATCGATCCTGGCAAAAGGTTTTGACGACGGCATTGTCGATGATGCCGTGATCGCGGCGAGCCTGAGCCAGCGCGCTGCGTTCTGGAAGCTGCGCGACGAGATGTCGGCGGCGCAGAAGCCGGAGGGCGGCTCGATCAAGCATGATATTTCCGTACCGGTCGCCGCCGTGCCCGATTTCATCGAAGAAGCCAATGCGGCCGTGGTCAAATTGATTCCGGGTTCGCGGCCGGTGCCGTTCGGCCATCTCGGCGACGGCAATATCCATTACAATGTCAGCCAGCCGGTCGGCGGCAATGCCGCGGATTTCCTCGCGCAATGGCACGAGGTCAACGCGGTGGTATTCGCCATCGTGATGCGGATGGGCGGCTCGATCTCTGCCGAGCACGGCATCGGCGTGCTCAAGCGCGACGAACTGCCCGACGTCAAGGACAAGGTCGCGATCGAGCTGATGCGCGGCATCAAGGCCATGCTCGACCCCCAGGGCATCATGAATCCCGGCAAGGTGCTGTAGGCGTGGCACCGGTGGCTTCTCCCCCTGCGCTGTCGATCGCACCGATCGAGGACGGCGATATTCCTGAGGTGATCGCGCTGTGGCAGCGCTGCGGGTCGACGCGCGCGTGGAACGATCCCGCTGGCGATATTGCGTTGGCGCGCAAGGAGTCCAACGCAACAGTGCTGGTGGGCCGGAATGACGGCGTCCTCGTCGCCTCGGTGCTGGTCGGGCATGACGGCCATCGCGGCTGGGTTTATTACGTGACCGTCGATCCCGATCATCGCCATCAGGGCTACGGCCGCGAGATCATGACATCAGCGGAAAACTGGCTCCGTGCGCGCGGCATCGAAAAGCTCCAGCTCATGGTTCGCGGCGATAACGCCAGGGTACACGCCTTCTACAGGTCGATCGGCTACTACGATCAGGAACGCGTGGTGTTTGCCAAATGGCTCGACGGGCGCGAGCCGACGCCGTAACCGGAAACAATGGGCATGACATGACCGTCTCCGATCGCATCCGTGTTCAGAGCGTGCGCGTGCTCTCCGACAATCACTACACGCTGAAGACCACCACCTTCGAATGGCGGCGCGCCAACGGCGAGTGGCAAACCCAGCACCGCGAAACCTACGACCGCGGCAACGGCGCCACGCTGCTGCCCTACAATTTGGCGCAGCGCACGGTGGTGCTGGTGCGGCAGTTTCGTTATCCCGCCTATGTCAACGGCCATGACGATCTCATGATCGAGGCTGCGGCGGGTCTATTGGATAACGAAACCCCGGAAGTGCGAATTCTCGCCGAGGCCGAGGAAGAAACCGGTTATCGGCTCGGCAAGGTGCAAAAAGTGTTCGAAGCCTTCATGAGCCCCGGCTCGGTCACCGAGAAACTGTATTTCTTTGTCGCCGAATACGAGCCAGGCATGCGGATCGGCAGCGGCGGCGGCATCGCCGACGAGGGCGAGGACATCGAGGTGCTGGAATTGCCGATCGATCAAGCGCTGGCCATGATCGGCGACGGCCACATCGCCGACGCCAAAACCATCATGCTGCTGCAGTATGCGGCGCTGAATATTTTTCGGTGAGACAAGCAACCACCAACGTCGTCCCGGCGCACGCCGGGACCCATACCGCGTTGCCCTCTCGATCGAGGCGGAATGTCTAACGCCGTTCGCAAAATTAGCGCTGGTGGTGGATCCCGGCTCGCGCGGAGCCTGTCATCGGGCCGGCCGGAGGCCGGACCCGTTGGCTTGGCCGGGACGACGGGGAATTTATCGTCGGTAATTCAAAACAAACTTCCCTGCCCGTCATCCTCGCTTGCCACCGCCGCCGCTTGCCGCGGGCTCGCCTTTTTCGCCGGCTTCGGCGCTTCCGCCGCCATCTCTTCCGCTGATATCGGCAGGGTCAGTTGCGCGTCGTCATTAGCGACGCGATTGACCCGGGTCGATATCTCGTGCCAGGCGAACTCGCCTTCCTCAGGCGCGGTTAGCAGCGCCATCACCGTCTCGGCATCGTAGGCGCGGCAATCGAGCCAGCGATCGAAATCGCCGGGATCGATGGTCACGGGCACGCGGGGATGCAGAACCGAAAGATCGGCGCTCGCAGGTGCCGTGACGATCGCCACCGTGTCGAGTTCCTCGCCATTCGGCCCGATCCAGGTTTCCGCGAGGCCCGCCAGCCCCATCGGATGTCCATCGCTGCGATAGATAAAATGCGGCCGTTTGCGCCCTTCGGAGGCCTGCCATTCGTAATAGCCGTCGGCCGGAATCAGGCAGCGCCGCCGCTTGATGGCGTTCTTGAAGGCCGGCTTTTCCAGTACGGTTTCGGCTCGTGCATTGATCAGCAGGGTAAATTTGCGGGGGTCCTTGACCCAGGCCGGCAGCAGGCCCCAGCGCATCAGCCGAAAATGGCGGACGCCGTTCTCGACCATGACCACCGGGATCGGCTGGGTCGGCGCAATATTATGCCGCGGCGGGAAATTGGGCTGCTCGAGATAGCCGAAAATCTGCCGCAGCGCCGCCGGGGGCGAGGTAATTACGAAGCGTCCGCACATTCTGGGGTCCAGATAGGCATCTGTTCAGCACCTTTTAACCCCAACCATTAACACTGCGGGCGATGACATCAACGGCCGCCAAACCCGCGCGATCCGATTCAAGGATGCCGCGCCAGCCGAGCCCTGAAGCAGAGGCGCGGACGGCGCTGTTGCGGGCAGCCAACATCAATCCCCGCACCGGGCTTGCCACCGACTATCTGAATCATTTCAATGAAGCGGTGATGCTGCTCGAGATGATCCCCGACATGCCCGAATGCGCCGAGGATTTCCTCGACTGGCGCCCTTTGTCCTATGCCGAGCATTTCACGGCATCCAACTTCAGGGCGCGCGACCTCGCGATCTCGGCCTATAATTCGGCGGATGAACACATTCGCGTCGAATTCGACAATATCACCAGCGCCATGACTTCGATTCTAACAGCGGTGGGCGACGCGATGCGCGAGGTCAAGCAGGACAAGACCCGCGCCACGCTGGCCGAACAGGCCACCGGCTGGGTCAAGCCGCTGGTGGCGCTGGCCGGCGGCATCATCAATGGCGGCTCTGAGGCCGACGTCGATTACATCATGACCCACTGATGGCAGTGGCGTCCCCGGTCCAGCCATCGCATCCCCAGCTTGCCGTCTCAGCGGTGATCTTTCGCGACGACCAGATTTTGCTGGTGCGCCGCGCGCGCTCACCGGGCAAAGGTTTCTATTCGCTACCCGGCGGCCGGGTCGAATTCGGCGAATCGCTGCATGCCGCCCTGCATCGCGAGGTCGATGAGGAAACCGGTCTGAAAATCGAGATTATTGGCTTGGCCGGCTGGCGCGAGGTGCTGCCGGGAGCCACAGGCGGCGGGCATTATCTGATCATCTCGTTCGCGTCGCGGTGGATCGCCGGGGAGCCGGTTCTGAACGACGAACACGACGACTTCAAATGGCTCTCCCCGGATGGCTTAAGCGATCTCCAGGTCACCGGGGGCCTGCAGGAGGTCATCCAGTCGGCGCGGGGCCTGATAGGGGCATGAAAAGCCGGCCTGCCCCTCGCCGAAGCTGAGACGACAAGACGCCGGATCCCCAGATGTCACCGTCTAGATCATGCTCGTCTCCAGCCCGCAGACTTTCCGCAGCGCTCCGATCAGTTCGGCTGTGTCGGCAGATTTTCGTACAATCTGCGCAACTCCCGGCCGGCCGCCGATGTCCCGCTTCAGGCTCCGTTCGTTTGCCGCGCTGATCTCGCGCCCGCTCAGTACAATGAACGGAATATCTTTGGTCGCCGGCGTCGTCCGCAGTCGGCTCAGAAGATATCGGGCGTTGCCGTTAGGCATGGAATAATCGGACACAATCGCAGCGGGCTCGTCCCGGCACGCAATCCGGTAGCCCTGCTCCGCGTCGGCTGCGAACAGCGTGTCGATGCCGCATTTATCGAGCCTGCCGCGAAGGAACCCCTCAACGTCCAGATCGTCGTCAACCAGCAATACCCGCGAACGCATCGGCACGGCGATCCCGGTCGACCGCAATCCCGATTGCCTGATGCGGCCTGCCTTCGCGGGATAGGCTTCGACGAGTGCCGATTCCAGATCCTCCCAAAAGTTTCCACCCTTGCGCACGTAAAATGCGCCCATGCTGTCGCAGGTTCCGACGGTTTCGGCGTCGCGGCGCCCTGTCGCAACGATAACATGCAACGGCCTCTTGGAATATTCGAGCAGGTAAGCGGAGACCGACAGGCCGTCCAATTCGGGCATCTGGACATCGATAATCAGGGTGTCGATCCCGCCCCGGCGAAGTCTCCCCAGCGCCTGCAGTCCGTTGGATACGGTCTCGACCTCAAATCCCATCAGACCACATCGATCCGCGAGCAGCCTGACAATCGCTGGATCGTCGTCCGCGACGAGGATTTTCGGGGCTGTTTCGGTGGGCTCGAATATGTTCATGATCTGCGCCTCCAACGCCGGGTTTTCGCCTGACGCACCGGCCAAAATGGTTGAGATCAATCAAATCCCCAATGCGTTAAGGCAGGGCTTCCGATTCTCTGCGTACTTTCCCGATATGGAGCGTCGAGTATCGTAGTCGTCGAGCCGCGCGTCTGCCCGATCTGCGTTGAAATCGCATCGCTGCTCCGCTAGACCGGGGTCGAATTGCGGCCTCAGCCGGACCGAAATCCTGAATGAACTGCAGCCAAAGGCGCCGCCAACATTGATACGTAAGCCCATTCTAACCGTTCTTCTCCTGATCGCGCTCTGCAACTCTGGCCCCGTGCGGGCCCAGGACGCCGCCGCGCCGTTCGACGGCGACCTGCAGCGGCTGGCCGAAATTCTCGGCACCCTGCACTATCTCAGGGGCATCTGCGGCACCAATGAAGGCCCGAAATGGCGCAACGAAATGCAGGCGCTGATCGATGCAGAAACCCCCTCCGGCGACCGCCGCGCCCGCATGATCGCAGGCTTTAATCGCGGCTATAACGGTTTTCAGCAGACCTACCGCACCTGCACGCCGGCGGCCTCGGTGGCGATCCGCAGGTATATCGAGGAAGGCTCGAAGATCTCGCGCGACCTGACCGCCCGCTACGCCAACTAGCAGATGCCGGTTGACCAGCCCGTCGCCGAAGACCGAAGAGACGCACACGATGTCCGCACTTTATTTCGATCTCGACGGCACCCTTACCGACCCGAAACCCGGCATTACCGGTTCGATCCAGTATGCGCTGCAAAAACTGGATCTCCCGGTCCCGTCACAGGATGAACTGACGTGGTGTATCGGACCGCCGCTTCGCGCCAGCTTTGTAACGATGCTGGGCGGCGAGAAGCTGGCTGATCTCGCCGTATCGTTTTATCGGGAACGGTTCGCCGATGTCGGCCTCTACGAGAACAGCCTCTATCCTGATATCAAAGATGTTCTGACGACGCTTGGCCACTCGCGCCGCCGTATGTTCGTCGCAACCAGCAAGCCCGGCATCTTCGCCGAGCGGATCATCGATCACTTCGGCCTGACCGGTTGTTTCGAACGCGTGTTCGGTTCGGAACTGGACGGTACACGCGTCCACAAGACCGACCTGCTGGCGTATGCTCTTGAGACAACCGGCGTGAACGCGTCGCAGGCGCTGATGATCGGCGACCGCAGCCACGACATGATCGGGGCGAAGAACAACGGAATGGGCGCGATCGGCGTGCTTTACGGATACGGCAGCGAGGAGGAGTTGATCGGGGCCGGTGCCAGCCATGTCTGCGCCACGCCGCGAGCGGTCCTCGACCATATCCATGGGGCCCCCGATTGACGGAGAGAGCCCCGTTAAACGAATCCTGACCCCTTCCGGTTGTTTTAGGAAAGCCCGTCAAAGGCCGGAAGCGGCATTAACCTTTCCTAAAGAAGTGGCCTAGGCGGCTCCGCGCTGCATGCTAAACCTTGCGCGTCAGACGCGGTCTGCCCTGGACCCGCGCGCACAGCCTGTTGAGTTTCATGAGCCATCCAGCGTCCTTTACAACCGCCCGCGACCCGCTACCCGATCAGGAACAGAAGCAGGCGGCGCTGAGCTATCTCAACGAGGCCTGGGCGGAGGCGCGGCACGACGGCGTCGACGGCGACTGCCTGGCGCAGGCCAGCCTGTTCGCCGCGTTCGCCGAACTGGTCGGCACCTACGGCGAAGACGCGGTGGCGAAATTCGTGGAAGGCCTTCCCGTCCGCGTGCGCAATGGCGAGTTTTCGATTTCGCTGGCGAAGCAGTAGGCGTCCGTCATTGCGAGGAGCGTAGCGACGAAGCAATCCATGCTTCGGTTACGCTGCGACAAAGCTGGATTGCTTCGCTTCGCTCGCAATGACGGAGAGACGTTTCTACACCTTCAGCGTCTCCAGAAACCGCACCGGCTCGCCGGTCGACGGCCCGACCAGTTCACCCTGCCACATCACGCGGCGGCCCCTGACAAAGGTGCCGACCGGCCAGCCGGTGACGCGCACCCCGTCATAGGGTGTCCAGCCCGCGCGCGAGGCCACCCATTTGTTGGTGATGGTCTCGCTGCGCTTGAGATCGACCACCGTGAAGTCGGCATCGTAGCCGGCGGCGATGCGGCCCTTGCAGGCGATGTTGAACAGCCGCGCCGGGCCCGCGCTGGTGAGATCGACAAATCTGGCCAGCGACAATCGCCCGGCGTTGACGTGATCGAGCATCAGCGGCACCAGCGTTTGCACCCCGGTCATGCCCGATGGCGAGGCCGGATAGGTTTTGGCTTTTTCCTCCAGCGTGTGTGGCGCGTGGTCGGAGCCGAGCACGTCGATGATGCCCTGCTCGATGCCGCGCCAGATGCCGGCGCGGTGATCGGCCGAGCGCACCGGCGGATTCATCTGCGCCCGGGTGCCGAGCCGCTCGTAGCAT
>Ga0193699_10000179_pt1 | contig 28481 bp, 16 predicted proteins | sample L3c2metaG_FD_160095 | JGI IMG/M metagenome (GOLD analysis project Ga0193699, IMG submission 160095) | Soil microbial communities from a riparian zone of the East river system, Colorado, United States - L3c2 | ecosystem: Environmental > Terrestrial > Soil > Riparian zone | place: USA: East...
GAATGGAACTTTCGGCTTTTCTGCCGGTTCTTCTAAGTGTCCAACCAAGTTTGTGGGAAGTAATGAAGCAATCCGGAACGAAGGAAACCGGCGTACGAGGGACTCATTCGTTCCTCGACGATGTCTTGCAGGTTGCGCCGGCCGATCCCACCGGACCTCGTTTCAAGATTGAAGACATTTTCCCTCGTGTCGATGGCGGTCAGTACCCGGTTAAACGCGTTGCCGGCGAATCCGTTGATGTCTGGGCCGATATATTTCGCGAAGGGCATGACGTCGTCGCCGCCGCTCTGCTGTGGCGGGCCGAAAACAGCACGCAGTGGTACCGCGAGCCGATGCGCTTCCACAGCAACGATCGCTGGCATGGCAGTTTTATCCCGCCGGAGCCGGGACCGTACCTTTTCAGCATTGAGGCCTGGACGGATTATTTCGCCACTTGGCGCAAAGAACTCCGCCTCAAGCTCGACGCCGGCCAGGACGTGTCGCTGGAATTGCGCGAGTGGCGCGACCTGATGGCCGAACTTGCGCCGGGCGAACAGGCGGCCCGCTCCTTCGACGAAGCCACCGCGCGATTTACCCAATCGGGCGATGCCACCGCCTTTTTCGATGGTGCCCTCGCATCCGCGATCGAAACGTCGCAGATGCGACCGGACCTCAGTCGAAGCCACGTGCTGCCGCTGACCGCCGACCGCGAGCGCGCCCGGTCCGGCGCCTGGTATGAGATGGTGCCACGCAGCCAGGGCCAAGTCCCCGGCCAGCACGGCACTTTCGACGACTGCATCAGGCGCGTTCCTGAAATCGCCGCGCTCGGCTTCGACGTTCTCTACCTGACGCCGATCCATCCCATCGGCCGCATCAATCGCAAAGGCCGAAACAACGCGACGACGGCGCAGCCCCGCGATCCGGGCAGCTTCTATGCCATCGGCAACGAGCAGGGCGGCCATGAGGCCGTGCATCCCGAGCTGGGCACGTTGGCCGACTTTGCCCGGCTGGTCGAAACCTGCCGCGAGCACAAGATGGAGATCGCGATCGACTTCGCGGTGCAATGCTCGCCCGACCATCCGTGGCTCGAACAGCATCCGGAATGGTTTCGCGTTCGCCCCGACGGCACCATTCGTTATGCCGAAAATCCGCCAAAGAAATACGAAGACATCGTCAATCCGGATTTCACCTGCCCCGACCGCATCGCGCTCTGGGTGGCGTTGCGCGACATCATCTTGCTCTGGGTCGGCCGCGGGGTGCGCATTTTCCGCGTCGACAATCCGCACACCAAGCCGCTGCCGTTCTGGGAATGGCTCATCCGCGAAGTGCGCGCGCAACATCCGGATGTGATCTTCCTCGCCGAAGCCTTCACGCGTCCGAAGATCATGAAGTCGCTGGCCAAGATCGGCTTCTCACAATCTTATACGTATTTTACCTGGCGGACCGGCAAGGAAGAAATACAAGCCTATCTGAGTGAGCTGACGCGGTTTCCCGAGCGCGATTATTACCGGCCTAATTTCTTCGTCACCACACCGGACATCCTGCCGATCCAATTGCAGACCGGCGAAACCTGGCTGTTCAAGGCGCGCGCGGCGCTGGCCGCACTGCTGTCGTCGAATTACGGCATATACAACGGCTTCGAACTCATCGAGCACGAGCCGATCCCGGGACGCGAGGAATATCTCAATTCGGAAAAATACGAGATCAGGACGCGCGACTGGAGCAAGCCGGGCAACATCAAAGACTATCTCCAGCACATCAACACGATCCGGCGCGCCAACCCGGCGCTGCTGCAAACCGCCAATTTGCGCTTCCTGCTGGTCGATGACGCCAACGTCATCGGCTTCATCAAAGAATCGGTCGATGGCGACAACGCGGTGGCCGTAGCCATTGCTTTGTCCGACGCACCGCACGAATTCTGGCTGCATTTCGGGGCTGAGCAAATCGGGCCCGCCGATGCCAAGCGGCCGGTGCGCCTGATCGAGAACCTGCTGACCGGCGAACGCCACATGCTCGAGTGGGGCGGTATTCGCCTGCGCATCAATCCGTCGAACGACCCCGCCCTTGTTTTCCGCTGTCACGCTTAAGGCGCTGCAATGAATGCCCGGCCCGAAATCAATGTTCCAGCAATCACCGTCGAAGACGATGGCCTGTGGTTCAAGGACGCGATCATCTATCAACTGCACGTCAAGGCGTTCAACGACAGCAATGGCGACGGCATCGGCGACTTTGCCGGTCTGACCGAGCGTCTCGATTACTTGCGCGATCTCGGCGTCACGGCCGTATGGCTGCTGCCGTTCTATCCCAGCCCCGGCCGCGACGACGGCTATGACATTTCCGATTACGGCGACATCAATCCCGACTTTGGCAACCTGAAGGACTTCCGCCGCTTCATGCAGGAATGCAAGCGGCGCGGCCTGCGGGTGATCACCGAACTCGTCGTCAATCACACCTCCGATCAGCATGACTGGTTCAAGCGCGCCAAGCGAAGCCCGAAGGGGTCGAGCGCGCGCAACTGGTATGTCTGGAGCGACACTGACAAGAAATATCAAGGCACGCGGATCATTTTTACGGATACCGAAAAGTCGAACTGGACCTGGGACGCAGAAGCCGGCGCTTATTATTGGCACCGCTTTTTCGCGCACCAGCCGGATCTCAACTTCGACAATCCGCGCGTGGTGCGGTCGGTGCTTCAGGTGATGAAGCGCTGGCTCGACGCCGGCGTCGACGGATTCCGCCTGGACGCGGTGCCTTATCTCTGCGAGCGCGAGGGCACCAACAACGAAAATCTTCCCGAAACGCATGCCGTGCTCAAAACGCTGCGGGCCGAGCTCGACGCTTATGCGCCGGGAAAAGTGCTGCTGGCCGAGGCCAATCAATGGCCCGAAGACGTGCAGCAATATTTCGGCAATGGCGACGAATGCCACATGGCCTATCACTTCCCGCTGATGCCGCGCATCTACATGGCGATCGCGCAGGAAGACCGCTTTCCGATCGCCGATATCATGCGGCAGACGCCGGAAATCCCGCCGAACTGCCAGTGGGCGATGTTTCTGCGCAATCACGACGAGCTGACGCTCGAGATGGTGACCGATTCCGAGCGCGATTATCTGTGGTCGACTTATGCCGCCAATCCGCGCGCGCGCATCAATCTCGGCATCCGGCGGCGGCTGGCGCCGTTGATGGACAATGACCGGCGCAAGATCGAGCTGATGAACTCGATCCTGATGTCGATGCCGGGCACGCCGATCATCTATTACGGCGACGAAATCGGTATGGGCGACAATATCTATCTCGGCGACCGCAACGGCGTGCGCACGCCGATGCAGTGGACGCCCGATCGCAATGGCGGCTTTTCGCGCGCCGACCCGGCGCAGCTTTATCTGCCCTGCATCATGGACGCGGTCTACGGCTACTCCGCCGTCAACGTCGAAGCGCAGACGCGGTCGCTGTCGTCGCTGTTGAGCTGGATGAAACGCCTGATCGGCGTTCGCAAATCGCACAAGGTGTTCGGCCGCGGCACGCTCACCTTCATCCGGCCGAACAATCGCGCCGTGCTGGCTTATGTCCGGCAGTTGGATAATGAGGCGATCCTGTGCGTCGCCAATCTGTCGCGCTCGGCGCAAGCGGTCGAACTCGACCTCGGCCCGTGGAAGGGCCGCATTCCGCAGGAGATGCTGGGGCGCACGCGCTTTCCGCGGATCGGCGAACTGCCTTACTTGGTCACGCTGCCGCCGTATGGCTTCTTCTGGTTCCAGCTGTTGCCGGAAACCGAGCCGGTGCCTGAACCGGTTCATCTTCATCGCGAACTCGCGACGCTGGTTCTCGGTCCGGAGGGCAACACGATGCTGGCCGGATGGACGCGCCGCACGTTCGAGACCGACGTGCTGCCGAATTTTCTACCCGACCGCCGCTGGTTCGGCGACAAAGGCGTGCGCCGCATCGCCGCAACGGTGTCCGTGGCCATCTCTGTCGAACAGGGCCCCGACCGCTTCGGCTTCACCATTGTCGACGTGACCGGCACCCACGGCACCAGCCGCTATTTCCTGCCTGTGACAATTCGCTGGCTCCGCTACACGCAGATCGAGCGAGCGCCCGGTAGCGTGCTGGCCGCGGTGCGTCGCGGTCCGCGCGAAGGCACCCTGCTCGACGCCTGCGGCGAGATCGAATTCATTTCGGTGCTGCTGGCTAAAATTCGTGCCGGCGACACAGCCGGCACGGAATCCCAGAAACTCATATTCCGCCCGACGTCGGCCATGGCTGAAATTCCGCCGGAGGAAATCAAGAAGGTCACGATTGTCGACCGCGAGCAATCCAACAGCAGCATCATCGTCGACGACAGATACGTGATCAAGATTCTGCGCCGGATCGCGCCCGGAATTCATCCGGAAATCGAAATCGGGCGGTTCTTGACCGACGTCGCACATTTCAAGAACGCGCCGGCGCTGCTCGGCTCGGTCGAGTTAGTGGAAGAGGCAGACCGAGGCAGCGCACTTGCCGTCGTGCACGCCTTTGTCGGAAACCAGGGCGATGCCTGGTCGGTGACCAGCGCCATGCTGGATCGCCTGGTCGACGAGCAGCGGCTAATGCCGAACGAAGCCGTTGCGGAGACGTCGGAGATTTCCACGATGCTGCAATGGATGCGGCAAATCGGCCGCCGGACGGCCGAGCTTCACCTCGCCTTCGCCACGCCCACCGATGACGCGGCCTTCGCCCCCGAACCTATTTCGGCCGACGATACCGCGCGGTGGACCGAGGCGCTGCTGGCGCGGTCGCACAACGTGTTCGGGCTGATCGAGAACAACATGAACAAGCTGCCGGAGGCGACCGCCGCTTTGGCGAAGCGGCTTCTGGAGCACCGCTCCGCTGCCATCGCGCATATCGAGGCAACTCGAAACTCAAAATACGATGGCCTGAAGACGCGTCATCATGGCGACTTCCATCTCGGGCAGATTCTGATCGCCAAGGATGACGCCTATATTCTCGATTTCGAAGGTGAGCCGCGCCGCAGCCTCGACGACCGGCGCCGTAAAGCGCCGCCGGCGCGCGACGTCGCCGGCTTCATCCGCTCCATCGACTACGCAATCAGCGCGGCCATGGATCGGGGGCCCAATCTCAGCCCAGAGGATCGCGCCACGCTGGTGAAGCAAATCCGCATTTGGGGCGATCGCCTGACGGCGGCCTATTGGGAAAGCTATCAGGCGACGCTTGGCGACGCGCCGCTTTGGCCAACCGACGAAGTTCAACTCCGCCAGTTGCTCGACCTGTTCCTGCTGGAAAAGGCCTTCTACGAAGTCGAATATGAAATAACCAACCGGCCGTCGTGGGTCCATATCCCGCTCGAGGCGACGTTGCGCATCCTCGAACAGCGTGGAGTGATCGTATGAGCAAGCTTTCCCCTATCGCCCGCGATATTATCGCCGGCCGCCACGCCGATCCTTTCGCCTATCTCGGCCCGCACACCGAGAACGACCAGAAGATCATACGGGTATTCCTGCCCGACGCCGATCAGGTCGTCGCCATCGGCCTGCACGGCGAGAGCGAACTCCAATGCATCGACGCCGCAGGCCTGTTCGCAGGCCATCTCGATGACGAAAGAAATTACCGGCTGCGCGCCCGCTTCGGCGAGAATGAGGTTGAATTGGAAGACCCCTATCGCTTCCCGCCGGTGCTATCCGATTTGGATCTGTATCTGCTCGGCGAGGGCAACCACCTGAAGCTTTACGACAAGCTCGGCGCCCATCCGATGGAGATGGAAGGCGTCGCCGGGGTCGCCTTCGTGGTGTGGGCGCCGAATGCCCGGCGCGTCAGCGTTGTCGGCGATTTCAATTTCTGGGATGGCCGCCGCCATGCCATGCGCGTACGCGGCAACGGCTATTGGGAGATTTTCATCCCCGGCGCGCGCGCCGGCGACAAATACAAATACGAGATCGTGGCGCGCAGCGGCGCACTGCTGCCGCTCAAGTCCGACCCGCTCGCATTCGGCGCGGAGATGCGGCCTTCGACCGCTTCCGTCGTGGTCGACGCGACCACGTTGCCAAAGCCTGTACCGTCGCACAACGGCATTAACGCGCTCGATCAGCCGATGTCGATCTACGAGGTGCATCTCGGCTCGTGGCGACGCAAAGGCGACAATGGTCAGTTCTGGCTGAACTACGCTGAAATCGCCGAGCAGTTGCCAGCCTATTGCGCCGACATGGGCTTTACCCACGTCGAACTGCTGCCGGTGTCGGAACATCCGTTCGACGGCTCGTGGGGCTATCAACCCACCGGGATGTTCGCGCCGACCAGCCGCTTCGGCTCACCGGCCGAATTCGCGACGATGATCGACGCCTTCCACAAGGCCGGGATCGGCGTGTTGCTCGATTGGGTGCCGGGCCACTTCCCCGACGATCCACACGGCCTCGCGAACTTCGACGGCACTGCCGTCTATGAACACGCGGATCCCCGTCAGGGTCGCCACATGGACTGGGGCACGCTGATCTATAATTATGGGCGCGTCGAGGTGACCAACTTCCTTATCGCCAACGCACTCTTCTGGATCGGTCGTTACGGCGTTGACGGCTTACGCGTCGATGCCGTCGCCTCGATGCTGTATCTCGACTACAGCCGTCCGAAGGACGGCTGGGTGCCCAACAAGCACGGCGGTCGCGAAAATATCGAAGCCGTCGACTTCCTGCGCCGCGCCAATACCGAATTATTCGGCTACCATCCGAACGCCACCACCGCCGCGGAAGAATCGACCGCATGGCCGATGGTGTCGCGCCCGGTCGATTGGGGCGGCTTAGGCTTCGGCTACAAGTGGAACATGGGATGGATGCACGACACCCTCGACTACATGTCGAAGGATCCGGTCTACCGCCGTCATCACCACGGCAACATTCTCTTCGGCCTGCACTACGCCTTCTCGGAAAATTTCATTCTGCCGCTGTCGCACGATGAAGTCGTCCACGGCAAACGCTCGATCCTCGGCCGCATGCCGGGCGACGCGTGGCAGCGGTTCGCCAACTTGCGCGCCTATTACAGCTTCATGTTCGGCCATCCGGGCAAGAAGCTGATGTTCATGGGCAGCGAGTTCGGTCAGGACACCGAATGGAACCACGACATCAGCCTGCCCTGGCATCTGCTCGACAAGCCGGCACACGCCGGTATCCAGCAACTGGTGCGCGATTTAAACAAGCTTTACGGCGCTACGCCGGCGCTGCACGCCCTCGATTGCGACGCCGCCGGTTTCGAGTGGCTGGTCGCCGGCGACGCCAACAACAGCACTTTCGCCTGGCTGCGCAAGGGCAAGAACCCGACCGACCGTTGCGTTGTCGCCGTCAATTTCACGCCTCAGGTCATTCGTGACTATCGCGTGCGTGTGCCGTTCGCCGGAAAATGGCGCGAAGCGCTTAATTCAGATGCAGCGTTGTATGGCGGCAGCAATGTTGGGAACGCCGGAGCCGTCTCCACCGTTGTGACACGCGACACCCCGGAGCTTCACATTGTTCTCCCACCCCTTGCTGCCGTCTTTTTCGTTCCTGAGGTCTAACGGCAAAGCCTCGGCAGGTTCACCGCACCCGCTCGGCGCAAGCTGGGACGGACGCGGCACGAACTTCGCCTTATTCTCGGCCAACGCGACCAAGGTCGAACTTTGTCTGTTCGATCGCGAGGGCCGCCGCGAGACGGAACGCGTCGCGTTGCCGGAGCGCACCGAAGACGTATGGCACGGCTATTTCCCGCACGTGACGCCGGGGCAGCTCTATGGCTATCGCGTGCATGGCCCTTACGAGCCGAATGCCGGTCACCGGTTCAACCCGAACAAGTTGCTGACCGACCCCTACAGCAAGCAGCTTGGCGGCCAATTCACGTGGTCCGACACCCATTTCGGCTACCGCACCGGCGGCAAGCAGGAGGATCTGTCGTTTGATCGGCGCGACAGCGCCCGCCACATGTATAAATCGGTCGTGGTCGACGTCGCCCACACGTGGGCGCACGAGCGCCGTCCGCAGGTCGCGTGGGAAGACACCATCATCTACGAGGCCCACGTCAAAGGTCTGACGCAGAATCGCCAAGACCTGCCGCAAGACGCGCGCGGCACCTATCGCGGGCTATCGGAACGCGGAACGATCGCGCATCTGCGCAAGCTCGGCGTTACCGCGATCGAACTGCTCCCGATCCATGCTTTTCTCGACGACCGCTATCTGCTCGACCGCAGCCTGAAGAATTACTGGGGCTACAATACGCTCAGTTTCTTCACGCCGGAGGCGCGCTACGCCCCCGACAATGAGGTCAATGCGTTCCGCTCCACCGTTGCGACGCTGCACGACGCCGGGATCGAGGTCATTCTCGACGTGGTCTACAACCACACCTGCGAGGGCAACCAGATGGGCCCGACGCTGTGCTACCGCGGCATCGACAACGCCTCCTACTACTGGCTGATGCCAGACAATCCGCGCTATTACGACGACTTCACCGGCACCGGCAATTCACTGAAGCTCGCACACCCGCGCGTCCTGCAAATGGTGATGGATTCCTTGCGGATGTGGGTCGAGACATACCATGTCGACGGCTTCCGCTTCGATCTCGCCAGCACCCTCGCGCGCGGACCGGCCTTCGATCGCAACGCGCCGTTTCTCACAGCGGTCCGGCAGGATCCGGTACTCGCCAATGTGAAGATGATCGCCGAGCCCTGGGACGTCGGCCTCGGCGGCTACCAGGTCGGCGGATTTCCGACGGGCTGGTCGGAATGGAACGACCAGTATCGTAAGACGCTGCGGCAGTTCTGGCGCGGCGAAGGCAATCTGGTCGGCGACCTCGCCCGCCGCATGACCGGCTCGGCCGAGCAATTCCAGCACAATGGCCGCGGGCCTCGCTCGAGCATCAACCACGTCACGGTGCATGACGGCTTCACCCTCGCCGATCTGGTGAGCTACGAGGGCAAGCACAACGAGGCCAACGGCGAGGACGGCCGGGACGGCTCCGACGACAATGTCAGCTTGAATTGCGGCGTCGAAGGCCCGACGGACGATCCGGCTATTCTGACGATGCGCCGGCGGCTGCGCAGCAATCAGCTTGCCTGCCTGTTCCTGGCGCAAGGCGTGCCGCTGATGCTCGCCGGCGACGAGGCCGCCAACAGTCAGGGCGGCAACAACAATACGTATTGCCAAGACAACGAAGCCGGCTGGGTCGACTGGTCGAAGCTCGGCACCGAGGACGACCTTACCTCGCTCGTCGGCGACCTGACAAAGATGCGGCAGCGATTTCCGCAGATCAAACCGCACCGTTGGGTCGAGGGCAAAAGAGCCGACGGCTCCTACGATGTCAAATGGCTCACACCGAGCGGTGCCGAGATGGCCGAGCATGATTGGAATTTTCCCGACGGGCGCTTTTTGTCGTATGTGCTGGCCGCACCCGAGAATGGCGGCGAACCGGCCTTTATCGTGCTTAACGGCGCCGACGAAGATGTCGAGATCACCTTTCCGGAATGGCCGAATGTCGGCCGCTGGCAGAACGTGCTCGACACCTCGATCGGACCGGCCGAGCATGATCCGGCCGCCACCGGCGGCCATTGGACCTCGCGATCGAGATCCGTTCTCGTGTTCGCGGGTGAGCCGTGACCAAGGCAGCGCGCTTTGGTCCCCTTGTGTCCGATGCAGGCGTGACGTTTCGGTTGTGGGCGCCGGCGGCGCGGACCGTGAACCTCCTGCTGGGTGACGACGCCATCCGGATGCCACAGCATGCCGGCTGGTTCGAACTGCACGTCGCCGAGGCACGCGCCGGCACGCGCTACCGCTTCAGGATCGACGACGAGCTCGATATTGCCGATCCGGCATCGCGTTTCCAGCCGGAGGACGTGCAAGGGCCGAGCGAGGTCATCGACGAGAGCTTCGTGTGGCAGACGAAAGGCTGGAGAGGCTTGCCATGGGAGCAGGCCGTGTTTCTCGAGGCCCACGTCGGCACCTTCACGCCGCAAGGAATGTTCCGCGCCATCATCGACAGGCTCGATCATCTGGTCGAGACGGGCATCACCGCGTTCGAACTGATGCCGCTGGCGGATTTTCCCGGCCGCTGGAACTGGGGCTATGACGGCGTGCTCCTGTATGCGCCGGACTCAAGTTACGGACGGCCGGAAGACCTGAAGGCCTTGATCGATGCGGCGCATGCGCGCGGGCTGATGGTATTCCTCGACGTCGTCTACAATCACTTCGGACCGGAAGGGAATTACCTCGGCCGCATCGCGCCCGACTTCTTTTCGTCTGAGCAGACGCCATGGGGCAGCGCGATCAATTACGACGTACCCGAGGTGCGCGCCTTTGCGATCGAGAATGCGCTGCACTGGCTCCGCGACTATCGCTTCGACGGCCTGCGGCTCGATGCCGTGCACGCTATCGTCACGCCGGGCAAGCCGGACATTCTCAACGAGCTGAGCGTGGCGGTAGGCCAGCTTACCGCCGAGACGGGACGGCACATTCACCTGGTGCTGGAGAATGGCGACAACCGCGCCAGCCTGCTTGCGCCGGCCCAAGACCCGCCCGACGGCCGCTATCGCGCGCAATGGAACGACGACTATCACCACGCCTGGCACGTGTTTCTGACAGGCGAGGACGCCGGCTACTACTGTGACTACGGCGATGTCGAGAAACATGTCGCCCGAACGCTGAGCGACGGCTTCGCCTATCAAGGCGACCCGTCGCCCCATCGCGATGGCGAAAAACGTGGCGAGCCGAGCACGACTTTGCCGCGCGGCGCTTTCGTGAATTTCCTGCAAAATCACGACCAGATCGGCAACCGGCCGATCGGCGAACGGCTCTCGGTGCTGGCGAACCCGGCGGCGCTCGAAGCCGCTCTCGCCGTGCTGTTGCTGCAGCCGTCGCCGCCGATGCTGTTCATGGGCGAGGAATGGGGCGCCACCGAGCCGTTCCCGTTTTTCTGCGACTTCAAGGGCGAACTGGCTGACGCCGTGCGCAACGGGCGCAAGAAGGAATTCGCCGACGCCTATGCCAAGCACGGCGGCGAGATTCCCGATCCGCTCGCGAAAGAAACGCGCGACGCCGCCGTGCTCGATTGGGACGCACGCACAAAACCCGCGCATGCTAAGCGGCTTGAACTGACGCGTTCGCTGCTGGCGGCGCGCAAGAAGTTTGTGGCCCCGCTGCTACCCGCCATGATCGGGGCCGGCGAAGTGACATTCGAATCCGGCCTGCTGGTGGCGCGTTGGCCCGCCGCCGACAAAGTGCTGACGCTCTTGGCAAACCTGTCCGACAAACCCGCACCACAGCCACCCAATTCGGTTTGGGGCAATCCGGTTTGGGACGACAAACCGACGGGAGACTTGCCACCGTGGTCGGTCTACGCCGCGATCGGCTCTTGAAAATGGATTCGGCACACCAAGCCAGTTACCGCTCATTCCCGCGCAAGCGGGAATCCAGAGCTCTGGGTCCCCGCTTTCGCGGAGACGAACGGCAATATGAGCAACAGCGGAGGACGACTTAATGCCTCCCGCCATCCCGACCGCGACCTACCGCGTGCAACTGACGAAGGACTTCGGCTTCGACGACGCCGCGGCGCTGGCGCCTTACCTCAAGGGCCTCGGCGTCACGCATCTCTACGCCTCGCCGTTTCTTAAAGCACGCCCCGGCAGCACGCACGGCTACGACATCGTCGACCACGACCGGCTCAATCCCGAGCTCGGCGGCGACGAGGGCTTCGCGCGCCTGAACGAGGCGCTGAAACAGAACGATCTCGGTCTGATTCTCGATTTCGTCCCCAACCACATGGGCGTCGGCCACGCCGACAACGCGTGGTGGCTGGATGTGCTGGAATGGGGACCGAAGTCGCCTTATGCGGCGGCTTTCGACATCGACTGGGAGGGACTTCCCTACCGGCGGCATCCCGGCGTGCTGCTGCCGATCCTCGGCCGGCCTTATGGCGACGCGCTGCAAAGCGGCGAAATCGCACTCAAGTATGACGCAGACACCGGCAGCTTCGCGGCCTGGTATTTCGACCACAAGCTGCCGATCAATCCGCAGCGCTACGGGGAAATGCTGCGCACTATCGTCAACGCCGCCGGAGCGAGCGACGAATTGCCTGGGCAGCGACTAATCGCGCTCGCGCATGAACACCGCGATCCCGGCGTGCCGACATACGGCAAGGCATCCGATCTGAAGTCGCGGCTGGCGACGATCAGTGGCGCAGCCGACGTCATCGAGCGCGGGCTGTCAGCCTACAAGAGCGACAACGAAGCAGGCAGCGCCGCGTTGCACCGGTTGCTGGAGCGGCAATATTACCGCCTCGCCTACTGGCGCGTCGCGTTCTCGGCGGTGAACTACCGGCGGTTTTTCGACATCAGCGATCTCGCCGGCCTGCGCGTCGAAGACCCGAAGACCTTTCGCGGCATTCATCCTTTGGTCGCGCGGCTGATTTCGAGCGGACAATTGCAAGGTCTGCGGCTCGATCACATCGACGGCCTGCGTGATCCCGGCCAGTACGCGCGCCGTCTGCAGCAACTCGTCGCCAAATTGCGCCGCGAGGCCGGGCTGCGCGGGCCGTTCTACGTCATCATCGAGAAGATCCTCGGCGAGGGCGAGCCTTTGCCGCGCTTTCCCGGGGTGCACGGCACTACCGGCTATGAATGGCTCAATGTCATTTCGCGCGTGCTGGTCGATGGCAACGGACTTTCACCGTTGGAGCGAACCTGGCGCGACTTCACCGGCGAGCGCGCCGAATTCCACGAAATGCTGGACGACGCCAAGCGCCGTGTCATCGACACCATGCTGGCCAGCGAATTCACCGTGCTCACGCGGGCCTTGGCGCGCATAGCCGCCGGCCATTTCAGCACGCGCGACTTCACCATCGACCGCCTGCGCGCCGCGCTGCAGACCTATGTGCTCGAGTTTCCGGTGTACCGGACCTATGTGACCGCGGCGGGCGCGGCGGACGGCGACCGCAAGATGATCGAGGAGACGATTGCGCGCGCCCGTGCGCGCTGGGCCGGACCCGACCCGGAGATCTTCGATTTCCTGCGCGACGCATTGAATATCGATCTGGCAGCGAACACCGGTTACAGCGCCACCCGCGTGCGCAATTTTGCCCTGAAACTTCAACAGTTTACCGGGCCGCTGATGGCCAAGGCGCTCGAGGACACCACATTCTATCGTCACCACCGCCTGCTGGCGCTGAACGAGGTCGGCGGCGACCCGACGGCGGAGGCGCTTTCGCTCAACGAATTCAGCGACCTACAGGCCAAGCGCGCCGAGACCGCGCCGTCGGGGCTGACCGCCTCCGCGACCCACGACACCAAACGCGGTGAGGACGCCCGCGCCCGCATCCTGGCGCTGTCGGAAATCCCCACGGAATGGGAATCCGCGGTGCGCAATTGGCAGGGCAAAAATGTGCGGCTGATTGCTCAGCTGAACGGCCGCCGCTGCCCGTCCGCTGGTCATGAGTACATGCTGTACCAGGCCCTCATCGGCGCCTGGCCGGCGACGATCGACGAAAGCTTCGTGTCGCGGTTGGGCGAGTACGCGCTCAAGGCCGCGCGCGAAGGCAAGCAGGAGACAAGCTGGACCAATCCAAACGAGGCCTACGAAGCCGGCCTGCAGGCGTTCGTCCGCCGTCTGCTCGACCCGCAGACCTCGCGCGAATTTCTCGCCTCGTTCGCAGAGTTTGCCGCGCGCACCGCCCTGCTCGGCGCCTTGAACGGGCTTTCGCAATTGGCCTTGAAGGCGCTGCTGCCTGGCGTGCCGGATTTCTACCAAGGCACCGAATTCTGGGACACTTCGCTGGTCGATCCCGACAACCGCCGACCGGTCGATTTCAAGCAACGCGCCAGCGCCCTGGCGTCGGGCGAAACGAACTGGGCGACGCTCGCCAGCCAATGGCAGGACGGCCAGATCAAGTTTGCGCTGACGCGAGATCTGCTCGGCGTGCGGCGCAAATTCGCCGACCTGTTACGCAGCGGCTCTTACGAACCGTTGGACGTGACCGGCCGCGACGCGGCTCACGTCATCGCCTTCACCCGTACGCTGCGCCGCGAGCAAGTGGTCGTGGCGATCGGCCGGCATTTTGCGCCGCTCACAGACGGCGGCCGGCGCTGGCCGGCCGAATTCGAGGCCGGCTTGCAAATCCCGTCAAATACAGAGTTTGAAAGCGTACTCGGCGAAAACATCCCGAGCCAAACCGGCGCCAATCTCGTCGTCGCGTTCACCCATATCCCGGTCAGCGTCTGGCGGCGTGTCTAGCGGCTCTTAGCTCGCCTGCGACTATGTCGCCTTAGCGTCCTGGATCGCCTGCCACACCTTATACGGCGTCGCCGGCATCCTGATGTCCTGTACGCCGTAGCGGCTCAGCGCATCGACGATGGCGCCGATGATCACGGCCGGCGCTGCGGTCGTGCCGCCCTCGCCGCCGGCCTTGATGCCGAGCGGATTGGTCGGCGACAGCACTTCGGCGATCTCGCAAGTGAAGGACGGCAGCTGATTGGAGCGCGGCATGCCGTAATCCATCAGCGAGCCGCACAAAGGCTGGCCGGAATCGGCGTCGACCACACACTGCTCCCACAGCGCCTGGCCGATGCCCTGGGCGATGGCGCCGTGCGTCTGGCCGTGAACGATGAGCGGGTTGATGCAGCGGCCAACGTCGTCGACCGAGGCATAGCGCGTCAGCTTCAGGCCGCCGGTGTCGGGATCGACCTCGATCTCGCTAATCGCGCAGCCGTTTGGGAACACCGGATCGTGCATTTCATTGTCGGCGACGACGGCAAGGCCGTTCTTAAGATCGTCGGGCAGTTCGTGCCTGGTCAGTTCCTGCGCCAGCTCGATGAAATCGAAGGTGCGATTGGTGCCGCTCGAAAACCGGCCGTCCTTGAACTCGATCTGCTCCGGCTGCACGTCGAGGACCACCGCAGCGAGGCGTTTGCCCGTGGCGATCATCTGGACCGCGGCGATCGAAAACACGGTTGCCGCATGGCGCATCGAACGGCCGGAGTGCGTGCCGCCGCCGGCTTTCACCATGTCGGTGTCGCCCATGATGATGCGCACGCTTTCACTCGGCACGCTCAGTAGATCGGCGACGACCTGCGCGAAGCTGGTCTGGTGGCCCTGGCCCGCCGGCTGCGTGCCGATGATGACATCGACAAAGCCATCAGGCCGCACGGTGATGCGGGCCTGCTCCTTGGGCGCGCCGATGGAAGACTCGACATAGTTTGCGAGGCCTCGGCCGAGCAACCTGCCGCGCTTGGCGGCCTCGCGCTTGCGCGCGGCAAAGCCGTCCCAGTCGGCGATGCGCATCGCGATATCCATGGAGTCTTCGTAGCGGCCGCTGTCGTAGAGCATGCCGACGGCATTGCGGTAGGGCATGGCCTTGGGCTTGACGAGATTCCGCCGGCGCAAGGAGATGCGGTCGATGCCGAGCTTGGTCGCCGCGATGTCGATCAGGCGCTCGACGGCAAACGTCATCTCCGGACGGCCCGAGCTGCGATAGGCCTGCGTCGGCACCGTGTTGGTGTAGACCGACATTGCGCGCAGCGTCGCCACCGGAATGGCGTAGCTGCCCGTGATCAGACCGGAGCCCTTGCTCAGCGGCGACAACGAGACGCAACGCGCGCCGGCGTTGCTGATGTTGGTCGCGCGCAAGGCCAGGAATTTGCCTTTGGCATCCAGCGCCAGTTCAAATTTCGCGACGAGGTCCCGGCCCTGATAGTCGCTAAGGAAACATTCCGAGCGCGTCGAGGTGCATTTGACCGGCCGCTTCAGCTTGCCCGCGGCCCACAGGATCAACCCGTACTCGACGTAAACGCGATTGCGCGTGCCGAAATTGCCGCCGATATCGAGCGCCAAGACGCGCAACGTCTCCAGCTCGATGCCGAGCACGTCGGCGATTTCACGACGCTGACGTACCGCGCCGCCGCCACCGGCGTGCAGCGTAAAGTGCCCGGTCGCCGTGTCGTAATTGGCGACGCAAGCGCGCGGCTCCATGGGAACGCCGGTGACGCGATCGATATGGAAATCCATCGCGACCGTGTGCGCGGCCTCGGCGAAAGCCTTATCCGTTCCGGCTTTATCGCCGAAATGCGTGTCGACCAGAATGTTGTTCGGCAGCTCATCCCACACCGCCGGCGCTCCGGACTTCATGGCGTCTTCGGATTGGCAGACAAAGGACAATGGCTCGTAGACGACTTCGAGCGCCTCGGCGCCGTCCATCGCCTGGGCGCGCGTTTCCGCGACCACCATCGCGACCGACTCGCCGACGTGGCGCGCCTTGTCCGCGGGCAGCAGCATATGCGGACCCTGGAAGACCACGCTGCCGCCCGGGCCCGACAGCTTCATGTCGTCGCGCGTCTTCGGCAGCGGATCGTGCTGGATGGGCTTGAGGCCGTCGGCCACGCAATCGGCGCCGGTATAGACGCCGAGCACGCCCGGCATCGCCAAGACCGCAGTCTTGTCGATGCGCACGATGCGCGCATGCGGATGCGGCGAGCGCACCATGGCCGCGTAGGCCTGATCGGGATAGTTGAAGTCGTCGCTGAATTGACCCTTGCCGGTGATCAGCCGCTCGTCTTCGGTGCGCGGCATCGGCTGGCCAATGAAACGAAATGTCGATTCAGGAAGCGTCATTGTCGGCCAAACTCGTGTGAATATCCGCGGGCGGAAGACGCCGGGACGGCGTTACTTCGCGTTCTTTTCGGAAGCCGGCATCGATTTGATGACCTCCGCCCACCGGTCGGTCTCGGCTTTGATGAAGGCACGGAAATCTTCCGGGCTGCCGCCGCGCGCGTCCAACCCCTGGACGCCGAGTTGCTTCAATACGTCCGCGTCCTTCAGCGCCTCATTGCTCGCCTTCGAGATTTTCTCGATGATCGCGGCCGGCGTTCCTGCCGGCGCCAGCAGACCGAACCAGACGCCGGTGTTGTAGCCGGGCAATCCGGATTCCGCGACCGTCGGCAGTTCGGGCGCGATGCCGGACCTCTTGGCTTCGGTCGAGGCCAGAGGCTTGACGGTGCCTTGACCGATCAGGCCGACGACGGTGGACGACGGCGCGAACATCACCTGGATACGGCCGGCGATGAGATCGGTCACGGTCTGCGCGCTGCCGGGATAAAGAACGCCCCGCATCTTGATGCCGGCCATCTGCTCGAACAATTGCGTCGCCATATGGGGGCCGCTGCCGATGCCGGCGGCGCCATACAGTAGTTCGTCGGGCTTCGCCTTCGCCAGCGCGATGAGTTCCTGGACATTCTTGACTTCGAGCGTCGGCGTGACGACGAGAATGTTCGGGATCGAGCCGACCAGGACAATGGGTTCAAGATCGGTCTGGAAATTCGCGCCCTTGCCGGGCATGAGCGTTGTGTTGATCGTCGCCGCGATGGTCGCGAGCAGGAGCGTGTAGCCGTCCTTCGAGGCGCGCGCGACGTAGTCGGTCGCAATCATGCTGCTGGCGCCGGGCCGGTTCTCGACGATCACCGGCTGGCCGAGGATCTGGCCGAGCTTGTTGCTGACGATGCGCGCCGCCACATCGCCGCTCGAGCCGGCGGCGAAGCCGACGATCAGGCGGATCGGCCGCGTCGGGTAATTCTCCTGCGCCCGTGACAAACCGGGTACGAGCATCAGGGCCAAGACGAGTGCGAGAACCAGTCGTTTTGATAACGCCATTTTTATTTCCCGGGCACAGTGATCAGAGGACGATTGCGCCAAAAAGCGCCGGTCCTGTCCAGATGTCTATAGGGTTGTCACGCATGCCGAAATAGCGTCGGCTGGCGTCTTGGTTCGGCGACCGGGCTGGTCTACAGGGAACGGCTGAACGCAGCCACGCCGCGCCATCGACTTGGCCCCACAGGATATCCGGTCATGAGTTCGCCCGCCCAAAACGCACCGGTTCAAGACGCGCCCTCCGACTTGCAGGAACACCTGGCCCAGCTGACCGCGCGAGGTCTTGTCACGCGCATCGACCGGCCGATCAATAAGGACACCGAACTTCATCCGCTGGCGCGCTGGCAGTTCCAGGGCGGATTGCGCGACGAGGAACGCCGCGCGTTTCTCTTCACCAACGTGACCGGTGCGGGCGGCGAGACATACGACATTCCGGTGCTGGTCGGCGGGCTTGCCGCTTCGCCCGAAATCTATGCGACCGGGCTCGGCGTTCCCGTCGAGGACATCGGTCGTGTCTGGGTCAAAGCCATGGCCGAACCGATCGCGCCGGTGCTGGTGGACAGCGCGCCGTGCCAGGAAATCGTCATGACCGGCGCCGAGCTGCAAGCGAGCGGCCTTGCCAGCCTGCCGGTGCCGATCTCGACGCCCGGCTTCGACTCCGCGCCTTATCTCACGGCCACACTGTGCGTGACCAAGGATCCGGACAACAACATCCAGAACATGGGGACCTATCGCGCCGCGCTGAAAGCCAATGACCGGCTCGGCGTGCGCATGGCGTCGCGCCTCAGCGGCGCCGGCGGCTATCTGCATTGGGAGAAATACAAGAAGCTCAAACAGCCGATGCCCTGCGCCATCGTCCTCGGCTGCGCGCCCGCGGTGCTGTTCACCGGGCCGCAGAAGCTTCCGATCGACGTCGATGAAATGGCGGTTGCCGGCGGACTGATGGGCAAACCGGTGCGGACCGTGGGCTGCAAGACCATCGACCTCATTGTCCCGGCCGATGCAGAGATCGTGATCGAAGGATTGATCGATACCGATCTGCTGGAGCCAGAAGGCCCGTTCGGCGAAAGCCACGGCCACGTGGCGCTGGAAGACTTCAACATGTCGATGCGCGTGACCGCGATCACCCGCAAGAAGAAGCCGGTGTTCGTGTCGATCATCAGCCAGGTGACGCCCAGCGAGTCGTCGGTGATGAAGCGCGTCGCCTATGAGCCGATGTTCCTCGAGCACCTCCGGCACGCGCTTGGCATTCGCGGCGTCAAGCGCGTGGTGATGCACGAACCTTTGTCCAACCTGCGCAAGATCATCTTCGTGCAGTTCGAGCGCGGCACGCCGCGCACCGAAATCTGGCGCGGCATGCAGGGCGCGGCGACGTTGCAGGCGCAGTGCGGCAAGCTGGTCATCGCCGTCTCCGAAGACATCGCGCCGGAAAATGCCGACGCCGTGTTCTGGTCGTTGGCCTACCGCTCTAATTTCATGGAAGACATTCTGATGGTGCCCTATCGCTCCAGCGGCCACGGACCCAAGTCCGGCCGCGCCGCGATGGAAGGCACGCTGATGATCGACGCGACGCTCAAGAGCGACATGCCGCCGCTGGCCCTGCCGGCGAAGGAATACATGATCAAGGCCAAGGAAATCTGGGAAGAAATCGGCCTGCCGCGCATCGTGCCGCAGTCGCCGTGGCACGGCTATCAATTGGGCGATTGGGACGAAGAATATTCGGTGTTTGCCGACGCCGCCGTGACCGGCGGCTGGCGCAAGAGCGGCGAGCAGACCTATGCCCGCCGCCGCGGCAATCTGAAGCCGGAAACGCCGGTGCACGTCGTCGACGGCAAGAAGAAGTAAGACTAACTATTTGAGAATACGCCGCGATATCTTCATGCGCTGAACCGCGTCGCCCGCGAGGTGCGACCAGATGAAGGCGTCCCGCACCAGCTTGTCGGCGTTCTCATCGAGCATGCCGGCGCTGTCATGGACGTCGGCGTTGAGCTCGGCGACCTCCTGGATAACATCGGTCGAGAAATTCATCACCAGGCCGGCGTTCGCCGAGTGTGCCCTCTGATCGTGCTCGTAGGCGACGCGCAGCACGAACGAGCGCAGCGCCTCGGTCAGCGCACACATGCGGTTGATCTTGAGCTGGATGATCTGCTGCTCCTTCAACAGCTTGCCGCCTTGCGTCGCGGTGCGCGCAAGTTCGATCGACTGTTCGCAGGCCGCGTCGCAGACGCCGAGCGCATTGGCCGCCAGTTCGAGATCGCCGAACAGGTCGCCCGATGAATCGCCGGTGCTCTTGGCATAGGCGCCGTTCACTTCGCCGATGACGTTGGCATGCGGCACGCGGGCATTCTCGAAGATCATCTCGCCGTTCTGATAGAAGCGCCAGCCGCTCTTGTTGAACACCTTGCCGACGCGGAAGCCAGGCGTGTCTTTCGGCACCAGGAACAAAGTGACGCCGTTGCGCAGCGGCGCTTGCGCATCGGTGCGGACGTCGAGGAAGAACAGCTTGCCGACATTGCCGTTGGCAATGAAGGTCTTCTCGCCGTTCAATATCCACTCGTCGCCGCGGCGTTCGCCCCGCAATTTGACGCCGGCTTTCGGATCGTCGGGCGGCAGGCGGTTATCGGAGCCGCCGCTCGGCTCAGTGATGCCTTTGCCCAGCACGAAGGTGTCGTCGGCGAGGAAGGGCTTGAGGAAGCGCTCCTTCTGGTCCTGCGTGCACACCTGCGAGATCAGGTGGCTCCACTTCCAGCACTGGCTGAAGGCCTTGGACATGGCGCTGTCGCCCTTGGCGAGTTCGGCCATCACCAGTGCCTGCGTCACGAAGTCGATGCCGTGGCCGCCCCACTCCTTCGGCACCACGGCGGTGCGGAAGCCGAGCTTGGAGCCCTGCTTGATGATGTCCCAGTCGATGGTCTTGGCCGGGTCGGCGATCCGGTCGCGCGCCAGCGAGGCCGGGCGGAGCACTTCCGCCGCGAATTTCCGCGCCTTCATCTGCCAGGCGTTCTGTTCGTCGTTCAACGAGAAATCCATCGCGATTTCCTTTTTCTCAAGCCGGCCGGACGCCGGCGAGCGTCTCCGCGATCCGTAGCTTGGCGTCGGCATTGCCGTCGCCAGCGCGGAGACAGATGTAGGCGTCGTGAATATATTTCTGGAGCGGCATGTCGCGCATGACACCCATCGCGCCGAACAGTTCCGCGGCATCCTTGGCGGCGCGATAGACGGCGGTCGAGGTGAACACGCGCGCCATCGCCGCCAGCGGCAGGTCGGGAAGGCTGCGGTCTGAAATCGCGTCCGGGTGATCGGCCGCGTAGGCCGCGCGCCAGACGCTGTTGCGCGCGACGTCGAGGCTGATGGCGATGTCGGCGAGCTTCGTCGCGGTCGCCTGATGTTCGACGATGCGTTTGCCGCCCTGGACGCGGATGCCGGCATAGTCGAGCGCGGCCTCGTACGCGGCACGGCCGATGCCGAGATTGATGGCGGAGTCGGTCACGCGCCCGGCGTCGAGAGCAGAGCCGCCCTTGAGCAGATTGTCGGCGGGGACGCGGCAGTTCGACAGCGTGAGATCGCCACCGATGCCGTGGAAGGCGCGCTTCGCCTGCGGAATCTCGCGCACGGCGAGCCCCGCCGCATCGGCGGGAACGACGAACAGATGCGTGCCGGTCTTGCCTCCCACATCGGCCTGGGCCGAGACGATGAACAATTTGGCGATAGGACCATTGGCGACAGCGCTCTTGGCGCCGTTGATAACCCAATCGCCGTTCGGTCCGCGCGCAGCCTTGGTCGCGATGGCGCCTTCGGTCCGTTTCTGGTGGTACGCAACGCCGATCCGCGTATCGGCTTCCGGCTCGCGGCTGGCATAGGCCAAATGAAACCGATCGTCTGACGTGAACGCGGGCAGAAAACGCTCGCACTGCGCCGGCGTCATCAATTGGTCGAACAGCACGTGGCTCAGCGCCGATGTCTCGGCCAGCACCGCCGCGATATCGACATCGCCCACCGCCAACTCCTCGGCGACGATGCAGCTCGTCAGATTGTCGGCACCGGCGCCGCCGTTGTCCTCCGACAGCGCCATCGTGCGCAGGCCCATCTGCGAGGCTTTGTCCATCAGATCGACTAGCAGGGGCTGCTCGAACGGCTCCAGACGTTCCGACTTGATCGCGACCGGCTTTATTTCTTGCGCGACGAAGTCCCGGATCATGTCGCGGAATTCGAGCTGCTCGGTACTCAGATGGAGACTGTACATGTCACTCGTCTTTTTTGATTTCTGAAAACCCGGACCGCAGGCGAAACGAAATCACACCGCCGTCACAGCCGCGGCAATGGCGTCGCCCATTTCTGTGGTGCTGGTCTTGCCGCCGAGATCGCGCGTCAGGCTTTTCTCCTCGGCAATGACCTTCTCGACGGCCTTTTGGATGAGGTCCGCCGCGGCGATCGCTTTCGGATTGTTGTGCTTGCGGCCGAGCCATTGCAGCAGCATCTGACCCGACATGATCATCGCATAGGGATTGCCGATGTTCTTGCCGGCGATGTCGGGCGCCGAGCCGTGCGTGCATTGCGCCATCGCCTGCCGTTCGCCGACGCACAGTCCGGGCGCAAGGCCGAGGCCGCCGACGATTCCTGCGCCGATGTCGCTGAGGATGTCGCCGAACTGATTGGTCGTGACCACGACATCGTATTGATGCGGCGCCATCGCCAATTTCATCGACACCGTGTCGATCATGCCTTCGTTAAAGTTGACGTCGGGGTATTCTTTGGCGACCTTGCGGCACTCCTCCGCGAACATGCCGCAGGCTAACCGGTAGACCGGCTCCTTGTGCGCGGCAGTGACCGTCTTGCGCGGACGCGTGCGCGCCAGTTCGAACGCCTCGCGCGCGACGCGGTTGGATCCCTTGCGCGAAATAACGCGCATCCCGATCGTGATGTCGTCGTTGGGCCGGAATTCCGCGGAGCCCGCGACTACGGTTTCGGAATACAACATGCCTTCGGTGAGTTCGCGCACGAAGACGATATCGATGTCCTTGTGCACGGACTTGATGTTCGCGAAGGAGCGCGACGGCCGCAGCGCCGCGAACAATTCGTATTTCTTGCGCAGCGGCGGCATCACCCAGGTGGGATCGTTGCGCGGATAAGTGCCGTGACCGATCGGCCCGAAAATCCAGCCGTCGAGCTTCCACAAGGCGTCGGCGGTGATGGCCGGCAGCGTGTCGCCATGCTCCTCATGGCCGCGCCTTCCGATCGGCAGCTCCTGCCATTCAATGGCGAGGCCGGTGCGCACGGCGGCGGCCTTCATGACCTTGACGCATTCGGGAACGACTTCGGGGCCGACGTCGTCGCCTAACAAAATTCCGAGCTTCACGGGCGTTCCTCGTAGACAAATTTCTTATGTTCCGTTAAACGGAACGTCGTCTTGTTGACTGAAACGGTAGGAGCGGCCTTCCGGCTTGTCAACGGGACGGCCCGTCGTCCGTCAAAGGAACACCGATGTCCGACGACACAGGAACGGTGTCGCGAATATTGCAGATGCTGAGCTGCTTCAGCGAGCAGCAGGAGTGGCGCGTCGGTCTGCTGGCGCAACGCCTGAGGCTACCGCGCAGCACGGCGCACCGGCTGCTCAATCTCTGCCGCGCGCAGGGCTTCATCGACACCGACGAGCACGGCACCTATCGGCCCGGTCTGGCATTTTACCGGCTGGCCGGCCGCCTCTCGTTCGAGATGCCGCTGCGCCGCATCGTTCACCCTTTGCTGACGGAATTCACCGAAAAGTTCGGCGAGGCATCGCTGCTGACGGTGGTCGACCGCGCCGCGCTCAAGGTGTTCTTCACCACCAAGGCCGAGCCTTCGGCGTCCATGCGCTATGTCATCGAGACTAATATGCTGGCGCCACTCGGTTGGGGCGCCAGCGCGCGCGCCATTCTCGCCTTCATGAGCGAAGCGGACATCGCCGAGGTGGCGCGGCGCGCCGAGCCGTCGCCGGTCGATGGCCGGCCGCTCGACGTCAAGGAACTCCTGAAGTCCCTGCCGAAGATCCGTACCAAGGGTTACGCGATCACGCAAAACCAGCGCACCCCCGAAGGCGTCGGCATCGCCGTGCCCTTCTTCGACGCCGCCGGCGAGGTCGCCGGCAATGTTTGCGTTACGGTCCCTGTTTTCCGCTTCCGTCCGCAAGACGAGCCGACCTTCGTGCGCGCGCTGGCCGCGATGGCGGCAAAGATTTCCACGGCGCTTGGCTCGACGCGCGTTCACAAGATCGCCGGCTGACCGTCACGCACGCTTCCGGCGCGAGCCGCCGGCCATCCGGTCGAGCACTTCGCACACCGACGCCGTGTCGTGCTGGCTCAGCCCCTGGCCCATCGCCGCGCTGTAGATCGGCACGCAGGCCGTGAACAGGGGCACCGGACAATCGACCGACTTCGCCATGTCGCCGATGACCTGCATGTCCTTCTGCCAGACCTCGATCTTCATGGTCGCCGGCAAATATTTGCGGTCGACCATGAACTTGCCGCGCAGCTTGAACACGCCGTTGCCGACCACAGGGCTGGCCGCGAACAGGTCCCATACCTGCTGCGCGTCGAGGCCCATCTTGCGCGCGAAGGTCATCGTCTCACCGACCGCGACGTTGTAGATCGCGACCAGATGGTTCGCGATAAACTTCATCTTGCTGCCGCTGCCGAACCCGCCGACATAAGGCGTGTTGCGGGTAAATACGTGCAGGATCGGTTGGATCTTTTTGCACGCCGCAGCGCCGCCGCTGACGAATATCGTCCACGTGCCCTGCTTCAGCCGCGCCGCTGTGCCACTGATCGGGCAGTCGAGCATCGTCACGCCGGCGCGGCTCAACAACGCCTGTGCGCGCTCCTTGTCGGCAATCGGCAAGGTGCAGGTGTCGATCATGATGATGCGGCGGCCTGACTTTCGCGATGCTGAAAGACTGGATGCAATTTCGGCCGTGACCTTTTCGAGCGCGGCGCTCGTCGCCAGCGATGTGATCACTATGTCGGCCGTCTTCGCTACGGCCGCGCACGATGGAGCACTACGCCCACCCGCCCGCTTCAGATCGTCGCGCGCCTTGAGCCGTACGTCGTAACCGACCACGGAGAAACCGGCTTTAACAAGAGCTTTCGCCATGGCGCTGCCCATGATGCCAAGGCCGATTACTCCAATCACGGGCTTCATCGAATTCGCTCCCCTATACTTCTTGTCCGGTCGTGCCGCGATGCAACACGCCGACTTTAAAATTGGTTATGCCCATCATGATGGTAAGCCGGCGATTAGCCAACTCGATCATGTCGCGGCGTTCCGCGCACCGGAACAGCACACGCGCCGTCCCTTGACTTGGCTATCGCCGTGTAATGTCCTTAGCGTGGGAAAAATCTCACAAGACGTTTATGCAAGGCCGGCTCCATGTCTTCGCTTCCGTCTTCTGCAGTCGTGCCGCGTGGCATTATTCATGTGCCGGTCACGCCGTTCGCGGCCGACAATAAAGTCGATCTCGACACCTTCGCCCGCGTCATCGAATTCCTGTTGCGGCACGATGCGTCGTCGCTCTGTGTCAACCTTCATCTCGCGGAGTCGCTCAATCTGACGATGGACGAGCGCAAGCTGCTCGCCAAAACCGCCGTCGAGGTCGTGCGCAAGCGCGTACCGGTCATTGTTCATGTCAGCATGCCGGGCACCGACCAGGCGATCGATCTCGCGCGCGATGCGGAGAAAGTGGGCGCCGACGTCATCACCGCGATCGCGCCCTATTACTGGAAGCCGCCGCAGGAAGCGCTGTACGAACATTTCGCGGCGATCATGTCGGCGACCGCGCTGCCGTTCATCGCCTACAGCTCGCCAACCATCATGGACGGCGTCGGCATCACGCCGGCAACGCTGGTCAAATTGATGGAGCGCTTCCCGAATTTCGTGGGACTGAAGGAAGCCAGCCATAACTGGGAAAAGTACCTTGAGCTCGGCCGGGCCGCGCGAACGGTGCGGCCGGAATTCGGCCTGTTCGTCGGCACCGAATGGATGATCCCCTGCCTGACGCTCGGCGGCACGGCCTGCATGTCGGTGTTTGGCGGCATCACGCCCCGCTTCGTGAAGTCGCTGTTCGATCACACGACCGCCGGCCGCCTGAAAGAGGCGCTCGAACTGCAGTACAAGTTTTCCGACCTCTATCAGATCAACAAAGTCGAATATCCGGCGCCGACCAAGGCGATGTGGGAGATCATGGGGCGGCCGGTCGGCGCGCCGCGGCTGCCGAACCGTCCTTTGTCCGCCGAAAGAAAGAAGGAGATCAAGTCCGCGCTCGAAAGGCTCGGGCTGTTCGATACCGAACCACAGGGCTGGTAGCCGTACGCGCAACGAACAGGGAGGAAACAATGAAAAAACTAATATCAACATTCTTAGCCGTGGCCAGTCTCTTGGCCGTCACCGCGGTCCCGTCGATGGCTCAAGATTGGCCGCACAAACAAACGATCAAACTGATCGTTCCGTTTCCCGCCGGTGGCGGCACCGACGTCGTCGCTCGCATTTATGCAAAATACCTGGGAGAGCGTCTGAACCAGACGGTCATCGTCGAGAACCGTGGCGGCGCAAACGGGCAAATCGGCCTGATGGCCCTGAAGCAATCGGCTCCGGACGGTTACACGATCGAAGTCACGTCCGACACGCCGATGACGGTCAATCCGTGGATCTACAAGAATGTCGGCTACGAGGCGCTGCGTGACTTCATCCCGGTGATCTCGCTGATCCGGCTGCCCTCGATGCTGGCGGTCCATCCGTCCACTCCGGCCCGCAGCGTTGCCGAATTCATCGCGCTGGCGAAGTCGAAGCCGGGCGTTATCAATTACGGATCCGCCGGCGTCGGCAACTTCAGTCACCTGCAGATGGAGTTATTCTCGCAGGCCGCCGGCATAAAGCTGGTGCACGTTCCGTACAAAGGGACGGGCCCTCTCGCCATTGGGATGCTCGGTGGCGAAGTGCATGCTGGATTTAATAACGTCTCGACTTTGATGCAACAAGTTGAGTCGGGCAAGTTGATCGCGCTCGGCGTCGCCGAGCCGAAACGAATGGACGAACTGCCCAACATTCCGGCCATCGCCGAAACCCTGCCGGGCTTCGCCATAGCCCCCTGGGTCGGCCTGATCGTTCCCGTCGGCACGCCAAAGGAGATCGTCGACAAGCTTGTCGTCACATCAACCGCTGTCATGACAGACCCTGTGGTCGTCAAGCAATTCAAGGAACAGCAATTGAACGTCATGCTGCTCGAGAGGGAAAAATTTGCGGCGCTGATCAAGAAAGACCTCGATAAATGGGGCGAGGTCATCAAGACCGCGGGCATCATGATGGAAGGGCAATGAGCATTGCGACGAATATGCGATGAGTGAAATCACGCCCGATGATCCCCTCACCTCGTTCCGGCTCGACGATCGTCTGATCATCGTAACCGGGGCGAGCGAGGGGATTGGCCGGGCGTTCGCCGAAAGTTTTGCCCGCGCGGGCGCCAGCATCGTGCTGGTGAGCCGGCGGCGCGAAAAACTGGAGGAAGTCCGCCGCGCCATCGCGGAGCGTGGCGGTCACGCCGAGATCGTCACCGCCGATGTGACCGATATCGCCACGATTGGCGCGCTCGCGAATGCGGTGCGGCAGCTGATGCAGCACGACAAGCGGAAGCTAGTGCTGGTGAACAACGCGGGTTTCGGTTTCACCAAAGCCGTCGCAGAGGTCACTGAGCAAGACTTTGCGACGATGTTCGACACCCACGTGAAAGGCGCGTTCTTCTGCTCGCAGCAGATCGGATCGCTGATGATCGAGCGGGGTTACGGCAAGATCATCAACATGAGTTCGACGTGGTCGGTGGCGACCCAAAGTGGAAAGAGCGTCTATTGTGCCGCGAAGGCGGCGGTGTCGCACCTCACCGCGGCACTATCGACCGAATGGGCGCCGCTCGGCGTCCGCGTCAATGCGCTGGCGCCGGGTTCCACGACCACCGATTCGGCTAACGAAAGGATGTTGAAAGACCCGGCGCGCTTCGAGCAGATGCTTAGCCGCATCAAGCTCGGCGATTTCGCCAAGCCATCCGACCTCGTCGGAGCCGCAATCTATCTTGCCAGCGGCGCGTCCGACTACGTCACGGGCCAGACTCTGTTCGTCGACGGTGGCTTTACGACCTGACCGGCCTGACGATCGGGTCGGCCTGCCCTTTCGCTATTTGCCCTCGATGCCGGCGCGCTCGACCACTTCCTTCCACATCGGCACTTCGCGCGCGATGCGGGCGCGGAGTTGCTCGGTGCCTTCCGTTTCCACGGCAAAGCCGGCCTTGAGCATCTTCTCCTTCACGTCCGGCTTTTGCATAGCCTTGAGCACCAACGCGGCGATCTTGTCGACGACCGGTTTCGGCGTGCCGGCCGGCGCCAGCAGCATTTGCGAGGTTTCGACCACGGAATTCGGAATGCCGGCTTCGGTCGTCGTCGGCACGTCAGGCATCTCCGGCCAACGCTCTTTGCCCGTTTGCACCAAGGCCCGGGTCGCGCCGGAGGTGATCAACCCCATCATGCCGCCGACCGCGACGGACGCGATGTCGGTCGTGCCCGCGATTGCCGCCTGCGCCGCCGGCGATGCACCCTGGAAAGGCACGTGGATGAGGTCGAGCTGCATGCGCAACTTCAACAGCTCGACCGCAAGCTGCGACGTGCTGCCGACGCCGGGAGTGGCAAAAGTGACTTTGCCGGGATTGGCCTTTGCTTTCGCGATCAAATCCTGGACCGTCTTCAATCCCGATGTTGGACTCGTCAAAATGACGTTCGGTGACGCGCCCAGATAGACAACGGGTTCGAAATCCTTGATCGGATCGTAGCCGGCCTTGCGAATGGCGGGGTTGATCAGCAC
>Ga0193699_10000180_pt1 | contig 28291 bp, 25 predicted proteins | sample L3c2metaG_FD_160095 | JGI IMG/M metagenome (GOLD analysis project Ga0193699, IMG submission 160095) | Soil microbial communities from a riparian zone of the East river system, Colorado, United States - L3c2 | ecosystem: Environmental > Terrestrial > Soil > Riparian zone | place: USA: East...
CCCGCCGAATAGGGTGCCGCGCTATTCCGCCTTGGGGACGCCCATCTGCTTCACCACCGTCTTCCATTTTGCGCTGTCGGTGGCGACAAATTCCTTGAAGCTGTCGGGCGTCGGGCTCGATGTCGGCAGCATGCTGGCAGCGATCATGTGCTTGCGCACGTCCGGGTCGGCCATCGCTTTGACGATGGCCGCGTGCAGCTTGGCGACGATCGGCTGCGGCGTTCCCTTCACCGCGAACAATCCCTGCCAAGACGAACTGACGTCGTCCGGAAAACCGAGTTCAACCACGGTCGGCACCTCGGGCAACGACTCGACGCGTTCGCGCGTGGTCACGGCAAAGCCTTTCAGTTTACCGCCCTTCACGAATTCCGCCGCCGAGGACAGCGTCACGAACATCACATCGACATTGCCAGAAATCAGATCGAGGACCGCTGGACCGGCGCCGCCTTTGTAGGGCACCTGCGTCATATTCAGGCCGAGCCTGCGCCGGAATTGCTCCATCGCCAGCGTATTGAGCGTGCTTATGCCCGCCGCCGCGTAATTGATCTTGCCGGGATGCGCCTTGGCATAGGCGACCAGTTCCTTCAGCGAGTTCGGCGGGAATTTGGTGCTGGCGACCACGATGCCGGGTGTTTCGGAAGCGATCGAGACCGGGATGAAATCGCGCTCTGGCGCCACGGTCATGTCGGGAAAGAAGTGCGGGTTGATCGAGATGGTGCCGATATTGCCCAGGAACAGCGTGTAGCCGTCGGCCGGCGAGCGCGCGGCGACTTCCATGCCGAGATTGCCGGCGGCGCCGGTGCGGTTGTCGATCACCAATGTCTGGCCGAGCGCCTGCTGCAGTCCGGGCTGGATGAGCCGGATGGCGAAATCGGAGGCGCCGCCCGGCGCGAAGGGCACAATGATGTGGATCGGCCTGTTCGGGTAGCTGGCCGGGTCCTCGGCGGCGGCCGCATAGGCCACGCCGAACAGCATCGCGACGCACAGCAACAGACCGCTCATTGGCTTCGACATTGTTTTTCTACTCGCTGGGTTTTTCTATTCGCTGGGTTTCGGTGAGGCTGGCGGCACTGGCGACGCCGGGGCGTCGAGCACCTGCCGGATTTTGCGCGCCAGAACGCCTTCGATCAACGGCTTGGTGATCAGCTCGGTGCCGCGGTCGAGGCGGCCGTGATGAACGATGGCGTTGCGGGAATAGCCGGTCATGAAGATGACCCTGGTGCCTGGCCGGCGCTTTTCGATCTCGCTGGCCAATTCGCGGCCGTTCTTTCCCGGCAGCACCACGTCGGTCAGCAGCAGGTCGAACGGCTTGTCGGCGTCGAGCAGCTTCATCGCGGTGGCCGAGTCCCTGGCCTCGAGAATTTGATAATTCAGGTCGCGCAATATTTCGGACGCATATTGGCGAACGCCGTCGTCATCCTCGACGATGAGGATGGTCTCGCCTTGGCCCCGATCGGCGCTGCCTTCGATATCCTGCGGGATGGAGGCATCGTCGCCATCGTGGCGCGGCAGATAAAGCTTGATGGTCGTGCCTTCGCCGCGCTCGCTGTAGATTTTGACGTGGCCGCCCGACTGCTTCATGAAGCCGTAGACTTGGCTCAGGCCCAGGCCGGTGCCCTTGCCGGTTTCCTTGGTGGTGAAGAACGGCTCGAACGCCTTCTCGACCGTTTCCTGCGACATGCCCATGCCGTTGTCGGTGATAGAGATCAGCACATATTGCCCCGGAATGATGCCGTCGTGCTGGCGGCAGTATTCTTCATCGAGATAGGCATTGCTGGTTTCGATCGTCAGCTTGCCGCCTTGCGGCATGGCGTCGCGCGCGTTCAAAGCCAGATTGAGCAGCGTCGACTCCATCTCGGACGCATCGACCTCGATGTTCCAGACGCCGGCGCCGCCGATGGTCTCGAGCGCCACGGTTTCGCCGAGCGAACGCGTCAACAGGTCGGACATGCCACTGATCAGCCGATTGGCATCGACCGCGCGCGGATTGAGCGGCTGGCGCCGCGAAAAGGCGAGCAGGCGCTGGGTCAATTGCGCGGCGCGCTGCGCGCCGGTCAGCGCGTTGTTGAGTGCGCGTTCGGCGCGCGCCTCGACCACGCCGCGCTTCGCGATGCCGAGATTGCCGATGATGATGGTGAGAAGGTTGTTGAAGTCGTGCGCGACGCCACCGGTCAATTGGCCGACGGCTTCCATCTTCTGCGCCTGCCGCAAGGCCTGTTCGGCCAGATCGCGGCGCTCGGCCTCGGCGTAGAATTCCTGCGTCCGCCGCATCGTCAGCAGCACAAGTGTGAACAATAAGATCGTCGCCGGAATGCCGTAGATCAGATGAGCGGCGATCGCCCAAAGCCATTCATCGCGGATTGCGCTGGTCGGAATGCCGTCCGATACGTAGAGATCGGTATAGCCCAGCTTTCGATAGCTGATGCGCCGTTCGGTCCCGTCGGACGACAAGGTTGTGACGGTGCCGCCCTCGGGGTAGGTCGTGACGCTGCGTATGAACCCGCTATTGGGTCCGAAACGGTAGATGTTTCCGGGCGGCGCCGGATGGCGGGCGAGAATGGTGCCGTCGGCCTTCACCAGCGAGAAACTGGCGTTGGTATCGCGGCCCAGCCGCTGGTAAAATTCCGAGAAGATTTTCGGCACGACCAGGATGACGGCGACGCCATTGAATTCGCCATTCTGCAACTCGCGGCGTTTGGTAACGCCGAATAACGGCTCTGGCCGCACGCGCGGCTGGACCACGGAGCCGATGAAGGTCTCGGCGTCGCGCTCCACTTGTGCCTTGAAATAACCGCGGTCGGCGACGTTCAGGCTTTTGGGCGCGGGGAAAATCGACGACGTGACAAGAGTCTGGCCGTCTTTGTCGACGATCGCCAAGGCGCCGATCGTGTTCAGCGCGGTATCGAGTTCGCGCAGCTTCAGGTGCAGCGCTTGTTCCGACGCTTTGATTTCCTCGTCGGACAGACTGCCGACGACCACCTTGAGAGCCGCAAAGCTCAGGTCAACCGACTGAAACACCTTGTTGGCCTGCTCAGACATGATGTCGAGCGTCGTCGCAAGCTGCTCATCGGCATGGGCAAAGGCGCCCCGGTACGTCGTCCATGTCGCGTAGGAAAACAGCCCCACCGGCAGCACGATCGATGCCACCAGCACGGTCTTGAGCAGGCGGATGGCAGCATCGCGGCGCGCGCGCATTCAGACCCCAAAAATGGCAGCGGCAGAATGTATTGTGACTAGAACTGGCTGCAAAGCCACAAGATGTATGGTGCCTAGGCCGCCGCCAGTTCGTCGGCTGGGTCGAGCGGCAGCTTTACGGGAACTTTTCGCTTGGCCGACAGGTCCATCGCCTTGGTCAGCATCAGGTTGCGGTGGGCCTCCTCCACGGTCGCCGCCGCGGTCGGCAGGCCCATCGATACCCGGTTGAGCCAGCTCACGGTTTCATCCGCCATCGGCCCGCGCAATTCGCCCAGCGCCATATCGCCGGGCGGATAACTGCCCATGAAATCGACCAGCCGGGTGGAGTCGGGATTGTAGCCTTCCGACTGCGCCTTCGACACCGCCAGCACGATGTCGCGGTGGGTGTCGTCGATGGTTAGCACGCCGGTAGTACCGACAATGCCGACCTCGAGCGAATAGACCGCGCCGGGCCAGGTCACCGGCAGCGCCCACGAAATATTGAGGTGATAGACGGTGCCGTCGCTGAAGGTGATCATGCCGGCGGTGGCGTCGATGCCCTTGTACAGCGGCCCGAGCACCTTATCGATCGAACGGGCATAGACCTCGACCGGCGTCTTGCCTTCGAGGCACCACATGCAGATGTCGAGCGCGTGGGTGCCGGAAATCACCATCGGCGAGATCGTCGACGGATCGTCGGTGCGCTTGTAGTTGTCGATCGCCACCAGGCGATTCATGAAGGCGCGCGACGTCACCAGCGTGACCTCGCCGAGCGCGCCGGTGCGGCACTTTTCCTTGGCCGCCAGCCAGCGCCTGCGGAAGCGCTGGGTATAGCCGACCACGGCGTCGATCTTGGCGTCCTTGATCAGCTTCAGCACCTTGGCGGACTCGGCCAGGTTGGTCGCCAGCGGCTTTTCGATCAGCATCGGTAGGCCGCGCTCGATGGCCGCCATGATCGGCGCGACATGGAGGTGTTCGTCGGTGGCGATGATGACCGCCGTCGTTTCCGGCCGGTTGATCAGCTCGAGGTGGCTCTGCGTGACGAAATCGGCGCTGATTTTGGGTGCCACTTCGCCGGCGCGGTTCGGGTTGCGCTCGGCAAGCCCGATCCATTCGACCGAAGGGTGCCGCGCCGCGACTTCGCCGCGGAACAGGCCCACGCGGCCGCCGCCGATGATCGCCAGGCCGACGCCTTTAGTAGTATTCTTCATCCTGGATTGGCTCCCGACCGGTTCTTTTCTTTGAATTCCGCGATTGCGGAGATCGTTTCGTTGGTCAGCGGCAGATCGACCGGCTCGTTGCGGTCGGCCGACAGATCGGCGGCACTGTAGGTTTCCATCACCCGGCGCGCGCTCTCTGGTGTGACCATAACCGCCGTGTTGCGGATGCAGGCCTCCAAGAAGTGGATGGTTTCCGGACCCATGCCGCCGGCGAACACTTCGCCGACCTGCTCGCCCGGCATGGTCGACATCGGGAACACCTGGCCTTCCTTCATCGTATTGAGCCAGTTGTCGCGCTGGGTATCGTCAAGCACCAGCGCGCCTTCGGTGCCGGTGATCTCGATCCAGGTCGAGCAGTAGTTCGGGTAGCTCACCGGGAAGTTCCAGCCGCCGCCGATCATCACCACCACGCCGTTGTCCATGGTGACGGTGGTGAACATCACGTCATGCGAGCCGTTGACCGGCTTCATGTAACCGAAGGCGCCCTGGCTATAGACGCGCACGGGCTTGGCCGGCTCCAACAGCCAGAACACGAAGTCGAGATCGTGGGTCGACTCCATCACCACCGGCGACAACCGCACGCGGCCGGCGATCTTCTTGCCGAGGCTGCGCGACAAGTTGCGGCTGACCAGCACCGAGACAACATCGCCGAGCGTGCCGTCGGTGATCTTTTTCTTGGCGTACGCGATCTTGGTGTTGAAGCGCTGCGAATAGCCAATGGTGAATTTCAGATTGTTCTGCTTGGCGATGTGGATCAGCTCGTCGGCTTCCCACAATTCGAGCGCGATCGGCTTCTCGAGCATCACGTTCTTGCCGTTCTTCAGGCAGTCGCGCGCGATCGGATAATGGTTGGTTTCTGGCGTGGTCGAAATATAGACCACCGAGATGTTCGGATTGTTGATGATGTCCTGATAATCGGCCGTCGTCGTCGCCGGCTTGCACAACGCCTTCATCTCAGCGAGCCGATCCGGCCGAATGTCGCACAGGTGCAGCTTGTCGACCAGCGCGGTTCGCGACAGCGTCTCCGCTCGCGTGCCGCCGACCCATCCGACACCGATTACCGCCGCTTCAACTGTCTTCACCGTGCAAGTTCCTTGCGTCTCTATTGATGATTTTGGCAGCCGGCCGGCCACGCGGCGGCACCCTATATCAGGGGTGTTGTGACGGGAAGGGCGTTGGATTTTCAGCCCGTCAAAGCCGTTTCGCCGACCCCGAACACCTGCGCCGCGAATTGCGGATAGACCTCGGCAAGTTGGGGCGCCACCGTCTCGCGCAACAGCTTGAGCGTCGCGGGTGAGGGCGCCGGCGTTTCCGGCACTGTGGTAGGTCGGTTGAAGTCGAAGCCTGTGTGCGCGATCACGTCCTCGACCGTATGGCCGGGGTGCACGCTCTCGAGCGTGAAGCGGCCGTTAGCAAACGAGAACAGGCAGCGGTTGGTCACCAGCGCGATCGGTCCGCCCGGCCGATAGACGTTCGGCGCGTTGCTGCCCGGCGCGCTGATGAAGTCGACGTCAGGCACCAGCGTGCGGCGCGAATGCTCGGTGCGGAACAGGATGACCTTCGGCACCACGTAATAGAGATGCGCCGAGCCGAACGAGCCGGGGAAGCGCACCTTCGGATGCGCGTAGTCGCCGATGCTGACCAGATTGATGTTGCCGTGGCCGTCGATCTGGCCGCCCGACAGGAAGAACACGTCGATGCGGCCTTGCCCGGCGCAGTCGAACAGTTCGCGCGCGCCGTCGGTGAAGAAATTATGTTTCCGGCTTTGCAGCAACGACACATAAGGTTTTCCATTGCCACGCTCGCGCGCAAGCAGCGCCGCGGCCGCCGGGATCGGCGACGCGTTGCCGACCGCGACATGCCGCACGTCGCCGATCAGCCGCGCGATCACGTCGGCGAGCAGTTCCTCGGGGCGGAAGTCAGGCCGCACGTTTGTCATACACATACTTGTCCAGATAGGCCGCGAAGCCTTCGACGGTCGCCGCCATGCGCGCATATTCGGCGAGGTGATCGGCGTCGGCGCCGTAGGTGTCCGGCAGGCCCAGCGGCCAGGCGCCGCGTTCGGCTATGGCGACACTGTCGACATAGAAGCCGGGCAGGGTGCCGGCGGCGAGCACAGGATCGTCCAACAAATTGCCGTCGTGGATTTTCTCGACGGTCGCGATGGTCTTGGCCGACGCATGCGCCATGGTGGCGAGTTCGCGCTGCCGTCCGATCCAAACATTGCCGAAACGATCGGCCATCGCTGCGTGGATCAGCGCGACGTCTGGTTTGATCGCCGGCAGCAGCACGATCGGATCGTCGTTACCGAACGGGCTGTCGATGACTTTCCAGTCGTCGCGGTATTTCAAAATGTCCGAGCCGATCAGCCCGCGCAGCGGCATGAAGGGCACGCCTTTTTCCGCCGCCTGCAACGCCGTGTGCAGCGCGGGGCAGGTGGCGTCCTTCATCTTGATCGCACCCGAGGTGAGCGCCGCGGTGAAACGCGGCGCCGGGCCGAACTCGCCGAGGCTCACGGCGGACGTCTCCAGCGTCGCGACGCAAGCTGCGCCGATCAGCATGTCGGCATGCAGGCTCGAGGTCGGCAGCGCCACCAGATGCAGCCGCTTGACGCCGCGGCGGATCAGCGCGCGCGTCGCCGCCATCGGCACGCCGGATACCTCGCGCGGCACCACCAGCATGCAGCCGTCGGTGATGGCGCTCAGCGCGTCGTCCAATTTCGCCGCTTGAAACATGATGGGCCTGGTCGCTCGCGTAGGGCGGCAATGTCTCACTGTTGTGCTTGCCAGGTCCACCGGATTTTGCGACTGGATTTGCGTGGAAATGACCCTTCAAGACAAGCTGAACGCCGGACGCTTCGCGATCACCGCGGAGGTGACGCCGCCCGTGTCGGCCTCGCGCGACGAATTGCTGGACAAGGCACTGCCGCTCAAGGGCCTCGCCGACGCGGTCAACGTCACCGACGGTGCCGGCGCGCGGCCACATCTCAGCGCGCTCGCCTCCGCCCTCATTCTGGTCGAGGCCGGGCTGGAGCCGGTCCTGCAAATCACTTGCCGCGACCGCAACCGTATCGCGCTGCAAAGCGATCTGCTCGGTGCCGCGGCCTGCGGCGTGCGCAACCTTCTGATGCTGCGCGGCGACGATCCGAGCGCGGGCGACCAGCCCGACGCCAAGGCGGTGTTCGATCTCGACCCACGGCAACTGCTGGAAACCGCGCGCCGTCTGCGCGACACCGGCGAATTGCCGTCGGGCCGCAAGATCACCGGCAGCACGCCATTTTATCTCGGCAGCGCCGACAACCCGATCGATCCGCCCGTCGGCTGGGCGCCCAAGAGCCTGGCCGCCAAGTTCGAAGCCGGCGCGCAATTCGTGCAGACGCAGTTCTGCATGGATGCCGGCGTTGTGCGCCGCTACATGGCGCGGCTCGACGAGCACGGCCTCGGCGGCAAGCTCAAGTTTCTGATCGGCGTGGTGCCGCTGCGCTCGGCGAAGTCGGCGCGCTGGATCAAGGACAAGCTCTACGGTGCCATCATTCCGGACGCGCTGATCGCGCGTTTGGAATCGTCGTCCGATCCGGCGGCCGAGGGCCGCGCCATCTGCGTCGATCTCGTGCGCGAGTTGGCCGAATTGCCGCACGTCGCCGGCGTCCACATCATGGCGCCGAACAACGACGCCGCGGTGCCGCTGGTCATCGCCGAGGCGCGCAAGAGCATTGCGCGCCTCGGCAAAGCCTAATCAGCTCAGCGCCGCCTTCACGCGCTCGGGCGAGAACGGCACGCGCCGGATACGCACGCCGGTGGCGTCGAAGATCGCATTGGCGATCGCCGCCGCCACGGGGCGGATCGACGGTTCGCCGGCGCCGGATGGCGCGATCTCGGGATGGTTGATGATCACGACGTCGATCTGGCCCGGCGTCTCGGTGATGTCGAGGATCGGATAACTGATCCAGTCGACGCTGGTCACCGCCTTTTTGTCGAAGGTGACTTCCTCCCACAGCGTGCGGGAAACGCCCTGCACGATGTTGCCCTCGACGCATTTCACCAGCCCGTCCGGATTGATGACCTGTCCGCAGTCATGCGCGACCGTGAACTTCCGGGCGAAGATCTTGCCCGTCGAGCGGTCTATGTCGACTTCCGCGACGATGGCGACGCGCGTGCCATTGCGTTGCGAGTAGGCGATGCCGCGTCCCGACACCTTGCTGCCGGCCTGGTCCTTGCGCGGCGAGGGCCGCGTGTCCCAGTTGGCTTTCTCGGCCGCCGCCTTGATGACGGCGATATCGCGCGCGTCCTTGATGTAGCGCAACCGGAATTCGATCGGGTCGGCACCGGCGGCTGCCGCCAGTTCATCCATGAAGGATTCGCTGGCGAAGTGGATCTGCGGGCCCACGGGATCGCGTAGATGCGACGTGCGCAGCGGCGACGCCCGCTCCAAAAGCGGCGGGATCGTCTCCCACGACGCGCGCTTGTTGTCGAAGGCGTAGGATTCCGCAGGGATGCCGAAGCCGTCGCCGGATTTCAGCGCGACGCCTTGGGTCTGCCCCGACAGGGTATCGGACGGTTTGCTGCCATTGGTGTCGACGTCGACCCGCGAGAACGCCTTGCTGGAGAACTCGTAGGCGACGATCTTGCCGCTGGCATCGAGCGCGGCGCGCGCCTTGTGGGTCGAGGCGGGGCCTTTCGGATCCCAGCCGGTGCCCTGGTCGCGCATATATTGCAGCCGCACCGGCTTGCCGACGGCCTTGGCCAATACGGCGCAATCCGCCGCACAGTCGTCGGCATCGTTGCGGCCGTAGGAGCCGGGCCCTGCGGCCCAGATCACGCGCACTTTGTCGACCGGCACGCCGGTCGCCGCGGCGACGCCCTGCTGCACGAAGTGGGACTTCTGCGTCCCGCTCCAGCAGGTGACGCTACCGTCCTTGATTTCGACCAGCGCGCAGGCCGGGCCCATGCTGGCATGCGACTGGAACGGCCATTCGTATTCGGCCTCGATCACCTTCGCCGCGGTCTTGAAGGCGTCGTCGACGTTGCCGTTTTCCTTTTCGACCTGGCGTTTGCGCACCGGCGCCTTGCGGATGTGATCGTAGAGCGAAGCCTGCTCGATGAACGGGTCCGGACCTTGCGACCATTCCACCTTGAGTTTTTCCGCAGCCTTGATTGCGCCCCACTCCTTGTCGGCGACGACGCCGAGGAAGCCTTTATCCCAGACGACTTTCGCGCCGGGAATGTCCTTGATCGAGGCTTCATCGACCTTCACCGGCACAGCGCCGGCGACGGCCGGACGGATCATGCGGGCATGCACCATGCCCGGCACTTTCACGTCGGTGCAGAAGTCTTCGATGGCGAAGACCTTCGGCGCGACGTCTTCGCGCTTGATCGGCTGGCCGACGATTTTGTAATCGCTCGGCTTCTTCGGTTGCGCCTTGCCCGGCGCATAGAGCGTGTTGCCGTATTGCTTGTTCCAGTCGAGCGTGACGTTGAAATATTTGCCGCCGATCATCTGCGCGTAGGAGATGCGCTTGGCCTTGTCGTCCGTGGCGCTGACGACGCCGTCATTGACGACGAGCTTATCGGCCGGCGTCGACAATAGTCCGGCAGCCATCTCGACCAGCACGCGGCGCGCTTCCGCTGACGCCATGCGCATCTGCTTGCCGCCAAACTGGATGCCGGTGGAGCCGGAGGCGCCGCCCTGGTTTACCGACGTGCCGGTGTCGCCCATGTAGACCTTGACGGCCTTGAACGGCACGTCGAGTTCTTCCGCCACCATCTGCCCGATGGCGACGGCGAGGCCGTGGCCCATGTCCATCTTACCGAAGAACGCCGAGACAGTGCCGTCGGCGTTGACCGCGATGTAGGACGACAGTTGTTCCGGCGTCAGCGGGGGTTTGGCACCCTGGGCGAGCGCCGCTTGCATCGACACCATGGTGTCGAGCGTCATCGCCGCGCCGACCGAGACGACCAGGGCGCCGCCGCCGAGCAGGACGGAGCGGCGGGACAGGGACGAGGTGGATTCGAATTTTGTCATGGTGCTCTCCTCAACCCATCATCGTCGCGGCGCGCTTGACCGCTTTGAGGATGCTGACATGCGTGCCGCAGCGGCACTTCAGCCCGGAGAGCGCGTCCTTGATCTCGGCCTCGCTCGGGTTTTTCTTGTCGCGCAGGAAGGCAGCGGCAGTCATGATCCAGCCGTTGATGCAGTAGCCGCATTGCGGCACCTGCTCCTCGACGTAGGCCGTCTGCACGGGATGTGGTTTCTCCGGCGTGCCGAGCCCGGCGAGCGTCACGACCTTGGCATTGCCGACGGCGGACAAAGGCGTCACGCAGGAACGCGCCGGCTGGCCGTCGATGTGCACGGTGCAGGCGCCGCATTGCGCCAGCCCGCAGCCGAAATGCGGATTGTTGAGGCCGAGGTCGTCGCGCAGCGCGTAGAGCAGCGGCATGTCCGGGTCGCCGTCGATCGTGTGCGACTTGCCGTTCACATTGAGGGTGAATTTTTGATCCATAACGTTCAGCTCCCTGAACTCGTTTTTAGACGGGGGCTTACGGCCGGCCGTCCGCACCGTTAGCCGGCGCTTGCGGTGTCAAGGCTAGTCCCGCACACTCAGGATTGGAACGGCTCCAGACATAAAAATGATGATATATTGCCGGGAATAGACGTCTTAAGACGCGGTTCAAGCGAGGGAACAAAGATGCGCACTGCACCATTTTTTCGATTGGCACTCGCTGCCCTTGGCGTTTGCGCGCTAACGGCTCCCGCCGCCGCGCAGGGCAAGGTCTGGCACCACGGCCTGATCAACGCCAAAGCCGACGCCGGCATCTTCCTGATGGTGTCGACGCGCGACTTTGCCGCCAAGCAGGGCCTCAAGCTCGAAGTCTCGCAGTTCAAGGACGATCAGTTGGCGCTCAAGGCGCTGATCGCGGGTGAGCTCGACAGTTTCGAAGGTGGGCCGCAGGGCGTGTTCGCCGCAGCGTCCAAAGGCGCCGATACTAAAATTCTCGGCTGTCACTGGACCGTGGTGCCGCACGGCATCTACGCCAAGAACGACATCACCAAGGTCGAGCAACTCAAAGGCAAGCAGATTGCGGTGTCGGCGCCGAATTCCATGCCGAACATGCTCGCGCGCGAGGCGCTGGCGAGCCACGGCGTGTCTGACAAGGACGTCAAACTCGCCGCGGTCGGCGGCGACCGCGAGCGCTATCAGGCGCTGATCGGCGGCGTGGTCGAGGCCGCCGTGGTGTCGAACGAATATGAGCCGATCGCACCGAAGACCATCCACCTGCTGGTCTCCGGCCGCGAGGCGGTGCCGAACTTCCTGCGGGTCTGCATCGTCTCGACCGCCAAGACGCTGGCGGCACGCGGCGACGACGCGGTGAAATTTCTCGCCGCCGAGATGAACGCGCTCAAATTCGCGCTGGGCAACAAGGATGCCACGCTGGCGTTGACGCACGAGATCACCAACAGCAAGCCGGACGACCCGCGGCCCGGCTTTGTGTTCGACGACGCGCTGTTGCATAAGGCGGTCGATCCGACGTTGCCGATCCCCGGCGAGAAGATCATGTGGATCCAGGACCAGATGGCGAAGGCCGGCAGCATCACCAAGGCGCTCGACCTTGCCGCCGTCACCGCGCCGGAATATCGCGAACGCGCGCTCAAGAAAGTCGGCATGTAGTATGGGTGAAGTGACCTTCCACGACGTATCCAAGCGCTTCACGTTGCGCGTGGACGGCGAAGTCCATCAGGTTCAGGCGCTCGATCGCGCGAACTTCACCGTGCGCAACGGCGAGATCGTCGCGCTGATCGGGCCGTCCGGCTGCGGCAAGACCACGGCGCTGCGTGTCGCCATGGGGCTCGACGCCTCGACCGGCGGCCGCGTCACCGTCGACGGCCGCGAGGTGCACGGCTGCGGCCACGACCGCGGCATGGTGTTCCAGCACGCCGAATTGCTGCCATGGCTCTCCGCCCTGCAGAACGTGATGTTCGGCCTGGAAATGAAGGGCCTGCGCGGCGGCGAGTTGCGCGACACCGCGGAAAAATATCTGGCGCTGGTCGGCCTGTCGGACTCGCAGCATCGACGGCCGCATCAACTGTCTGGCGGCATGAAGCAGCGCGTCGGTATCGCGCGTGCGCTGGCCATCGATCCGTCGGTGCTGCTGATGGACGAGCCGTTTGGCGCGCTCGACGCGCAGACGCGCGAGGCACTGCAGGCCGAGCTGCTCGACATCCACGCCCGCACCGGCAAGACGATTTTGTTTGTTACCCACGACCTCGACGAGGCCGTGCTGATCGCCGACCGCATCATCGTCATGCGCAACGGCAAGGTGCACGACATCATGACGGTGCCGCTGCCGCGGCCGCGCGGCGATCTCGTCGAAGTGCGGGGCACCACCGAATTCGCCGAGACCCGCTACAAGGTCTGGCGCGAGTTGCATGAAGAACTGGCGGTAAGCGCATGATCCCGAAAAGTGGGTACCGGTTTTCGGAAAAGATCATGCGCCAGGAGATAAAGTAGTGGCTGACGTCGCAGACAAGAGCGTGCCCGAAGCAGACGCGCCAGAGCGCCGGCCGCTGCCGCGCTGGGTGGTCACGACGCTTTCGGTTGGCGGCCTGCTGATCTTCTGGGAAATCTTCGGCCGCGACATCAATCCGGTGTTCGGCTCCTATCCGTCGGCTATCGCCGTGGCGTTCTGGGAGCTTTTGAAAACCGGCCTGCTGTGGAAGGCGCTGTTCGAAAGCCTGCAGCCGTTCCTGGCCGGCTATCTGCTGGCCATCGCCATAGGCATTCCGCTCGGCCTGGTGATCGGCCGCTTCCGCACCGCGGAGGCGGCGCTCGGCATTTACGTCACCGCCGGATACGCCATGCCGCTGGTCGCCTTGGTGCCGTTGCTGATCCTGTGGCTCGGGCTGGGCTTTAAGGTGAAAGTCTCGGTCGTGTTCCTGATGGCGCTGTTCCCGATCTGCATCAACACCTGGCTCGGCGTGGTCGCGGTGCCGAAGACGCTCATCGAGGTCGGAAAGTCCTTCGTGGCAAGCGATTTCGTTATCCTGCGTCGCATCGTGCTGCCGGCGACGCTGCCTTACATCATGGCCGGCGTGCGCCTGGCCGTCGGCCGCGCCGTGGTGGCGATGGTGATCGCGGAATTCTTCACCACCATCTCTGGCCTCGGTGCCGTGATCATCAATTCGGCGAACAATTTCGACACCGCGACGATGTTCGTGCCGATCATTCTTCTGATGCTGATGGCGATCGGCTTGAACAGCCTGATCGGCTATGTCGAGCGCAAGGTCGCGCCCTGGCAGGCGGAAATCGCGGGACGGGAACGCGAGTAGCTAAGCCAGCGCCTTCACCGCCGCGAACAGATCGCGGATCTGCTTCTCCGGAATATGCCGCGTGATGAACACGACGCGGCTCGCCCGGTCGCCGTCGGGCCAGGTTTCGAGTTCGACCGGCGGCGGCGACAGATGCTGCACGAACTGCACCAGCACCGGGCCCTTGCAGCCTTCGACGTCGAGAAAACCCTTCACACGCAGCACGTCGGTGCCGCGCAACGTCAGCAGCGTTTCCATCGCGCGCGAGAACACCGTCCACTTCATCGGCGACGTTTCGTTCAGCACGAAGCTGGAAATGCCGTCGCTGTGCTCGGCCTCGGCGACGAAGGTGTTGCGCTGATCGCCCGCGCTTTCCGTCAGCCGCGCCGGATCGATCTCGCCGTTTACCGCCTTGAGAATTTCCGCGCCGGCATTGAGCTTGCGCAGTTGCAGCGTCAGCGCCTCGGCGGCACCGCGCGCGATATCGGACTTGGTCACCACCAGCCGGTCGGCCAGGATCACCTGCTTGCGCGCCTCCGACGACCAGCCCAGCGTGTCGAGGCCGTTCTCGGCATCGACCAGCGTGAGCACGACTTCGACGTGGAACACCTCGCCGAGCGCGCGGTCAGTGGCAAAGGTCTGCAGGATCGGGCTCGGATCGGCGAGGCCCGAGGTCTCGATGACGACGCGGCGGAAGTCGGGGATTTCGCCGCGGTCGCGCTCCATCAGCATGCGGCGCAGCGTCTGCTGCAAGTCGCTGCGCGTGATGCAGCACAGGCAGCCATTGCCGAGCAGCACGGTCTCGTCGGCGCTGGCGCGGATCAGCGCGTCGTCGATGCCCGCGGCGCCGAATTCATTGATGACGACGGCGGTGCCGGCGCCTTCCGGCGTGCCGAGAAAGCGCTTGAGCAGCGTCGTCTTGCCGGCGCCGAGGAAGCCGGTGATCACGATCACCGGCACGCGCGGTCCGCGCTCGCGGCGCAGCCTGCGCCCGAACATGCCGGCGGCCGGGGAGGGGAAGACTTCGTTCATGACGCGATCCTACACCAAAACGAAATCACCGGGCCCGCCTTTCGGCGCGACCCGGTGATGCATTGACGGGAACTTGTTCGGCTTAGAAATCCATCTCCAGAATATACAGCCCGCCGGAGAAGCGATCGACCGTGTACACCACCTGCCGCTCGTCGACATAGACGTCGTTGAGCTGGATGGCGCCGAGCTTGGAGCCGTTCGGCGCCGGCGGCACGAAGGCCGCGACTTCCTTCGGCTGGTAGGCGTTGGAGATGTCGAAGGCGCGCATGCCGCCGTTGAAGAAGGTGCCGAACACCAGCTGGTCCGACTGGAAGGACGTCGGCACCGGCACGTTCTCGTGGATGTTGTGCGAGCCGAAGCGGCCGCCGCGGTTCTTGTAGGCGTCGACCGGCGGCATCGGCAGCGTCGAGAACGACACCGGATGGGTTTCGTCGCGCGCGTCGAGCATCCAGATCAGCTTCGGCCAGTCCTTGGCGTTGTCCTCGGTCGACTCTTCGGTCACCAGGATCAGGCCGCGGTCGAACAGCGGCACCGCGGTGTGGGTGAAGCCGGTATAGGGCGGCGAGTTGGTCCAGTGCGAGATCACCTTGGGCTGCGACTTGTCGGCGATGTCCATGATGTACATGCCGCCGTCGAGGTAGCAGAGGTACATGCGGTCCGGGCGCTGCGGATAGACGTTGCAATTATGCGCGCGATAGCCCTTGTCGAGCGTGTGGCGCGGCGGCGGCGCGACGTTGTCGCCCTTGCGCGTACCGGACAGCCACCAGCGGCCGACTTCGCGCGGCTTGGTCGGATCGCGCACGTCGATGCAGCGGTAGAACTGGTCGTCGTTCGGGTTGGCGGCCTCGAAGTCCGGGCTGCCGGCGGCCATGTGGACGTATTCGCCGTCGCAGAACCAGAGCTGGTGCACGCCGCGCGAGGTCGGACCCGAGCAGTCGAAGAACGAGATCGACTTCGGATTTTCCGGCACCGAGCAGTCGAACAGTTCGAAGCCGGCGGGCTGCATGCCTTTCTTCTTGGTCTGATAGGCGACCGCCAGGATGTCGCCGGACATTTCCAGCGAGTTCGAGCGCACATCGGCATGCGGCAAAGCCGTCTGCACTACGACCTTCGGATTGCGCGGGTCGGTTACGTCGACGCCGGTGAAATTCTTCGGCGCGCTTTCATGCGCGAGCCACATGATGCGGCGGCCGTCCTTGGCGATCTGCATCGCCATGCCTTCGCCCATGCCGCCGAAGCCGCTCATATTGTTCTGCGACAGCAGCTTGAAATTCCAGCTTACGGGTTCTCCGCTGTGGAGCGGATCAGTGGCGGACATTCGCGTCTCCGAGGATTGTGGTTGGCAAAGAAAAAGACCGGCGCGGGGTGCGCCGGCCGTTGTTTAGACCATTCGGTACCGTCCCGTCACCCCACCTGCTGGCGCATGATCTGATCCGAAAACCGGTGCCCACTTTTCGGGATCATGCGCGGGGTGCTCACGCCCCCGCCTGCTTGAAGAAATCGGTGCGCATCACCTTGCTCCAGTCCGGGATCGCCTTGATCTTCTTCTCGGCCAGCAGGATTTCGGCCTGCTGCTGCATGTAGGGCACGAGGTCCGACGGCCAACCGGGGTTCACTTCGACGCGCGCCAGCGCCTTGGTGAAGGTATCCTTCGACATCGTGTAGCCCTTCGACGTGTAGTAGCTGTAGATCAGGGTCGCGACCTTGTCGGGACTGTTCTTGAAGTCCTTGGAGACGTCGATCCAGGCCTTCAGATAGGCGACCACCGTTTCCGGGCTCTTCTGGATGAAGTCCGGCGTCGCCGCCATGAATACCGGCATCTTGTCGAAGTCGTAGAATTCCGCGAGCGTGTTGGCGAGGCCGTCGGAATCCGCGATTGCGTTATAGGGCTCGACCGTGACCATGGCGTCGACGGTCTTGGCGGCCAGGGCGGCGACCTGGTCGTCGGTGTTCATGCGGACTTCCTGGAAGTCGCCCTTCTTCAGCCCGGCTTTGACGGCGATCTGGTCGGTGAAGATATTGCCGGTCGACGAGCCGGTCTGGTTGGCGACCTTGAGGCCGCGCAACTGCTCGACCTTGGTGAGGCCCAGTTCCTTGCGCGCCATCACGCGCGCGGTCTTGCCGACATATTCGATGAAGGCGATGGCGACGACGCCGCCTTTGTCGTGGCCGAGCGCTAGCGAGGGACCGGCATAGGTGCCCATGTCGACCTGGCGCGCCACCATCTGCTGCATGGTGAGGTTGCCTGACGGTACCGCGAATTCCTCGAATTTGACGCCGTGCTTCTCGAGATAGCCGGAGCGCAGCAGGTAATAGGTCGGCATGCCCCACATGTTGGTCTGGTAGCCCTGACGCACCGTCTCCAGCGCCGCCGAGGCCGGGCGAATGCCCAGTCCCGCCGCTGCGATACCGGCGCCGATACTTGCCACCGCGGTGCGGCGGGTCAGCCCTTTATTCAGAATGGTCATTGTGATCCTCCCTTTGGAAAAGTCCGTGCGCTTAATGCGCCGCTCCGTTTGTGGTGTGGCCGAGATGGCCCATCAGTTCCTTCTGGCATTCAAGGAATTCCACGCTCAGCGGATCGCGTGGCCGCGGCAGGTCGATTTTCATGATGGTTTTCACGGTGCCGGGATGCGCCGACATCACGACGACGCGGTCGGCGAGATACACCGCCTCGGCGACGTTGTGCGTGACGTAGATCACCGTCTTGCGGGTTTCCTTCCAGACGTCGGCGAGCAGCCGCTGCATGTCGTCGCGCGTCATGGCATCGAGCGCCGCGAACGGCTCGTCCATCAAGAGCACCGAGGGATTGTAAGCGAGCGCGCGCGCGATCGCGACGCGCTGCTGCATGCCGCCCGACAGATGATGCGGATAGGAGTTGGTGAACTTCTCCAGCTTCACCAGCCGCAATTGCTCGCGCGCGATTTTGTCGCGCTCCGGATTGGACACGCCCTTCATCTCCAGCCCGAACGAAACATTGCCGAGCGCGGTGCGCCACGGAAACAGTTGCGCGAAATCCTGGAACACAACGCCGCGGTCCATGCCGTGCCCGGTGACCGCCTTGCCGCCGATGCTGATCTGACCGGCGGCCGGCGCCAGAAATCCCGCAATGATGTTGAGCAAAGTCGACTTGCCGCAGCCGGACGGGCCGACAATGCAAACGAATTCGGACGCGTCGATGTCGAGCGACACGTTCATGACGCCGGGCACCTTACCGCCGGGCGTGTCGTACATCAGGCTCACATCGCGAATGGCAATCGGTTGCATTCTTCCTCGTCTCGTTCCCCTCTCTCCGTTCATTCCCGCGCAAGCGGGAATCCAGAGAGATTATTGATGTTGCCCGCTCATCCCGCTGGAGCCTGTCCCCGCGCAGGCGGGGACGGCGACGAACGGGAGTGAGTTTCTAGCCTTTAGCCACGCGCACCATGCCCCAGCGCTGCACCGTGTTGCGCTCGAGCGTGCCGAACACCAGCCGCTCGAACGCAAAGCCGATGAAGCCGATCACCACGAGGGCGGCCAGCATGACGTCGGCGTTGAGGAATTCCTTGGCGTCGAAGATCACCCAGCCCAGGCCCCAGTCCGACGCCGCGATCATCTCGGCGCCGACGACGCCGATCCAGGCGCGCAGGAAGGCCTGCCGCATGCCGGTGATGATGAAAGGCGAGGCGCCGGGAATGATCACTTTCCAGAACAGACTGTTCTCGTCGGCGCCCATGGCGCCGGCGGCGCGCAGCCACAACGGATTGACCGAGCGCACGCCCGACCAGGTGTTGAACGCCATCGGGAAGGTCGCGGCATAGAACACGATCAAGATCGTCGTGACGTTGCCGATGCCGAACCACAGCATGAACAGCGGCACCAGCGCGAAAGACGGGATCGGCATCAGCGCGCTGATCAGCGGCAGGAAGAAATGTTCGACGCGTTGATGGCGCGCCATCAGGATGCCGAGCGGCAGGCCGACGACGATGGCCAGGCCGAAGCCGAACATCACGCGATACAGCGTGAAGGCGGCGTGCGTGAGCATGGTGCCGTCGGAGAGCGTATCGATCAGCGTGCTCAGGATGGTCGGGATCGTCGGCAGCAGCACGGCCGGAAAGAAGCCGCTGCGCGCCACCGCTTCGTAAAGCGCCGCCGTCACCAGCAGCGACAACGCGCCGCGAATCAGCGTGCGGGTGCTTTGCTGGTTCTTGGTCATTTGGCGGTCATGCCCCAGCGCACCACGGTGTAGTTCTCGATTTTCTGAAACACGTATTTTTCCAGCAGGATGCCGATGATGGCGATCACGGCGATGCCGGCCAGCATCGCGTCGGTGTTGAGGAACTTCCGCGCGCCGAAGATCAGCCAGCCGAGACCCCACGGCACGGAGGCGAGCATTTCAACGGCGACCAAAATGCGCCAGGCCTGCGCAAGACCAAGACGCAGCCCCGTCAGGATGTAAGGCAGCGCGCCGGGCAGGATGACGTAGCGGAACAGCCGCTTGTCGTCGGCGCCCATCGATTGCGCCGAACGCACCCAGATTTCCTTGACCGCCTTCACGCCGGTCCAGCTGTTGAAGATGATCGGAAAGGCGGAGACAAAACCGACCAGCAGCACCGAGGAGAAATTGCCGAGCCCGAACCACAGCAGAAACAGCGGCGCATAAGCGAGGCCAGGGATCGGCGCGCCGATCGACACCAGCGGCAGCAAGATGTCTTCGGCGCGGCGCGAGCGCCCCATCATGACGCCGATCAGCACGCCGAACACCGCGGCGAGCGCAAAGCCGCTCAGCAGCCGGAAGATCGTCTCGATGGCGTGATGCGGCAGGATGCCGGAGACGGTGAGATTGTAAAACGAGACCGCGACCGTTTCGAGCGGCGGAAACAGCCGCTTCGGAAAGACGCCGGCCCAGGCGACGATCTCCCATAGCGTGCCGACCACAGCGAAGGGAAAGATATTGCGCGCGACCGCGCGCCAGCGCTCGGCCCCGCGACCCGCGTCATCCGCCATAGCTATCGTGGTGACCGCATCCTGCATCGTCGGCGCGTCCCTCCCGTATCGCCGCTCGGCCTCTTTCCGGGCCTTGGGCTAACGGGCGCAGAATAGCCCTTTGAACCGCGACTACAAGCATGGGGCGCCGCCGATTATGCCGGGCTCCCGCCTCTGGCGATTTGGCGGCAAACGGGCTAAAGCCCCGTTGAAATTGCAGTCGTCGGGGCACGCGCCGCGATAAGAATCAACGGAGAGTTTCGCAATGTCGAACAAGAAGCAAAAGATCGGCTGGATTGGCGTCGGCCGCATGGGCTACCAGATGGCGGAACGCCTCGCGAAGGCGGACTACGACATCTCCATCTGGAACCGCACCAAGTCGAAGGCCGAGCCGCTGGCCAAGGTCGGCGCCAAGGTGGTCGACAAGCTGTCGGACCTTTCCGGCGTCGATATTCTGTTCGCCATCGTGTCGGAAGGCAAAGACCTCGAGGAGGTCTATTTCGGCAAGGACGGCATCGTCACGAACGCGAAGGGCGCGCTGCCCAAGACCTTCGTCGATTGCTCGTCGATCTCGGTCGACGACTCCGAGCGCATCCGCGGACGCCTCAAGGAAAAGGGCATTGAATTCGTCTGCGCGCCGGTGTCGGGCAACGGCCAGGTCATCAAGGCCGGCAAGCTGTCGTCGGTCGTGTCCGGTCCGGAAGCGGCGTCTAAGGCCGCCATGCCGATCATCGAAGTGTTCGCGCCGCGCGGCGTGTCCTATGTCGGCGAAGGCGAACTCGCCCGCATCTGCAAGATCGCGCACAACGTGATGCTCGGCGTCGTCATTGCCAATTTGGTCGAAATCACACTGCTCGCCAACAAGATGGGCGTGCCGCGCGACGCCTTCCTTGCCTTCATGAACAACGGCGTGATGGGCTCGATGTTCACGGCCTACAAGACGCCGGCTTTGGTCAATCTCGATTGGACCGCGACCTTCACGCCGGAGCTGCTGCGCAAGGATCTCGACCTCGGCCTCGAACTTGGCCGCGAGCAGGATGTGCCGATGCCGGTGACGGCGGCGACGCGCGAGATGGTGCAGATGCATATCGGCAAGGCGCTGTCGCAGCCCAACAGCAAGGAAATCCTCGCCCAGGACTTCGCCCGCCTGGCGGAGACGATGGCCGAACTCGCCGGCATGAAGCTGACGTCCGAGAACAAGAACGTCGGCACCGGGCTGTAGACAATTGCTGTGGTCCCCGCGAAAGCGGGGACCCATCTCTTCCTTCATCGGAACAAAAAAAGGGCCCCTTGCGGGGCCCTGTGTGCATAAGGTGGAGGATTCAGGCCGCCGTCAAAGCCTAAAGGGAGGAAAAACGGCAGCTGCGCACGAGTGACAGTCAATCGACAGCGCCGCCCCGTGCCAAGTAAATTGGCCGTAAATTCCTGACGGAATGTGTCCGGAACCGGACACGGAAACACAAACTCGTGAATGGGGACGGAAATGGCTTTCACGCTCTACAACGCGCCGCAGTCGACCTGCAGCCAGCGGGTTCGTTTTGTGCTGAACGCCAAGAAGCTGGCCTTCGACGAGGTGAAACTCAATCTGCTCGAAGGCGACCAGCTCAAGCCGGATTATCTTAAATTAAATCCGAATGGTGTGGTGCCGACGCTCGACCACGACGGCGCCATCGTCACCGACTCCACCGTCATCACCGAATATCTCGACGAAGTTTTTCCCGCTGCGAGTTTTACCCCGGAGAGTCCAGTGTTGCGGGCCCGCATGCGCGCGTTGATGCATTTCGCCGACGAGATGCCGGCCGCCGCGGTGCGCGTGCCGACCTTCAATCTCGCCTTCCTGCCGAGCTTCCAGAAAATGAGCCGCGAGGCTTTTGTCGCCTTGGCGGAATCCAAACCGCTGCGCCGCGAGTTCATGATGACCATGGGCCAGACCGGATTTCCCAAAGCTGAAATGGATGCCGCGCTCGCCCGTCTGCGCCGCAGCTATGAGCGCATGGATCGCGAGATCGCATCGAGCGGCGGCCCGTGGCTGCTGGGGAAGGACATGACGCTGGCCGATGTCGCCATCATGCCGGCGCTGGTGCGCATGCACGACCTCAACATGCCGGACTGGCAGGACCTGCCGCGCGTCGTCACCTGGTTCGACAACGTGCGCGCGCATTCCGCGTTCACGCCTACTTATTATCACGGTTCGCTGCTGAGCGAACGCTTCCCACACTTGAAAGATCAACCGCGCGCCGCGGTGTGACGGTATTATAACGCGGCCAAGTCAGCATCGTTAATCAAACGCCAAGGAACTCGGGCTAGCAAAGCGGTACGCCTTTCCGCAAGCGAGCCGCATGCCGAACCTTCCCAAATTCCGCCTCAACGTCGCCGCCAAGGCCGTGGTGCTGATCGTCGGACTCGGCGTCATGTCGGTGCTCGCCAACTGGATGGTGCTGCAGCGGCTCGATCGCCTCGACGATATCAACGACGCGCTGGTCAATCACGCGTCGCCGGCCCGCCTCGCGCTGACCGAAGCCAAGATCGCCGTCACCTCGATGGGGCTTGCGGTCTACAAGATGGCCAGCACCGGCGACATCGACGTCGTTCGCGAAGCGATCGAAGAACGTAAGGGCCATTACGCCGCCGCGATGTCATGGCTCCACGGCGTGGTCGGCTATCGACCGGAGCTCAACGACGACGTGCAGCGCATGATCGAGCGCGTCAACACGGTCAACGCCGTCGCCGACACGATCTACGCCCAGGCGAGCGAAGGCGACCGTGAGCATGCCCGCGTCACGGTGGAGTTGAAATTCGATCCAGCGCTGGTGGTCGCCGCGACCGACATGACCCGGCTGATCAATATTCTCGGCGGCGAGATCAAGGAAGCCGCCAGCCTCGCGGCCAGCGAGAAGGCCGCGACCTTCAACGTCATTCTCACGGTGCTGCTCGGCGGCACCCTGGCGACCGTGGGACTGGTAATGGCGCTGGCCGATCGTTCGGTGGCGGGCCCGTTGCGGCGGCTGGCCGCCGTCATGCATCAAATCACGCAAGGACAGTTCGGCGCCCCGATCGATGGGCTCACGCGTGGCGACGAAGTCGGCACCATGGCGCGCGCGGTTCTGGTGTTCCGCGACAATGCCATCGCCTTGCGCGACGGGCAGCTCCAGCGTCAGCTCGCCCGCGAGCAGGCCGCCGCCGAGAAGCGCACCGCGCTCGACCGGCTCGCCGGCAGTTTCGAGACCAAGATTCTCAGCGTGACGGCAGCTCTTGCCAACGCCGCAGCCCAGCTCGACGACTCCGCCCGTTCCATGAGCGGGGCGGCCGACGAATCCGGCTCACATGCCCGCGCCGCGGCGGTGGTCGCGGAGGAGACCACGACGGTGGCCCGCACGGTGTCCAACGCCATCGACGAACTCTCCACGGCGATGCAGGACATCGACACCCAGCTTGCCAGCGCGGCGTCGGTGGTGGTCGAAGCGACCCGGCGCGCCGATGTCGCGGTGACCAATGCCGACGGCCTGAGCATCGCCGTCGGCGACATTGACAAGGTCGCCAGCATGATCCAGGCGATCGCCAGCCAGACCAATCTGCTGGCGCTGAACGCGACGATCGAAGCGGCCCGTGCCGGCGAGGCCGGCCGCGGCTTTGCGGTGGTGGCGCAGGAGGTCAAGTCGCTCGCCGGCCAGACCACGCAGGCGCTCGCCGATATCAAGGACAAGACCCACACCGTCCGCGGCATCATCGACGGCGTCTGCGGTGCGACGCAAATGATGTCGAATGTCATTGCCCAGATCGAAGGCGTGTCGCGGTCGATCGCCAGTTCGATTGCGCTGCAAAGCGACGCGACCCACAAGATCGCCGAAACGGTGGACGGCGCCGCCAGCCGCAGCCAGCAGGTCGCCAACAGCGTCGCCGGCGTCAGCACCTTCGCCAACCGCACGCATTTGAATGCCCAGCAAATTCTCGAGGCCGTCGCCGATCTCAACCGGCAGGCCGTCGCCCTGCAGGGCGAAGCCCAGCTTTTCGTCGCCCAGGTGCGGGCGGCTTGACGAAGGCCGCCTCGCCGCGTGAACCTTCCCCTCTGTTGCGGCGACCAAACACTGCGGCCTTCTGCCGCCGCCTTTGATCGCAACCACTGCGGGGGATCGTCTATGCGCTATATCTGGCCTTTGCTCGCTGCCGCGTGCCTGCTGACGGCTGCGCCCGCGTCCGCGCAATCCAACGTCAGCGCCGAGATCTGTGCTGCTGCCGATGACGCCGCGAATTCGCCGGAACAGCGTATCGCCGCCTGCACCGATGCGATCGCGGCCGCGAAGGACGCGCCGGCCGAGGCCAGCGCCGCCTTGACCAGTCGCGGGTCGGCCTATTGGTACATCAACAAGATGGCGCAAGCCTTCTCCGATCTCGACCGCGCCGTCGCACTCGATCCGAAAAACGCCCGCGCCTTCCGCGAGCGCGCCATCGCCTACCGGACGTCCGGCCGGCTCGACCGCGCGCTGGCCGACGCCAACGAAGCGGTGCGGCTCGATGCCAACGACGCCAAGAACTTCGATGTTCGCGGCAATGTGTTCAACAACAACCGCCAATACGACCGCGCCATCGAGGACTACAATGAAGCGGTCCGGCTTGACCCGAAATTCTCACTCGCTTTCATGGACCGCGGCGTCGCCCGTTATTTCACGGCCGACTACGAAAACGCCATCAAGGATTACGATAAGGCCATCGAACTCGATCCCAAGCGCGCCCGCGCCTTCACCAACCGCGGCGCGGCCTACAAGAAATTGGGCCGTCACGATCGCGCGCTCGACGATGAAAGCGCGGCGATCCGGCTCGATCCGCTGGTGCCGGAATATTTCGGCAATCGCGGGCTGTCTTATCAGGATAACGGCGACTATGACCGCGCTATTGCCGATTTCAACGAAGCGATACGGCTTTCGCCGCGGGCCAATTTTCTGACCAACCGCGGCGACGCCTACCAGCACAAAGGCGAAACCGACCGCGCCATCGACGATTACGACCGCGCGCTCAAGCTCAATCCAGGATTTTCCCTGGCCTACAATAATCGCGGCGCGGCCTATGGCCGCAAAGGCGATCTCGAACGCGCCATTGCCGACTACGAACAGGCGGTGCGCATCGACCCACAGCTCGATTCCGCCGCCGAGAATTTGGCGATGGCCCGCCAGAAGCGTGACCGGCGCAATGAAGCCACGGCGGATAACCGGCTGCCGACCTTCGATTGCGCCACGGCTAAGCGCGCGGTCGAGAAAGCGATCTGCTCTGATCCCGATCTCATCCGGCTCGATCGCCAGATCGACGATGCCTACAAGTCGGCGCTCGCCCATCGCGACAGCGCCGGCGTCGCCCGCCTGCGGCGCGAGCAGCGCGCGTTCAACGCCCGGCGCGACGAGCGGTTCGGCCGTCCGGATTATCAATTGAAACGCGAGCTGGAACGGCGTCTGTTGGCGCTGCGCGGCATGGCCGCAAGAAACTGAATTTCCGCGCGGCATCCGCCGCCCGCATCAGGGAGCCGCTCACATGAATCCCATCACCTTGCTCGTCACCGTTATTTTCGGCGTCATCGGTACCGGTCTGTTCATGGCGCAAATGCTGCAGCCAGGCATTGGCTTTTTCGTCCTGGCGCTGCTCACGTTCTTCTCGCTCAAGATGGCGAATAACTGGGAGCGTTTCGTCATCCTGCGCGCCGGCAAGCTGTCGAGCGTGAAGGGGCCCGGCCTCTTCGTCATCATCCCGATCATCGACAGCATCACCGCGGTGATCGACGAGCGCATCCAGACCACGCAGTTCAACGCCGAGTCCGCGCTGACCCGCGACACCGTTCCGGTCAACGTCGATGCCGTCATCTTCTGGCACGTGCATGATGCGCAAGCCGCCGCGCTCAACATCACCGACTACCGCCAGGCCATCGACCGCGTCGCCCAGACCTCGTTGCGCGAAATGATCGGCGAGTCGCTGCTGTCGGCGCTGTTGTCGCAGCGCAAGGCCGCCGACGATGTGCTGCGCACCGAGATCGCGCGCAAGACGGCGAGTTGGGGCATCTCGGTCAATTCGGTCGAGATCCGCGACGTCGCAATCCCGGTCGCCTTGCAGGATGCCATGTCGCGCCAGGCCCAGGCCGAGCGCGAGAAGGAAGCCCGCGTGATCTTGGGGTCGGCAGAAGCCGCCATCGCGCAGAAGTTCGTCGACGCGGCGCGCACTTACGCCGGCGAACCGGCGGCGCTGCATCTGCGGGCGATGAATATTATTTATGAGACCACCAAGGAACGCGGCGCCACCATTCTAATCCCCACGTCGATGGTGGATTCGATGAGCGTCGCGCTGCCGGCGGCGATGGCGCAGGCCGGCGGCTTGGGCGGAAAAAGCTAGCCAGCGTCGGCGGCAGCGGCGGCGAGTCGTGCGTTCTTTGCCGCCTCGAACCCGTGCATGCCGCCAAACCACTGGATGGCGATCACCGCGCCTTTGACCGGCTGCAACAAGGTGAGCGCCATGATGAAGGCAAGCGACGGCCACAGCGTCATGCTCAGCATGATCGGCGGGGCTATGTCCGTTTCCACCGCCAGCACGATCGGTACCAGGATGTGGCCGGTAATGGCGATCACGAGGTAGGCGGGAAAGTCGTCAGCGCGGTGATGATGCAGCTCTTCGCCGCAGGCCGGGCAGGCGTCATTCACCTTTAGAAACTTGCGGAAGATGCGGCCTTCGCCGCAGGCCGGGCAACGCCCGCGAAACCCGCGCCACACCGCCTGCCCGAAGGTGGGCAGTTCATTATTCGCCAGCGCTTGCGCGGCTTTTCCAGCAATCATTGAGGCGGCTTTCCAGGTGGCGTCCGGACATGACCTAGTCCCGCGCGGCGCCTGGCGCCACCCTGGCGCTGCAACGCTGCCCTGCAGGGCGCGTTCCTTGAACGGGCGGGACGCGCGGTTTGCCGCACGTCCCGCCGGTCGATCTCAATAGCGGTTGGCGATCGGCAATTCCTCGGCCGGGAACAGCGAAATCACGTGGGCGCCCTTGTCGGTGACCACGACCTCTTCCTCGATGCGCGCGCCGGAGAAGCCGTCGGTGGCCGGGCAATAGGTCTCGATCGCGAACACCATGCCTTCCTTGATCTCGGTAGGGTGATCCATCGAGATCACGCGCGAGATGATCGGCCGTTCGTGCAGCGCCAGGCCGAGGCCGTGCGCGAATTGCAGGCCGAAGGCCGACAGTTCGTCCGGGAAGCCGAATTCGCCGGCCTTCGGGAAGGCTTCGGCGATATGCGCGGTCGAGGCGCCCGGCTTGATGCGCGCCATGGCATTGTCGAGCCACTCGCGCGCCAGCTTGTAGGCGTCGTGTTGCGCCGGCGTGGCGCGGCCGACGTTGAAGGTGCGGTAGTAGCAGGTGCGGTAGCCCATGAAGGCCTGCAGGATGTCGAAGAAGGCCTGGTCGCCGGGGCGGATCAGGCGGTCGGTGAAGTTATGCGGATGCGGATTGCAGCGTTCGCCGGAAATGGCGTTGACCGCCTCGACGTCGTCGGAGCCGTGGCGATAGAGGAACTCGTTGACCATGGCGACGATGTCGTTTTCGCGCACGCCGGGTTTGAGCTCTTCGTTGATCATGTGATAGGCGCCGTCGACCATCGCCGCGGCATGGTTTAAGAGCGCGATTTCGTCCTGCGACTTGATCTCGCGGGCTTCCAGCATGACCTGCTGGCCGTCAACGATCTTGAGGCCGGCCTTCTGCAGTTCGAACATCATCGGCGGCTCGATGATGTCGACGCCGATCGGCATGTCGGCGACGCCGTGTTCGCGCAGGATCGAAGCGAGTTCTTCGGCGTGCTTCTTCATCAGGCCGAACGAGGGCGCGACGGTGCCGCGCAGGCCGATCAGGCCGGCCTTGCAGTTCTGCGGCTCGAGCCACGGCGCATAGAGCTTGTGGTGGATGGCGGCGGAGCCGAAGTCCCACAGGATCGGTTCGCCGGTGCGGGTCAGCAGTGCCCAGCGCGCCAGCTTGTCGCGCTCCCATTCGCCGATCTTGGTCGAGGTCAGGTAGCGGATGTTGTTGACGTCGAAAACCAAGAGCGCGCCGAGTTCGGACTTTTCCAGCGCCTGCTTCGCGCGGCCGAGGCGGTAGCGGTGCAGGCGGCGGTAATCGACGCGCTCTTCGAAGTCGACGCCCATGATGCCGAGCGAGGGCAGCGCGCGGCCCCAGTTATGCCGCGGGTTGATGTCTTCGGCGCTGATTTGGCGGACAGCTTGGTCCATGGGGTGTCTCCTTTGAATGACTTTCCCGGGCTTATAGCCCCTGGTTCGGCCGGATTATAGGGCTTACGCGGAATAGAGGACATGCAGACTTCTGCTTCCCTCTCCTCGCATTGCGGGGAGAGGTCGGTCGCCATAAGCGCGTTCACGCGCGTCTTCGACGCGCTATGGCGACCGGGTGAGGGGCCGGTTCAAAGAGCGCGGCAAGCCTGCCCCTCACCCGGCTCGCGCCTCTTGACATAAATCCTACATAGGGTATATAGTCTATCATCCCGTCCCGTCTACGAGGGGCGTTTGATCAGCGTCGTCAGACGCGGGGCGGGATGCGGTGGCCGGACGGGGGCGTTGGAGATGCGA
>Ga0193699_10000181_pt1 | contig 28166 bp, 26 predicted proteins | sample L3c2metaG_FD_160095 | JGI IMG/M metagenome (GOLD analysis project Ga0193699, IMG submission 160095) | Soil microbial communities from a riparian zone of the East river system, Colorado, United States - L3c2 | ecosystem: Environmental > Terrestrial > Soil > Riparian zone | place: USA: East...
TGAGGCGGGGCCGGTCAGCCCAGCACTTTGTTTTTTCTGAACCAGGCCTGCATCTGGTTCCAGGCATCCTCGGCGGCCTCCTTGCGGTAGCTGGCACGATAGTCGGCGTGGAAGCCGTGCGGTGCGCCCGGATAGATCTTGAACTCGGCCGTCTTCCCCGCCGCCGCCAGCGCGGCCTTCATTTGCTCGATCTGCGCCACGGGAACGCCGGCATCGGCCTCGCCATACAGACCCAGCACCGGCGCCTTCATCTCAGGGACAAGCTGGAGCGGGCTCTTCGGCCAAGCCGGATTCGCCGGATCGACCAGTGAGCCGTAGAATGCGACGCCCGCCTTGAGCGCGCCGGAGTGGGCGGCATACTCCCAGACCGTGCGTCCGCCGCGGCAAAATCCAACGATGCCGAGCCGGCCGGTGTCGCCGCCCTGCGACTTGGCCCAGGCCACGGTGCTGTCGAGATCGGACAGCAACTCCGCGTCCGGCTTTGAATTCACCAGCGGCATCAATTGCGGGATATCGGTGATGGTGGTGAGATCGCCTTTGCGGAAATAGTAATCCGGCGCGACGGCGAACGCGCCGAGCTTGGCCAGACGCCGCGTCACGTCCTTGATGTATTCGTGCAGGCCGAAGACTTCCATCGCGACCAGCACCACCGGCGGATTGCTGACGCCATTGGGGCGCGCGAAATAGCCGGGCATGTCGCCATCGGCCACTTTTATCTTTGTGTCTCCCGCGGTCAGGCCATTGGTGTCGGTCTTGATGACGTCGGCGCGCACCGGTCCGGCGGCCAGCGTATATCCCGCCGCCGCGGCGGCAGACGCGGTCATGAAGCCGCGGCGTGAAAACGGCGCGACTTTCGTCAGTCCGACGATATCGGATGCGAGCTGGGGTTCGGCAGTCATGATTGATCCTCCGGCTTGTGGGAGGCACATTCAGCAAATAATCCGCGGGGAAGGCAAATCACGCGCCTGCGAGGATTCCGCTCAGATCCGCGGCAGATCGGGAGGGGTCGGGACAGGGGGACCCGCAAAAAAACAAGGCCGCCGACGCAGTATAACGCCAACGGCCTTGCCAGCCCCGGACATTAAAATCGGCTCGCGCCGCCCGGTGAACCGCATCTTGACTCGGTTCTTTACGGGCAAATGTGATCCAGTTCACAAGCGGCGCAAAAAAAGTTGCGGCCAGCTCTTGGGGGAGAGCTGGCCGCGCGCGATCCGGTCTGGGACGGGGAGGGGTGGGGATGTGACCGGGTCGCGTGTCTCCTGATTTCCTGTTGTCAGCGATCTCTGGCGCTGGCGGTGGCAATGGCGGGGCGGCTGTCGCCCAGCGAGACCCATACGTTCGGGTCGCTCTGCGATTGCCGCTTGACGAAGCGGTATCCGGTCTCGGTCCAGGCCACGACGTTCTCGTTCTGGTTGTCGAGCACGAACTCGCCCTTGTCGGTTTTCACGGTCAGCACCGCGTGGCCTTCGCCCTTCTTGTCGCGCACCACCGTGATCAGCAGCGCCTCGCGCGGCCAGCCGGCATCGACCAGCATCTTGCGCTTCAACAGCACGTAGTCCTCGCAGTCGCCGAAGCCGTCCGTCGGCAGCGACCATTTCTCGATCACGCCCCAATGATCCATGTCGGTCATCGGCTTGACGTTTTCGTTGACCCAGCGGTTGACCCGCAGCAGATCCCGCCAGGCCGTCTGCGACATCACGATATCGCGCGGCTGTGACGCGCCGCCGCGGCAATCGCCGGGATTGTCGGCACAGTATTCGACCCAGCCGATCGGCGACCGCGTGGTGTCGCCAAGGCTGGCATAAAGCGCATCACCGGCACTCGCCGGCGCAATCATTCCCATCAGGATGGCGGCAATCGCCAATCCCTTCCCCTGTCCCCGAAACAACATTGTGGCCCCCGTTTCTTGTTGGGACCATGTTTCGCACAAAGGATTTGCGCCGCCGCTAAGTAAGCCAAGTACATTTGAGACGAATGCAAGTAAAAGACGCGTCTAATTCGATCTATACTTGAATAAAATTCGACTAAAACTCTAAACAACTGCAGTTGATTCAAATTTTACGCATTAACGCGTCAAAGCCCGCCAATGCGGAACTAGATGATGCAAAGACTTTACGCGTTAACCGGGACAGGGCCGGCGCCGGACACGAACAGACGGCATCCGGCATCGCAGAGATCGCCTTCGAGCTTCGTCAAACCTGAAATTCCGGGCCACTTTGCTTTACCGCGTGGTAACGCTGTCTTCGGTCATGCGCGGAATCTCACGAAAAGCGGGAAAACCGCGCAGGCATGCAGCAGGGAGGCGTCATGAAACGCATTGTCTGGAGCCTATCGACAGTCCTGTGCCTGATATCAGGCACGCCGGCGGCGGCCGAGGACCAGGTCCGCATCAATCCCACCGACCCTCAGCCGACCTGCAACATGTGTCCCGGCACCTACATTCCGGCGGCCGAACTGGATGGCTATGCGAAGAAAGCGCTGGCGGAAAAGCTGCTCGACCAGCAGGTGCGCGACATCGATATCGGCAAGGCGCATATCGGCATCGGCATGGTCCATCGCGGCAGGTTGGACAAGCCAGCTCCGGATTCCGTCGCCGAGCATGACCATGTCAGCGAAGTCTACCACGTGCTTTCCGGTGCTGCGACGCTGGTGCTGGGCCCGGATATCGTCAACCGGCAGCGGCGGCCGGCGACCATGCGCACGGTGGTCGAATTCAACGGCCCCGGCAACAACGGTTCCGAGGTTCGCGATGGCATCGCCTATGAGATCAAGGCGGGCGACGTCGTGGTGATTCCGGCCGGCACCGGCCACTGGTTCACCAAAATCGAGGATCACATCGACTATCTGATGGTGCGGATCGACCCCGACAAATTGACGCCGCTGAAGAGCGAGGCGCAATCGCAGGAATATCTGTCCAAGCCGGCACGGCGCGGCGACTGAGTCGAGGGGAGCTGCGCTTTATCGCGCGGTAACGCTGTCTTCGAGCGTCTCGGCCAGCTGCTCGTGAACGAATTCGAGCGCGAACCCTTCCTCGAGGTTTCGCACCACCCGGGACTGGACCTTGCCGAGCAGGACCAGCGAATTCAATGGCGGGCGGTTTTCCGCGGCGATGGCCGCGCCCGACAGCGACATGTCGATGATCCGGCAGGTCATCTTGCTGCCGTCCTCGAGCGAGAGCAGGGCGATCGGGTTGCGCGGCACGATACGGTCGTGGCGGCGGTCTTCCGGCAGATTGAGGATATCGCGGTTGGCGAGCCAGGTCAGCTGTGCCGCGAGCTTGTCGCGCTTGCGTGCGGTGGCGCCCACGCTCATGGCGAAACCGTTGTCGATGATGCGGGTGATCTTGCCCTCAACCCGGCCGATATGGTCGAGATAGGCGATCACGCGGTCGCCGACATTACCGATGCCGGGCGCCAGCAAGGCTAGTCCCCCCGGCGACATGTTGATGATCTGGCATGGAAATTCGCGCCGGTCCGGCAGCATGTAGCGGCCGAGCAGGTGAACCTTCACCCGCTGGAAACGGCGGCGCTCTTCGGCGGCCGGAAGAATCGATCTTTTGCTAGCCAACGCCATCTTCGCCACCCGACAACCGGCTTCTCGGTGTCGTCAGACCCTACGGCCAGCAAGGTTAATGAGTGGTTAGCATCGGTTGTATGAAGCGGAGATCACGCCGCTTTCGGGATTGGCTGCGGGATCCGGTTGAATGCCCAGAGAATGAGCGGACACAGCAAAATCATCACCGCTCCGAAATCGAACGCAGCGGCGGCGGTGCCGGCCCATTTGGCGCAGGCGCCGCCAAGCACGGGCCCCAGCATCATGCAGCCATAGAACATCGTGAAGAACAGGCCCATGCCGATGGCGCGGGTCTGCGGCCGCAGCACGCGGGCGGGCAGGCTCATGATCGGTCCGGCCGGCTGGCCGCTGATCAATCCCAGCGCTGCGACGGTCAGGATCACCGCGCCGCTGCGCGGCAGCGCGATCATCAGAGCGGCGAACAGGATGCAGCCCACAACCAGAATGAGTTCAGGACGCCCGCTGCGATCGGCGATGAAGCCGCCCAGCGGCACTGAAATCGCCGCCACCCAGAGCACGATGCTGATGGTCGAGCCCGCCGCGGTCACCGACCAGCCGCGCTCGACCAGCATCGAAGGCCCGAAGCTGAAGACGGTCGCGAAGCCGACATTGAACAGCCCCCAGATCAGACCTGCCGCCATCACGGCGAGCGCGGTGTTACGGTCGAGGCCCATGGCTGCCGCCGCCGGCGCTGACACGGCGTTCGTCGGCGCCGTGTACAGAGCGACGATGAGCAAGATTCCCACGCCGGCGCTCGCCGCGACCGCGAGATGCACCGCGGCGACTCCGTAGCCGGTGCCGATCAAGGGCAGCGTCAGCAGCGCGATGGCGATGCCGGCGGGCCAGGAATTGACGAAGATCGCCATCGCGGTCGCGATCTCCTTGCCCGCGAACCAGTCGGTCAGCATTTTCGTCATCTGAACGCTGAGGATCACGCCGCCGGCGCCCGCCACCAGCCGGCCGGCGATCTGCATATTCCACGACACCGCCGACGCCATCGCCACGCTGCCCGCCAGCATCAGCAGCAGCGCCGCAACCACCGTGGTCCTGTCCCCGAACCTTTGTCCGATGGCGCCGCCCGGCAAGGCCAACGCCACGCCCGGCGCGAAATAGAGTCCGATCAGGACACCGACATCGGCGAGGCCGACGCCGTATTCGCTGGAGAGCAGGGGCGCCACCGCCGCCACGCTCTGAAACTGGAAGGCCATGGTGGCGCGAACCGCAAAGAGAACGGCGAGGATGCCCCAGCGGTTGCGCACGCGTTTCACTCCCATGCAGGTTGTCGCGCAAACTGGGACGTCGCGATGCAACTGTCAATTGCTGCGCTTCTGGTCGCGGCTTTCCCGACATTGGCATCGCCGTCGGCTTCACATAGGCTCGCCCCGCCCACGCATCTTAAAATCAAAAATCGCCGAAGGGCCGGAGGAAACATGGAACAGATTCGCGTAGCCACCTATGACGGTCCCGGCGCCCAGCCGGTCATTCGCACGGTGCCGTGGCCGAAGATCCCGAAGAAAGCGGCGCTGATAAAAGTCGGCGCCTGCGGCGTTTGCGGCACCGATCTGCATATCCTGAAAGGCCACTGGCCGAAGCAACTGCCGTGGCCGTTCACGCTCGGCCATGAGATCGGCGGCGTGCTGGTCGAGGTCGGCTCCGAATTCACCGAGGATTTCATGAGCAAACCGCTCAGCGTGGGATCGAAGGTGATGATCCCGCCGCTGATGCCGTGCGGCCATTGCTATTACTGCATCCATTACCCCGAGAGCGCCAACAAGTGCCTGACGCCGGTGTATTACGGCCGCTATCTCGGCTTCGACAAGGCGCCGCATCTGTGGGGCGGCTGGGCCGAATATGTCTATGTCGATCTCGACATGCTGCCGGGCACCAAGATCTACAAGCTGCCCGATGACATGTCGCTGCGGCTCGGCGCGCTGTCGGAGCCGCTGACCTCCTGCATCCGCGCCTTCAACCGCGCTACCCGCGCCGGCGGATTCACCTGGGGCGATACCGTTGTCATCCAGGGCTCCGGCCCGATCGGAATTCTGGCGGTCGCCGCAGCACAAGAGATGGGCGCGGGCCGCGTGATCTGCGTTGGCGCGCCGGAGGCGCCGCGGCTGGCGCTGGCGCGCAAGTTCGGCGCGGAGGCGACCGTTGACATCGAGGAGGTCACGACGCCGGAAGCCCGCATCAAGGCGGTGCGCGACATCGTCGGCGGTTTTGGCGCCGACCTGGTAATGGATTGCTCGGGCCATCCGAGCGCAGGTCCCGAAGGCATCGAAATGCTGCGCGACGGCGGCACCTATGTCGAGATGGGCCAGTTCACCGACGCCGGTTCGATCAACACCTCATGGCACCGCATCTGCACCAAGGATCTCAACGTGCTCGGCTCCTGGGGATTCACCGGCAACGATCTGCCGCTCGGCGTCGACATGCTCTACCGCACCCGCGACAAATATCCCTGGCTGGAGATGCAGACCATCTATCCCTTCACTGAGGAAGGCATCGGCCGCGCGGTGGCGGATGCGATGGCGATGAAGACGGTGAAATCGACCATCGTGCCGTGGCCTGAGCTGGCGGAATGATGCCTCGGGATCGCTAACAACCAAGAATAACGACCAGCGACCGGCCGCGCGATGGCCAGAAGAAAGGGAGACGATGCCAGTTTTGAGACTGTTTCTGAGTCTGTTCCTGATCGTGGGCTTGCCGGCGGCCGCCGTTGCGGAAGGTGATTACCCATCAAAGCCGGTGCGGATCGTCGTCGGCTTCGGGCCGGGTTCCGCCGCCGACCTCACGGCCCGGGTGGTGGCGCAGCGGCTGTCAAAGACCATGGGCCAGCAGTTCATCGTCGAGAACAAGCCGGGCGGCGGCAGCACGGTGGCGGCTGACCAACTCGTGCGCGGCCCGAAAGATGGCTACACGCTGTTCATTGGGACCGTCGCGAACGTCATCAATGCCGTGATGCAGCCCAATCTCGCTTTCGATTTCTCGAAGGACTTCGCGCCGATCGCCTATACCACGTCGTCGCCGAATATCCTGGTGGTGCATCCCTCGGCTGGCGTGAACGACGTGAAGGAATTGATCGCCCTGCTGAAGGCAAAACCGGAACAGGTGTTCTTCGGTTCGTCCGGCGTCGGCACCTCGCCGCATCTTTCGGGCGAGTTGTTCAATATGATGGCCGGCACGAAGATGGTGCATGTGCCGTATTCGGGCAGCGCGCAGGCAGTCACCGATTTGCTCGCGGGCCGTACCCAGGTGATGTTTTCTCCGGCGTCAACCGTGCTGCAATATGTGGAAGCCGGGCAGCTCAAGGCGCTGGCATCGTCGGAGCGAATGCGCGCCACCGCCGCACCCGCTCTTCCGACCGTGGGCGAGGCCGGTCTGCCCGGGTTCGACACCAGTGTCTGGTTCGGAGTCATGGGCCCGGCGGGCATACCACGCGAGATCGCCGAAAAGCTTTCCCGTGCGATCAACGAAGCGCTCGGGAACGAGGAGGTGACGATCCCGCTTCGCGCCGCGGGACTCGATATCAAAGGCGGTACGCCGGAACAGTTCGGCGATTTTATTGCCAGCGAGACAAAAAAATGGAACGACGTCGTCGCGGCAGCCGGCCTTCGCAATCAACCCCCAAAATAATACTCAAGACACCTCAAGATAAATCGGAAATCTGACATGGCAAAGTTGCGTGCGGTCGAGTGCCGCGAGTTCATCAAGGCGGCGATCGAGAAGGCGGACGAGATGGGAGTGCCGGTGTCGATCGCAGTGGTCGGCCCGGAAGGCAATTTGATCGCGCTGGAGCGCATGGACGATGCGGGGTTTGTGACCCCGGAGACGGCGTGGGCCAAGGCCTACACGGTCGCTGCCTTTCGCTCGATGTCGCCGCGGTTTCCGGACGGGCTGGTGATCCAGCAATGGTTCAAGGAACGCAATCCGCAACTGATGATCGCCATGGCTGTGATGACCAACGGCCGCGTCGCCGCATCCGGCGGCGCTGCGCCCGTATTCAAAGGCAACGAAATGGTCGGTTGCTATGGCATCAGCGGTGCGACGTCGGATCAGGATGAGGTGATCGGGCAATATGCGCGCGAGAAGGCCGGCTGGGCTCATCTGCCCTCCGATGACACCACGCCCCCTGAGGTCAAAAAGCATATCAACGAGCTGTATGCGAAAGCCGGGATCAAGGATCGCGAGCTTTAGGCCGCGCGGTCGCCGACGCGATGGCGATGAAGACGGTGAAATCGACCATCGTGCCGTCGCCGGAACTGGCGGGATGGTTTTGGGTGCGATCCCTGCACGCACAGCCAATCATGCGACCCCGCCGAGATAGAGCCGCTTGACGATGTCGTTGCCTCTCAGTTCGTCGACCGAACCGGCGGCGACGACGATCTCGCCATGGACGATGATGTAACCGCGATCGGCGATCCGGATCGCCTGATTGAAGTTTTGCTCGGCCATCAGCACGGTCAGGCCGAGATGCCGATTGAGTTCGCCGATCTTGGCGATGGTCTGCGAGACCAGAAGCGGCGATAGCCCTACCGAAGGCTCGTCGATCAGCAACAGGCGCGGCGACGACATCAGCGCGCGCGCGATGGCCAGCATCTGTTGCTGCCCACCTGACATGGTGCCGGCGAGTTGGCTCTGCAGCCCCTTGAGGGCCGGAAATGTATCGAAGGCGAGCGCCAGGTTGCGATCGATGTCGCGGCGGGCGGCCCTGCGGAAGGCACCGAGCATCAGATTTTCCAACACCGTCAGCTTGGGAAACAACCGCCGCCCCTCGGGAACCATCGCCACGCCGAGATCGACGATGGCCTCAGGCGACAGCCTGGTCAGATCGTGCGCGTTTCCGTCGATCGTCAGGGAGACGCCTCCGCGCTGCGGCCGAACCAGGCCCGCGATGCACTTCATCAGCGTGCTCTTGCCGTTGCCGTTGGTGCCGAGCAACGCGACGGTCTCACCAGCCTCGACGTGGAGACTGACGCCTCGCAGCGCCTTCACCGCGCCGTAACCGGCATGGAGGTCATTGATGGCGAGGCTAAGTGCCAAGGTAAGCCTCCTGCACCCGCTGGTTGGCCATGACCTCGGACGGCGTGCCGATCGCGATGATCTTGCCGGCGTCGAGACACATCACGCGCTCCGAAAAACGCATGACGGCCTGCATGATGTGCTCGATCATGATGATCGTGATGCCGTGGCCTGCAAGACTTATGAGGAGATCGAGCACCTCATCGATTTCCGAGCTGGAAAGACCGGCCATGGCCTCGTCGGAAATCAGCAGCTTCGGGTGCGTCGCCATCGCGCGCGCGAGTTCCATCTTGCGCAATTCGACTTGGCTGAGCCCCAGGGTCGACAGGTCAGCCTTGGACGCGAGGCCCGTCCGCGTCAGGATTGACATCACGGTGTCGCGCCGTTGTGCTACCGGGACGAAGTCGCCAGCGACGCTCGCGAAGTCAAGCGCTACCATCAGGTTTTCGGCGACCGTCATGCTTTTGAATGGCCGCGGGATCTGGAAGCTGCGCGCAATGCCGCGGCGCGTGCGTATGTGCGGCGGCAACCGCGTGATGTCCTCGCCATCGAACACCACGGTGCCGGCCTCGGTGCGGAACGCGCCGGAAATGCAGTTGATCAGCGTCGTCTTTCCCGAGCCGTTCGGGCCGATGAGGCCGAAGCGTTCTCCCGGGCGAATTTCGACGCTGACATTGTCCAGGGCGATGAAGCCGCCGAAGCGCTTTGTGAGCGCGTCGATCCGCAGCAAAGGCGGCGGCTGCGGTCCGCTGGGGGACATCATGCTTTGCCCCCCGTGCGATTGCGGCCAGCCCTGCGGAGCAGGCCAATGATTCCCTCCGGTGCGACCACCACGAACAGCACCAGCATCACGCCGAGCACCAGCACATTCACTTCCGACGAGATGGTAACGGTCAGCAGTTGTTGCGTCACGCCCAGCAGGATTGCGCCGACAACCGGACCCGCCCAATGCGAGGTCCCGCCGATCAGGGACATGGCGAGTACCGAAACGGAGTAATTGAGATTGAAGGCCGACGACGGATCCGCGTACTGCAGATACATGGCGGCGGGCGCACCGGCCGCGCACATCAGCGCGCCGGAGATGACACAGGCCAGCACCTTTAGACGCAGGGTCGGCACGCCGGTGCATTCCGCGGCCAGCTCGTCGTCCCTGAGCGCCTGCAGACCGCGGCCAATCCACGAGCTTTGAATGTAGCGCGATATCGCAACCGCCAGCACCACGAGGAGCGCCTGAACGAAAAACAGCATCTGCACATAGCTGTTGAATGGGGCCATTACCGGCGGCCGCTGCATCTGAATGCCGGCCGCGCCGCCGACGAAACGCCAATTCGTCACCGACGTCTCGATGATGATCGTCAGCGCAATCGTCGCGATCGAAAAGAAGATACCTTGCATGCGCAAGGTTAGCAGACCCAAAGCGAGGCCGAGGAATGCGCCGACGGCTGCGGCGGCTGCTATCTGCGCGGCAAGCGGCGCACCAAACGCCTTGAACAGAAACACGGCCGTGTAGACGCCGACACCGAAGAATGCGCTGGTGCCGAAATTCACGTAGCCGGCATAGCCGCCGAGAATGCTCCAGGCGACGGCGAGTACGATGAACTGCAGGATCACATAGCAGGCAAAGAAGGGATATTGATTGCCGATGAGCTGTGTCATCAGCAGGGCGGCGACGAGAAAGAGCGTCGCTCCGATCCAGAAAAAGCGGCTGCTGCGACTCATGATCGCCTGCCGAACAGGCCCTGCGGCCGGACGGCGAGTACGCCGAGCAGCATCGCGAACGAAATGGCCGGCGCCCAGGAGGCGCCGAACAGGGTCAGGACGATCGTTTCGGCGACGCCAAGGATGATAGCCGCGACGAGCGTGCCGGTCATGCTGCCGAGCCCCGCCATGACCACGATGCAGAATGTCCGTCCGATATAGGCGCGGCCGAGTGTCGGCTCGACGGGAGCGACGATAATAAGCAGGGCACCCGCGATCCCGAGCACGGCCGTTGCAATACCGAACGCCCATTGCTTGATCCGGACTGGGTTGGCGCCCATCAGCCGCAGCGCCTCCTGGTCCTGCGCGACCGCGCGGATCGCGCGACCCATGAACGTTTGCGACAGGTACAGCGTCAACAGAGTCGTCAGCGCAACGGCGACCGCGAATGCGACCACCAGCCGCATCGGAATCCGCATATCGCCGATCCGCCAAGCCTTGCCGATATAGGTCGCGGTGACCGAGCGCTGGTCCACACCGAATTGCAGAATGATCAGCACCTCGATGATGAACGCAATGCCGAAGAAGAATGCGATACCGCGCACGCCGGCATCGCTGCCGCGCTTTTCGAAGGTCTCGTAATACAGGCGGTAGGCGACAAGACCGAACAGGAAGAGCAGCGGCGTGATCAACAGCCCTGCCAGCAGCGGGTCGATACCATAGCGATCGTTGAGCAAAAACACGGCGTAAGACGCCATGACTAAAAAGGCCGGATGGGCGACGTGGGGAACGTCGAGCAGGCCGAACGAGACGGACAGCCCAAGGCTGACGGCCGCATAGAAGCAGCCGAGCAGCACACCGATCACCACCGCATCGAGCAGCAGGTCCATTGAAAACAATTGAGGCCCCCCTTGACCCGTTCTTAAGCCCGCCGCTTCCCGGTTCGCGCGCCGGGTTATTCCGATTCCTTACCCGGGATCATTTGCCGTGATCCCGGGCCCACATCATGGTCGAGAGAAAGTCGCGAGGTCTACTTCCGTGCAGCCTCAAAGGGAGTGATGAGATCGCCGGATTTCTGTGTCGCCGGGAACAGGATCACCTGTTTGCCCGACTTGCGAAACTGCTCGATGTTCTTGTCCACGATGCCGCGGAACTGCGCCTGCACGACTCCGCTTTCCTTCCACTCGCCGTCCGCCGCAAACGTGATCGGCCCAACGATGGTCTTGTGCGTGTTCTCCCGCAGATATTTTGCGAGGGCTTTTTGGTCGAGCGAACCCACGGCCTTGATGGCCTGCTCGATCATCTGTCCGCTGGCGTAACCGTACGGCGCCAGATAGTAGCCGAGCGGATCGACCTTGGCTTCCACGGCGCGTTTCGTATAGGTGTCGAAGAACGCCTTCGTGCCTTCGTTGTACATGCTCGGTTCCGGGAGCCATGTGTTGTAGTTGACGACGCCGTTGAGCAGCGAACCCAGGTTTTCCATGACCGCGCCGAATTGCAGGCCGACCATGCCGCCGCCGAAGAGCTTGACGTTGTCTCCGATCCCGATCTCGTTCACGGCGCGCAGGATTCCGGCCGAATCCGGCGGATAGGACGCGACATAGACGATGTCAGGCTTGGCGGCTTTGAGTGCGCGGAGGATGCTGGAGAATTCCACCGTGTTTGGCGGATAGGCCTGGTCGAACACGACCTGCATGTTGAGCTTCTTGGCGACTTCCCTTGCGGTCAGCGCCAGATTCTGGGCGAATTCCTGGTCTGCCGCGAGAAGCGCAATGGTCTTGCCGCCGGCCTTCTGGCCGAGATCGAGGAAGGAAGACGCCCAGCTGTCGGCCGGTCCCCACGGCGCATTGTTGAACCACATGTCGTGGCCAACCTTGCTGTTCACCTGGAACGAGAAGTTCCCCATCAGCAACATGCCGCGCTGCTTGACCAGCGGCATCAGCGGCGCCGTTGGCACGGTCGCGTAGGGCGCGAACAGGAGATCGACCTTGTCGACATCGAGCAGCTTCGAGTAGATCGCCGGGGTTTCCGACGCGCTCGATTTGTCGTCATAAACGACAAGTTCGACCTTGCGGCCGAGCAGGCCACCATTGGCGTTGACATCGTCCCGCCAGATCTCGATGCCAAGCTGCGAAGCCTTGCCGCCGCCCGCGAGGCCGCCGGTTTGAGCCATGCTCATTCCGATCTTGATCGGCGGCTGCTGAGCGACAGCGCCTGAGGTCAGCCCAAATGCGGCGACGGCGGTCATTCCGCCGAGAAGCGTCCTGCGTTTCATTGATCCTCCCAAATGTCTCGTTTTTGTTGCCTGTCAGCGTTCGGATTCTGCGCCCCGATTGTCGCCGACAGAATGGTGTCGCGCCGAAATTGGTCTCCGCTCCTGGCGTTCCGAATTCCCTTACGGCGCCCTTGCGGGAAAGTTAGAACTAAAGATACCCCGGCCACAAGCCACCAATTGACTCCCGTGCGGTATTTGGCACGCGACCTTCGTCTGGACGGCCTGCAGCGACGCTGACGCCAATATCAAGTCCGTCACGCTAGCTCGCTGCCGGCGCCGATGCGGCGGATTGTCCATTCCCAGTCCCTGCCGGTGGTTTCATGATCGCAGACGGGGCGGTGCCGACGCGTCCGCTGGCCTTGTCCGCCACGCCGGTCGCTGATGCGATGGCGATGAAGACGGTGAGGTCGACCATCGTGCCGTGGCCGGAACTGGCGGAATGATTTCGCTGGCGCCACATTCCACACGTCGTCCCGGCGAACGCCGGGACCCATAATCACCGGCGTTGGTTGTTACAAAAGGTCTCAACCATCGTGCCAAAAAAGCGCCGCCGCGGCGTATGGGTTCCGGCGTTCGCCGGGACGACGGATAATACAGAACGAGCTCACCCCGCCTTGCGTCGATGGTGGCTGTGCAGTTGTGACGACAGCATGCGCCGCCACTCGTTGAACTCGGCGCTCGCAATATCGCGCGGCCTCTCAAGATCGATGCTGTACTCATTGTCGATCCGGCCGGGTCCCGGCGACATCACCACGACCCGGTCGGCCAGGAAAATCGCTTCGTCGATGGTATGCGTGACGAACAGAACCGAGAATTGGGAAGCCGGCGCGTCAAGCGGATCAAGAAAAGGTCCGGCGTCACGTTGGTCAGCGCAGGCCTTCATAGACCATGAAGCCGTGTGCGGCCTTGAGCTTCCGCAGCGCGCGCGGAACGAATTTCTGCGGCTGGTGGCCGAGATAGCGCCACGATGTCAGCTTGAAATCCTTGAGCTGGTTGTGTTGGTTTTCGAACGGCGCCAGCAGCCCGGTCAGGCTCAGCGGCGTATGCGCGCGGGTGTTGAACGGCAGCAGCAGCAGTTCCAGATGCGCCAACGAGCCGTCCTGCGATGTCGCGGTAATGCCGGCGACAGCGGCCAGCATCTCCTCCGCCACCACCGTGATGATGTCGTCGATCTCCCGGCGGCTGTCCGGCGCAAACAGCGCGGAAAAACTCCGGTCCTTCAGATCGCAGCTGAGCAGGGCGCAGACGCGCGTTCCGGCGACGCGAAACGGATAGCCCTTAGGTGCATCATAGGACAGCACGAAGATGTCGCCGAGCAGTTCGCGCACCGCACCGGGCTCGATCTCGCTGCGCTCCGGCGCACGTGCACCGCCACGCTTCGCGTCCCAATAGGCGAAAAACTCGCGGCTTGACGGATGCTTCATACCTTGGCCTTGCCTCCGCGAATGGCTCGGCGGGACAGTTCTGTCCCGCTTTTGCGCACGCGCATTCCCCTGGTTGTTGTGCAAGACAGGCTTTGCAGCGTCCATGCCGCAGAGGCTTTTTGCGGCCGCGGGCCGCGGCTTTGCGTTGTTAACCTTAAGTTAACTATACGGTTGGCGATCGGTGCGGGCCTGCTAGTGTCCGCGCACTGGATACCTCGCCGGTTTTCTCCAGGGGCCGGCGCGGCGTTACACAGGGTGAGGTCAAACAGTTTGGTCGTCGCGCGGGGAGGGGTGGGGATGTAACCCGGCACCTGCGCGCAAAGATCAGCACGGACAAGGGAGGGCTTCTCAGGCCCTCCCTTTTTCCTTGGTTCACGCACGGCGGACCCGTGTCCCGGACGCGGTGCAGCGCTCTTGCGCTGCTCCGCAGAGCCGGGACCCATTAGCGCAATGGCGTGGGCCCCGGATCAGCAGCGCACCCCTGACGCGCTGCGCAGCATCCGGGGCACGAGGATTGACCAGAACGGATTTCAGAAATTCAATTCATTCGTCAGGTCGCGCCAGTCCGGATTTAGGTTCTCGATCAGTTCGATCTTCCATGCGCGCCGCCAGCGCTTGTTCTCGCGCGCGGGTTTCAATGATGGAATCGAACGCTTCAAAATAGACAAGTTGGTCGACGTCGTATTTTCGCGTGAAACCGGGAACAAGCTTGGCTGGGTCCCGGCTCTGCGGTGCAGCGCAAAGAGCGCTGCACCGCGTCCGGGACACGGATACCGCCGCCGGGGCGCGCGTTTGCGCCCTTGCGCCGCAGCGCCAAGCCGCCTAATTGGGCGCAATCGCTCGCGTGAGCCGCCGCCTGAGGTCTTCGACTCCTTGGAATCTCCAACCCAATCCCCGCCAGAATTGCCTGAGCCGCCGCGCGAACCGATTCTGACGCTGCCCGGCGCGCTGACCGCCTATGTCCTGCTGCTGGCGCTGATTCACATCGTGCGGTTGCTGCTGCCGTACGACGTTGACGATGTCGTCATTCAGATGTTCGGCTTCATTCCCAAACGCTACGATTCGACGCTGCTGGCGATCGATTTCCCCGGCGGCGCCGGCGCCAAGGTCTGGACCTTTGTGAGCTATTCGCTGCTGCACGCCAATTTCAGTCACATTGGGTTCAATGTGCTGTGGCTGTTGCCGTTCGGCAGCGCGCTGGCGCGCCGGTTCGGCCCGGTCCGGTTTTTTGTCTTCATGGCGGTGACGGCCGCGGCCGGCGCGCTGGCGCATTTCGTCACCCACGAACACGCGGTGGCGCCGATGATCGGCGCTTCGGCGTCGGTGTCGGGCACCATGGCGGCGGCAATCCGCTTTGCCTTCGTGCGGGGCAGCTTCCTGTCGTTCAGCCGCGGCGATGCCGATGCCGCGGCGAGGGTGCCGGCGCTGTCGCTGCTGCGCGCGCTGCAGAACCGGCGGGTGCTGGTTTTTCTCGGCGTCTGGTTCGGCGTCAACATCATCTTCGGCGTCGGATCGATTGCGATCGGCGCGGACGGCGCCAGCGTCGCCTGGCAGGCGCATATTGGCGGTTTCTTCGCGGGCTTGCTGTTGTTTTCGCTGTTCGATCCGATCCCGCGCGCGGTTCCGGATGCTGCGGATGCGTCATCGCCGGATACATCGAATCGCGGCTGATCGCCGCTTGCGGCGCAGCGCAATTTCATTCATCATATCAGCGTTATGAGGCAGCGCGTAAGCCCCTGAGCGTGCTTGGATGCCGTGCCTGCCGAATGCGCCTGCAACGAAATCGGCGCTGAACTGTTGATTGAAGACTCACGAACAAAAGACCGCGCTCGCACAAGGGCGCGATTCCGCTTCAGGGAGACGACAATGACGGTACGTGCAATTCTCGATTCCAAAGGCCATCACATCACGGGCGTCGAGCCCGATGCCAAGCTCTCGGCGGCGATCAGGATTCTGGCGGAAAAGAAGATCGGCGCCGTGCTGGTGATGAGCAACGGCTGTATCGAAGGCATCCTGTCGGAGCGCGACATCGTGCGCGTGCTCGGCGAGCGAGGGGCCGCGGTGCTCGACGAGCCGGTCAGCGCCGTGATGACGCGCAAGGTCGTCAGTTGCCGCGAGTCGGACACCGTCAGCGCGATCATGGAAATGATGACATTGGGAAAATTCAGGCATTTGCCTGTCGTCGAGGACGGCAAGGTGGTCGGCCTGATTTCGATCGGCGACATCGTCAAGTGGCGGGTACGGGAATTCGAGAACGAGCAGGAAGCGCTGCGCGATTACATCAAGACCGCCTGACGGGAAACGCGAAGGCGATCAGGGCAGCTTGTCGGCCGCCGCACCAGGTTCGCCCGCGACCGGCGCCAGAATGTTGATCGCTTCCTGAATGGAGTCGATGGCGCGCTCGGCGGCGCGGGCGCCAAAGGCGATCAAATCGTCGGCGCGATGGAAATCGAACCAGCCGATTTGACCAATGCGGGGCGTGATCAGCAGGTCCGGCGGATCGCCGGCCAGCCGCGCCCGGGTGATGCGGTCCTGCATGATGTTGAAGGCATCGACCATGACCGAGGAAATGCCCGGCCGTCCGCCGCTGCCGAAAAACTCCCGCTTCACGGTACGCTCGGCAGAAAACAGCCGGCCGAGGCCGCGCTTCGTCGGCGCGGGCTCGATGACGGCCTCCGGCGCTTCGGCCGACGGGCCGTGGGAATAGATCGTCGTGCTGTGCGTGAACACGTCGCTCGACAGATTGGCGGCGATCACGATTTCCGCTCCCAGCGCGCGCGCAGCCGATACCGGCACCGGATTGACCAGCGCGCCGTCGACCAGCCAGCGGTCGCCCACCAGCACCGGCGAAAATATCCCGGGCAGGGCATAGGAGGCGCGCATCGCGTCGACCATGCGGCCATGGGTCAGCCAGATCTCGTGGCCGGTACGGACTTCGGTGGCGACGGTGGCATATTTCAGCGGCAAGTCCTCGATCAAAGTCGAACCGATCGAAGCCTCCAGTTGCGAAGCAAGCTTGTCGCCGCCGATCAGGCCTGAGCCGTTGAGGCGGATGTCGAGATAGCCCAGGATGTTTCGCGGCTGCAGGCTGCGCGCCCATTCCTCGAGCGTATCGAGATGGCCCGCGGCATAGGCGCCGCCGACCACCGCGCCGATCGAGGTGCCGACCACGACATTGGGAACGATGCCGTGGGCAATCAGTGTCCTGAGGATGCCGATATGGGCGAATCCGCGCGCGGCACCGCCGCCCAGCGCCAGCCCGATCACCGGCCGCCTGATACTGCCCAGCCCTACCTTGTCGGGGCTATCCGAGCCTTTTTGGCCCCGCCCCATCCAGTTATCAAGCACCGAAGAACTCCTAGGGACACAAGCTAAGCATTGTCACCCGGCTACGCCAGAAGGTAGCGCAAGCATGGTTTATGCCGCGGCCGCGATGGGCCTAGGTGGGGATTGTGACGCGACAGCGACCCCGCGCAGAACAGTGGGGTGTTTGGCCGGTTCCGCCGGCCCCTCCGGTTAGCCTGCTCCGGAGGCTTGAATTTGCCGCGTTTTCGGTGAAAAGCATGGGCCATGACATCAGGGGGTCACGGCATCAGTGGATCCGGGCAGGGCGGACGCCTGCTCCGGGCGTTTGCGCTTGCACTGATGGTGGTTTGGCCGGCCGCTGTGCATGCGCAGATGTTTACCGACCGGCCGCCGCCGGTGCCGCCGAATGCCGTTCCGGATGCGCCTTCGGGTCCTGCGATGAACCTGGCCCCGCCTTCCGGTCCGGCGTCGATTCCAAGCCTTCCGGCGCCGCTCACGCAACCTTCGATCGCGGTGGTGCCCCCAGTTGCGGCACCACCGGCCCCATCGACCGCCGGCCAGGCCGTGCTGTCGCTGACGGCGCGGTACGGCAAGGACCTGCCGGTCATCACTAACGGGCTGGTGTGGCGGGTGTTTGCCGACCGCCCGGACGAGACCGGTACCTTCAAACTGATCCGCGAGGAGCGCGGCGCCACCCCCAACATCGTGCTGCCGCCGGGCGGCTATGTCGTCCATGTGACTCTGGGGCTGGTCAGCGCGGTGCGGCCGGTGACCATGAAATCCGAGACCGACCGCGAATCCTTCCTGCTTCCGGCCGGCGGCCTGCGCATCGAGGGCCGCGTCGGCACCTCGAAAATTCCGCAGAACCAGATTTCGTTCGCGATCTACAAGGGCAGCCAGTTTGAAGTCGGCGAGCGCGCCTCGCTGGTGCCGAACGTCGCCGCCGGCGATGTCGCGCTGCTGCCGGAGGGCACCTACTACATCATCTCCAACTACGGCGACGCCAATTCGGTGGTGCGCTCGGATATCCGCGTCCAGGCCGGCAAGCTGACCGACGTCATCATCACCCACCGCGCCGCCGTGATCACGCTGAAGCTGGTCAGCGACAAGGGCGGCGAGGCCCTGGCCAACACCGCATGGTCGGTGATTACGCCGGGCGGCGACGTCATCAAGGAATCGATCGGCGCATTCCCGCGCGTCGTGCTGTCGGAAGGCGAGTACCGCGCCATCGCCAAGAACGAAGGCAAGGTGTTCGAGCGGTCCTTCAACGTCGTCAACGGCGTCGACACCGAGGTCGAAGTCGTCGCGCGCTAGCGCGGCGCCTCATGGTGACTTCCGATTGTCATAGTCGCTAACGCGGACTAACCATCGCAACACTTAGAATTGTCATAATCGCCGGATCGGCATACCGCTCCCATAATTTTCACACGGCATTAAGCCCGCCTGCATTGGATGCGTCAGGGTTGAATATGCGCGCTGTGGGGAATGACATGATTGCGGCCAAGAAATCGTCCACGAAATCGTCCGGCAAATGCAACACCGAGATGTTCGATGACGTTCCCGTTCTGCAGCGCAAATGGCAGGCCGCGCTGCGGCCTGGCGAAGGGCTGCCTCGCTATGAAGATGTGATGCTGGGCAGCCTCGGCCGCCTGGCGGATCATATCGTCTTGCTGACGAACAATCATGACGTACTCGAAGTGTCGCGCACCGGCCGCTACGTCCAGAAATGGCTGGGCGACGAGCGCTGGGACATTCCCCTGACCGCGCTGCCGCCGGATTGCGCTACCGCGCTCAGCGAAGCCGCGGCCTGCGCGGTTCGCAACGGCCGTCCCTATCTCGCCACGGCGCACTGTGTGCGCGATGGCGTGGTCCAGACCTACGATATCCTGGCGCTGCCGACGTCCTCACGCTGGGGCGGCGCGCTGATCGGCATCTACGTCAACGAGCGGGGACTACAGTATAACTTGCTGGATGCGATTTTTTCCACCACCGATGAAGGCGTCCTGTCGCTTGCGGCGATCCGCGATTCCGGAGGGCAGGCGTTCGATTTCCAGATCGTCCATCACAATCAGGGCGCGTCACGGCTTCTGAAGCTGCCATCGACCGACCTGCTGTGGCACCGGCTCAGCGCCGGGGGAAACCTGCTGTGCTCGCCTGACGTGATCGAGCGGTTGCTTGGCGTCATCAGGAGCGGCAACGGGCATCAGTTTGAAATCGACAGCGATCATCGCAACCTGAAGCTGGGTGCTGCGGCCTTCGGCGACATTCTTTCGTTGACGGTTTCGGATGTCACAGCTCTCAAGCGGCGTGAGGCTTCGTTTCGCCTGCTGTTCGACAATAATCCAATGCCGATGTGGGTATTCGATGCCGAGACGACCGGGTTCATCAGCGTCAATGATGCGGCCGTGCAGCATTACGGATACAGCCGCGAGACGTTTCTGCGGATGAAACTTCGGGAAATCTGGCCTGAAGATGAATGGGTGACCCACGGCCAGGCCCTGCAGCAGGTCGGCGACACCTATCATTCCGGCCGCAACTGGCGGCATCTCAAGGCCGATGGCAGCGAGATCCAGGTCCTGACATTTGGACGCCGCGTCGCGTTCGACGGTTGCGACGGCTTTCTCGTGGCTGTTGTCGACATCACCGAACGGCGCAAGGCCGAGGCCCGGATCGCCCATATGGCGCACCATGATGGCCTGACGAATCTGCCGAACCGGGAGCTTTATCAGGAGCGCCTCAGGCAGGCCCTGGAGCAGAGCCAGCCCGGAAACGGGAGAGTGGCGGTGCTCTGCGTCGATCTCGACCTGTTCAAGAACGTCAACGATTCATTTGGCCACCCGATGGGCGACCGGCTGTTGAAGGCGGTGGCCGACCGGCTGAGGTCGGAGCTTCGCGGCAACAATCTCGTTGCCCGGCTTGGCGGCGACGAGTTTGCGATCGTGCTGGCTTCCGACGTCTCACCGAACGAGGCGAGCGATTATGCGGCACGGCTGATCAAGATATTGAGCGCCATTTACGACATCGACGGCATCGAGATCGTGATTGGCGCGAGCGTCGGCATTGCACTTTCGCCCGGCGACGGCGACACCAGCGAGGAACTGATGCGCAACGCCGACATGGCGCTGTATCGGGCGAAGTCGGACGGCGGCGGCGTTCATCGGTTCTTTGAAAGGGAAATGGACCGGCAGGCCCAAAAACGCCGCGACATGGAGCTTGATCTGCGGCGCGCCTTCGCGAACGGCGAATTTGAAATTCACTATCAGCCGCTGGTCGATCTCGCCGCCGACCGGATCAGCGGTTTTGAATCGCTGCTGCGCTGGCGGCACCCCGAAAAGGGCATGATCTCGCCGGCGGACTTCATTCCGGTTGCCGAAGACATCGGATTGATCGTCTCGCTGGGCGAGTGGGTATTGCGGAAGGCTTGCACCGAAGCGGTGAAATGGCCCGCGGACATCAAGGTCGCCGTCAATCTGTCGCCGGTGCAGTTTCGCAGCCGCAACCTGGTTCAGGTGGTGATCTCGGCACTGGCGCATTCCGGATTGTCGCCGCTGCGGCTCGAGCTTGAAATCACCGAATCGCTGTTCCTGGCGGAGACCGAAGCCAATCTAGCGATCCTGCATCAGCTGCGCGAACTCGGCGTCAGCATTTCGATGGACGATTTCGGCACCGGATATTCCAGCCTCAGCTATCTCCGAAGCTTTCCGTTTGACAAGATCAAGATCGATCGCTCGTTCATCAAGGATCTCGCGCAGCGCTCCGATTGCGTTGCGATCGTGAGAGCGATCTCCGGCCTTGGCCGCAGCCTCAACATCACCACGACAGCCGAAGGCGTGGAGACCGTCGATCAGCTCGACTGGCTCCGCGCCGAAGGCTGCAACGAAGTGCAGGGCTTCCTGTTCAGTGCGGCGAGGCCGGCCGTCGAGATCCAGGAGTTGCTGAAAACGTTCGACCAGCGCGCATCGAAGGCGGCGTGAACCTCGGGGCAATCCGACAGCCGTCATGCCCGGACCTGATCCGGGCATCCATCCTGCTTCGAAGAACCCTTTTCGAGAAAGATGGATTGCCAGGTCAAGCCCGGCAATGACAATATCCTAGAACCGCGTGACGATATCGCTGAGCGCCGGGCGCGGCCGGTCTTCGCTCGGCTTCGACGGCGTGCCGATGTGGATAAAGCCGGCAAGCTTTTCGTCCGGCTTCAATCCGAACCCGTCCAGCACGTCGCGATCGAAGGCGAACCAGCCGGTCAGCCAGTTCGCGCCGTAGCCGAGCGCGGTCGCCGCGGTGACGATGTTCATCGCGCTGGCGCCCGCGGATAATTCCTGCTCCCACGCCGGCACCTTTGGATGCGGTTTGGTGAAGCTGACCACGGCAATCACCAGCGGGGCGTCCATCAGCCGGCGCTTTTCGATCTCGATCTCGGCCGCCGCCGCCTGCGGATTCTTGCGTGCAAAGACCTGCGCGATGATCTCGCCGGCGCGCGCCCGCGCGTCGCCCTCGAACACGATGAAGCGCCACGGCGTCAGCTTGCCGTGATCGGGCACCCGGGCGCCGACGGTGAGGATGGTTTCGAGTTCGGCCGGCGAGGGGCCGGGACCGCTCATCTCGCGCGGCTTCACCGAGCGGCGAATTTTCAGCAGTTCAATGGCGTCGGGCAAATGCGGGCTCTTTCACTGGGAATGACTGTGAATTTCATACCATGCAGATAGGCTGGCAACGAGGCAGATGGAAGCGAACTTAGATGTATTGTGAGTAGAATGGACGCCCGGATGGGCATGATAGGGCGCAAATTAATAAGGCGACCCACAAGCCGCCACAGGCGCAACAGGAATACAAAATGAATCCTTACGTCGGGCAGATCGCCATCTTCGGTTTCAACTTCGCGCCTGCGGGCTGGGCTTTCTGCCAGGGCCAGTTGCTGTCGATCGCACAGAACGCGCAGCTGTTTTCAATCATCGGTAACAACTATGGCGGCAATGGCTTTTCCGACTTTGCGCTGCCCAATCTGCAAGGCGTTCCCGTCGGCGCCGGGCAGAGCCCGGGGCGCAGCGACTACACTCTCGGCCAGACCGGCGGCGAGGTGGCGGTGACGCTGACGCCGCAACAGATGCCGTCCCAGAGCCATGCCTTCAACGCCATGACCGATCAGGCGACCAGTGCCAGTCCCGAAGGCAACCAGCTTGCGAGAGCATGGCAGGCGCAGGCGCAAACCGACAATGTCGCCAGTTTCTACAGCAACAATCTCGGCAATGCCAAAACGGCGCTGGCGCCGAATGCCCTTGTCGTCAACGGATCGGGCCGGCCGCACAACAATCTGCAGCCATATCTGACCTTGAATTTCTGTATCGCGCTGCAGGGCTGTCGTTGCCGGGCGGAGGGACACCTCCGCCACAGGAGCCGCTCGTCGGCGAGCTGTCGATCTGCGCTTTCGACAATCCGCCGCCGGGCTGGGCGCTTTGCCAGGGACAGCTGCTGCCGATCATGCAGAATCGGGAACTGTATTCGCTGCTCGGCCCGACCTATGGCGGCGACGGTGCAAGGACTTTCGCGTTGCCGGATTTGCGCGGCAGGGTGCCGCTCAATTTTGGTGCCAACTTCAATCTCGGCCAGTCAGGCGGCGAGGAGGCGCATGGCTTTCACCAGCCGAAATGCCTTCGCACAGCCACGCGCTGGTGGCCGATGCGACATCGAACAACGTCGGCAACACGCCGTCGCCGGCGACGGTGCTGGCCAAGTCGCTTGGCGCGGTCGTGCCGGGCAATACGCCGTTTACCGCCGATCTCTACAATACCGCGGCGGGAAGCGCGAACCTTGCCGGAGCATCGCTTGGTAACACCGGCGCAGGCCAGCCGCATCTGAACATGATGCCGTCGCTGGCGCTCAACTTCTGCATCAACCTGACGGGCCCGTTTCCAAGCCGGGGATAGGCGTTAGGCTGTTCGGCCGCGTGCCGCGCGTTTGGCGGCTTGCGGCCGCTAGGCCTGATCCCGCTTGACCGGCATCTTCGCGGCGCGCTCCAGAAGATCCTTGCCGAGATCTTCCAGGATCTGCCGGGTCGCTAGAAACAGGCTGTGTCCCTCTTCGGTTTCGATCGCCAGCGCCACCACGGTCGGCTGATTGGGATCCGGGATCAGCTGATAGGCCCGGATCGGATAGGCCGGCAGTTCCTGTTCGGTGGTTGTCGGTCCTCGGGCCATCAGGTTTCCAGCCTCGCCCGCTTCACATCCGGCGGGGTGGCCTCTTCGACCAGCGCGGCCAGCGCTTCGTCGGTCGGCATCACCGTTTGACCCTCGCTGCCGAGGCGGCGGATCGAGACCGAATGGGTCTCGGCTTCTTTCTTGCCGACCACCAGCAGCGCCGGGATTTTCGCCAGCGAATGCTCGCGGACCTTGTAGTTGATCTTCTCGTTGCGCAGATCGAGTTCGACGCGCAGGCCGGCGCGCCGCGCGGCGGCGGCCACCACCGTGGCGTATTCATCGCCTTCCGAGGTGATGGTCGTGACCACGGCCTGGATTGGCGCCAGCCAGAGCGGGAAGTTGCCTGCGAAATGTTCGATCAGGATGCCGATGAAGCGCTCCATCGAACCGCAGATCGCGCGATGCACCATGACCGGCGTTTTCTTGGAGCCGTCGGCATCGATGTAGAACGCGCCGAATCGCTCCGGCAGGTTGAAGTCGACCTGCGTGGTGCCGCATTGCCAGTCGCGGCCGATGGCATCGCGCAGTACATATTCGAATTTCGGGCCGTAGAACGCGCCTTCGCCGGGATTGATCGTGGTCTTGATGCGGTTGTGGCCCTGCGCCTGGATTTCCGAGAGGACGGTCGCCATCACGCGCTCGGCATGGTCCCACATCTCGTCGGTCCCGACGCGTTTTTCGGGCCGGGTCGAGAGTTTGACCGTGAGTTCACCTTCAAAACCGAAATCCGAATAGGTCGACAGGATCAGGTCGTTGATCTTCAGGCACTCGTCGGCGAGCTGCTGCTCGGTGCAGAACACATGCGCGTCGTCCTGCGTGAAGCCGCGCACCCGCATCAGCCCATGCATCGCGCCCGACGGCTCGTAGCGATGCACCACGCCGAATTCGGCCAAACGCAAGGGCAGGTCGCGATAGCTCTTCAGGCCGTGCTTGAAGATCTGCACATGACCGGGACAGTTCATCGGCTTCAACGCGAACCAGCGCTTGTCTTCGGCCTCGTCGCCGGCGGATTGCGCGGCGAACATGTTCTCGCGGTACCAGTCCCAATGGCCGGAGGTTTCCCACAGCGACTTGTCGAGGATCTGCGGCGCGTTGACCTCGCTGTAGTCGCCGGTCAGCCGCCGGCGCATATAGGAAATCAGCGCCTGGAAGATGGTCCAGCCCTTGGCGTGCCAGAACACCACGCCGGGACCTTCTTCCTGGAAGTGAAACAAGTCGAGCTCGCGGCCGAGCTTGCGGTGGTCGCGCTTCTCGGCTTCCTCGATCTGTTTCAGATAGGCGTCGAGGTCTTCCTGCCTGGCAAACGCCGTGCCGTAGATCCGCGTCAGCATCGGATTGTTTGAGTCGCCGCGCCAATAGGCGCCGGCCACCTTCATCAGCTTGAAGGCGTTGCCGATCTTGCCGGTCGACGTCATGTGCGGCCCGCGGCACAGGTCGAACCAGTCGCCCTGGTAGTAGATCTTGATCGGCTCGTCGCCTGGAATGGCGTCGACCAGTTCGACCTTGAAGGCCTCGCCCTTGTCGCGGAATACCTGTTTGGTCTTTTCGCGGTCCCAGACGTCTTTTGTAAACGGTTTGTCGCGCGCGATGATCTCGCGCATTTTCTTCTCGATCGCGGCGAAATCCTCCGGGGTGAAAGGTTCGTTGCGGAAGAAATCGTAATAAAAACCGTTCTCGATCACCGGGCCGATGGTGACCTGGGTGCCCGGCCACAGCGCCTGCACCGCTTCGGCCAGCACGTGCGCGGCGTCGTGCCGGATCAACTCCAGCGCGCGCGCATCGTCGCGGGCGATGAATTCGATCTTCGCATTGTGCTCGATTCCGTCGGCGAGATCGGTGACCACGCCATCCAGCGCCATCGCCACCGTGCGCTTGGCCAGCGACGGCGAGATGCCCTTGGCGATATCGAGGCCGGTAATGCTTTTGGGGAATTCGCGTGTCGCGCCGTCGGGGAAGGTGAGGGCGACTTTCATCTGGGGCTCGACCGGCTTTAGATTGGTGAGGCTGAACTGGAATCCGGACGCGGGCTTGTTCTGGTCGGGCATGGAGGTCTCCTGTGGCTCACTCCTGCGAACGAGCGCAGGTAAGCGGGAAGGGCGGTATAGCAGGGGATACGGGCGGCGCAATCGGGCATTTCCAAGGAATCGGCGGCGCGGCGGCTCCATTTGCTCGCTGGCCGATCGTCATTGCGACGGCGTTCCCATGAGCCTTTGTTCGATCGGCGTCCTTGGCGGTAGCGGTATGGACCTGATACAACCGCGCTGTTAACCTTTGCATCTTGTCCAAGTGTTTTCCGGCATCGCTCAGCCCCACCGTTCCCCATGACATTGCGTCTGCTCCTCGTTGTAACCTTCGCGCTGATCTGCGGACTGGCGTCGGCCGCTCCCTTGGTCCGCGCCGCGCCCGGCGAACCGCCGGCGCCGCCGATGGTGTTCTATGTCGTCAAGGGCGCCCCCGACGCCTGCGGCCGCGGCTGCGACAGCTGGATCGCGGCCGAGGGGCAGATCGACACGGCGGCCGCGCCGCGCTTCCGGAAATTCCTGACGCGGGTCAGGGATCGCAACCTGCCGATTTATTTCTCCTCGCCCGGTGGCAATCTCGATCAGGCGCTGGCGATGGGCGCCATGCTGCGCGAACGGCCCGTGGTCGCCAGGGTGGCGCGCACCGTGGTCAGGGAGTGCGGCTTCGAGGCGCAGAACGGCGATGTCTGCCTGAAGCTGAAACAGTCCGGCCGCGAGCTGCATGGCGATCTCTGGACCCGCGGCGCGATGTGCAGCTCCGCCTGTCCGTATCTCATTCTCGGCGCCACCAGCCGCGAGATCGCGCCGGATGCCGTGCTTGGCGTGCATTCGCCCAAGGTGGTCGTTCGTTTCAGTGGCGGCGGCGTACCGACCCAGCAGATGCGGTCAGCGGCGACCGCGCGGGGCCTCGAACGCGCCGACCGCATGCTGATGCACTATATCATCAAGATGGGCGCGGAACCGGCGCTGCTCGTCATTGCGAGCACGACCAGGTTCGAAGACATGCATGTCCTCACCCGCGAGGAGATCGTTCGCTTCGGCATCGATCGGCGCGAATTCGTGGAGACACCGTGGACGTTCGAAAACAACGGCCGCAGCATGGTGCGCAAGACCGTCGTTCAGAAAAATGACGCCGACAAGTCGTTCCGGTTGTCGCAGTGGCGGCTTTATTGTTCCAGCACCGAGCAGTTCGAACTGGCTTATCAGCGCCAGGCTGCGGCCAACTCGCTTTTTCCCACGGTTTCGATTTCAGACGGTGGTCCGAAGCCGCTTCACCTTTCGCCCGCATCATCCAAGCCGTCGGGGTTCGACCTTTGGGGCCTGCGCATGACCAGGACATCCGTTCAATCGCTGACCGCGTTGCCGCAACTGGATTTCACCGAAACGTCACAGGCCACGGATGGGCGCCGGCTCGCCCACTCCGTGAAGTTCTCCGGCGAAGGGCTGGCGAGTGCGCTGGATAGCCTGCTCGCAACCTGTCCGGCACCAAAGAGCATAGCTCCACTGCAAACGATCGGATCGCGCGACAGCGCGGCGAAATAATCCCTTCCGGCCTTTTCTTCCGCCGTCGCGTGCTCTACATGCAATTGCATGGAAAATGCCCATGTCGAACGCCGCTTCGCTCCCACCGCCTTGATGCTTGGAAATATCGTCACCGGCTGTTCCGTGCTGGCGCCGGCGGGCATGCTGGTTGAGTTGTCGTCCGGCCTTGGTGTCACCATCCGCGACGCGGGTTTGCTGATCACGTTCGGTGCCATCGTGCTGTGTATCGGTTCGCCTGTCACGGCGTGGCTGACCAGCCGGATCGATCGCCGCACCTTGCTTACCGCGACGCTCGCGGTGCTCGCACTCACCAATGCCGCGTCGGCGTTCGCGCCCGATTATGCGAGCCTGCTCGTGATCCGCCTGATTATGCTGGCGGTCGGCGCGCTCTACACACCGCAGGCCGCCGGCACCGCCGCGCTCATCGTGTCCCCCGAAAAACGCGGCAGCACCATCGCCTTCATCTTTCTCGGCTGGTCGCTGGCCGCGGCGATCGGTCTGCCGCTGATCGCCCTTGTCGCCCACCGTTATGGCTGGCGCACGGTCTATGGCGGCATCGGCATGATCGGCTGCTTCAGTTTCCTGTTGCTGGCGTGGCGCCTGCCCGGCGGATTGATCGGCGCGCCGGTCGATCTCAAGACCTGGATCGATGTCGGACGTAACCGCAGGATCGTTCTGCTGCTGCTGGTCACGACGATGCAGATGTCTGGCCAGTTCGTGGTGTTCACCTTCATGGGGCCGCTGCTGGCGAAGCTGACGCAGGCCGGTCCAGACGCGATCGGACTGGTATTTGCCGCCTATGGCGTGTTCGGCTTCATCGGCATTGCCATCGCCACCCGCATCGTCGATTCCTGGGGCGCCTATAAAACCTCGCTGCTGTTCACCACCCTGTTGCTGACCGGCGTGACCGGCTGGGCGCTGAGCGCCGGCATCTATCCATTGATGGCCTGCTCGGTCGCAATCTGGGGACTCGGTTTCGCCTCGACCAATTCGATGCAGCAGGTGCGGCTGGTGGGGGCGGCGCCGGCGCTGGCTTCGGCCTCGGTGTCGCTCAATACCTCGGTGCTTTATATCGGGCAGGCGGTGGGCTCGGCGATCGGCGGCATGCTGTATG
>Ga0193699_10000182_pt1 | contig 28139 bp, 23 predicted proteins | sample L3c2metaG_FD_160095 | JGI IMG/M metagenome (GOLD analysis project Ga0193699, IMG submission 160095) | Soil microbial communities from a riparian zone of the East river system, Colorado, United States - L3c2 | ecosystem: Environmental > Terrestrial > Soil > Riparian zone | place: USA: East...
GGGCCTGCTTCTTCCGGCGCCACCGCATTCGTAAGTGCACATGGCCAAACCGCTGCGGCTTATGGCACGCTTCTCGACGGCAAGAACATGAACAATTTCAATCCCGTCGGGAACGCCAATTGGCGCATCGTGGAAGACACCGTTTACGCCGACCGGGGGACGGGATTCCTGGTCTCCAAGGAATCCTATGCCGATTTCAAGATCAGGGCTGAAATCTGGGTCGACACGCCCGCCAATAGCGGCATCTTCATTCGCTGCCAGAACCCCAACAATATCGGCGCCAACACCTGTTATGAGGTGAACGTGTTCGACACGCGTCCCGGAGCGGAATACGCCACCGGCGCCATCGTCAACGTCGCCAAAGTGATTGGGGCGCCCAAGGCCGGCGGCCAATGGAACGTTCTGGAAATCACCGCCAAGGGCCCGCAGATGACGATCACGCTGAACGGCGTCAAGACCGCGGAAGGCAGCGACACCAAGAATCCCCGCGGCCGTTTCGCGCTTCAGTATGGCGCGGGCGTGGTGAAATTCCGCAAGCTCGAGATCTCGCCGTTGTAAGCTGCAGAAGTCGCGTGATCTTACGCCGCCGGTGTTTGCGGGTTCGGTTCGCGCGGGCGGCCCTGATCCTTGCCGAGCAGATAGCCCGCGATGGTGCCCAATAGCCCCATCGCAGGCGCTATCTGCTGGTCGGAGTAACCCGCGACGATCAGAAACACCGCGAAGGTGATGATCGAGATCGTGCCCAATATTCTAAGGATGACCTGACCGTCTCGCTCGCCGCGGATCAGATAAGCGGCGATGAGAATCGTGACGGCGCCAAATACGAGAACGACGACGCTGATCGTCATCGCGTTTTGGTTGGACCACCAGGCCGGAGCAACCGGCGGCGCCGCCCCCCGGTCGGCCGGGACGGTGGTCGTGTTCGGGACTTGCTGCGCTTGTGCGCCGACAGGTTGCGCGGCCGGCGCGGGTTGTGCCGGAGGACTCGTGGGCGTTCTCGCCGACAAGGCCGGCGGCATTGCCGGCGGCATTTGCGCCAGAGCCGGAGTCGATGACCTCGGAAGCGGCGCAATGAAGAAAGCGCCAATGATCGAGGCCAGTATAAGCCATCTTGCTCGGTGTTTCGTCATGCCCGCCTCCTTCGTCCGCAAGGAGCGATCACCATAAGACGCTCCGACTCGCTGCCGCAATCCGGAGGCCGGCCAGACATGGGAGTGGCTTCTAAAGTCTCCACGCGCGAGAAGATGGGCAGCTCTGTATCGGATTGACCAGTTGCCTCTGACCCTCCCCGTTATCCTTTTCGGAAGCAAAACCCCGGATCGTTGCGAAATCCATGTTGATTCAAGAAATGACGAAAGCAGAGAGCTTGGCTCTTCTGGCACGCAACCGGCTAGGCCGCTTGGCCTGCTCTCGTGAGGGACAGCCCTATATCACGCCGATCAATTTCACCCTCGATGGAGATTGTCTCTACGGCTTTTCCACGGTGGGGCAGAAGATCGAATGGATGAGAACGAATCCGCTCGTATGTATCGAGACAGACGAGCTTGAGAGTTCGAACAGATGGGCCACCGTGATCGTGTTGGGCCGATACGAAGAGCTACCCAACACGCCGGAGTGCGAGAATGCCCGTCAGATTGCCAACGCCCTGCTGCAACGCCAACCGGTGTGGTGGGAGCCAGGATATGCGCAAGTCATCCAGGATGGACGGGAGTGCGCATCAGACCTGGTTCATTTTCGAATCCATATAGCGCGCATTTCCGGCCGCAGAGCGACGCAAGATAGCGAACCCGCCACCTGACGGCTGCATCACGAAGAGGGAATCGTCCCGAGATAGGCGATGATGTCGTCGATCTGCTGACGCGACAGCATGATGCCCGGCATGGGCGGATGCGGGTCCATGAGCCAGCCGCGGATCCAGGCCGGGTTTTGTTTGTTGTCGCGCGCAACAAAGGAAAGCGGAGGGGCGCCATCGGTCGCCGCTGTGGTTGTGTTGGTGGCGTGACAACTCGTGCAGGAGCGGAGCACCAACTGACGGCCCGCATCGGCATTTCCCGTGGCGCCCATGGCAGGAACGGCGGCAAAAAACGCGAACCCAGCAAGGATGGCAGCACGCGATTTCATAGAAGCCTCTTCATGGCGGATAGGACGGGCAGACGGCATTCGTGGAGGAATTCCTCCTTCGGACCGCCGAAGATTGGGTTTCGCGGAACCTTTTTCGGCTATCCGCCCTTATGCAATGCGGTGCGCCGTCATAGGTTCCTGATTCAAGGACAACGGGCGGCATCCGTATCGAATTGACCAGTTTTTCCTTTTCGACACGTGCAATTCATCCGTGTACGCAACACAACGCGCGTTCGACCGTTGTCTTCAAAGGGTGGAATGGCTAGAGAAAGAACAGCTCGCTATGGCAGAAATTGCACGCTCTCCGCTTGAACGCCGCACCCGGTATCTCAGACTCGCGGCCGAAGCCGAGATCAATGCTGCCAAGCCCGGCGATCCAAAGACGAAAGCCGCCTCAATAGATTTGGCGGTCACATGGATGATGATCGCGAGCGAGATTTCCGAAAAAGAGGGCGGCGGCGCACCATTGTTGAGCGGCGCACCCTATTGGATGAAGAAGCGCGTACATCCTGTTTCGTGACGAGGAAGCAGCGATCTACGGGTCGGCCGCCACAGCGGCCGTCACCAGGTCCCCTTGCAAGGCGTTACCGACCGCGTCCGCCGCAGCAAGCATGGTGACCGAAATACCGATAAAAATCAGCCCATATTCAATGGCCGTGGCACCGGATTCGTTGGACAGAAAATCTGACACCAATCTGCGCATGATTGAACCAGGTTTGAAGATGCACCCCACCAACACCCATTTTTTCTTTTTGTGAACAAACGCATGATGGGACGGCACCCGTTAAAAGATAGCTCCTCGCGGGGAAAACTTTTGTCTCAAGTTTGAATGGAAATATGTCCATCTTCCCCTGTCGTATTTCAGCCCGTCAAATTTGTGACCGCGACGGAATGTGCTGATCGGCCTCACTGAATCGTGCTGGTGATGGTTTTCTCGCCCACCCGCAAGGGCCCCGCCTTGATCTGGGTGATACGGCCATCCGTCAGACCTAGCGTGACCTCCCGTGGTTCGGGAGTGTCACCGTTCAGGACCCAGACGCGCCCTACGCGTTGCCCCGCGCCAGACGGCGTGAGCTTGGGATATTTGCTTTCGATGTCCGGCGGCGGTGAGAAGGTTAGAGCCTGATTGGGAACAACAAGCACGTTGCGCGCCTGTGCGGTGATGATGTCGACATTGGCGCTCATGCCCGGACGCAACGTGTCGTCGGGATTATCGGTCGTAAGCGTCGCGGAATAGGTGATGATCTCCTTTTCCTCTTTGGTCTCTTTCTTCGGCCATAGCTCGAGCGCAGTCAGCATCGCCGGAAAGACCTGCCTCGGCGCAGCCGGCACGGTGAATTGGGCTGGTTCGCCGACATGCACGCCGCCCAGCTGCGATTCGGGAATATCGGCGACGAGCTTCAATTGCGACAGTCCAGAGGTGAGGGTGAAGAGTGCTCGCCCGCCCACCGCGGCGGACACATATTTTCCGGGTTCGATATCGCTCTTCAGCACGACTCCGTCGATGGGTGCGCGCACTTCCAGACTGCCGATGACTCCGCGCGCGGCTGTCAATTGGGCCTGCGCTTCGCGAAGCCCGGCTTGCAATTCGCTGGCCCGAGCCAGCGCCCGCGCAAGGTTTGCCTGCGCGGTGTCATAGGCGCCGGGTTTGGGTTCGTTTTTCGCACGCAACACGGTAGCGCGGGCTTCGTCGACATCGGCGTCGGCTTGCGCCACGCGTGCTTGCATAGCGGCGATCTGGGTCTGGGCACGCAACACCTCATCGCGCGCTGAGGCCGAGTCGAGCCGCGCCAGAAGCTGCCCCTTCATGACCCGGTCGCCGCTCTTGACGGCGACGCTCTGCACCCGCCCACCGACCGGCGCCATGATGTCCAGCGAGTCATGAGCAGCCAGAGTGCCGGCTGCACGCACGCTCACCGTGACGGTCCCGTACGCCGCTTTGGTGAATGCATAAACGGTTTTGGATCCACCGCCTCCCCATGACCACCACAGGATCACTCCGACAACAATCGCGCCCAGGATGGCGCCGAGCGTGAGGCGATCGCGTGTCCAAAATTTCCGCAGGAGCGGTTTGGTTTCAGATGTCGGCGATTCCAGCTTGCGCGCCTCCGCTTCGTTGGATTGCGGCTTGTCGGCTTGCGGTTTTTCGAGCGGTTGCTGCGGAGTGGGGGATTTGGCTTGCGCGGGTTTCGCCGGCGGCAATTCCTTGATGTCCGCCTCTCCGCCCTGCTTGGCGGTTTTTTTGGCAGAGTTCGCGTCGCCGCTGTCTAGGGGCGGTTGCGGCACATGTTTGTTCAAGACGAAAACCTTCCGCGAAATTTCCCCTCGTCACATAACGCCCCAGGGCCTCAAACGATCACGGGATCAGCTTGACCTATACAGAAGGAACAGCCGCCCATCACGCCCGTTATCTCTCTGACGACGTTGGGCAAACAACGCGAAAAGGAGACTTGCCATGAAACGTTCTGGCGCGATGATCTTGGCGGCGCTGCTATCGTGTGGCGCGGCCGTCCCGGCCCTGGCGGCTTGGGATCGGGTGGGGTCGGTGGATTTTTCCTACCGCGACACCCACGATGCGACTTTGGGCAATTTCAAAGGCTATGCGGTCGGCCTCACGGCACGCAATTCCGACGTGATGTGCGACAGCGTGATGGCGACGTTCGGGAATGGCCGGACGCGCGAAATCTTCCGCGGTGAGTTGCCGCGCGGCCAGAGGATCACGATCAATCTGCCGGGCAGCCAGCGTTCCATCGACCGCGTGGATTTCGACTGCCGTCCGACGGAAGGGTATCGCGCGCGGGTCGATATCGCGACCGACACTGGCGGATATCCGAACGACCGCCGGCCCTACTATGATAACGGCCCTCAATACCCGGACTATAATGATCGGTCGCAGGATCGGGACACTTACAACAGGCCCCCGTCCTGGGATCGGAACTGAGAATAGGCTGTAACGACGAGGGAAGCGTCGGCCGGAAAATCATTCCGGCCGGCGCTTCGTTTTTGGCGAACGGCGAACCGCAAACACGCTATACTTGCCGCCGTTGATAGGTCTTTCGGTCGATGGGGAATTTTAGGGGAGGCACGGATGAGATTCACGACTCTGGCGACTCTGGTGGGCGCGACGCTTGCGATCCTGACGGCGCCGGCGGAAGCCGCCTGGAAGAGCTACATCAGCCGCTCTTTGGGATTCTCCTTCGAAGCACCCGGCGATCTCAAGACCCAAAAGGGAACCTACGAAGCCGCGCTTGCGGGTAAGCACGACGCGATCGTCTACCGCTCGGTCGACGACAACATCGAATACAAAGCGACCGTGGTCGATTTCACGCCGCGCGCGGGCGAAGGGGCGGTTCTCATGGGAGAAGCGACATTCTTCTTCCAGGACAAGAAGAAGCTTCTGATGGATACGTTCGGCCGAGTCGATGGACTGTACGGCCGCAAGCTCACCGTCGATCAGCCCAACAATGGCGGCCGCACGCTCGCCGCGTTCTATTTCATCAATGGGCGCCTTATCTCGCTGCAGGCAACGGTGCTCCCGGCCAATGGCGATTACCTCACTCCCGATATGGGACGATTTGTCGATTCGCTGGCGTTCCGCGCCGACCGTGCGGAGAAGGGTTCGACCGAGCTGGCGCTGCCGAGATAGTGCCCGCGGAGAATCGCTTTCCGTCCATCGCGACAATTCTGCCGCCGCTGCCGCGCATCAAGATCGTCGATGTCGGTGCGATGTTTACAGGTCCCGACGCCGACCGCTACACCAGGCTTGAGAATGCCTTGCCTTGCGAGATCATCGGGTTCGAACCGGTCGCCGCCGAGTACCATAGGTTGGTCGCGCAGAACCGGCCGCAACACCGCTATTTCCCCTACATGATCGGGGATGGTTCGGCGCGCACCTTCTACGAGTGCCGGGCGCCCTTCACCTCGTCGCTGTTCGAACCCGATCTCGCCATGGCAGAGAATTTCGAACATCTCGCGGAATGCTTCCAGCTGGTTAGGACGCATGAGGTTCGGACCATGCGGCTCGATGATATTGCCGAAATGGCAGACGTGGATTTTCTGAAAGTCGACGTGCAAGGCGCCGAAATCCTGGTGTTCCAGGGTGCGCTCGAATGTTTGAAATCGGCGCTGGTCGTCGATGTGGAGGTGGATTTCATTCCTCTATACAAGAATCAGCCGCTCTTCGCGGACGTCGACGCGTTTCTGCGTTCTTGCGGATTCATGCTGCACCAGCTTCAACATTACGGGCTGCCCTTCAAATCGAAATTGGTCCAGCGCGACGGTGCCGCTACGTCGCAACAGTCATCTTGGGGCGACGCGGTCTATGTGCGCGACTTCCCCGCCTTTGAACGACTGGACCCGCCCGCCCTGCTGAAGCTCGCCGCCATCCTGCACGAGAATTACCGGTCCTGGGGTCTCGCCGCGCGGGCCCTAGGGGCCTATGACCGCAAGACGGGAACGGACCTGCAATCGAACTACGCCCGGTTGATGGCAGCGCATTGATCTGGCGGGCGAACGGGGCGATTTTGCCGCCATCGATTTGGGCATGGTTTCTTCAAAGCCAGGGGCGAGGGCCGGTGGTGGCCGCCACCCTTTTTTGCTAGCTTCGATCGCAAGGAGACAGCCCAAAAAGGCTGCACCCGCCGAGCCAAGACCTGAAGACGAGAGGGAGGATCATTGATGAGAAATCTGCACTGGACCTGTTTGACGGCGGGCGCGATCGCGCTGGGCGCCGTGTCGCCGGCCGCCTCACACCATTCACATGCAATGTACGACCATGAGAAGGATGTTTTCATCAGCGGGACGGTGATGAATTTCGCCTATGTCAATCCGCACGGCTCTCTCGACGTCGCCGTCATGGAAAAAGGCAAGATGGTGAAATACTGGATCGAGATGTCCAACCTGACCAACATGGTCAGCCGCGGCATCAAAAAAACCACCTTCAAGCCAGGTGACAATGTGACGATCAAGATGCATCCGCTGAAGGACGGCCGTCCGGGCGGCAGCTACGTCACCATCAAGACCGGCGACCACACCTTCGAATAATCATTCGCCAGGTTTGGATTTGCCAGCAACCCTGCTTGCACGGGAGGACTCATCTTGGGCACACATTTTACGGCGACGGCTTCGATGGCCGCGCTGCTCGTCAGCCTGTCGCTAGCGGTTCCGGCCGCGGCGCAAACGACCATCTTCACCACCAAGGATTTTCACCAGGACCGCGCGCTGTGGACCAACCCCGCTTATTATAAGAACAACACGGCGGGGCAGCTCCGCGGCATGGCGATCGGCATCGTGCCTTACGAAAACACCGGCCAGGTAGGTTCCTCCCGGGTCTACGGCACCGAGGGGACGGGCAAGGTGGGCGCTGCGAATCTCGTCAGCCCCTATCCGTTCAAGACCGCGACGGAGCACTATCAAGCGTGGCTCAAAGACGCCAAGGGCGGCACCAAGCATACGAAAACCAGCATCCCCGATTGGAGCGGCCGTTGGGACGGCGGGGGCGGCGGATTCGGTGGCGGAGGGGCTCCGGCGAGCGACGTCGTCAAACTGCTGACGTCGAAATATCAGGAATATTACGTTCAGGACCTGAAGGCCGCGACCGAGGGGCGTATTTGGTCGGCGAACGCCTTCTGTCTTCCGAACGGCTTCTTCCCGACGCTCGCAGCCGGGGAGTTCATCGTCATGCCCGACCGGGTGTGGACCTTGACCGAAGGCAATGGCTGGAACGGCATCCGCTGGATCTACACCGACGGGACCGGACACACGGCCGAGGACTTGCAATTCCCCAAATGGGCGGGCGAGTCGATCGGCTTCTGGAACGGCGACACGCTGATCGTTCACACCAACCAGATCAAAGCGTGGAAAGGCGGTCTGGAGGAATATACCGACAATCTGGAAGCCGTCGAAAAGTACCGCCGCGTCGGGGATCGGATCGAAGGCGAGATCACCATTTACGATCCGGAAGTGTTCGTGCGCCCGATCACCACCAAGCTCAATTACCGGCTCGACAAAGACAATGCCCCCACAGAGAGGCCGCTTTACAACACCTGCAGCGACACCAATGGGCCCTCGCCCAAGGTCTTCATGGACGCGAATGGCTTGCTTAACGAGCACATTCCTGGCGACCCGGGCTTCAATTGGAGCGAGGCCGACGCTCGCCCCTGGGGCACTTGGCTCAACGAAAGCGACAAACGCTATAAAGCCTACCTTCAGGCCGGCGGAAAACCACCCGGCCGCTAGGCAGGTTTTCTTAGCGCTATGTTATAGTGGCCAGATCGTTGCCGAGTGGAGGAAGCATGGGGACCGGGCACAATTTCCGTGATCGCACGCTTCGCTTATTCCGTGGCTGGCGACCGAACACGCGTCTCGGCGCCGCGGTCATCTTGGGCGGCGTCGCCATCGGCACCGGGCTTGTCGGAATCGGCTATTTGCAGGCAGCGAGCCCCTCTCCTTCGAGCGCACCTTCGGCTGCCGCAAAACCAGCGGCCGCGATTCTGGCTCCTTCGCACTACCGTGAGGTCGTCGACACCTACTGCATCGGGTGCCACAACGGGATACTGAAGACCGCGAGCCTGGAGCTCGACAAGGCCAATGTCGAGAATCCCAGTGCCGACGCGGCGGTGTTCGAAAAGGTCGTTCGCAAGCTGCGCATGCGGGCAATGCCACCGCAGGGAATGGCGCGGCCCGACGAAGCCACTTACGAATCCATGGTCTCTTATCTGGAGACCAATCTGGATCGCGCCGCCGCCGCCAAGCTCAATCCCGGGCGCCCGGCCGTCCATCGCCTCAACCGCACCGAATATTCCAATGCCATACGCGACCTGATCGCAGTGGACACCAGCGCGGTGGACCTCCCTTCGCTGCTTCCCACCGATGATTCCGGCTACGGCTTCGACAATATCGGCGATGTGCTGACGGTCTCGCCGGTGCTGCTCGAGGGATACCTCTCGGCCGCGCGCAAGATCAGCCGCGTCGCTGTTGGGGATCGCACCGCCGGCCCGGTCTCGGAGACCTATGAAGTCCCGAAATTCCTCATCCAGAACGACCGCATGGGCGAAGATCTTCCCTTGGGATCGCGCGGTGGTTTGGCGGTTCGCCATCATTTTCCGCTCGACGCCGAATATACGCTTCGCATCCGCCTGCAGCGGAACGGCTATACTTATATTCTCGGTACGGAGCATGAGCGGCAGATCGACATTCGCGTCGACGGCCAGCGCATCAGGCAGTTCACGGTCGGCGGCGATTACAAGGGCAAAAGGCCGCTGCAACCCAGCTCCTTTGGGCAGGGCGATTACGAACGCTATTTGATGAATGCCGACGGGCATCTGGAACTGCGCTTCCCGGCGAAGGCGGGGATGCACCTGCTTCAGGTCACATTCCCGAACCAGAACGCCGAACCCGAGGGCGTATTTCAGCCGCCCGTGGCGGACTATTCCTACGCCTTGAGCTATGGCCGCCGCGACATGGAGCCAGCCGTGGCCAGCCTCACCGTCGGCGGACCCTACAACGCCAAGGGTATCGGTCAGACGCCGAGCCGCGCCAAGATTTTCACCTGCAACCCGACAGAGGCCAAAGACGAGGAGCCTTGCGCCAGGCGAATTCTGTCGACCCTCGCGCGTGGCGCTTTCCGCCGCCCGGTTACGGATGGGGACGTTCAGGACCTGCTTCCGTTCTATCAGGACGGCCGCAAGGGCGGCACGTTCGAGGACGGAATCCAGGCCGGGCTGCAGCGCATTCTGGTCGACCCGGAATTTCTCTTCCGCATCGAAAAGGATCCTCCGAAGGCCGCGCCCAGCACTGCCTATCGCCTGAGCGATCTCGAATTGGCCTCGCGGCTCTCATTCTTCCTTTGGAGCAGCATCCCGGACGATCAGCTTCTCGACCTTGCCCAACAGGGCAAGCTGAGCAATCCGGAAGTACTGGAACAGCAGGTCCGGCGCATGCTCGCCGATTCCCGCTCACAAGCTTTGCTGAAAAACTTTGCCGGACAGTGGTTGTTCCTGCGCAACGTGCAGCAGGTATGGCCCAATCCGGACGTCTTCCCCGATTTCGATGCCAATCTCAGGGATGCGTTCCTGAAGGAGAGCGAGCTCTTCTTCGACAGCATGCTGAAAGAAGACCACAGCGTGCTCGATCTGCTGAATGCGAACTACACCTTCGTCAATGAGCGCCTGGCGCGCCACTACGACATCCCCAATATTTACGGTAGCCAATTCCGGCGCGTCCAGTTCCCCGATTCGAGACGGCAAGGCGTGCTTGGCGAGGGCAGCATCCTGACGGTGACGTCCTATGCCACAAGAACGGCGCCGACCATTCGTGGCCGCTGGATGCTGGAAAACATTCTCGGTGTGCCGCCGCCGCCGCCGCCGGCGAATGTTCCCTCGCTCGATCTGAAGAAGGGCGAGAACGGCAAGCTTCTCACCATGCGCCAACAGATGGAGGAGCACCGCAAGAATCCGGCCTGCGCCGCCTGCCACAAGGTCATGGACCCGCTCGGTTTCGCGCTGGAGAATTTCGATGCGACCGGAAAATGGCGGACCAATGATGGCGGAAACCCGATCGATGCTTCCGGTGTAGCCCCCGATGGCTTCCCATTGAACGGGCCGGCGGATTTGCGCAAATATTTGCTCTCCCACCCCGATCAATTCGTCAACACCGTGGCTTCCAAGCTGCTCACTTACGCACTCGGCCGGGGCGTCGAATATTACGATGCTCCCGCCTTGCGCAAGATCATGCGGGATTCCGAGACGGGCAATTACCGTTGGTCGACACTCATACTCGGCATCGTCAAGAGCACCCCGTTCCAGATGAGGAGGTCTCGAGAAACATGATCATCACCCGCAAAGCGATTCCCCGCCGCACCCTGTTGAAGGGCCTCGGCACGGTTCTGGCCTTGCCCATGCTGGACGCAATGGTTCCCGCGCTCGCCCGCGCGCAAAGCGCGGCGCTGAAGTCGCCGAACCGTATCTCCACCGTCTATCTTCCCAACGGCGTCATGATGGACAAATGGACACCGGCGACCGAGGGCGCCGGGTTCAAGCTGATGCCGATCATGGAGCCGCTCGCTCCGTTCAAGGATCGCATGCTGGTCGTATCCGGCCTCGCTCACAGCAGCGGCCGCGCGCAAGCGGGTGAGAACACCGGAGACCATGCTCGTGCCGGTGCTACCTATCTCTCCGGCGTGCATCCCAAGAAGACCGAGGGCGCCGACACCGAAGCCGGCGTCTCGATGGATCAGATCGCCGCCAAGGAGCTTGGCAAGAAGACCCAGTTCGCCTCACTGGAACTCTGCGTCGACACGCCGGAGCTGCTCGGCCAGTGCGAGGCCGGCTATAGCTGCGCCTATATGAACTCCATCTGCTGGCGCACGCCGACCACGCCGATGCCGATGGAAGACCGGCCCCGCGTCGTGTTCGAGCGCCTGTTTGGCGACAGCGAGAGCACGGACCCTGCGGTTCGCCTTCGCCGCGTCAAGCAAGACCGCAGCATTCTGGATTCGGTGAACAAGAAGGCTGCCCGTCTGCGCGCAGAGCTCGGCCCGGCCGATCAGGGCAAGCTGACCGAATATCTCGACGCCATTCGCGATATCGAGCGCCGCATTCAGACGGCCGAGGAACAATCGGGGCGCGAACTGCCGACGCTCACCCGTCCCGCCGGCGTTCCCGACACCTTCACCGACCATGCCAAGCTGATGTTCGACATGCAGGTGCTCGCCTTCCAGACCGACCTCACGCGCGTCATCACCTTCATGATGGGACGCGAATTCGGCGGCCGCACCTATCGCGAGATCGGTATTCCGGAAGGTTACCACGCGCTGACTCATCACATGTACAATCCGGCCAAGATCGCCAAAGTGATTCAGATCCAGACCTATCACGCCAAGCACTTCGCCTATTATCTCGACAAGCTGCGCAACACCCCGGACGGAGACGGCTCGCTGCTCGATCATATGACGGTGCTTTATGGCGGTGGCATCTCCGACGGCAATTCGCACCTGCACGACAATTTGCCGGTCGTGTTGGTCGGCGGCGCATCGGGCCAGATGAAGGGCGGTCGGCACATCCGCTATCCCAAGGATACGCCGATGACGAATCTTCTGCTGACCATGCTCGACACGGTGGGGGTCCACCAGGACAAGCTAGGCGACAGCACCGGAAGACTTAGCCTGCCCACAGCCTAAAGCTTTTTTTACCCTCCCCTTGAGGGAGGGTCGATCTGGCGTAGCGCAAAGCGCGAAGCCGGATCGGGGAGGGGAATGTGTGCCCCGCATCCCGCGGACCGACTCGCCACGCGTGAAATTGCGTTCGCGTCATCGACACGACATCATTTCTGAACCGAGGGGAGAGTGCGATGAGATATCCGTTCCGGGCATCCCTACTGTGTACCGTCCTGGTATGCGCCGCAGGCCCCGCCGGCTACGCGGCGCAAGCGCCAACGGCACCTGCGGCACCTGCTGCGGCGAACACGCTGACGCTGAAACCGGTGGCGAATTTCGTGCCGGTCACCGACGCGATGATGCGCGCCCCCAAACCCGAAGACTGGCTGATGTATCGCGGCAATTATGCCGGCTGGGCCTACAGCCCGCTCGATAAGATCAACAAGACGAACGTCAAGAACCTGCAGCTCGTCTGGTCCCGCGCCATGGCGCCCGGCGACAACGAGATCACGCCGATCGTCTACAACGGCGTCATGTACATCGCCAATCCCAACGATGTGATTCAGGCCATCGATGCCACGACAGGCGACCTCTTATGGGAATACAAACATCCGCTGCCGGCCCGCGAGCAACTGCACAACCATCAGGGCGAACATAAACGCAGCCTCGCGCTTTATGGCAACTTCATCATCTTCGTGTCGTTCGACAATATCGTGGTTGGGCTCGACGCGCGCACCGGCCAAAGGGCGTGGCAGCAGCCTCGCGGCGGCGACCGCCATGTCACCAATTCGTCGGGCGTGCTCGTCGCCAACGGCATGGTCGTCGCGGGCAGCACGGCCAATGGCTATGGCGGCGGCTATGTCAGCGGCCATGACGCCAAGAACGGCGAAGAGCTCTGGCGCAAAGAGCTGATCCCGCATCCCGGAGAGCCGGGGGACGAAACCTGGGCCGGCACGCCCTTCGAGAACCGCTGGCATACGGGAGTCTGGGGCCATATCACCTACGATCCCGATCTCGATCTGGTCTATTACGGATCGAGCGGCGTGGCGCCGGCGTCCGAAGCGCAGCGCAAGGCACCGGGCGCAACATTGGCCGGCACCGACACGCGCTTCGCGGTGCATCCCAAGACCGGCGAAATCGTCTGGCGGCACCAGACCATGCCGCGCGACAATTGGGATCAGGAATGCACCTTCGAGATGATGGTCATCAACACGCCGGTCAATCCCGATGCGGGTGCCACCGGCATGATGTCGATCAATCCCGACGCGCGCAAAGGGCCGCGCAAGACGCTCACCGGCATACCTTGCAAAACCGGCATCGCCTGGAGCTTCGATGCCGCCAACGGAGAATTCCTCTGGGCGAAGCAAACGGTTGAACAGAACCTCGTCACCAATATCGGCCCCAAGGGACAGGTCACGGTGAACGAGGACATGGTGATGAAGGACGTCACCAAGACCTACAATATTTGTCCGACCTATGCCGGCGGCCGCGATTGGCCAATGGGCGCCTACAATCCGAAATCCAACGTCTTCTTCGTGCCGATGACCAATCTCTGCATCGCCGTCAAAGCGAAGCCCGACACGCCGACTCCGGCCCAGGGTTACAACACGAGCAGTGTCGGTCGCTTCGCAACCGGCAAGGACAAGGTCGGCCGCATCGACGCCATCTCCGCTGAGACCGGCAAGACCATGTGGAGCTGGGAGACGCGCGTCTCGAACTACTCGCCGCTGCTAGCGACAGGCAGCGGCCTCTTGTTCAATGGCGGGCTCGACCGTTATCTGCGCGCGCTCGATGCCGACAGCGGCCAGGTGATCTGGCAATCGCGGCTGCCCTCCCAGACCGTCGGCGGCGCAATCACCTATTCGGTCAATGGACGGCAATATGTTGCGATCTCCGCCGGCGGCGGCGCGCTCGCTGGGCTTCAAGTCGGCATGACCAAGGAAGCGGACATGACCAGCGGCAGCAATGCCGTCTACGTCTTCGCGTTGCCACAGTAATTTTGAACCACGGGGGAAGTGCGATGAGACATCCCATTCGGAAATCCCTGCTGCTGAGCACCGCCCTGGTCTGCGCGTTGACCGCGATGGCCTACGCGCAGGCGCCCCCGCCGGCGCCCACGCCGCCGGCCCCGCAGCGAACGGTGCAGAACTTCGTGCCGGTGACCGATGCGATGATGCGCGCGCCCAAGCCCGAAGACTGGCTGTTGTACCGCGGCAATTATCAGGGCTGGGGCTACAGCCCGCTCGATCAGGTCAACAAGGCCAACGTCAAGAATTTGCAGCTGGCGTGGTCGCGCGTGATGGAGCCCGGCCTCAATGAGATCACCCCCATTGTCTACAATGGCGTGATGTATCTGGGTAATCCCGGCGATGTGATCCAGGCGATCGATGCCACCAATGGCGATCTCATCTGGGAGTATCGCCATCCATTGCCCGCGAGAGAATCCTTTCCCGCCACCCACGGTCAGCGCAAGCGCTCAATCGCGCTCTATGGCAACTTCGTTATCTTCGCCACCTGGAACAATTACATTGTCGGCCTCGACGCCCGCACCGGAAAGCTGGCGTGGCAGAGCAATCGCGGCGGCGACCTCTTCGTGCAAAATTCCAGCGGCCCGCTCGTCGCCAATGGCATGGTCATCGCGGGCAGCACCTGCCAGGTCGCCGGCCATGGCTGCTACGTCACCGGTCACGACGCCAGAAACGGCGAAGAGCTTTGGCGCAACGAGATGATCCCCAAGCCCGGCCAGCCGGGGGACGAGACGTGGGGCGGGGCTCCCTTTGAAAAGCGCTGGATGACCGGCGTCTGGGGTCATCTCACCTATGATCCCGAGCTCGACATGGTGTTTTACGGATCGAGTGGGGCTGGACCTGCTTCGGAGGTGCAGCGTGGCACGATCGGCGGCACCATGGCGGGCACCGACACGCGCTGGGCGGTCAAGCCCAAGACCGGCGAAGTCGTGTGGAAGCATCAAACCTTGCCGCGCGACAATTGGGACCAGGAATGCACCTTCGAAATGATGATCATCAACTCGCCGGTCAATCCCGATGCGGCTGCGGCCGGCATGTTGTCGACCAATCCGGACGCGCGACGCGGACCGCGCAAGACGCTGACGGGCGTTCCGTGCAAGACCGGCATCGCTTGGAGCTTCGATGCCGCGACCGGCGAATTCCTCTGGGCGAGATCGACGGTCGAACAGAACCTCGTCGCCAGGATCGACGGCAAAGGGGCCGTTTCGGTGAATGAGGACGTCGTGCTTAGCGACGTGAACAAGACCTATCGCGTGTGCCCGACCTTTAGCGGCGGCCGCGACTGGCCGATGGGCGCCTACAATCCCAAGACCAATGTCATGTTCATGCCCCTCAGCAATGCCTGCATCGACGAGACCGCGCGCACCGATCGCGAGGCCAAACCGGAATTCGTCTACAACACGACCAATGTCGGACGCTTTCCGACCGGCAAGGACAAGGTCGGCCGCATCGACGCGATCTCGGTCGAGACCGGCCGGACAGTGTGGAGCTGGGAGACGCGCGTGGCGAATTACTCGCCGCTGCTCGCAACGGGAAGTGGGCTGCTCTTTAACGGCAATCTGGACCGTTACTTGCGCGCATTCGATGCCGACAACGGCCAAGTGGTGTGGCAGACGCGACTTCCTTCGCAGACCGTCGGCGGCGCCATCACTTATTCGGTCAACGGCCGCCAATACGTTGCGATTGCGGCGGGGGGCGGCGGGGTGGCGGGGCTCCAGATGGGCATGACGCCGGAGGCGGACATGGCCAGCGGCAACAACGGCATCTACGTCTTCGCTCTGCCGCAATAAAACCTACCCTCCCCTTGCTTGTCCGCCGAAGCCTTGGCGAAGGCGGGAGGGTCGGAGGGCGAGAGCAATTTCTACCCTCCCCTTGAGGGAGGGTCAGTCCGCCGTTTGCGGACTGGGGAGGGGAACTTGCGATCGCTTGCACAATCTAACCCGCGGCGCCGAACGCTGAAGCACGAACGTGCGCGCGAATTACGTTCATCCGCTACCGAGTCGGAGCGGCGCCTTTGACCACAGACCATCGGCCCCTACATCGTCGACTTTTATTGTTCGGTTGCCAAGCTGGTGGTCGAGCTTGATGGCGATCAGCACGGCGAAGATCGGCACCTTCTCTACGACGAGGCGCGAACCCGTTGGCTTATGGCCAACAATATTCGTGTTCTGCGGTGCTCGAACTCGGAGTTCTTACGCGATCCCCAATCCGTGCTCGACGCCATCTGGCGTGCCGTCCAGGAAAGCGGCGTACCCCTCCCCGAACCGCTTCGCGGTTCGACCCTCCCTCAAGGGGAGGGTGGATAAATTACGTGGGCCCGCGTCTCTAAGGTCCGCCGCCGCGGGAATCCCCAGGACCCGTCGTCAGGGCGGGCGCGACCGGGCTCCCATAGCGTTGACTCTGGTTGAATTGGAAGGCGACGCCCGCATCTTCCTTCGGGGGCTTGAAATAGCCCGGCGCGCTCACCGGCGTTGCGCCCAATTTGAGCAACAGCTCCGCCGTGCTCGGCTGGATGATCTCGCCTAGCTCTTCGCCGTAAGGAATCCAGGGCAGCCTTATCCCCGTAGCGACGCTCAACGGCGTCTGCTGATATTTGTCTCTGACGTCCATCTTGGCGCCTTTCTGCACCAGGAACGTCACGACGTCGTTGGCGCCGTTGCCCGCAGCGCCGAGCAGCGCTGTCTGGCCATCCTCGTTGGCGGCATTGACGTCCCCGCCCAGCTCGGCTGCGAAGCGGACCGCCTCCGACGCGATGGCTTTGTCCTCATCCGTGAAGTCCTGGCCGCGGGCCAATCCGGCGGCGGCCATCAAGGGCGTGATCTTGCCCTTGGTCGCAATCTTCGGATCGGCGCCCGCAGCCGCCAACAGGCGCATGACTTTCACATCGGGCGTTGCGGCTGCCAGCATGAACGGCGTTGCGCCAATGGCGGTCGGAGGGGACCCTCCGCCCAGCCGCGGCGCTTTGACGAGCTGCGCATTCGGATCGGCCTTATGCGCCAGCAGCGCCTTGACCAGGCCTTCCTCGCTCGGACGGAACAGATGCGCGACGTAATTGGCGTAGCGCACGCCATTGAGCGCGGTGATTCCTTTCAACACCGCGTAATGCAGCGCGGTCGCGCCATTCTCATCCTTGACGTTGGGGTCGGCGCCCTTGTCCAGCAGGAAGATGCCCATCGCCTCCTGGCCGCCGGCACTTGCCAGCAGCAAGGGCGTCATCCCCTCCGGCCCCATCTCATTGACGTCCCCGCCGGCACCCAAAAGAATCGCAGCCGACTCCGTGTCGCCCACCCGCGCGGCAAACAGCAATGGCGTGAAGCCGCCCTTCGAATGGGCGTGAATGTCTGCGCCGCCCGCGATCAGCGCTTGCGCCACTGCAGGGTGTTTTTGCGCCACCGCCCACATCAACGCGGTCTGTCCCTGCTCCTTCTCCTTGGCGTTCACATCCACTTTGCGCTGCAGCAGCGATTTCACCGCGTCGGCGTTGCCCGTTCGCGCGCACTGCATCAGCGGGGTCTCCCCCGAAGGCGAGGCCATATTGGCATCCGCCCCGGCTGCCAACAGTTTCTCGACCATTGCGGCGTTGCCGTTGGTGCAGGCGAGCCAGAGAGGCGTAGCGCCATAATCATTCTTCGCGTTCACATCGGCGCGGGCGCGGATCAACAGGTTCGCAGTGTCCAGATCATCCCAATGCGCCGCCCAATGTAACGCGGTCGCGCCGTCCGACTGGCGCGTATTCACGTCCGGGCGTTGCCGCAGCAGGGATCGCACCGCGTCCTTGTCTTGCTTCTGGACGGCATCCGCCAGCGTGAGATCCCCGACGCTCGGCGCCGGATTGGCAACGGGAACCAAGAATGTGATGAGAAAAGCCGCGCCAACGAAACCTGCCATCAGCAAGCCTGCCAGAACTCTCGCTTCGATGCGCATCCTCACTCCTTCCAACATCGCGTAAAGGTAGGATCGGGCAGAGAAAACTGTCCGTTGCCAGTGTACCGCCCTAGGCCTCGATTCGGAAAGGTCACAGATGGGAGAAAGGCATCGCCGGAGGGCCGTGTTTGCTGCCCATAACCGGAAAAGCGCATAGACTTGGCGGGTTGTTCGCGGGAGGGACACATGACTAACCCATCGGATCATCCAGAACATTGCGGCTGCCAGGCCCATCCTTCGCGGCGCAAGATCCTGCAGGCGGGCTTGGCGACGGCGGCCGGCTTGGCCCTGGCGCCCTCGCAGGGGGCCGCGCAGATTTCCGGCGTGGGTGTTGCCGAAGGCACGCTGCCCGGGCGGACCGCGCCCCACACGCTGGAAGGCACGTCCTCGATGGCGGTGCCGCGCCAGCGCCTGGGCATCGACATCCACGCGCATTACTACCCGCAAGCCTATCTCGACGTGATGGGCGAAGACGGCAAGCCCTTCGGCGGCGAGTACACGCCAACGCCCCAGGGCTACATCCTCAAGGGCGGCGGGTTTTCCGGCGGACCCTTCCCCGCGAAATTCACCGATCTGAAGCTGCGCCTTGCCGATATGGACGCGCAAGGGGTGCAGGTTCATGCGCTGTCGCTCACCCGGCCCATGCCCTATTTCGGCAGTCCCGATTTCGCGCTGAAGCTGGCCCGCGCTTTCAACGATGCGGCCAATGACGCGCATCGTCAGTACCCGGATCGTTTCGTCGGGCTGATGGCGCTCCCCATGAGCGATAAGGACCGCACCCTCGACGAGCTGGAGCGCGCTGCCAAGCTGCCCGGCATTCGCGGCGTCTATCTCGGCTGCAATATCGAGGGGCGTGATTTTTCCGATCCGGAATTCCTGCCCGTGTTCCAGCGCATCGAGGCGCTCGGGCTGCCGGTGTTTCTGCATCCCAACGGCGCGGTCGGGGGCAAGCGCTTCGATCCGTTCTATCTGGCAAATATCCTCGGCAATCCGTTCGACACCACCATCGCCGCTTGTCATCTCATTTATGGCGGCGTGATGGACAAATGTCCCAACCTGCAGATCAACCTGCCCCATGCCGGCGGTGCACTGCCGATGCTGATCGGGCGCATGGACCACGGCTACGCGGTGCGTCGCGACGTGCCGAACTTGCCCCATCCGCCGAGCGAATATATGCGCCGCTTCACCTATGACACCATTGGCCACGCCGCTTCGGTGGTGAAATTCCTCATCTCGGAAGTCGGTGCGGACCGCGTGATGCTGGGCAGCGACTACTGCCTCGACATGGGCTATCTGCGGCCCGTACAGGATCTCGATGCGCTGGGCCTTGCGGCACGCGACAAGGATTTGATCCTTCGAGGGACGGCGGCGCGCCTGCTCAAGCTTTGACCAAGCGCCGCTATTCCATCAGGTCGATACCGACCTGCGAGCGGTCATGCCGGACGACGATGGGGACGACGTCCCCGGCACTCACATGGAGCAGTCGCGGAAAGCGATGCAGGATATGCGCCCAGTGGCCGTTGAACGGGGCGCCTTGCGAGGGCCGATTGTCGTAAGCCGTGTCGCGATCTAGCTCCAGCCGGATCCATTGGACCATTCCGACGCAAGCTCCGGACGCGGTGGCGGTGACGGCAAGTTTCCGGTTCGCCATCGGAAAGCTTCTTTCCTTGAAGTCGAACCGCAAGAGCTCGATATCGGAGGACATCGGTTGATGCGCAACGCCGTTCATCGGCGCGGCGAGCATGGGCGGCGCGAAATCGTTGAAGAGCGTAAGGTCAAAGCCCTCGATTCGGTCGACGAACAACATGCCCTTCAGCGTGTCGCCGCCGGCGAGATAGCCCATCACCGAGCCTATAGCCGGTATGATCGTCGCATCCGGCGTCAGCAAATGCTCATGCGCGTGCTCGAGCGTCGGGAGCACATTTTCGCCGATCAGACCGCTCGCGAAAGTTTCGGTGATGAGCACTTGCGCGCGTTCGGGAAGCTCCCGGCCCACGGCGAGCTCGGTCGAAGGCTTGCCCCAGACCTTGAGGGCCTGGGCCAAGCCGTTGCGCGCGATGATCTCGCGAGCATGGTCCGCGATCACTCCGACCGTCTCGCAGGTGGTGACGCTGGCGGCCCCCCCGCGCGCAGCCATCATCGCCAGGAGGCCCGAGCCCGTGCCGATGTCGAGGACGCGCTTGCCCGGTACCGCGCGCCGGATCACCGCGTCATAGGCGCTGTTGCGCCGCCGATCGTCCATCATCGCGAAATGCCAGGCCGGCACCACGTCGCGATAGGCTGAGCGCAGATTGGCTTTGGCCTGCGGCGAGTCGGGGCCGAGCTCGATCGCCTTACGGAAGGCCGCGATGGCGGCATCGGTTTTCTTGGCGTCACGATAGATGACGCCGAGATTGTTCAACGCGTCGGCATAATTGGGTTTCAGTGCCAGCGCCCGGTTGAACGCGTTGACGGCGTCGTCGGTGCGGCCGACCTTGTTGAGGACGGCGCCGTAATTGTTATGCATCTCGGCGGTTGCGGCGGGCGCGGAGACGGCGCGTTTCATCAGGTCGAGCGCCTCGGCCGTCCGTCCCTGATGGAACCGGATGACGCCAAGCAGATGGTTCATCTCGGCATGCTCGGGATCTCCGGTGAGAAAGTGCCGGCACCGTTCCGCGGCCTCGTCGTGCTGCCCGTTTTGAAACAATTGAAAGGCCTGGAGTATGGGATCGGATATCATCGGTTCCGTCGATCTGATGGCGAAGGCGAGGACAGCCTAAGCCTGCCTATTCCGTAGGACATGTAAAGCGCGGGCGGTATAGAATGAAAGGCGAGTTGAGAAGCTGATTGGCAGGCGCAGCGGAATGGCGGTCGATCCGGATGCGATTGTGAAACTCAGGCGACCCGAGGGGCTACCCTTCGAGATCGTCAAGCTTGGTCATGTCGTCCTCAATTGTACCGACGTGGAGCGTTCGGCCCGCTTCTACACCGAGGTCCTTGGTTTCGAGATTTCCGACGTCTATCCCGACGAGATGGTGCCGGGCGGCATGGTCTTCATGCGCTTTAACGAGGACCATCATGGCGTGGCGCTGGTCGGCTCGATGAAGGGCGGTTCGCCCAATGTCGAGCTCAACCACATGGCCTTCGAAGTCGCCACCCTCGATGAGGTGATCCGCGCCCGCAATCATCTGAGGAAACACGGGGTCAAAATCGATTTCGAGGGCCGGCGGCGCGCCGGGGTGCAGATCGCGGTGGAATTCCGCGACCCCGACGGTCACCGGCTGGAAATCTATTGGGGCCTGGATCGGGTGAAACCCGATGGTGTCATTCGCCCATCCTCGGAATGGAAACTTGCGCGGAGCCTGAAAGCGGCGGTGTTGGACCCTGTGAAGGGCCAGGATACGACGCTGAAAGATCCCGCGGCCCTGGACGAAACCGTTTCCCAGCCGGCCGAACGGGACTCGCCCGGCAGCTCCCGCTGGTAGATGCGATATGCGCTCCTTGCCTCCGACGGCCGCTCTTCTTTGCTGTCTCGCGTTTTCCGCCCAGGCGGCGGACCCGGCGCTGATTGCTGCGGCAAAGAAAGAAGGCACCGTCGTCTGGTACACGACCCAGATCGTCGATCAATTCGCCCGACCGGCGGCGGCAGCGTTCGAGCGCCTCTATCCCGGAATCAAGGTCCGCCTCTCGCGCACCAATGCGACGACGGCGGCGATCAAGATCCTGCAGGAAAACCGCGCCGGCAAGAATCAATCCGACGTGTTCGACGGCACCGTGACCGTGGTGCCGCTGAAGCGGGAAGGCTACGTCCTCAAATGGCTGCCCGACGCCGCGAAGGATTATCCGCCGCAATATAAGGACCCGGAAGGCTATTGGATCGCCACCAACATCTATGTTCTAACGCCGGCGTTCAACACGCGCAGCATCCCGGTGGGCCAGGAGCCGAAGAATTTCCAGGCACTGCTCGATCCGAAATATCGCGGCAAGATGGTGTGGGCGGCCAGCCTGTCGAGCTCTGCGGCGACCGGCTTCATCGGCACGGTGCTGGATCAGATGGGCGAGGACAAGGGCATCGCCTATTTGCGCCAATTGCAGCAGCAGCGCATCGCGTCGGTCGATGTCTCCGCGCGCCAAGTGCTCGATCAAGTGATCGCCGGGGAATATGCCGTTGCGCTGCAGATTTTCAATCATCACGCGGTGATCAGCGCCAAGAAAGGCGCGCCGGTGAAATGGATCGCTATGGAGCCGGCGACCGGGCTTCTCTCCGTCGTCTCGATTCCGAAAAACGCGCCGCATCCCAACGCCGCCAAGCTGTTCGAGGATTTCCTGGTGTCGAAGGAGGGGCAGCGCGCCTATCAGGCGGCGGAATATCTGCCCGCCGACCCGGCTGTCCCCGCGCTTGATCCGACGCTCAAGCCCGAGGGCGGCAAATTCCGCTCGCGATTCTTTTCGCCCGAAGAGACCGCCGAGAAAATGCCGCACTGGAAGAAGGTCTATGACGAGATCTTCCGTTGAGCGGAACACGGGCGGGCAAGGCAGGGGCGGGTGTTGAGGCGCTGCTCAATCCGAAGAATGTGGTGATCGTCGGTGCCACGGACCGCCCCGGAAATTGGGCGCAGCGGGTCTGGCGCAATCTCAACCGCTACAATTTTCCGCACCCCATCTATCCGTTCAATCCGGGCCGGGACACCGTCTGGGACACGCGCTGCTATGGTGACTTCGCGTCCTTGCCCGAACGGCCGGATCATCTGGTGGTGTTGATCCCGGCGCACGCGGTCCCGGCTGCCCTCGCCGATGCGGCGCGCGCCGGTGCGCGCAGCGCGACAATCATGACCTCCGGCTTCGCGGAATCTGAAGATGCGGGCGCCGCCGAACTCACGCGGAAACTGAAGGCCGTCGTCGCCGAAACGGGAATCGCGATTTCAGGTCCCAATTGCCTGGGCAATATCCATGCGCCGGCAAGTCTCATGACCATGCCGGACGACCGACCGCAGAAGCTCGCGGCCGGGCCGGTGGCGATCATCGGTCAGTCCGGCGGCATCGCCATGGCCATCAAGCGCACGCTGGAAGAGCGCGGCGTCGATACCGGCTCTGTCATCACGTCAGGCAACGAAACCGGACTCACGACGGCGGATTACATCGGCTATTTCGCGCATCAGCCCGGGGTGCGCGCGATCGTCTCCTATCTGGAATCGGTGCATGACACGGATGCCTTCCTGGCCGCGTGCCGCGCGGCGCGCGCGAGCGGCAAAGCGGTCGTCGTGGTCAAGCTCGGCGCGTCCGATGCGGGACGCGAGGCGGCGCTTGCCCATACCGGACGGTTAGCCGGCGCGATGGAAGCCTTCGATGCGGTGGCGGGTACGGCAGGTGTCATCCGCGTGCGCAATCTCGATGCCGTGGTGGAGGCCGTCGAATATCTCGTCCACGCGCCCTTGCCCAAGGGCGCGGGCCTTGGCGCCATCACCTTCTCCGGCGGCTTGCGCGGCATGCTGCTGGATGCGGCCGCGGCGCATGGTTTGCGGTTTACGCCCCTCGCAGAGGCGACGCGCCGGCGGATCGAAGCGCTTGTCGCCGTGGGCACGATCATCGGCAATCCGCTCGATGCCGGCTTTGCTGCGCTGACCAGCCAGGATGCCTATCTCAACTGCATCGAGGCGCTGTTGGGCGATCCCGGCATCGACGCGCTGCTGCTGCAAGAAGAGCTCCCGCGCGGTCCCGGCACCGAACGCAAAGAGGCGAATCTCAAGGCGGTCAACGCCATAGCGGCGCGCGCGGTAAAACCCATCGCCTTCGTCACCATGATCTCGCATGGCCTCACCGATTACAGCCGCAATCTGCGGTCCGAGCTGCCGAATGTCGCGTTCCTGCAGGAGGTCGAAAAATCCCTGGCTGCGATGCGCTCGGTGATCGCCCATGCACAAGTCGCGCGCGAGAAAATCTCGGCCACCGGCTTCTCGCAAAAACCTAAACCACAACTGACGAAAATATTGTCGCGCGCCGGCGCACTGAACGAAGTCGACTCCAAAGCGCTGCTGAAAGCTTACGGAATTGCGGCCCCGAAAGAATCCGTCGCGCGCAGCGAGAAGGAAGCCGTCGCTTCGGCGGCGCGGATCGGCTTTCCACTGGTCGCCAAGGCTGTGAGCGCGGCGCTCGCCCACAAGACCGAGGCCGGCGCCGTCTTGCTCGATCTCAAATCCGGCAAGGATGTGCGCGTTGCTTACAAACGCATCATGGCGGCAGGAAGGCGCGCGAAGGTCGCGCTCGACGGCGTGCTGATCGCCGAGCAGATGTCGGACGGCATCGAACTCGTGCTGGGCGTCCACCGCGATCCCGAAATGGGACCCGTGATCCTCTTCGGCGCGGGTGGCATCGAACTGGAGCTGCACCCCGATGTCGCTCTTGCGGCGCCGCCACTGGACGAAGCCGCCGCTTTGGCTCTCATCGCGCGCACGCGCGTGGCTAAGATCATCGAAGGCTATCGCGGCAGCAAAGCCTTGGACCGCAAGGCGCTGGTGAAAGCGTTGCTCGGTCTTTCGCAGCTCGCGATGGATGCGGGCCCCCGTCTGCAATCCATCGACGTCAACCCGTTCCTGCTCAAACGGCGCGGCGGCGTCGCTCTGGATGCCTTGGTGGTCCTAATCTAATTGTCATGGCCCGGCTTGACCGGGCCACCCAGCCGCCGCGCGTCTGCGCGACGAATGAGTTCTATGCCCGCCTGGATGGCCCGCTGTTGCGGGCCATAACGCGGAAGAGGTGATTGGTTCTCTGCTAAGACCGCGTGAAATCCGCCGATGTCAGTTTGCCGCGCGGATAGGTCAGCGCGCTCTGGGTCATCTTGAAATTCACGCACATCTCGGCAAAGCGCACACAGATCGCTTTGGTGTTGAGCACCTGCACGCCGGTCGCTGCCGTTAAGTCGGCCGGGTCCACAACATAGGGGATGAGAGCGCCGCCCAATGGCACGATGATCTCCGCGCCTTCATCGATCAGGGTACGGATCAGTTTGGTGGTGATGTCGAATATCTCGGCTTTGCGCGATTTGATGTCCTCGCCGTAGACTCCAATCGGCTTGATCCCGGTGACGAAACTCTCCAGCCCATAGGAGCGCAAGATACGCCGCGTGTAAGGCAGATGGCTGGCCAGCGGCACCGTGATTCCGACGCGGTCGGCGAGCGTGAGGGCGGCATGCATGGCGGTGCGCAAGGGCCCGATCACCGGAATATCGACGGCGAGCCGGCCGCCATCGACCCCCGGATCGAAGGTGTTGCTGGAAATGACGGCGTCATACCCGTTCTCGGCGGCCCAGATGATCTTGCGCACGATGGAAGGCGTCTCGATCATATGATGCAGGCCATTCAGCCCGCTTTGCGCTCCCAGCGTGTGGAAGACTTCCGAACCCTCGAAATTTTCCGGAAAACCGATCTCGATCCTGGTACCCGGCGAGGCATAGGAATTGACTAGCTTTTCGATCGGCTCGACCTCATAGGCCGGGCCACGTGCGGCCGTGCGGGGCGCCTGGTTCAGCAGCAAGATGCGCATGGCCGGTCCTTCTCTCATCCTTGACAGGCCTCTACTAGCATAGGAGCGTCGGCGCGGGAGAATGGGAACGTCCGGAGGGCCGGTGGGAGCTGCCAAAACTCACGCGTTCGCGCGCGTCCTGGCCGCGCTCGTCTTTGCTTGCGTTCTTGCGCCAGGCGCCGCCCCGGCGAGGGGCGCCGACATCGATCCGCAAATCGTGGCCGCGGCGAAAAAAGAAGGCCGCGTCACCTTCTATTCGCCCCTTATCGTCGATCAGATCCTCCGCCCGCTGGTGGCCGCATTCCGCGCCAAATATGGCATTCCCGTCGATTACATCCGGATGGACAGCGACGCCGTCGTCTTGAAGGTGATCAACGAATATCGCGCGCACCGCGCCGCCGCCGACGTCTTCACCACGTCGCTCGGCATCGAGCCGCTGATCGCGTCGGGCGCCATTCGCAAATTCCGTTCGGGAAATGTTGACGAACTGCCGGCGCAATACAGGGACCCTAACGGCTACTGGGTTGCCGATCGCATCTATGTGCTGGAGCCCGCAATCAACACCAAGCTCGTTCCCGTCTCCGAGCGTCCGAAGAGTTTCGAAGACCTCCTCGATCCCAAATGGGCGGGCAAGATGGCATGGCGGCCCACCAACCTCACCGGCGCCACCGGGTTCATCGCCAATGTCCTGACCAGCATGGGCGAGGAGAAGGGGATGGATTACCTCCGCAAGCTCGCCAAGCAGAGAGTGGTGACTCTCAGCATGAGCGACCGCGCGGTGCTCGATCAGGTCGTGGCCGGCGAATATCCCATGGCCTTGGCGATGACCAACCACAATGTGGAGATCAGCCACAAAGAGGGCGCGCCGGTGGATTGGATACCGCTGCAAGGCATGATCTTCTCCGAACAGATGGGCCTGACGGCGCAGGGACCCCATCCCAATGCGGCGCTGCTCTTTCTCGATTACACGCTCTCGCGCGAGGGCCAAACCCTGTTCCGCAACGCCGGCTATATTCCCGCCCGGCCCGACGTGCCGCCGCTGAACCCCAAGCTCCTGCCGGCCGCCGGTGGATTCAAGGCAACCGTCGCCACACCGGCTTACGTCGAAAAAAACCGCAAGCACTGGGACGATGTATTCCGCCAACTCTTCCGCTGATCGCCGCCACCCTCACCAATTCACCGTGGCAGGGCTCGACCCTGCCATCCAGTGAGCCCGAATCCGCGGGCTGGATGAATCGCCAACGTCGTGCCGAGCCTAATCCGTGGCCGGATCAAGTCCGGCCATGGTGAGAGATTGAGTACTCTCAATCCAAAGCCGCGCCTCACCCCGACTTGCGATTGTATTCGCCCAACCCGGGTTTGAAACTCTTCTCGTCGAGGAATTGCTTGGTCGCTTCGGCACGGCCCTTTTCCGGATCGCGGAACCGCAGGGCATCGCTCTTCGCATTGAGGTAATCGGCCGCCTGCTGCACGTCCATGCCGCGCACGGCGCGGATGCATTCCTTGGTATAGCGCAGCGCCGCCGGATTCTTCCTCATCAAGCCCGCTGCGAATTTCAACGTCGCCGCCTTCAGCTCCGCGCGCGGCACGGAAAAATTCACCAGCTTCATGGAGGCAGCCTGTTTGCCGTCGAAGGTCTCGCCGGTGCAGGCGTAATACATCGCGTCGCGATAGCTCATCATCTGGGCCACGTTCCAACTCACGATGCCGCCGGGAAGGATCGCCCAATTGACTTCCGAAAGACCGAAGGTCGCTTCATCGGCTGCGACGGCAAAATCGCAGGCGCAAAGCTGCGTGAAGGCGCCGCCGAAGCAAAATCCGTTCACCATCGCGATGGTCGGCTTGGCGTATTTCGACAATTTCTCCCAGCGCCAGTGGTGGGAATCATGACGCGCCTGCGCGCGCCCCTTCGGATTGTCCTCCGTGCCGCGGAAATAAAGCTTGATGTCCTGGCCCGCCGAGAAGGAATCGCCCGCGCCTGTCACCACGACGATCTTGGTCTCCTCATCCGTCTCCAAGTCGTCCAGTGCCTCGCACATTTCGCGATGCAGCTCCGGGCTCATCGCATTGCGCTTCTCCGGTCGATTGAGGATGACGAATGTAACACCCTCCTCCCGCTCGAGCTTGATGCTGTTGAATCGCGCCGATCCCTTGCCTGCCACCCTGATCTCTCCTTTTTGCGTTCTCTCGACCATGTTAGCGGTCTTATCCGCCCATTGCAGCCCGACGATACGTTCAAGCTAGGAACCAATGCTCAGCCCCGCGATTGACTCCTCAACCACCCAAAGGAGAATGTCATGGGTAAGGACTCATACATCACCAATCCGGACGCCCAGCAGGGTGAGCCGGAACACCGCAAGGGCGTACGCGGTCCCGCCGATATCAATGCGATCGTGCAGCCGTCGGTGCCATCCGAG
>Ga0193699_10000183_pt1 | contig 27995 bp, 30 predicted proteins | sample L3c2metaG_FD_160095 | JGI IMG/M metagenome (GOLD analysis project Ga0193699, IMG submission 160095) | Soil microbial communities from a riparian zone of the East river system, Colorado, United States - L3c2 | ecosystem: Environmental > Terrestrial > Soil > Riparian zone | place: USA: East...
CTAAATCGACCTCTCTCGAAGCTCATGTTGCCCCAGGCGTTGCCCGGAGGCCATTTGATCCCATTATCTGCGGCCCAGAACGACGGAAACCCGCTCGATAAACGGGTTCCGTCCTATAGCGGGGGCGGGATTCGGCTCCAATAGCGACCTCGTAGCGCCCATCGAATGGGCTGCGGATCTTGCCTCGACAACCGAGAAACGACGGGCGGAAAGGTTGAGAACCGATCGGGGGACTCAGTCCACTTCTTTCCAAGCCCGAGCAAACATGCCCGCCTATGCTGAGGCACGATGAAGGCAGCGACGACAAGTGGATGACCCCAAACTCTTCACGCTAGATACGGCTGTTCATTGCCCCAAGTGCCAGGCGATGTTTCCGCCATCGGAGGAGAATTTCGCCAGCTACTTCGCCCAAGGCGAGAAGCAGCGTTGTCCCAGCTGCAAAAGCCAGCTGAATTGGTGGGCAATGGTCGTAGATGCCTTGGCGAGTGGCTTCCTCGGCCTCCAGTTCGCGCCAATCCGAGCACAGGCAACGTATGCCCAAGTAGTGATGCAGCCTGGAACGCAGGCGAGCCTGGATCTTGGTCCGCTTGGGGTACCCGACACGGCAAGAGTCCTATACGTCAACTACACGCCAGGTCCACCTGTTCCCAAAGATGCAGAGGGGACACTCATGCCTCTTGAGATTCATTCCAACACTCCCGACCGGCAGGTGTCGGCTAAACGCCCCCTTGCACTTTTCCCAATGCCCCTTGGTGGCGCTCCCCCAGATCAACAGCCTGTCTCAGTCTTGATTGTCTGGGTCGACCAGGCGAGCCTTGGCATACCAGAAGCAGCATTGCTTACCGCAGTTGAGGCACTTCATCAGGGTCGGTACCCCGAGGCGATTGTCTCTGCTACGGCGGCGGTTGAGGTTTCTCTCGAGCCTCTCCTTTCCGACTTCCTCGAAACATTCGCAGACTCCACCTCAACGCGAGAGTTTTTGCGCCGCAGCAACCTAGCCGGCCAATCCGATGTGCTTCTACCCATGGTCTGCGGGGCACTTGGAGCGTCGCCCCTGCCACCCGATCCCGCGAAAGCCTTTCGTGAGCTGCGGCGCCTGCGAAATAAGGCAGCCCATGAGGGACACCTGCCTGACGGCACCACGCGTCAGCAACTTGCCGAGGCAGTGGCGAGTGCCATATTCGCGGTTGAGCACATTCATATCGTCGGCCAGCTCGCCGTCAGCGAGTCTTAACCGTGGAGGCGGCGATGCGCGACCTCGTAGACGCTCGGTCGCCATGGCCGATCCGGATGCCGCTCGCCGATCGCGATCAGCACCAGTGCGGGCTTCGAGGCCTTTTCATCGCCGACGAGCACCGCCCCCCATTGGCCGGCGGGTTGAGGAATGTAGAACTTCACGCAGCCTCGGAGGCGGGTCCCATCGTGGCCTTCCTCTTCACAACGTCGAAGCCACTCGCGAGGAGCACCGTCGCGGCGCAGCTCACCTATGACTGGCTCGATCGCTGCTCGTCCCGCCTTCGTGCAGCGCGGGAGATCCTCCGCTGGCACCCGATTATCAACTCGAACTTCAAAGCGCGGACCCGCGCCCGCGCTCACGGCCGCTATCCCTCGCCGTCGGTGGGCAGCGATCCGAAATGTCGGTCGAAATCCTCAGGGCTCATCGGCTTAGTGCCGGTCCGCTTGCGGATCTCCTCGATGGAGGTCGCCTTAGAGGGCCACTCCGGCGCGAAAATCAGCTTGACCTGCGCCGCTTCCTCATCGGTCATCGAGTCGATCTGTGCGTGCAGCTCAGACTTCGTCATGACCTGATCGTACAGTGCAAGTCAGCGGCTTTGAGAAGCTGAAAAGTCGCTAATGGAGGAATAGCGGGGGCGGGATTCGAACCCGCGACCTTCGGGTTATGAGCCCGAATCTGGGACCCGCTGGACTACGTGGGGGACGGTTTCAAGCGGTTTTCGCGAGATCGAGCTACGTGGGAATCGGCTGGGATCTGTGGGGGTTCTTGCCCCATTTCTTGCCCCAGGCTATTGAGAGGGAGCCTCGACCGGTTCGACCTTGAGTGAGGCGTCGCGCCTGTCGACCTGCTCCCCTCGCCAGGGCGCAGGTCGCCGGCCGCATCTCAGGCCTGCTCGCCCTCCCAGTAGTCGACCTCGTCTTCGATCCGGAAGTAGTGCTTGCGCCCGTCGGACTCGGGCAGCCGCCGCGCTGAGCTTGTTCGAGTCGGGATAGATGACGACGTCGGGGGACCCGTGGGTGCTAACCGCGAGCAGGTGGACCAGTTCCTCGTCCTCGTTCCAGACCTGGTGGGCGCCCTGCTCGCCGGTGGGAAAGCGGATCACGTCCCCCGTGGAGAGGGTCTGTGACCCTGCCGGAGTCCGCAGCGAGGGCGTGCCCGCGAGCACGATCAGCACCTCTTCCTCGGCCAGGTGGAAGTGGTACGGGTAGGCCTTCTGCCCCGGCGGCAGCTCCCAGAGGCTGATCCCGATCCGCTCGGTCCCCCCCCCAGCTGGCGACCGATCCGCGCCCGGCGCGCCCGGAAGCCCTCCCGCTCGCGCGGCTCATCGAAGTTCGGCTTGTCGATGTTGGCCAAGCGATCGGCTCCGTGGTCGCGCAACCTATCGCGGCTAGCGGCGACCCCCGGTTTCAAGCGGTTTTCGCGAGATCGAGATCGGCTGGGATCGCGCAGGAGGCTGCCGCCCTCCTTGCCGCAGACGTAGTCCAGCCCCGTCACGTTCAGGTCGCCCAGGAAGATGAAGTTCGCTTCTCCACCCGCGACCCCGCAACGGCAGCGCGATCCCCGATCCGACGCGCGGCGAAGCCGTGCCAGCATCGGGAGGGGTCGCCCGCCAGCGGGGCATCGATGAGCCAGGAACTAGGTGAGGCTCGTGGCAAATCAGCCCGAAGATGCAGCGCTGGCCGAAGCCAAGCGCGAAACAGATCAGCTCTCGGTGATCGGGCTTCTCGCAGGTGAGTCGGGATCCTCGACGGTATAGGGCAGCAGGACCCGCCGCACGTAGTCGGGGATCGGGGCCTTCTCGCCGAGGCGCTCGGCTCGCACGAAAATATGGACGATGCGGCCCTCCGCGAGTATGTCCCCATCCCGCCGGACCCCGATCGCGGACACCATCGACGTGTTGCCGAGGCGCTCGACCTCGAGCGCGATCTCGAGCTCATCGTCAAAGCGCGCCGGGGCGTGGAAGCGCGCCCCGGTCTCGGCGACCACCAGGTCGAGACCCTCGGCTGTAAGCGCTTCGTAGGAGCCGAGGGTCTCGCGCCAAAGCTCGGTGAGGGCGACGTCGAAGTAGGTGAAGTAGTTGGCGTTGAAGACGTGGCCCTGGGCGTCGCACTCGTTGTAGCGAACCCGTAGGCGGTGCACGACCGGGGCCATCGCTAGGCCGTGTGCCCTAGGTAGAGGGAGGCGCTCGCCGCGGAGATCCCCGCTGGGAGTTGCTTTGCTTCCATGACCGATGTAGATAATACGCTGGTCATGGCCGTGATGAAGCTTCCGTCGTGGTACCCGTTCGCCGGTGAGGGGAAGCCAGCACCGATGCCGTTGCTGTTGGTACAGGCGTTTTTGAACACCCGGTACCTCGAAGGCGGCTCGGACCTTTTGAGCGATCCCGAGACAGCGCGGCGATGGCTCGCTGACGCGCAGCTGCTCGCCCCCGCCGCGACAGTGACTCCGGGCGAGCTGGAGGTGGCCCGCAGCGTGCGTGAGAGCATCCGCGGCCTTCTCAGCGCCCGGCACGCAGGGGCGCATGGCGCCCTCGCGCTAGGGCCCCTGCGCGAGTTGGTCAATGCGCACAGCGCGTGCCTGACCGTGGATGAGCAGGGGAGGCTGGGGCTCGGCAACCCGCGCCACGACGATGTCGGCGATGGGATGTTCGACCTGCTTCTGATCGTTCGAGACGCCCAGGAGCACGGCAGTTGGGACCGCCTTAAGGCGTGCGGCAACCCGGAGTGCCAATGGGCCTTCTATGACCGCTCGCGCAACCGGCAGGGCCAGTGGTGCGAGATGGCGCTGTGTGGCAACCGCCTAAAGAACCGCGCCTTCCGCGCGCGCAGGCGCTAGGGCTGCGTGAACGGCGGCGAATCGAAAGCGGCCAGAACGTCCAGCGCTTCGGCTGGGAGCCGGGGCTCGCTCGCCATTTTCTCGGCGACCCAATGGGTCCGAGGCCCCACGCCCGAGAAACCGCCTTACGGATACCCGTGCGGGCGGCGCCGGACTCGGGACAGACCACGGGGCCTCCGCCGCGCTACCCTGATCGTGGAGGTCGGCCGAGGGGCGGGGAGCACGGAGCCGGTGGGGGAAGCCTTGCGACCGTCGGGTTCCTACACGGACAGTCCGCGTATGAGCCCGAATCTAGGTCCCGCTGGACTACGTGGGGCACGGTTTCAAGCGGTTTTCGCGAGATCGAGATCGGCTGGGATCGGCTGGAGTCTGTGGGGGTTCTTGCCCCATTTCTTGCCCCAGCGGACCCGGCTTGCTTCGACATCTAGACCCGGCGATGACTTCCGGAGCTCGCGCCAAGCGGCAGCGCCGGGGTCATTGGGGCTGCCAAATCTTCCCCTCGACTCGGTCCGCGGGGTCGGCCGGCGGACCGAGGGCTCGCAACTCCGCTTCGTGTTCGCTCATGACCAAAGCGGAGACCGCCGCGTCGAAGGCATCTTCGGACCCGGCGGCCCGCTCGAGAAGGTCTCTCGGCTGCTCGGGAAAGTGCTCGAGTAGATAGTCGTGTCGCGCCGACCACCTGCCCTTGTTGACCGGACCCGTTAGGGCGCGCGGATAGATCTCCACCACGCGCGGCCATCCCTCGGAGAACGGCCAGATGCCGAAGCCGTTCTTGGCAAGCGTCAACAGATGCGGCATCCCGCGAATCGAGCCAGTGCCCACGGCGCCAGCACCACCGATCTGAAAGACAGACTTCGGACGCACCGCGTTCTCGCTTCTCTCGGTCTGCCTGTAGAGCCGTGCTTTCGGATGGGGATTTCGCCTACCCGGGCGCCCCCAGAAGGGGTCTTCGCATCCTTCAAGCAGATCCTCGCCCTGATGCTCCATGGCAGACCACACGTCCTCCCCGCTGGACCAACCGTTCTCCTCGCACCACCACGCGGGGAACGAAAAGGCGAAGTCCAGTCCGATGACCATGCGGGGCTCGGCTTCACCAAGCTCAAGAAGCCTCGCGATGAGCTCACCGCGGCCAAGCCCGTTTCTCAGCTCAGTCAGCCTGCCCTGCCGGACCTCGGCTCGCCACAGAGACTCCGCCGGCCCCTTGGCCCTGCCAGACCAGTCGACAGCGATGATTTGCACGGGACCAATGGTCGCAGTTCTTTGTGGAGCACAGACGCTTCTCGCGCAAGGGAGCAGTGTTGCTACGGCCGGCCTAGGACACGTAGGCCTTGCGCACCATCGCGGCCGTCCATCGGTTCGTACCGTGGGTCGGGAGGATATTCCTGCGGTTCAGTGTCTCGGCGATCTCGGCGAGGGACTTGCCTTTCGCGAGCAGCGTCCCGATCTGCTTCCGCCGGTTATAATCCCGCTGGTTGCACTCCGTGTGGGACAGCCGAACGTTCTCGGGGACGAGGTGCCCGCCGGCCGACTTGAGGGTCGGGTAGTGGTCGGGCGAGGGCGCCCACTTGGTGCGCGTCTTCGCAACCGGATCGAATGCGGCTCGACCCTTGTGGTGGTAGCACTTCGGCATCTCGCACTTCAGGTCGAGGAGTTGGCCGCGCTCGGCCATCTGCACGAGGACACCCTTCACGCCGAGCCTGCGGAGCTCGTCCGCGACTGAGCTATCTGCGCCGCCGGCGCCAGCTGCTGCCTTCGCCACCGAGTCACCTTTCTCGTGTAGTCGCCCTATTGCGCTTCCTGCATACGCCACGTAGAGCGTCGCTTCGGCGACTGACGACGTCGCCACCCAAGCCTTCGCCCGTCCAGTGTATCCCCCAGGCGATCCATCGGAAGTCGCTCTCGTAGCTACTGATTTCGCGTGAAAGCGGCGGCGCAACTGCTTCCGGCGCCCCCAGAAGACCAGTCCCTTGCAGCACGAGCCAGCGGCCTTCCGCGCTACCCTGATTGCAGGGGTTGCATGAGGAGTGGGCACGAAGCGGTAGGGGAAGCCCTATGACTGTCGGGTTCCTACAAGGACGGTCCGATTATGAGCCCGAACCTGGTGCCCCGCTGGACTATGTGGGGCACGGTTTCAAGCGGTTTTCGCGAGATCGAGATCGGCTGGGATCGGCTGGAGTCTGTGGGGCATGTTGCCCCATCTGTTGCCCCAGATCGCCGCCTCGTAGCAGAGAGTGCTACAGTCGTGCACATGCCGCGCGCCGTTTCAATCCGGGAGCTAAGGAACTCCACCTCTGCGGTGGTCTCCGAGCTGGAAGCGGGCGAACGACTGACGCTGACGGTCAACCGTCGCCCGGTCGCCGACATCCTCCCCCACGTCGCGGATCGCGATCCCTGGGTTCCGGCCAGCGAGCTGCACCGCATCATGACCGAGGCGCCCGCTGACACTCGCCTGCTGGAGGATCTCGCCGACGTCCGCGGCGCCGAGCTCGACGATTGAGTCGGGCGATCGCCGACACCTCGATCTTCATCGCCCAAGAGACCGGTCGCGAGCTTGGCGAACTTCCCGAGCAGATTGCCGTCTCGGTGATCACCGCCGCCGAGCTGGAGCTGGGCGTGTTGCGCGCCACCGACCCAAATGCACGAGCCATTCGGCTCTCCACCCTCTCGCGTGTCCAGGCCACGTATCCCCTGCTTCCAATTGATGCAGAGACCGCGAGCTGTTTTGCGCGCATCGCATCGGCCGAGCGGTCCCGCGGCCGACGCCTCCGCCGCCACGACACGTGGATTGCAGCGACCGCGATGCGCCACGGAGCTGCGGTGCTCACCCAGGACACAGACTTCTCCTCGTTCGAGGACGTGAACGTGATCCGCGCCTGAACAGCTGGGCAAGTCTGATCGGTTGCCAACGTCCCCCGACGGCCAGCCGGATCACGTTCTCGACCTCGCAGGCTGGCAACTGAAGTCAGCCGGAATGTCGGCGACGGAGTCGTCGGCCTCGGGACCGCTCGGTGAGTCGCCCCGGTGATCCTCGACCCCTGGAACAACGCATCCCGGCGGCTGACGAGCAGATGACAGCCCGCGCTCGCCTGCATAGAGTTGCTCGATGGCCCTGTTCAAACGCCGCCGGACACCGAGCCCAGGGGCGGCTCGCCTGCCGCTAGTCAAGGCTCCCCCGACCCTCGCCGAACCGGCGCAGGTCGATCACCTACTCGAGCAGTACAAGGTCTTCGTAGAGACCGAGGAGCCCTGGTCTCTCGCCGTCAAGAGGAGAACCGCTTTTTCCTCTCGGTCAATGCCCTGGTCCTAACCGTGCTCAGTTTCCTTCTTCAGCAAGGGATCTCCGATCGTGCCTCCTGGGCGGGGGTCTTCGTGCTCGGCGTCGCCGGCCTCACCCTCTGCTTTGCCTGGCACACGATCATCGCCTCCTACAGAACCCTCAACCAAGCCAAGTTCGACGTCATCAACAGCTTCGAGGTCGCCCTGCCGGCACGCATGTTCGGTGCCGAGTGGGAAGCCGCGCAGGCGCTCTCCTACCGGCCCTTCACCAAAATCGAGCGGATCGTGCCGCTCATCTTCGGGCTCCTTCACCTGGGCGCGGCTGTGGTGGCCACGCTCGGCTTCTTCCATCTCCTTCACTGAGCGATATCAATGGCGACCTGGTGGATCGCATCGAGGAACGGCTGATCCTGGCTGCGCTGAGATTCGCTCAACTGCGCAAAGGGCAGTAGAGCGTGGTGGTCCTCGTCGATCTCAAGCATCCACACCACCCAGGCGTTATGGACGTCCTCGAGCGTGGTCTCTTTGCCCTTAACCAGCGCCAACAGTGCGTAAAGCAAGAAAAGACGCTCATCGAGGGGGTGTTCGGGCGCCGCGCTCGGGTCGATGAGAGCCCGGATCCTCTCGGCCAGGGAGGTCAGGTAGTCGCTCACCAGCTCGCGAGCTCGCGGGCGATCGCGTCGAAGTTCCAGCGAATCACACGTGAGGTCCCGGCGGGGACCGGGTAGGTGGAGTCGCGGTTGATCTGAATCCCGAACAAAGGATGGCCCTGGCGAAGGGTCTCGGCGATCTCCCAAAGTACTGCCGCGGCGCTCGCGGTGTGGGGGCCGATCAGGACGATCGTGCCCTTGCTGCGCGCGATCCGCGCCCGCGCATTGGTCTTCCACTTGCTCTCGAAGGGCTCCTTGATCGAGTAGTCGATGAATTCGAACCCGATCCGCTTGTCTCGGGCGTGCTGAACGAGGAAGTCGCGCGCCCAGCGATCCTCCATCTGGAAACTTACGAATGCTCTCGATGCCATCTGCTTCAAGCATTCCATGTCTAGCGGCGGCCGATCACCATGCAGCATGCTCATCTGCAATTCTCGCGAGCCACCGTGTAGGAGACCTTGGGGCACCCGACAGTCCTGAATTGACCTCTCCCAGACCACATGTTGCCCCAGGCGTTGCCCCAGAGGCCATTTGCACCCACTTGTCTGCACCGCCCGACAAACAAAAACCCCGCATTTGCGGGGCTTTCGTGAAATAGCGGGGGCGGGATTCGAACCCGCGACCTTCGGGTTATGAGCCCGAATCTGGGACCCGCTGGACTACGTGGGGCACGGTTTCAAGCGGTTTTCGCGAGATCGAGATCGGCTGGGATCGGCTGGAGTCTGTGGGGGTTCTTGCCCCATTTCTTGCCCCAGCGTGGAATGCGCTGAGGCGGGGTCACGCGCTTTTGCTGCAGGATGCAGGCATTCGGTGCTCCCCTGCCGAGATCAGTTTGCTCAGAGCCCTGAGCAGCGGCCGCAGGTCTCGCATCAGGTCTTTGTGTTCCGGCTGCGGGAGCGCAATCCGCACCACGCCGCCACGAGCCTTGACCACATGGGTGATCAAGTCGGCAGAGCCTTTGGGCGCCGGGTAGGTGCCCGCGTTGGCGCGAAGGCGGGCGGTTCTTAGCGCCCCATGGAGACGTCTCCATGCATTCCGGCGTAGCTCGAACCTCGCCGTGCATCCTCCCGATCTCACTCTCGCCTGGCGGTCCCTGAAGACGACAAGCGACGGCCGCGGACCGCCAATCCCGCCTTCCTGGCGATAAGAGATGAGAACGCGGGGGCGTGGAGGGCGCGGGAGCTTGGGCGTCGCCGGCGTGACGACCGTGTAGGCGACGCTCGCGCTGCTGGCCAGCCCGTCTTTCGAGGTCGCCGTCACCGTGAAGGCGTGCCGACCGACCGTGGCCGTGTCGAGAGACGCTCCGGAAGGACGTCCGTTTTGGTCCGCGCACGAGGCGATCCCCGAGCCCCCGGCTCCCTCGGCGCAGGTAAAGCTGCTGCTGACCGCCTGACCCTGCGTGTAGGTCGCTCCATCGACCGGGGTCGCGATAGAGACGGTTGGCGGCGCCTGCACCGTCAGCGCGAAGCTCTGTTCGGCATCAGGCAGAGCGCCGTTCGAGGCTTTGATCGTAAGCGGGTAGCTGCCGCCGGTCCCGGCTGCCGGCGTTCCCGACAGGCTCGCGGTGCCGTTGCCGTGATCAGTGAAGGTCACCCCGCTCGGTAGCGCACCGATCACCGACAGAGCAGGCGTCGGCAGGCCGGTCGCAGCGACATTGAAGCCTCCTGCCCTGCCGACCTGGAAGGTCGCCGCTGCGCCACTGGTGATCGCCGGCGCGACAGGGGGATCCTGCAGCTCAAACGCCCCCACGTCGCAGACGTTCTTGCCGTTGTCGGGACGAGGCTCGCCGCGCTGATCGACTTTGGTCGGGCATTTGGCCACCGGCACCGCATCGACCGCCGGGCTCGACGGCGGCAGGGCCTGCGTTTCGGTCGGGCCGCCGTTGTCGACAAGCGGTTCCAGCAAGGGGTCAGCAGAGGCCAAATCGAACCCGCAGCTCGTATCGCTCGAGGAGGGTCCCTCAAGGCTGTAGCTCGACGAGGCCAGCGGCGCATCGCAGTTCGTCGCACCGGTGTTCGCGGAGGCGATCGTCGCTTTCGCGGTGACGGCGCCCGAGCCAGCGATCCCCGCGCCGGCGCCGCCGGCACCGACCTCGTTTTCGTCGATAGTCACGTTCGCCAGGGTCGCCGAGACGGCGCCGTCCACTTCGATCGCGCCGCCGTCTCCAGCCGCACCGCCGCCGCCGGCTGCGTTCCCGACCAAAGTGCTATTGGAGATGGAGGCTAACCGGGCCGATACGGAGTGAACTCTGATCGCGCCGCCGTTCCCCGCCCCGCCCTGACCACCGGCGGTGTTGCCCGTAAAGGTGCTGCCGGAGACGATCAGCGGGCTGACGTTGTTGAAGTTGCTAATCGCGCCGCCGAAGCCGAAGGCGCCTTCTCCGCCCCCGCCCTGCCCAGCAGCAGCGTTACCTGTGAACGTGCTGTCGGTCACGGTCAGGGCGCTGAAACTGTTGATGGCACCGCCGACGGCGGCGCCGCTCCCGTTGCCGACGCCATCTCGCCCACCCGCGACGTTGTCCGTGAAAGTGCTGCGGGTGACCGTCAGCGGGCCGGTGCCGCTCTCGCCCTTGATCGCGCCGCCCTCGCCGCGACCGCTGAGACCGCCGCTACCGCCATCGCCTCCTGCGGTGTTGGCGGTGAACACGCTGTCCGAAACGGAAGTCGAAGACGCAAACTCAGCCACGAAGATCGCACCGCCGAAGCCGCCCCCGCTCCCGGTCGCGGGTCCGAAGATAAACCCAACGCCTCCGGCTCCTCCGGCTCCACCTGCGGTGTTGCCCTCGAACGTCGCGCCGGAAACGGTGAGCGGGCCTTCGCTGAAATGCTCGATCGCCCCTCCCTCGCCGATGCCGCTGATCGGCCCGTCGCCGCCCGCCCCGCCCGCTGCGTTGGCGCTGAAGGTGCTGTCCACGACCGCGAGCGACGGGGACTGCTCGTCCGGCCGCGAAACGTAGATTGCCCCACCGTGGCCGCGACCGCTGGCTTCCTCGCTGCCTCCTAGCCCGCCGGCGGTGTTGCCGGTGAATTCGGAGTCGGAAACGGTCAAAGAAAGGCCACCGGCCTTCTGGATGGCGCCACCGGCACCGGTGCCGCTTTGTTCGCCGGCATCGCCTTGTCCACCAGCGGTGTTGTCGGTGAAGGTGCTGTCCGAAACCGTAAGTGCTTCGCCGCGGTCCCAGATTGCGCCACCAGAGCCGAGACCGCTTTGGAAACCGGTACCGCCCGGGCCGCCGGCGGCGTTGGCGCTGAAGGTGCTTTCGGAAACCGAGGTCGGGCCCGAGGCCGGAGAGACGTAAATCGCGCCGCCGTGGCCCTGATTGCTTTCATCGGCGCTCCCTCCCGCTCCGCCGGCCGTGTTGCCGGTGAACGTGCAGCCGGACATCGTTAGCGAGCCAGCCCCCGTCTGCTCGATCGCGCCACCAGTTTCGGCCGCTGCGCCGTCGGCGAGGGTAAGACCGGAAATCGAGAAGTCGCCGCTGCTGACCGTGAAGATCTGACTGCCGTGATTAGCGTCGATCGCGAGCTGCGCGGCTCCCGGCCCTTCGATCGTGAGGCCCTTGTCGATCTCGATCGCGCCCGAGGTGAGCGCGATCGTCTGGCCGTTGAGGCTCAAATCGAAGGCGACGGTGTCGCCACCCCCCGCCGCAGCGATCACCGCCCGCAGCGAGCCGGCACCGGAGTCGCTCGCGGTCGTGACGGTCACGGTGTCCGCTCGCGCACTGTCGGCGAGACCGAACAGGCAGACGACCGCCGCACTCGTGGCGAGCGCTAACACTCGCCACGGCGCGAGCCGTGCGCGGCTCGCGGTAATGGGTGCCGGCCCAATCTGATTCCCCTGCCCTGCGAACCTCATCCGTCGGGGAATTGTAGCCACGCCTGTCTGTGCAAAGATTGGGCTTCGCCGACTGGCTGATCGCCGCCGGGCCTCGCGAACCCACCGGCGACAGAAGCTCAGGCAAGCGGGTCGCCGGCGGTCCACCTCGAGCCCAAGGCTGCATCTCCTCGTAAGCGAGCCTCGGCGATCGTCGGGTTCCTACACGGACAGTCCGATTATGAGCCCGAATCTGGGACCCGGCTGAACTACGTGGGGCACATTCTAAAGCGGTTTTCGCGGAATCGAACTACGTGGAGATCGGCTGGGATCTATGGGGCACCTTGCCCCATTTCTTGCCCCAGCGAAAGCCGCTGGTATACCTGGGTATACTTGCTGCATGGCAAAGGTCATGGTCTCCCTTCCAGACGATCTCCTCGCCGAGGTAGACGCCGAGGCGCAGCGCGGCGGCACGACTCGCAGCGCCGTCATGCGGGGATTCGCCGACGCGGCCCTGCGCCGACGTCGCGAGGGCCGAGCAGCGGCAATGCGATCGCTGCTCAGCGACGCTTCGCCCCACGGCGGGCGCGCCGCGGAGCTGGTGAAGGCGACGCGGCCCGGCGCGTGACGACCCTGCTTCTCGACGCGAGCGTCCTACTCGCCGCTTTCGATCCTGAGGACGACTACTACGAGCCGGCACGAGCATTGCTGGAAGACGACGCCGCCACGCTCGCCACGCTCGACCTCGCCCGCTATGAGGTCGCCAATGTCGCCGTGCGGGCATGGCGCGCACCGGAGTCCGTGGCACCGCTGCTCGCCGCAATCGAGAGGCTCGCCGACGACGGTGGCGTCCTTGCATCCACAAGCACTCTCCTAACGCGGGCAGCCGAACTCGCAGAGCGCCACACGATCTCCGTCTACGACGCTGCCTACGCAGCCGCCGCAGGCGACGCCGGCCATCGCCTCATCAGCTGCGATGAACGTGATCTTGTCTCGAAGGGCCTCGCGGCGCTCCCTGCAAGCGCGAGGCGTCCATCGAGTACTTGACCCAGAAGCAGCTCAAGCGCCTCTAGCGATCAAATGGCTGCGCGGCGCGCTCTCAACCCTGACAACCCTCACGTCGTGTGACATTCGTTGGCGCAGTAGTAGCACCCGTTCACGTCGTCGTAGTGCTGCTTGGCCGCTTCGACTGCCCCTCCACAGGACGCATACGTTCCGAGGTTCAATCGGTTCTCGGACTTTGGCAGACAGCCCTGCTGCGAGCTCAGGTCGTGAACCTCGTGATCGCCAGATCCCGGCTGGGCATTCTTGTTCACACAATATTCCGGCACCGTGACACCTCCGCAACTTGACTATTTCCCTGATGTATATCGCACCGTACCCAACGTTCCAGCAAGAACGCTACGGGATCACAGAGCGGCCTTCGACAAGGACCATGCTTGACCCATCTCAGACCTCACCTTGCCCCAGGTCGACAACAGCGGCGCAGCGTCCCGGGGATCTATTCCCGTCCCCTCGAAATCACTGCCCGCCAAAGTGCTCCCGGCTGCTGGCGCAAACAGAGCACCCTAGGAAGTGGTAGCGCTACGTATCGGCCCTGCCCGGGCTCCTCAACCCGGTCTTCGACCGGCGGATGGAGCGCGACGCAAGGGTCCACGCCGCAGTTCGCGGAGCCGAGGCGGACAAGGCGACGGCTCGGAGCTAGGAAGGGCCGCCAGCAGGAAGAACCACCAGCCCGCGGCGAGCAGCCAGCCGGCCGGGACGTCGCCCGGGTAGTGGTAGTTGAGCAGTAAGACCCCGAGGCTGATGTAGAGAGTGAAGACGATGCCGGCGGCGGCGGTCGGCTGTCGCCAGGAGGACGGGACGACGCTGAGGAAGGCGAGCGACATCGCCAGCGACCCGGCGGCATGCCCGCTCGGGAAGGCGTCCTTCCACGGGTAGGCGTCGGAGTCGATCGGGACCGGCTGGTAGCGGGGATTGGCGAGCAGGGCCTTCAGGGCGAAGACGAGGCCGCCGGTGCCGGCGACGAGGGCGGCGGCGAGGACCGCATCCCGTATCCGCCATTGCGCCAGCGCGATCAGGACCGTGATCGCGCCCACGAGCACCCAGGCTGGCCTGAAGTTGACGACCAGGAAGCCGACGTAGGCGACTTCGTTGACGAGGGTGTCGATGGGGGTGCTGAGGGCGTCGAGGATGCTGCGGTCGAGCCGCTCGGCCGGCCCGACCCAGTAGGCGAGGACAAGCACCAGCGAGAACCCGGCGACGCACGCGAGGCACCCCCCAACCGCGTGTCGCCTGGCGCGCTCGACCATCCGTTCCGCAATTAATTCAATCGGCCCTGTGAACGAGGCGACCCGCAGATTTTCTTCGTTCTCGCGGCCGAACGTAGGTGGATCGGGGACGCCGCGCAAGGCCTGGATCGACCCTACTTCGACCTCACCTTGCCCCAGAGCTTGCCCCAAGGCCAGATTTGCACCCTATTGTCTGTAAGACAACTCAAACAAAAACCCGGCATTTGCGGGGCTTTCGTCCTATAGCGGGGGCGGGATTCGAACCCGCGACCTTCGGGTTATGAGCCCGACGAGCTACCTGGCTGCTCCACCCCGCGGCGGTCCGTCAATGCTAGCAACGTAGCGGGGGTTGGAGGGGAGGGCCGGGGGGTGCAGCGGCGGTTGCGGGCCCATGTCTAGAGTGCCGGGCCATGTCCGGGCCTCGCAGGGTCGCCGTCGTCGACGTCGGCACGAACTCGACCCGGTTGCTGGTCGCCGACGTCAGCGACGGGCGCGTCTCGGAGGTCGAGCGGCAGAGCCGCGTCACCAGGCTCGGCCGCGGCGTAGACCTCTCCGGCCAGCTCTCCAACGAGGCGGTTGAGGCGGTCTGCGAGGCGGTCGCGGACTACGTCTCGATCTACCGGGAGGCCGGCGCCGAGGCCGTCGAGGCGATCGCGACCAGCGCCGTCCGCGACGCCTCCAACGGCGACGCCTTCATCGCCGAGCTGCGCGAGAGGTTCGCGCTCTCGGCCCGCGTCCTCGACGGCGAAGAGGAGGCCCGCCTCACCTACCTGGGCGCAACCTCCGAGCGTCCGCCAGCTGAGCCGACCGTGGTGATCGACATCGGGGGCGGCTCGACCGAGCTCGTGGCGGGGGTCGGCGAGGAGATTGCCTTCCACGCCTCGCTGCAGGCCGGCGTGGTCCGGCACACCGAGCGCCACATCGGCGCCGACCCGCCGACGGCGATCGAGCTCGAGTCGCTCGCGGCCGACGTTCGCGGCCTGATCGCCGACGTGCTCGCCGACCAGCCTGGCGCGAAGGCCGCCGCCGGCATCGCCGTGGCGGGCACGCCCACGTCGCTGGCGGCGATCGAGATGGAGCTCGAGCCGTACGATCCGTCCCGGGTCCACGGGCACATGCTTTCGCTCGACTCGATCCAGCACATGCTGTCGCGCCTCGCTTCCATCCCGCTCGCCGAGCGGGTCGCGATAACGGGTTTGCATCCCGATCGCGCGCCCACGATCGTCGCCGGCGTGGTCATCCTGGTCGAGGCGATGCGTGCCTTCGAGCTCGACCGGATCGAGGTCTCCGAGCACGACATTCTCTACGGCGTCGCGCTCGCCCAGCTCGCGTCGGACCGCGGCTAGCCCGGCACGATACATCTGCGACAAGGTGCCGGGACCCGCTGGACAGGCGCTTCTCGCTAGACACTCCAGATGGTAAAAGCCGGCGTCCGATACCCGAAAAGCAGGTAGGCTTGGTCTACCGAGTTATCAGTAGCCAGGAAAGGGGCGACTAGACGAATCGGATAGCCGGGCAGATAATTCCCCCAACCGGTAAAGAGGTGGGGCAGAACCTACCGCGGACCCGGGACAGGGTTTGGACGATTGCCGCATCATGGCGCCTCCCGCCGTCTGAGCCCATCAAATAAGACTGGTCCCTGAAGACGTACCCCTGCCCGTCCTGAGGGGCCACCCTGAATCGGCCGCCAGAGATGGCGGCCGATTCTCGTCTACGCCCAATTCGCGGCGCGGCGAGAAAATTCCCTTTTCTCAAGCCAAATTCGACTTGCGCGGATAGGCGACGGCGGGGTCCGTGAGGACGTTGACGAGGGTGGGGCGACCCGACTCGAAGGCCCGCTCGAGCGTCGATCGCAGTTCGCCCGGATCGCGGACGAGGACGCCGTCGCAACCAAGCGCTTCGACCATCTCCTCGTAGCGCGTCTCGGGCCGCAGCTCGGCCGCAACCGAGTATCCGTACAGGAACTGCATCGGGTGGTGCTCGAGACCCCAGATGCCGTTGTTGCCCATCACACCCACGACGCCGAGGCCGTGACGCGCCATTGTGTCGAACTCCATCCCCGCGAAGCCGAATGCGCCATCGCCGAGCAGCAGGCAGACCTGGCGCTCGGGCCGGGCGAGCTTGGCGCCGATCGCCTGGCCGGGGCCCGCTCCGAGGCAGCCGAAGGGGCCCGGGTCCATCCAGCAGCCCGGCTCGTAGGTCTCGATGAAGCGACCGGCATAGGAGACGAAATCGCCGCCGTCGCCGACGACGATCGCGTCGCGATCGAGCACGTCGCCGAGCTCCTTGTAGACGCGGACCGGGTGAAGGGGCGAGCGAGGGTCGTCGAGCTCCTCCCGCTCGGCCGCCCGCTTCTCGTCCTCGACCCTGCGCAGCTCGGCGAGCCAGGGGCCGGTGCGCGATTGGCCCTCCCCCACCAGCTCCCGGATCGCGGCGAGGGTGGCGGCGACGTGGCCGACCAGGTCGAGCTGCGGCGCCCGGTTGGCGCTCAGCTCGTTCGGGGCGGCGTCGAGGCGGAGCAGCTTCGTCTCCTCGCCGAAGCTGCCGCCGAAGCCGAGGCGGAAGTCGATCGGGACGCCGACGACAAGCGCCACGTCGGCTCCTTTGAGGCCGGCGCCGCGGGCGCGGCTGAAGGCCAGCGCGTGGTCGGCGGGCAGGCAGCCGCGACCGAGCCCATTGAGGAAGACCGGGATGCCGAGCGCCTCGGCGAGCGTCCGCAGCTCGTCCTCGCCATGTCCCCAGTAGAGGCCGCTGCCGGCCATGATCGCGGGACGCTCGGCGCTCGCGAGCAGGGCCGCCGCCTCCTCGACGCCCGCCGCAGGCTGCGCCGTGCCGCCGCCGGGGGGCGCGGAGAGGTCGGGCTCCGCCTCGGAAAAGACGACGTCGAGGGGGTAGTCGAGGAAGGTCGGCCCGTTGGGCGCCGTCAGCGCCAGGTCGAGCGCGGCCGCGGTCCTCTCCGCGATCCGGCCGGGGTCCTTCACGGTCTCGGCGGACTTGACCAGGGGCGCGACGAACGGCAGGTGGTCGATCTCCTGCAGCGAACCCGAGCCCCAGCGCAGCTCCGGAGCACGGCCGCCCAGCACGCAGATCGGCGAGCAGTTGGCCTGGGCGCTGGCGATCGCGCTGATCCCGTTCGTCACGCCCGGCCCGGCCGTCAAGGCCGCCACGCCGACCCGCCGCGTCGCCTTCGCGAACCCCTCCGCCGCGAACGCCGCCGACTGCTCATGCCGCACATCGACGATCTCGATCCCCTCCTCGCGGCAGCCGTCGTAGATCGAGAACAGGTGCCCGCCGGAGAGCGTGAAGAGGTGGCTGACGCCCCGAGACTTGAGGACCTTCGCGACTATCCGCCCCCCGTGCTCCACAGGCGTGAGCCTATATGCCCGGGGCGGGATTCGAACCCGCAAGCCCCACCTCAGGGCAGCACCTTTTAAGGGCACCGCGTTTGCCACTTCCGCCACCCGGGCGCCTCGATGTTAGCCGTCGTCAGACATCCTCCAAATAGGCGTAGAGCACGCACGAATCTCTGCCGGGCCGCAACAACGCCGCTGCTACGGTGTCTCATAGGACAGACGCACGGCTTCCCCCTGGGAGAAAGGCTTTGGAGGCTTCCGCACTCACACACGCCAGTCGACGCGGACTACTCGCCCGGCGCTCGCCTCTGCTCAAGCTTCAGGGCGACGGCCGCCTGATCGCGATGGCGAGGAGCGGCAACCCGGGCGCCTTCGAGACGATCGTCGACCGCTACCAGGGCCGCCTGCTCGGCTTCTGCCGCCAGATGCTCGGCTCCACCGAGGACGCCGAGGACGTCCTGCAGGAGGTCTTCGTCAACGCCTACAGGGCGATGCTCGCCGACGAGCGCGAGATCAACCTGCGTCCGTGGCTCTATCGGATCGCCCGCAACCGCTGCCTCAACCAGCTGCGCAAGCCCACCGCCGACGCCCAGGAATCGATGGACATGGTGCCGGCGGTGGAAGCGGCCTCGACCGCGGAGAAGGTCCACAACCGCGAGGAGTTCCGCCAGCTGCTCAGCGACGTCGGCAAGCTTCCCGAGACGCAGCGCTCGGCCCTGATGCTGCGTGAGATGGATGCGATGTCCTACGAGGAGATCGCCCAGGCGATGGATACCAGCGTGCCTTCGGTCAAGTCGCTGCTCGTGCGGGCGCGGATCTCCCTCGCCGAGGCGAGCCAGGCCCGGCTGCTGACCTGCGGCGAGGTGCGGCTCGAGCTGGCCGAGGCGGCGGAGGGACTGCGCAAGGTCTCCGGGCCGGTGCGCCGGCACGTGCGCGACTGCGAGGAGTGCGCCGACTTCCGCTCCCAGGTCCGCGCCACCGACAAGGCGCTGGCGGCTCTCTTCCCGGCCGGCCCCCTATTGGCGTTGAAGGGCTTCCTCGCCTCGAAGCTCGGGATCGGCGGAGCGACCGCGGGCAGCGGCGCGGGCGCCGCCGGGACGGGCGCGGGAGCGAGCGCCGGAGCCGGCGCGCTCGGCAGCGTCGGCGCTGCGCTCGGCAGCAGTGGCGCGGCCGGCGGCCTCGGGGCCGTCGGCGGGGCGATCGGGACCAAGGCGGTTGCCGGCGTCGTCACCGCAGCGGTGCTCACCGCCGGCGCCGTCAGCGTCGAGCAGCGGGTGGTCCCGGCGTCGACCGACTCGGCGACCACCTCGCGCGTCTCACGACCCGCATCGACACCTTCGGCCTCCCCGGCGCAAGCGGCGCCACCCCATGCGAAAGCCGTGAGCCCCGAGCCGACGGCCGATGAGCTTGCGGCTACGCCACCCGTCACGACCAGCCCCGAACCGGCGCCGATTCCCGAGGCAACTGCCGGCAAGGAAGCGGCTGGGCAGTCGACCCTCGTCGCCGAGAGCGGCAAACCGGAGAGCGCGCCCTCCGGCGGCGGTCCTAGCGTGAACGACGCGACGCCCCAGGCCGGCGCGCCCGCCGGCAGCGAAACCGTCGTCGTCACAGTCGGCAGCTCGGACGGCGCCCCGCCGCCCCCGGCGGAAACGCCATCGCCCTCAGAACCCGCTCCTGCGCCACCCCCTTCCGAACCCGCGCCCAGCCCGCCATCCGCGGGCAGCAGCGGCTCACTCGGCGAAGGCGAACCCGCCGCCCCCTAAGCACGCGGACGCCCCGGCCTCAGCCGAGGCCGATCACCTTGAGGCGCCGCATCAGGCAGGTGCCGGCGAACTTGCGCGTCTCCGCCAGCGAGTAGCCGAACAGCTCCCAGTCGTCGCCCTCAGGCGCCCAGGGCGGTGAGAGCACGCCGTCGGCAACCGGCAGCGCCTCCTCCAGGGTGCGCTGGATCGCCTGCTTGTAGCGCTCGTCCTCGCGCGCCTTCTCGCGCAGGAAGACCGAGCCGAAGGCGACGTGGCGGTGCTCGTCGCGGGCGACGTTGCCGAAGCCCTCGACGAAGGCCGGCAGCAGCCCTTCGCGTTCGTTGTAGTCCATGATGAAGTGCTGCCCGGTGAGGGCCAGCATGCCCTCGATCACCATGTGGTAGAGCGTGATCGCCTCGACCAGCGCCTCCGTGTCCTCCGGCTCGGCCGCGAGCCGGTCGGTGCGCCGTTTCAGCATCTCGTCGAAGAGCCGGCCGAAGTTCTCGTTCAGGTGCTTGGAGGTCTCGGCGAGCATCTCGGCCAGCTCGTCGGACTCGAGCACGCCGACCTCGCGGTAGAAACGCTCGAAGAAGCGCACGTGACGGGCCTCGTCGGCGATCTGCGTGCAGAGGAAGATCCGCTGCTCCTCGGTCGGCGCGGCGCGCATGATCGGCGCCAGCTCCTCGGCCACCTTCTGCTCGCCGATGAAGAACGAAGACAGCCCGTACATCCGCTGGAAGCGCTCCTCGGGGCCAATCCGCTCGTGCCAATCTTCGCGGTCGCGGCCGAAGTCGAGCTCCTGAGTCTGCCACTGCTGGCGCTCCCAGAGCAGGTACAGCTCCCCGTAGCTGAGCAGCTTGATGTCGCCGGTGCGATCGGCGGCCTCGTTCAGCGCCGGGTCGGCCGTGGCCTGGAAGTCGGCCCGCTCGGTCCTCGACTGCGTCCCGGTCGCCTCTCTGGTCCCCATCTCGCTCTCCTCGTCTCGAACTGTGGTCCGAGCGAGGCTAGCACCGGCCTGGCTGGTCAGCCAGTCGTGTGCGACTCCCCCGGCGCCAGCACGACCACCTTCGAAGAGGTCTTCTCCTCCACCTCGGACTTGAAGGCCCCGACGTCTGTCTCGATCGCCGGGAAGGTGTCGTAGTGCATCGGGATCACGGTCGGCGCGCCGACGAACTCGGCGGCGACGACGGCGTCGCGGCGGTCCATCGTGTAGTGGCCGCCGATCGGCAGCAGCGCGACGTCGATGTCGCTGCGCCGGGCGATCAGCTTCATGTCGCTGAAGAGGCCGGTGTCGCCGGCGTGATAGACGGTCGTCCCGCCGATCTTGACCACGACTCCCGCCGCCGTCCCGATCGGCACCCCGTGCTCGGCGCTCATCGGCGCCTCTTTGGAACCGGGCAGCGTGTTCGTGTGCCAGGCCGGCACGAGGCCGATGTAGCCCCAGTCGAACTCGACCGTGCCGCCGATATTGGGATCGCTGACGTTCTCGATGCCCCGCTGTTCAAGCCAGACGGCGAGCTCGACGATCGCGACGCAGTGGGCCCCGGTGCGCTTGGCGACGGGGAGGAGATCGGCGGTGTGGTCGGCGTGGCCATGGGTGATCGCGATGTGCGTCGGGTCGACGTCGTCTGCGGTCGCCACGGCGATCGGGTTGTTGGGCTTGAGGAACGGGTCGACCAGCACCGTGGTCTCGCCGTCGCTCAGCTCGAAGCACGATTGCCCGTGAAATCGGATCTCCATCGGTCAGTCCTCTCCCTTCGACTCTTCCTTTGCAGCGGTCTCCTCGCGTAGTGCCCAGCCGACCGCGACTCCAACCATCATTCCCATCCTCGCCTCCTCGGCGAGCAGCGTCCGCACGGCGGCGATCCGCTCCTCGGCGTCGGGGACGGTGGCGGCTCGCAGCGTCTCCGCCTCGTGCGACTCGCCGAACCAGCCGCCCTCAGCAAGGGCCGAGGTCAATACGCGCTGCAGCTGAGGGGCGGCGCGGGTGACGATCTGCTCCGCCTCGGCGAAGCGCTCGACGTCGCTCAGGCGTTCGATCGCGGCCTCCAGCTGCTCGTCGGGGATCATCGCTGGGCGCGCAGACTATTCGGCCGGGCGCAGAGCCGCAGCGGTCAGCCCCGCGAGGCCGCCGACGGCGCCGCCGACGAGACCGGCGAACACGTTTGCGCTCGAGTCGAAGATCGGCAGCGCGAGGAGGACGGCGGCCGCGACGACGACCCCGATCGCGTCGTAGTCCTGATCGATCGCCTGCCCCGCCTCGGCCCGCCGCAGGGCGAACCAGGCGGCGAGCGCGCCGAGCGCCATCCCGTTGCCGCCGGCGATCACCTCGACGTGGTCCTGCGCGTTGGCGATGCCACTCGCGACCAGCATCCCCAGCGCGCCGCAGCCGACCAGGAGCACGGCGGTAGGCCCGCTGCCGAGCCGCCGCTCGAGGCCGACGGCGAAGATCGCGAGGCCGACGGCGACGACGAACAGGTAGCCGACGTCGGTGTAGGCGAAGGGGGCGGTGAGGAAGCGCCACCAGCCGTCCTCGAGCGGCACGATCAGGCCACCGAAGGTGCTGAGCGAGTCACCGCTGGCCTTCTGCACGAGCAGCAGCGCGGCGGAGCCGAGGATCGCGGCGAGCGTCGCGTAGGGACGGATCGGCACCGCAGCGGCGGTCGCCCCCCCCCGGCGGCCCAGCCGCGGCCGGCGACCGCGGCGCGGCTTCGGCCCCAGCCCGTCGCCGCGGCGCCCCAGCTTCGGCGCCCGCTTGCGCAACCGAGCGCCGCAATAGGGGCACTCCGTGACGTAGGGGCTGACCTCGGAGCCGCAGTTCTTGCAGATGACGCTGAGCTCGGTCTCGCTCACGGTCATCCGAGGATAACCCCCCGCCCCGGGCGCCCGAGAGCCGCCCGGTGGCATACTGCCCTGGCACCCACCTTCCGTGGACCACTAGGAGGAATACAGCGTGGAGTTGAAGAGCCTGACCGAGCAGAAATCGCTGCTGGCGACCCTTTCCCCGGGCAAACGCACCCGCCTGCGGCGGCTGCTGTTCGAGTTCGGGCCGGGCAACGGCACGCTGATGCTGCTGCCGATCGACCAGGGCATCGAGCACGGACCGCGCGACTTCTTCCCCAACCCCGCCTCCAAGGACCCCGACTACCAGTTCCGCCTCGCCGCCGAGGCCGGCTACTCGGCCCTCGCCTGCCAGATCGGGATGGCGAGCAAGCACTACCCCGACTACGCGGGTCAGGTGCCGCTGATCCTCAAGGTCAACGGCAAGACCGACATCCCCTCCTCGGCCCAGGCGTTCTCGAGCTGCAACGCGAGCGTCGAGGACGCGGTCCGGCTCGGCGCCGACGCGGTCGGCTACACGCTGTACGTCGGCTCGCCGCGCCAGGACGAGGACCTCGCCCAGCTGCGCCAGGTGCGCCAGGACTGCGACCGCTTCGGGATGCCGCTGATCGTCTGGTCCTACCCGCGCGGCGAAGCGGTCGACGCCAAGGGCGGGCCCAACTCCTTCTACGCGATCGACTACGCGGCGCGGATGGCGATGGAGATGGGCGCCGACGTGGTCAAGCTCAACATGCCCAAGATCGACTCCGGCAAGGACAAGGACGCCCCCGCCCCCTACAACGAGATGGAAGTCGATCAGGTCGAGGCGATCCGCCACTGCGTGGCATCAGCCGGGCGGGCGCTGGTCGTCCTCTCGGGCGGCTCGAAGGTCGACGATGAGACGGTCCTGCGGAACACGCGCGAAATCATGGAGGCGGGCGGCTCGGGCGTGATCTTCGGCCGCAACGTCTGGCAGCGCGAGTGGAACGACGCGCTGGAGATCATCGGCCAGATCAAAGAGACGCTGCTCTCCAGCGTCAGCTGCATCCCTTAGTCGCCGTGGCCAAGAACGGGCGGCTCGGCAACCTCGTACTGCTCGCCGCCGTGGCGCTTGTGGTCCTGCGGCCATGGGAGGCGAGCGATTCGGGAGGCGCGGGGCCGACCGCCGTCATCGCCTACGTGACGCGGGTGGTCGACGGCGACACGATCGAGGCCCAGATCGGCGGCGAGGTCGAGGACGTCCGCTACATCGGCGTCGACACCCCGGAGACGGTCAAGCCCGACACGCCGGTCCAGTGCTTCGGCCCGCGCGCCTCGGCCGTCAACCACCGGCTCGTCGAAGGACGCCGCGTGCGCCTCGTCTTCGGGGTCGAGCGACGCGACGTCTACGGCCGGCTGCTCGCCTACGTCTACCTCGGTCGCCGCTTCGTCAACGCGGCGCTGGTGCGCCGCGGCCTGGCGCGCACGCTGACGATCCCGCCAAACGACCGCTTCGCGCCGCTGCTGCGGCGGCTGGAGCTGCGGGCGGCGCGGGCGGGACGCGGCCTCTGGGGGGCCTGCCGGCCCTAACTGTCCTTGTGATCTTCGGCACGTTCGCCGCCCGCAAGGTCTCGGGAGCCTTTGCTACGGTGCGCCGCGGTCCACGGGCCACCCTTATGAGAATGCGACAGAGCATCTCCCAGTTCGAGACGGCCTTCGAGCAGGAGACCGCATTGGAGCGCCGCCGGCGCGAGCAGCTGCGCCGGCGCGCGGCGAACCGCTCGCGGGAGCGGCGCATCACGCGCGTCGAGCAGGAGAGCAAGGTGCGCTTCAGCGTCCTCGCCGTCTGCCTCACCGTCACGGTCGTCGTGGTCGTCGTCTCGATGTTCGAGGCGCTTGCCTTCCTGATGGACTGACCAAGCGGCTCGCCCTCTCGGTTGAATAGACTCGCGCGCCGATGGCCAGACGCTCACTGAAGCCGCAGCTGAACCAGATCCGGGCCTGGGTCCGCCAGGGGCGGACCGACGCGTGGATCGCCCACCAGCTCGAAGTCAGCGCGGCCGAGCTGCGCGAGTTCCGCAGCCAGCACGGGTTCGAGCCCGACGACGAGGACGCCGGCTCACAGGAGGTCGACCTCCGCGACGAGATCGAGGCCGAGATCGAGGCCGCTGCGGCCGAGGAAGCGGAGACCGAAGCCGAGGCCGCTCCCGAAGAGGATGAGGGCGAGGAAGGCGAGGAGGGCGAGGAGGAGGCTTCCGGCGAGGAGCCGCGCGAGCGCGGTGGCGAGGCTCGTCCGCGTCGCAGGCGGCGGCGGGGTCGCCGCGGGCGCGGGCGCGGACGGGAGCTCGAGGCGACCTTCGACCACGGCGAGGCCGACGGCTACGGGCTCTGGCTCGACCCCTCGGTCGCCGACAGCCCCGTCTACGCCGAGCACTGGGCAGGCAAGCGCGAAGTCACCGTCCGCATCGAGGCCGATCAGATCGTGATCCGCCGCGCGGGCGAGCAGCCGGCGGCCGCCCCCGGCGGCGGTCGTGGCGGCGAGAGCCGCGACGACTCCGACGAGTAATCGCTCCGAGCTAACGCGCGGCGGATCGATCCCGGAGAGATCGAAGCGCGGCGGCGGCTTCGGCTCCCCGCGACCAGCGGAGCAGCGCGCGCGTCGTCGCGGCGTAGCCGTCTCGCGTCGGGTGGACGAACTCGCGGATGCCGCGCAGCGCCCGCCCCACGACGGCGAACGGCAGGTCCCCCCACCGCAGCCTGAGGCGCTCCCAGTCGAAGCTGTCGAGGGTCCGCGCGTAAGGCTCGCGGTCGCAGACCGTGTGGTCGGGCTGGAAGGCGTCCCCTGTCGCCGGGACGAAGAAGACCGGGATCCCGGCCTCGCGGGAGCTGTCAACGGCATCGCGGACGACGCCGTTCAACCTGGAGAGGAGCCGGTCGAGGAACTCGAGCTCGGCCGGGTCGAGCTGGTCGCGCATCGCCCTGCAGGGTCGCGGCCGCCGCGGCGTGGGCAGCGGGTAGGCCGGGACGAGAATCGGCGCCACGTCCCGACCCTGGCGGCGGCCGTTGAGGATCCGGTCGACTTCCACGTAAACCCTGCGCAGCGAGGCCGGGAGCGCCGCGAGGCGGGGGCCGACAAAGGACTCGGTCGGCTCGCCAAGCCCGAACGGCGCCGCGGGATAGATGCGCTCCTCGCAGCCCGCGGGCCTGCCGAGCAGGCAAGATCTGGCGACCGGGAGGAAGCCGGCGTCGTTGCCTCCGAGCGTCATGAACACCGCGTCGACGCCGCGCTCGTCGCGCAGCTCGATCAACTGGTCGATCTGCGCGTCGACGGCCATCCCGGCCTGCGGCGAGAGCACGTCGCCGGTCTCCGCGCCGGAGCAGGCGAGGATGTAGGGGTCCGGCAGCTCGAACGCCTCGACCAAATAGGTTCGCCGGCTGCGGTGGCAGGCGCTGTCGTCGGTGTCGCTGCCCTCCAGGTAACCCCCGGCGCCCTCGCCGGCCGAGTAGGAGTCGCCGAGGATGGCGATCCTCGGCCGCGAGGCGAGGATGGCGCCGGCGTTGCCGGGGGCTGTGGGCGTTCCGAGCGGTCCGCTGTCGGGCGGGGCTGAGCCCGGCGCGTCGGGCAGGGCGCGGAGCGGCGCATTGGCCGGGCCGCAGCCGGCCGGGTCGAGCTGGCCGTGGACCTTCCAGACCGTGACCGGCCCGCTGCGCTGGAGCGGGGTCAGCGCCTTTTCGCCGTGCAGCCAGCCCGCCTCCGGCGAGGCGACTGGGTGGTCGGTGTCGATGAAGTTGAGGAAGGGGGCGGTGACGAGGTAGTCGAGATCGGCGGCGTTGACCGCGGCGCGGAAGCCGCGGCAGGTCTGGATCGCGTCGAAGGCGCCGTGCGGGCCCTTTTTGCCGAGGTAGACGACGCGGTTGGAGAGGTCTGTGCCGTAAAAGCCGTACTGAAGGAAGCCGGCGGTCGTGCCGGCGAGACCGATGCGGACTCCGGAGAGTTCTCGGGCCCAGCGATACGCCGAGTCGAGGTTCATCCCCGGGATTCGTTCTTCAGGGGGGACGTCGTTGCGGAAGCGGTCGCTGAGGTAGTCGCGCTGGACCGGGTAGCCGATCGCGACCGCCGCGAGGGCGAGCGCAGCGAAGCCTGCCGAGACGGCTGCCGCGGAAGCGCCCCGCCGGCGCGCGTACAGCAATCCCGCCGGAGCCAGGACCGCCAAAGCGGCGATCAGCAGGCCGAAGGTGCGTGCCGGATCGCGCAGGACGGCGTCGGAGCGGTCGCTGACGACGAACACGGCGAGCAGGGCGGCGAGCAGCGCCCACTGGCGGCGCTCGCTCTCTAGACCGCGCGCCAGGGGCAGCAGGACGAGCCCCAGCAAGAGAGCCGGAATCGCGAATCGCACGTTGATGTCGAAGGCGACGGGCGCCCCGTCGGCGCCCGCAGCGCTGAGCGGCGTGAACAGGTATGCGAGCAAACCGAAGAGCGCGATGCCGCCGATCCAACGAACCGCGCGGTCGCGACCGCGGAGCAGCGCGAGGGCGGCGCCGAGCACGGCCGCGCCCAGCACCAGCGGCCAGAGCAGCCCGAACTGGTCGTGCAGGCCCGGCGCGAAGTACTCGCGCCAGACGCCGGTGTCGGTCGCGTAGTGAGCGATGCTGAACTCGGGCCTCGCGATTTGGAGGCGCTCGGGTCCCGGCAACGAGATCGGCCCCAGGTCTCGAACCTGGGGCAGCGGATTGCCGATCGCGATCAAGTTGCGCAGGTACCAGAACCCGCCGGCGGCGAAGGCGGGCAGGGACCACCACCGGGCTGCCGCCCATCTCCTTCCCCCTGGCGCCAGCACGAGCACCGCGACGGTCAGGGCAGCCGCCATCGCCAGCACGGTGAACTTGGTCCCGGCGGCCATGCCGGCGGCCAGTCCCGCCGCGGCGAGGGGCCAGCCGGTCGGCAGCGACCTCCTCCCTTGCCCCCGACCCCCCGCCCCGTCCCGCTGCGCCGTCCAGGCGTTGACGAGGATCGCGACCGCGGCCAGCAGCAGCGCCGCCGCCATCAGGTCGTTCTTCGCCGCACCCGGCTCGCGGACGACCAGCGTGTGGCACTCGAGCGGAATCGCCGCCGCCGCGACCGTGAGGTGGCCGCGGCCGTAGGGGCGGCCGATGCACCAGGCCGCGAGAAAGGCGATCGCCAGCCAGCCGAAGTTGAGGAACAGCGAGAGGGTGTCGCGGTGCGCCAGCAGGATGCCGACGGCGTGCAGCAGCTCCGAGTTCTGCGGATAGAACCAGTTGGTGAAGACCGTGTCGGTGTAGTGCAGGCCGGTGACGGAGTGGCTCTGGGCGATGTCGGTCGCGAACGGGAGGTGGTACCAGAGGGAGTCGAAGTTGAAGATGCCCCGGTCCAGCGCGTCCTTCGTGGTCAGGCCCCAGTGGGCGAAGACCATGGCGATGACGCCGACGGTCACCAGCAGGGCAAAGGGGCCTGGGCCGGCGGGTCCTGTCGCCGCAGGGGACCCCCCGCCCCCTGCGGTAGCTGAAGCTTCCTCGGGGGCGGGCCCCCCTGCGGCGCCACCCGCCGACAGAGGCGCTTTGCCCAGCTGCGAAGGATGGAGCCTCCAGGCGAGGATTCCGGCGAGCAGAAGGGACGAAGCGACGAGGGACCAGCCGTAAAGGAGGCCAAAGGTTCCCAACAGCTCTCCAAGCCAGATCAAAAGGGCTACGCCAACGATTGCCTCGACGAGGTGCGCAGGGGCCCCCTCCCATTCGGGGAGAAGCCGACGACGCAGGAAGACGGCCGAAACGCCCAGGGAGAGGACGAGGGCGGCTAGGAGCGCGGCCGCGAGGATGTAGGCGCCGGCGCTAATCACCGGGACGGGTCCGGTCGGAGGTCAGCGCGGCAGGCCGCGGACGGCGAGCGGGCGCTCGCCTTCGGCGATCATGCCCTGGGCGCGCGCCTCGGCGGCGAGCATGGCGGGGTCTTCGGCGTGCTGGACGCGGTAGTGGAGGTGCTT
>Ga0193699_10000184_pt1 | contig 27946 bp, 27 predicted proteins | sample L3c2metaG_FD_160095 | JGI IMG/M metagenome (GOLD analysis project Ga0193699, IMG submission 160095) | Soil microbial communities from a riparian zone of the East river system, Colorado, United States - L3c2 | ecosystem: Environmental > Terrestrial > Soil > Riparian zone | place: USA: East...
CTGTTCGTCTTCGCCGCATTCCTCAGCCTGTTCTCTTTTTTCGACCTTATCAATGAACTGACCGATCTTGGCAGGGGCGGTTACCGGCTGCAGCACGCGCTCGCGTTCGTCGCACTGTCGGTCCCGAGCCACGTGTATGAACTGTTTCCCGTGGTAGTGCTGATCGGGACGCTCTATGCTCTTTCGCATCTCGCGGCCAATTCCGAATATACGGTGATGCGTGCCTCGGGGCTCGCGCCTTGGCGTGCCGCAAGCACCCTGTTTCGCATAGGCATCGTGTTTGCAGTCGCTACGCTCGTTTTCGGCGAGCTGATCGCTCCGGTTTCGGAGCGCGCGGCAAGGCAGCTCAAACTCTCCGTTACCAGCGCCATCGTGGTCAGTGAGTTTCATACGGGGCTGTGGGTGAAGGATGACAGGCGATTCGTCAATGTTCGCGAAGTCCAGCCCGATACGAGTCTTTCCGATATCAGGGTATTCGAGTTCGATGACCAATACCGGCTCCAGTCGATCAGCTTCGCGAAACAGGGGCGGTACCTCGGCAAGAATATGTGGCGATTGCGCGAGATCGTGCATACCAGCTTCGCGTCCAGCGGAAGCAACGTGCGGCGCCTCGCGGAAATGGACTGGAACTCGGTTCTTACGCCGGACATTCTCGCCGTACTTTTCGTCGTCCCGGAACGGATGTCGGCATGGAACCTGTACCAGTATTCCCGGCATCTGTCCGAGAACCGGCAAAAGACGGAGCGTTATGAAATCGCCATGTGGAAAAAGCTCATTTATCCGCTTGCCTCCCTTGTCATGATGGCGCTCGCCTTGCCTTTCGCCTATGTCCACGTCCGGGCGGGCGGCGTGGGGGTGAAAGTGTTCTCGGGGATCATGCTGGGAGTCTTTTTTCACATGATGAACAGCCTGTTTTCATATCTGGGGTTGCTCCAAAACTGGCAACCCTTCGTTAGTGCCGCGCTGCCGAGCGCGGTTTTTCTGGGCGCAGCCACACTGATGATGTGGTGGGTGGAGAGAAGGTAGACCGACCGCTACCGACGCCCGGCTCCTGCATCGCCCGTCGCGACGATGCGAGTGCCGGCCAGACGGTCATGCAGAAACTGCCGGTCGCGATCGAAGAACGCCCAAAAAACTCCGACGCCGAACAACAAAAGCGAAGGCCAGGCGAGAACGTAGCGCAGCGCTGCTCGCCCGACCCCGATGGGCAGATTATCGTGGCGGACCACCCGCATCTTCCAGGTCTGCATCGGCAGCGTTCGACCTCCGCGGGTCCAGCAGGCCATGAAGTAGGCACCCAAAACCAGGAATAGGTATAGCTGGAATGCGAGACGCGTGTCCGCAGGGAGATAGCCATTGGCCACGCCATAGAACGCAAGCCCGGCGAAAAAAGCGATTGCGAACACGACCAGTGACTCGTACAGCATCGACAGCACCCGCCTGCCTATGCCGGGCACCGTCGGACCGGGCGGGGCAAGAGCGCCCGAATCCATCGATACGGGCTACTGGTTTGCGGGCGGTGCCGGCGCGACCGGGCTTGCTTCAGGCGGTGCAGCTGGCGGGAGCGCAGGGTCGGCAGGAGACTTGGCGGGACGGGGCGGCGTAGCGGGTTTGCGCGGTGTGCTGCCCAACTTACGCCGCTCCTGCTCCGGCAGGCGGTTGTACTCCTCCCATTGCTGTTTCAGCCCCTGTTTTTTGTCGGGGGGCAGCTTTTCCATCTTCTTATAGCGTTCGCGCGCGGCCTGGCGTTCCTTGGGGGTGAGCTTGGCCCAGGCTTGCATGCGTCGTTGCACGCGCGCCTGCTCGTCGGGTTTCATCTTCGGATAGCGCTTGGCGATACCGATCCAGTTGCGCTTGCGATCTGGTTCGAGATTGTCCCAGTCGACCGCAAGCGGCGCGAGAATCTGCTGCTGCTCTTGCGTCAACTCGCCCCACGTCGGGGGCTTTTTCTGCGGTGGAGCGGCGAGGACGGAGAGCGAGGTGCAGAGCCAAAGTACTAGAACGAGACGCGCTTTAGCCATGCATCGAATCCCTTGTCGAGATAGGCATCCAGTGGCAGGTCGCCGGTCAGCACCGCGGCGTCGATTTCCTCGATTTCGGCGGCGGATTGGGTATCCCGCCACTGGTTGATCGCGATCAACCCGAGGATCAGCACGGCCATCGGCAGCAGGACCCTTGGAATGAGCGCAGAAGGACCGCCTGATTTGCCGATCACATTGTCGGCCCAGGCCCATACCGGAACGCGGGACTCCACGCGCTGGCGCGCCAAAGCAGCCTCCCGCGCCGCTTTCAGGCGGGCGAGCTTGCCGGCGTCCAGATCGAGCCCCCGGTTGAGAAGCTGCTTGATTCTGTAAGCGATCTGCTGTTCGTTCATAACTCGATCCCCCTTGCTCTCAAGGCCGCCGCTAAAGCGTGCGCTGCGCGGGAGCAATGGGTTTTGACGCTGCCTTGAGAGCAACCCATGACGGTTGCGGTCTCGGCAACGTCCAACTCTTCCCAGTAACGCAGCAAAAACGCTTGCCGTTGACGCGGCGGCAGCCTCTGGAGCTCTTTCTCAATTACTTCAAGAACTTGCGATTGTTCCAGAAGGTCCGAGGGACCCTCCCTGGCCTTGGACGTATCCGCGCTCTCCAAGGTTTCGAGCGGGTCGGTGTCGTCGTCTTCCCGTCCCGGGGAGAGCGCCGAAAACAGCGTCACCCACCGGGACCGCACCTTCTGCCTGCGATAAAAGTCGCGAATGGTGTTCTGCAGGATGCGTTGGAATAGCATCGGCAGCTCCGCCGCCGGTTTGGCTCCGTATTTCTCCGCGAGCTTGAGCATGGCGTCCTGCACTACGTCGAGGGCGTTCTCCGCCTCCCGGACCGCGAACAGCGCCTGCTTGTACGCGCGTCGCTCTACGCTCGCGAGGAACTCGGATAGTTCGTTTCGGGAGGCCAGAAGAGCTTCCTTTTTTGTCCGCCGAAATGACCTCGGCCGGTGCGCTTCGATGGTATCAAAAGCCGGGTTCAGGCGCAGAATGGAACAGCGGAAAACTTGACCAATCAGACGTCAGCAATTAGGCTCCAAAGTTCTCTCGAACAGGTTCATCGGAATGGAATTGACAGGCGCAGAGATTGTCGTGAAGTGCCTCCAGGCGGAGGGCGTCGAGTATGTCTTCGGCTATCCCGGCGGCGCCGTCCTTTTCATCTACGACGAGCTGTTCAAGCAGGACAAAGTCAAGCACATCCTGGTGCGCCACGAGCAGGGCGCAACGCATGCTGCGGACGGCTACTCGCGCTCAAGCGACAAGGTCGGCGTTGCGCTGGTGACCTCGGGTCCCGGCGTCACCAACGCGGTGACCGGAATCGCCACCGCGTACATGGATTCGATCCCGATGGTGATCATCACCGGGCAGGTGCCCACCCACGCGATCGGCCTGGACGCATTCCAGGAGTGCGACACGGTGGGCATCACGCGGCCCTGCGTGAAGCACAACTTCCTCGTAAAAGACGTCAAGGATCTCGCGATCACGATCAAGAAGGCGTTCTACCTCGCCAGGACCGGGCGGCCCGGACCTGTGCTCGTCGACATTCCCAAGGACGTCACCTCGGCGAAGTGCCCATTCCAGTATCCGGAAACGGTGACGATGCGCTCTTACAACCCCGTCGTGAAGGGGCATCCGGGTCAGATCAAGAAAGCGGTGCTGTTGCTCGCCGAGGCGAAGCGCCCCATGGTCTACACAGGCGGCGGCGTCATTCTGTCGGGCGCGGCGAAGGAGCTGACGAAGCTCGTCAAGATGCTCGGCTTCCCGTGCACCAATACGCTGATGGGCCTGGGAGGGTATCCCGCAACCGACCCGCAGTTCCTCGGCATGCTCGGGATGCACGGTACCTACGAGGCCAACATGGCGATGCAGAACTGCGACGTTCTGCTTGCCGTCGGCGCGCGCTTCGATGATCGCGTCATCGGCAATCCGGCGGATTTCAGCCAGGTGCAGCGCAAGATCATTCACATCGACATCGACCCGTCCTCGATCTCCAAGCGCGTGAAGGTCGACGTCCCGATCGTCGGAAATGTGCCCGATGTGCTCGAGGAGCTGATCCGGCAGCTCGATGCTGCCGGCTACAAGCCGGACCAGAAAGCGCTCAGCGCCTGGTGGTCGCAGATCGGGCTGTGGAAATCCAAGGACTGCCTGAGATACGACAAGAAGAGCAAGATCATCAAACCGCAGTTCGTCCTGGAGAGACTCTACGAAATCACCAAAGGCGATGCATTTGTGACTTCCGACGTCGGCCAGCACCAGATGTGGGCGGCGCAGTTCTACAAATTCGACAAGCCGCGCCGCTGGATCAACTCCGGGGGCTTGGGCACCATGGGCTTCGGCCTGCCTGCGGCAATGGGTGTTCAGTTCGCTAATCCGGGAGCGACGGTCGCTTGCGTCACCGGCGAGGCGAGCATTCAGATGTGCATCCAGGAGCTCTCGACTTGCAAGCAATACCGGCTCCCGATCAAGATCGTGAACCTCAACAACAAGTACATGGGCATGGTGCGCCAGTGGCAGCAGTTCTTTCACGGCAACCGCTACTCCGAGTCGTACATGGACGCGCTGCCCGACTTCGTCAAACTCGCCGAGAGCTACGGCCACGTCGGCATCAAGGTGGAGGAGCCCGGCGACGTCGAGCCGGCGCTGCGGGAAGCATTCAAGCGCAAGAACGATCTGGTGTTCCTCGATTTCATCACTGACCAGACCGAGAACGTCTATCCGATGGTCCAGGGCGGCAAGGGCCTGTCCGAGATGATTCTTGCCGAGGAGCTGTAAGCCCGAAACCGGGTTCGATCAACGTTGGCTGAAGGGAGCCTGGTCCGGCGGCGCCACGAGCGCCGCGTCACAAGGGCGCGGAACGCGCCGGGGCCGGGCCTCAGCGAGGGGACAATGCGACACATCATTTCCATCATGCTCGAAAATGAGTCGGGGGCTCTTTCGAGAGTCGCAGGGCTGTTCTCGGCGCGCGGCTACAACATCGAAACGCTCACCGTGGCGCCGACCGAAGACGCGTCGCTTTCGCGCATGACTATCGTCACCACGGGCTCCGACGACGTGGTCGAGCAGATTACGAAACAGTTGAACAAGCTCGTCGAGGTGGTCAAGGTGGTCGATCTGTCGGAAGCGGCCCACATCGAGCGCGAGCTGATGCTGATCAAGGTCCGGGCGATGGGAAAGGAGCGCGAGGAGATGAAGCGCATGTCCGATATCTTCCGGGGTCGCATTATCGATGTCACCGAGAACACGTATACCATCGAGCTCACGGGCACCGGGGCCAAGCTCGATGCTTTCATTCAGGCGCTTGAGCACAGCGCTATCCTGGAGACAGTGCGAACCGGGGCCTCGGGCATCGGGCGCGGCGAGAGAGTCTTGAAGGTCTGAGCCTGCGCGCCGCAGAACCAAAAGGAAATAGCATGAAAGTCTATTACGACAAGGACGCGGACCTGTCGCTCGTCAAGTGCAAGAAGATCGCGATCGTGGGCTACGGCTCACAGGGACACGCCCACGCCCTGAACCTGCACGACTCGGGAGTGAAAGTGACGGTCGGCCTGCGAAAGGACGGCGCTTCCTGGGACAAAGCACAAAAAGCCGGCTTGAACGTCAAGGAGGTCTCGGAGGGGGTCAAGGGGGCCGACTTCGTGATGATGCTGATGCCGGACGAGCACATCGCTGCCGTGTACAAATCCGAAGTCGAACCCAATATCCGGAAGGGCGCGACGCTCGGATTCGCCCATGGGTTCAACATCCACTACGGGCAGGTCGTGCCGCGCGAGGATCTCGACGTCGTCATGATCGCGCCGAAAGCTCCAGGTCACACCGTGCGCTCGACCTACGCGCAGGGCGGCGGCACGCCGATGCTGATCGCGGTGCATCGCGACCAGAGCGGGAAGGCGCGCGATCTCGCTCTGTCCTACGCGGCGGCGATCGGCGGAGCCCGAGCCGGCGTCATCGAAACCACTTTCAAGGAAGAGACGGAAACCGACCTGTTCGGAGAGCAAACGGTGCTTTGCGGAGGCTGCGTGGAGCTCGTCAAGGCGGGGTACGAGGTACTCACCGAAGCCGGATATGCGCCCGAAATGGCGTACTTCGAGTGCCTCCACGAGTTGAAGCTCATCGTCGACTTGATGTACGAGGGCGGCATCGGCACCATGAACTACTCGATCTCGAACAACGCAGAGTACGGGGAGTATGCGACGGGACCGAAAATCATCACCGAGGAAACGAAAAGAGCAATGCGCTCGGCGCTCGCTCGCATCCAGTCGGGCGAATACGCGAGGGATTTTATCCTGGAAAATCGTGCCGGCGCGCCGACGCTGCTTTCGCGACGCCGAATGACCGCCGAGCATCCGATCGAAATCGTCGGCGAAAAACTCAGGGCGATGATGCCCTGGATCAAGAAGAACAAGTTGGTCGATCAATCGCGGAATTAGGCGGCAAGCCCGCAATGAGCGCGAGCTATCCGCACCCGGTCATTGCACGCGAAGGCTGGCCCTTCCTCGCCGCGGCGGTTGCCTTGGCGGCCGCGGCGGTCTGGCTGATCGGCTGGTGGTCGGCTCCGATCTGGCTCGCCGCGCTTTTCGTGCTGCAGTTTTTTCGCGATCCGCCGCGGCAGGCGCCCGGCGACGCGTATACCGTGGTCTCGCCCGCCGACGGACGGGTCGTCGCGGTGGAGCGCGCCCGCGACCCCTACCTCGAGCGCAACGCCATCAAGGTCAGCGTTTTCATGAATGTCTTCAACGTGCATTCGAATCGCTCGCCGGTGGACGGCCGGGTGCAAAAGCGCTGGTACAACCCCGGTCGCTTCATCAACGCCGCTTTGGATAAGGCTTCCCTGGAGAACGAGCGCAACGCGTTGTGGCTGCGCACGACCGGGGGCGCCGACATCACCTGCGTGCAGGTCGCCGGCCTGATCGCGAGGCGCATTCTCTGCTATGTTCACGAGGGGGACGGCCTGGCACGGGGTGAAAGGTTCGGCTTCATCCGCTTCGGCTCCCGCGTGGACATTTATCTCCCCGAAGACGCGAATCTCGTGGCTGCCCTGGGAGACAAGGTTTACGCGACCAGCACGGTGATTGCCACGCTGCCGCATCATGCTTGAGCCCAATTTCCGCAGACCTTTGTTGAACAAGGAGATCCGCCGCCGCGGAATCTACCTATTGCCCAATCTTTTCACGACCGCCGCGCTGTTCGCCGGCTTCTACGCCATCGTGATGGCAATGAACCAGCGCTTCGACAACGCAGCCGTCGCCATCTTCGTCGCGATGATCCTCGATACGCTCGACGGGCGCGTGGCGCGGCTGACGCACACCCAGAGCGCGTTCGGCGCGGAGTACGATTCCTTGTCCGACATGGTGTGCTTCGGCGCGGCGCCGGCCCTGGTCATATATGAGTGGGCGCTCAAGGATTTGGGGCGCTTCGGCTGGATTGCGGCGTTCGTCTATTGCGCCGGGGCGGCGCTACGGCTTGCCCGCTTCAACACCAACATCGAAGTGGTCGACAAGCGTTTCTTCCAGGGGCTGCCGAGTCCGGCGGCGGCGGCGCTGGTTGCCGGATTTCTGTGGCTCGCCATCGACAACAAGATCCCCGTCGGCGAATATGGCATGCCTTGGGTGGCCGCGTGCCTGACTCTTTACGCGGGGATCACCATGGTGAGTAACGTACCCTTCTACAGCTTCAAGGATATCAACCTGCGGCGTTCGGTCCCGTTCGCCGTGATCCTGCTGATCGTCCTGGGCTTCGTCCTGATCTCCTCCGATCCCCCGATCGCTCTGTTTCTCCTGTTCGTGGCGTACGGCTTGTCGGGGTATGTCTACTGGCTCTGGAAGAATCGTCGGGCGGTGAAGCAGTCCTCCCAGTTGCGGTGACGCGGGAAACCCGTTATATTGCCCGCATGCATTTCCGCATCATCGCTCTCAGCTTCACTCTCGGCAGCCTGCTTCTGGCGGGTCTGCTGCTGCGCCTCGCGCGCACATAACCCCACTCCTAATTCGGCAGTACCCGGTCGCGGCGCAAGCAGGCGCCGCGGATGCTTTCGCGATTCCACTGGAGCGGCACCATGAAAGACAAATTGATCATATTCGATACCACCATGCGCGACGGCGAGCAAAGTCCCGGCGCCTCGATGACCAAGGAAGAGAAGCTTCGCATTGCGCGGCTCCTGGAGAGGATGCGCGTCGACGTGATAGAAGCTGGCTTCCCTGCCTCTTCGAACGGCGATTTCGAGGCGGTGCAGGCGGTTGCGGGCGCAATCAAGGACTCGACCGTGGCCGGTCTGTGCCGCGCCAATGATCGTGACATTCAGCGCGGGATCGATGCGCTGAAGAAGGCGAAATCCGGACGCATTCACATTTTCATCGCGACGAGCGCGCTGCATATGGAGAAGAAGCTGCGCATGACGCCCGAGCAAGTGCTCGAGCAGGCGACCCTGTCCGTGCGCTTCGCGCGCAAGCACCGAGACGACATCGAGTTCTCGCCCGAGGACGGCAGCCGCTCCGACCCCGACTTTCTCTGCCGTGTCCTGGAGGCGGTGATCAAAGAAGGCGCTACGACCATCAACATACCCGATACGGTCGGATACGCCGTGCCGGAACAGTTCGGCGAATTCATCAGGAGGCTGCGCGAGAAGGTCCCGAACTCCGGCAAGGCCGTGTGGTCGGTGCACTGCCATAACGATCTCGGAATGGCGGTGGCGAACTCGCTCGCTGCGGTCACTATCGGGGGCGCGCGCCAGATCGAGTGCACGGTGAACGGCCTGGGCGAGCGCGCCGGCAACACCTCGCTCGAGGAGGTGGTGATGGCGGTGCGCACCCGCGGCGACTTCTTCAACCTCGAGACGCGCATCGACACAAGCCAGATCGTGCCGGCCTCGCGTCTCGTGTCTCAGATTACCGGGTTCGTGGTGCAGCCCAACAAGGCGGTGGTGGGCGCGAACGCCTTTGCGCATGCTTCCGGTATCCACCAGGACGGTGTGCTGAAGAGCCGCGACACCTATGAGATCATGCGCGCCGAGGACGTGGGCTGGACCGCGAACAAGATCGTGCTGGGCAAGCTTTCGGGCCGGAGCGCCTTTCGTCAGCGACTCAAGGAGATTGGCGTCGAGCTCGACGGAGAGGACGCCTACAACAAGGCGTTCCAGCGTTTCAAAGATCTCGCCGACAAGAAGGCCGACATTTTCGACGAGGACCTGCAGGCGCTGGTCTCCGATGGAGCGACGGCCGCCGCCGCGGAGCACTGGCAGCTGGTGCGCATGAACCAGGCGAGCGGTACCGGCGAGCGCCCGCGCGCAAAGATCGTACTTACCGAGGCGGGCAAGGAACGCAAGGCGGACGCCGACGGCGACGGGCCGGTGGATGCGACCTTCAAGGCGATCGAGAGCGTGGCGAAGAGCGGCGCCGAACTGCTGCTCTTCTCCGTGAATGCGGTGACGCAGGGGACCGAATCGCAGGGCGAGGTGACGGTGCGCCTCTCCAAAGGCGGGAGGATCGTCAACGGCGTGGGAGCCGACACCGATATCGTCGTTGCCTCGGCCAAGGCCTACGTCAATGCCCTCAACAAACTGCAGAGCAAAATGGAGCGAATCAATCCGCAGGGGTGAAGGCCCGTCTAGTGCTTGCACTGAGCCATCTCGCGCACCGAGCCGCGGTGGCAGGAGCAGAGAATCAGGAATGTCGTTCATCGGCGAAGCTCGGAAATTGCGCTGGTATCATAAGCGACGCTCATGTTCCGATCCATGCACCCCATGCCCGTTCCGCTGCAACAGTTGGGTCGCTTCCTAGCGCACGTGTTCAGGAGGCTCGACCAGGATCGCTGTTTGCAGATCGCCTCGAGTCTCACTTTTACGACGCTGCTTTCGCTCGTGCCGATTGTCACCATTACGCTCGGGCTCATGGCGGCGTCCCCGGTTTTTTCCGGACTGGGAGAACAGATCCACGCGTTCCTGCTCGCCAACATGCTGCCCGAGAAAGCGGGGGAAGTGGTCACCGGATATATTGAACAATTCGCGGTTGAGGCCGGCCGGTTGACCGCTCTTGGCACTGCGGTGCTCGCCGTCACCGCTTTTTTGATGATGTTCACGATAGAACGCGCGTTCAACTCGATTTGGCGGGTTTCACGCCCGCGTCCGCTGACGCAACGCGTCCTCGTCTATTGCGCAACGCTCACGATCGGGCCGGTCCTGATCGGCGCAAGCCTTTCGATCACCTCGTACCTCGTCGGTGTATCCCTCGGATTCGCATGGCAGACGCCTTTCGCAAGTGCGGCGATTCTCGGGCTCGTCCCCTTCGTGCTTACGTGGGCGGCGTTCACGCTGCTCTACTATGTCGTACCGAACCGCGCGGTCAAACTGCGCCACGCTCTGGTCGGAGGCCTGGTCGCGGCCCTGGCGTTCGAGATCATGAAACGAGGCTTCGCGCTCTACGTCGCCAAAATCCCGACTTTTGCGCTGGTCTACGGAGCATTCGCTGTGATTCCGGTATTCCTCCTGTGGATCTATTTATCCTGGGTTGTAATCGTGGTCGGCGCGCTGATCGCGGCGCTCGCGCCGGATTTTGCCGTGCTGCGGGAAGTCGCGGGACGCCCTTCCGGATCCGGTTTCGCGGAAGCGCTGGCGTTGCTTCTCGTTCTTGCGCGCGCGCAGCAAGGCCGGGAGCTGCTGGGGATGGGGCAGATCTCCGAGCGTGCATCGCTCACCGGCGATCGGACTGAATCACACCTCGAGCGAATGGTTGCGCGCGGCTGGGTCACCAAGTCCGCGGGCAAGCATTACGAATTGGTCTGCGACACCGAGCGGCTCCTCGTGGCCGAGGTCTACCGCGAGTTCGTGTTGGATGGCAAAGTGCGCTCGGGCACGGAGCGCAGGAAAGCCTTGCGGACGCTTCTGGAGCAGTTCGCCGAGCGTACCGACGAAGCCCTCAATCTTCCCCTGAAGCACCTGCTCGAGAGTGAGGACGACGTGAATCCGATAGAATCGCCGAACCGAGAGCCCCGTTGACAAAGCAAGCCATCCCTCGTGCGGAGCGCCTGATCACGGCCTTGGACGTCGCCACGGCCGAGGAAGCGAAAACGCTGGTGCAAGGCCTCGGAGACAGCGTGAGCTTTTACAAGGTCGGTCTGCAACTATTCATGGCCGACGGCTACTTCGGTCTGATCGATTGGCTCACCCGCCTGAAAAAGAAGGTATTCGTCGATCTGAAGTTCTTCGACATTCCCGAGACCGTCGGAGCAGCGGTGCAAGGGCTTCGCAATCGCGGCGTCTCCTTTGCGACCGTGCATGGCAACCAGGCGATGCTCGAGGCCGCGGCACAGGCCAAAGGAGACGTGAAAATCCTCGCGGTCACGGCTCTCACCAGCCTCGATCAGGGCGATCTCGACGATCTCGGTTTTCAATGCGACGTCGAAACTCTGGTGCTCTCGCGAGCGCGGCGGGCGCTCGAGGCCGGCTGCGATGGAGTCATTTCCTCGGGGCTGGAGGCGGCGGCGCTAAGGCGCGAGCTGGGCGCTCGCCTGCTGGTTGTCACGCCGGGAATCCGGCCGGTGCAGAATCGACTCATCAGCGACCAGAAGCGCACGGTCGACGTAGCGCAGGCGTTTGCCAACGGCGCCGATTACATCGTCGTCGGCCGGCCGATCCGTGAGGCGCCCGATCCGCGTGCCGCGGCACAGGCGATTCAGGCGACGATTGCGAGCGTGTTTTCCGCCTGATATCCGGCCGCGCTAACCGGGCGGCGCGTCGGGCGAGGCTGGACCAAAGGCAAGCTTGCCCGGGTAGTGCCACACCCCGCGCCAGGCGCCGATCACCCTGTTGGGATATTCGGGCCTGCCCAGGGATCCGTTGTAACGCCCCAGGGCGCGGGAGAGGTCCCCTTTCTCGCGATCCAGGTAGTACTTCAGGATGACGCAGCCGTAGCGAAGGTTGTTGCGCAGGCTGAAAAGGTTGTCGCCCTGGCGGCCGACCAATCCCACCCAGAAGGGCATGACCTGCATGTACCCTCGGGCACCCGAGCGCGATACGGCATATTTGCGAAAATTGCTCTCGGTCTGGATCACCGCCAGCACGAGCTGCGGATCGAGCCCGGCGCGCATTGCTTCGAAGTGCACCGTACGCAGGAACTCCACGCGCGACTGGAAATTGGGCATCCTCGCTTCCAGGCGCTGCGACATTTCGGCGAGCCAGTCGACCGCCGCCTCCCAGTTCTTGAAGGCATGGCGAGGCGAGGGCTTGTCCGCGATCGAAGCCTGCAGGTCCGCGCGCACCTTGGCGGCGAGCGGCTCATAGATCTGGGCTCCGGCCAGCGCGTTGCCGGTGAACGCGACCGTCAGGGCCAGAAGCGCAGATCTCACGATGTGGAGCGCAGGCGAGACAAGATCTCCGACTGGCGGAGCTTGGTCGGATCTCTGTCGCGCCGACCCTGATACTCGATCAATCCCTCCTTGAGGCCGCGTTCGCCGACGACGACGCGGTGGGGAATGCCGATGAGCTCGATGTCGGCAAACATCACGCCCGGCCGCTCGTCCCGGTCATCGAGCAGCACCTCGATGCCGGAGGCCGAAAGTTCCTGGTATAGGGCATCGGCAGCCTCGCGGACCGCGGCGCTCTTGCCGTAGCCGATGGGAACCAGGGCGACGCGGAACGGCGCGATCGGCTCCGGAAAGACGATGCCGCGCTCGTCGTGGTTCTGCTCGATCGCAGCCCCCACGATTCGGGTGATGCCGATGCCGTAGCAGCCCATCTCGAAAAAGCGGCTGCTACCCGCTTCGTCCAGGAATGCCGCTTTCATTGCTTCGGAATATTTCGTGCGCAGCTGGAAAATGTGTCCGACCTCGATCCCGCGGACGATTTCCAGATTTCCCTTGCCGTCGGGGCTGGGATCGCCGGCAACAACCTTGCGGATGTCTGCTATCTGAGCGGGCTCCGGAAGGTCACGCCCCCAGTTGACGCCCGTGAAGTGAAATCCCGCCTCGTTTGCGCCGCAGACGAAATCGCTCATTACCGCTACCGTGCGATCGGCGTAGATGGTGAGTGCCGCTTTGCTGAGCGGTCCGATGTAGCCGGGGCGGCACTTCAATATGCGTTCGATCTCTTCGTCTTTTGCGAACCTGAAATTGCCGATGAGCTTCTGGGTCTTGATCTCGTTCAGATCGTGGTCGCCGCGAACGAGCAGCATCACGAACGACTCTGCTTCCTTTTGAGCTTCGCGCACAACCGCGATCGCCTTCACGGTTTTTTCGATCGGCACGCCGAGCAGCTTGGCTACATCTTCGCAGCGGGTTTTGCCGGGAGTCGAAACCTTCTTCATTTCATCGGCGGGCGCCTTTCGCTCCGCCTTCGGCGCCACCGCTTCGGCGAGCTCGACGTTCGCCGCGTAGTCGGACTCCGGGCAGTAGGCGATGGCGTCCTCCCCGGACTCGGCGAGCACGTGAAACTCCTGCGAACCCGTACCCCCGATTGAGCCCGGGTCGGCGGTCACGGCACGGAATTTCAGTCCCAGGCGGGTGAAGATCCGCACATAGGTGTCGTACATGTTCCGGTATTCGCGCTGCAGGTCGGGGTAATCGGCGTGGAAGGAGTAGCCGTCCTTCATCGTGAACTCGCGCCCGCGCATGATGCCGAAACGGGGCCGGATCTCGTCGCGGAACTTGGTCTGGATCTGGTAGAAATGCACCGGCAGCTGCCGGTAGCTGCGGATCTCGCGCCGCGCGATGTCGGTGACTACTTCTTCATGGGTAGGGCCGACACAGAACTCTCGTTCGTGGCGGTCCTTCAGGCGCAGCAGCTCCGGCCCGTACTCTTGCCACCGTCCGGACTCCCGCCATAGCTCGGCTGGCTGGACCGCCGGCATGAAGAGCTCGATCGCTCCGGCGCGATTCATTTCCTCCCGTACGATGGCCTCGATCTTGCGAACGACTCGAAGTCCGAGCGGCATCCAGGTGTAGATTCCGCCGGCGAGTCTCCGGATCAGGCCCGCTCGGACCATCAGCTTGTGGCTGACGAGCTCCGCGTCGGCAGGGGCCTCCTTCAGCGTTGCAAGAAAGTATCGCGAAGCGCGCATAGCGGGGGAGGGAGCCAGGACGCGACATTCTACTTGAACTCGCACGCCTCACAGCCGCGAAGGGCTGCGCCTTCAAATCGCCGGCAATTTGTGAAAGAATGGGCGTGGACAGACTTTTGCTGGATTGCGTATGCTCGATCGAGACGGCTATCGGCCGAACGTCGGCATCATCCTTTGCAACGGGCGCAACGAGGTTTTCTGGGGCAAGCGCGTCAAGGAACACTCCTGGCAGTTCCCGCAGGGCGGGATCAAGCTTGGGGAAACGCCGGTGCAGGCGATGTACCGCGAACTGCAGGAAGAGGTGGGCCTGCTGCCCAGCCACGTGAAAATCCTGGGGCGGACGCGCAACTGGCTGCGCTACGAGGTGCCCGCGCAGTGGCTCAAACGGGATTGGCGCGGCAATTACCGGGGGCAGAAACAGATCTGGTTCCTGCTGCGGCTGGTCGGGCGCGAATGCGACGTGCACCTGCGGGCTTCGGAGCGACCCGAATTCGACGCCTGGCGCTGGAATGCCTATTGGGTACCCCTTGACTCGGTAATCGATTTCAAGCGAGAGGTCTACCAGCACGCGCTCACCGAGCTTGCCCGCTATCTGTTTCGGGGCCAGGGTCGCAAGCCTCTTCCAGCGGAAATCGCATCGCGCTGACTGCGCGCGACGCTTCGGCCCGTTACGGAGAAACGTGATGCGGGCGGACATTCTTCCACAGGCACTTTCGAGATAACTCCATATGTTTCGTGAATACTCGCCGTTGCATTGGTCGCCCCTGAAATCGATCGCCGGCGTCGGAGTGGCGCGCGTCGTTCCGCCCCCCTCGGGCGTTGACGGGTGCTTGACAGCAGGCCGTCGTAAATATTATCCTTGGTCTATTCGTTAGAGCAAGTCTAATTCGTCTCAACAGGAGGCACCCATGCAGCTCAAAGGCTCCAAGACCCACGGCAATCTCAAAGCGGCATTTGCGGGGGAATCACAGGCAAACCGCCGCTATCTTTACTTTGCTGCGAAGGCCGACGTTGAAGGGCAAAACGACGTAGCAGCGGTGTTCCGGTCCACCGCCGAGGGTGAAACCGGCCACGCCCACGGCCATCTCGAATACCTGGAGCAGTGCGGCGATCCGGCGACCGATCTTCCATTCGGTGGCACCCGCCTGAACCTGAAAGCCGCGATCGCCGGCGAGACGCACGAATACACCGATATGTACCCCGGCATGGCGAAGGCCGCGCGTCAGGAGGGCTTCTCCGAGATCGGCGATTGGTTCGAGACGCTGGCTAAGGCGGAGCGCTCGCATGCAAACCGCTTTCAGAAGGCGCTGGACGTTCTCGCAGACTAGACGGTAATCCGGACGCCGAAGGCGCCGGATTGACTCCGCGAGCAGGGGAGCGCCGTTCGACACCTCGAGCTCGCGGGAAAGCTCGTTCACGCGTAAAAATCAGTCGAGTCTCGAGATGACCGTTCGCGAAGGAAACCTGGAAGCTCCGACCCGCCACCCGGTTGAGTGGCGCCTGCCGGATTTCTACGACGAAGCGAAACTGTACGCCGAGCTCGAGCGTACATTCGGTATCTGTCATGGCTGCCGGCGCTGCGTCAACCTGTGCACGGCGTTTCCGACGCTCTTCGATCTCGTGGACGCCAGCGCAACGCTCGAAGTCGATGGCGTCGAGAAGTCGCAGTTCTGGAAGGTCGTAGACCAGTGCTACCTCTGCGACATGTGCTACATGACGAAATGCCCGTATGTGCCGCCGCATCCCTGGAACGTGGATTTTCCGCACCTGATGCTGCGGGCCAAAGCGGTCAAGTTCAGGAAAGGGGGGGTGAAACTGCGAGACCGGCTGCTTTCCTCCACCGATGCCATCGGCAAGCTTGCTGCGATTCCGGTCGTTGCGCAGGTGGTGAACGCCGTCAACCGCAACCCTGCCGCGCGCTCGCTGATGGAAAAGGCGATCGGCGTTCACCCTGAACGCAGGCTGCCGCCCTACAGCCCCGGCACGTTTCGCGCACGGGCAGCCACAAGCCGAAGCCTCGAAGCGAGGAACGGCGAACGCACCCCGGGAAGAGTTGCGATATTTTCGACTTGTTACGTCAACTACAATGAACCGGGAATCGGCCACGATCTGCTCGCCGTTCTCGATCACAACGAGATCGCATACGTCATCGTGGAGAAAGAAACCTGCTGCGGCATGCCCAAGCTCGAGCTCGGCGATTTCGAGGGGGTCGAACGCCTCAAAGCGGTAAACATTCCACCGCTCGCCAGGCTCGCGCGCGAGGGCTACGCGATCCTCGCCGCGGTCCCTTCGTGCACCTTGATGTTCAAGAACGAGTTGCCGCTGCTGTTTCCCGAAGATGCCGACGTCAAGGCGGTCAGTGAAGCCATGTTCGATCCGTTCGAGTACTTTGTTCTGCGTAACCGCGACCGTCTGCTCAAGACTGATTTCAAAAGCCCTCTCGGAAAAGTGTCGTACCACGTGCCCTGCCATTCCAGGGTGCAGAACATGGGACAGAAGACCCGCGAGGCATTGCAACTTGTGCCGGGCACGACGCTCAATACCGTGGAGCGCTGCTCCGGCCACGACGGAACCTGGGGCGTCAAATCCGAGTACTACGAAAACTCCATGAAGATCGGGCGGCCGGTATTCCGCCAGATGGCAGAAAGTGAGCCCGATTACATCAGTTCAGATTGCCCGATCGCGGCCCGCCACATAGAGCAGGGCATCGGCAAGAGCCGGGCGAAAAAAGCGCATCCCCTGTCGCTGCTTCGGATGGCCTACGGAATTTAAGCGCGTCCGGGTGACGATCGCCGCCATGCCTCGAATCGACCGCGCAAGCCTCATGCCGCTTGAAACCTACGCGCGCGAGCGCCAGCAGTTCCGGGCGAAAGTCATGGCCCACAAGAAGGACCGCACGGTTCACCTCGGTGAGCACGTCACGCTTCTCTTCGAGGACGAGCTCACTATCCGCTACCAGGTGCAGGAGATGTTGCGCGTCGAGCGGATATTCGAGGAAGAAGGCATCCAGGAGGAACTTGCTGCGTACAACCCGCTCGTTCCGGACGGCCGCAATCTCAAGGCGACCATGATGATCGAGTACCCGGATCCGGACGAACGCAGCAAGCGGCTCGCGGACCTGATCGGCATCGAGGACAAGGTGTGGCTCCGGGCCGCGGGCCACGAGCCGGTGCGGGCGATTGCCGACGAGGACCTCGAACGGGCGAACGAGCAGAAAACTTCAGCGGTGCATTTTTTGCGCTTCGAGCTCGACGAGGCAATGGCCCAGGCGCTCAAAAAAGGCGCGGGACTCGAGATCGGGGTCGATCATCCCCGCTATTCCGCGACGCTGGAGGCGCCTTCGGCGGTGCGGGATGCGCTGGTGGGAGATCTGGCGTAAGGCCATCGCGCCTTATTAGAGCAGCACCAGATTGTCTCGGTGGATCAACTCCGGCGCGTCGATATAGCCGAGTATGGCCTCGATCTCGTTCGACGCCCGGCCGGCTATGCGCCGGGATTCCTGCGCGCTGTAGTTGACCAGTCCGCGCGCGATCTCGGCGCCCTCGGGTGAGAGGCAAGCGACCACTGCGCCGCGCTCGAATTCGCCCTCTACGCTTTTGACCCCGACCGGCAAGAGGCTCTTGCCTCCGGATCGCAGGGCCTTGGCCGCTCCTGCATCGAGGTCGAGCCGTCCGGCAACCTGGAGGTGATCGGCGAGCCACTGCTTGCGCGCTGCAAGCGGTGTCGTTTGGGCGGAGAGCAAAGTGCCGATTGCTTCTCCGGCCGCGAGCCTGACCAGGACATCGGGTTCGTTTCCAGAGGCAATCACCGTCTGCGCCCCCGAGCGGGCGGCGCGCTTGGCTGCGAGCACTTTGGTGAGCATGCCGCCCCTGGCGATCATCGAGCCGGTACCGCCCGCCAGGTCTTCAAGCCGCGCTTCGCCGGCCTGTGCGCTTCGAATCAAAGTCGCCTGGGGATTGCGCCGCGGATCGTCGGTGTAGAGCCCCTCCTGGTCGGTGAGGATGACCAGGCAGTCGGCTTCCAGCAGATTCGTCACCAGCGCTGCAAGCGTGTCGTTATCGCCAAACCGGATTTCGTCCGTGACGACGGTGTCGTTTTCGTTGATCACGGGAATGATTCCGAGTCCGAGCAGCGTAAGCAACGTGGAGCGCGCGTTCAGATATCGCTGACGGTCGGCGAGATCGGCGTGGGTGAGGAGCACCTGCGCCGTATGCAGGCCGTGCTGCCGGAAGCACGACTCGTAAACCTGCACCAGCCCCATCTGCCCGACTGCGGCGGCGGCCTGCAGCTCGTGCATCGCGTGCGGGCGCCGTGTCCAGCCCAGGCGCTGCATGCCTTCCGCGATGGCACCGCTCGAAACCAGGACGAACTCCTTGCCGGCCTGGCGAAGCTTGGCGACTTGCGCTGCCCAGCGCGCGATGGCGGACGCGTCCAGCCCCGCACCGCGGTTGGTGACGAGGGTGCTGCCGAGCTTGACGACGAAGCGCCTTGCCTCTTTCATGCCGCCTTTCCGGTTTCCAGAAATTTCATCACCGCGAAACTGAGTTCGCGGCAACCCTCGCCGGTGAGCGCCGATATGCAAAAGCTCGGGCCGCGCCAGCGCAGCCTGCGCACCAGGCTGGCGGCTGAGGTCTCGCGCTCCTCGGCGGGGAGCATATCCATTTTGTTCAGCACCAGCCAGCGGGGCTTCCTGTACAGCGCAGGATCGAATTTCTTCAGCTCCGCGGCAATGGATCGCGCATCGCGAGCCGGGTCGGCGCCCGCCTCGACGGGTGCCGCATCGACGATGTGCAGCAGCAGCCGCGTACGCGCGAGGTGCCTGAGAAACTGGTGCCCCAAGCCCGCGCCCTCGGCAGCCCCTTCGATGAGCCCCGGGACGTCGGCGATCACGAAGCTGCGATCGACTCCGACGCGAACCACCCCGAGATGCGGATGCAAGGTGGTGAACGGGTAGTCGGCAACTTTGGGGCGGGCAGCGGAGACGGCACGAATGAATGTCGATTTGCCGGCATTGGGAAGCCCAAGCAATCCAATATCGGCAAGTACCTTCAGCTCGAGATTGAGCGTGCGGTGCTCGCCAGGCTCGCCGGGTGTTGCCTTGCGGGGCGAGCGGTTGGTGCTCGATTTGAAGTTGACATTGCCGAGGCCCCCTTTGCCTCCCCGCGCAAGCAATGCGACCTGCTCGTGCTCGGCGAGGTCGGCGACCGTCTCTCCGGTCTGAGCGTTCGTAATCACAGTGCCGGTGGGCACGCGCAGTACGACGTCTTCGGCGCCTTTCCCGTTGCATTGGGCACCGCGCCCGCGCTCGCCGTCCCGCGCGCGGTGAATGCGCGCGAAGCGATATTCGACGAGGGTATTGATGTTTCGGTCGGCGACCGCATGGATGCTGCCGCCGCTGCCGCCGTCGCCGCCGTCTGGCCCGCCGCGCGGTACGTTCTTTTCGCGCCGGAAGCTGACCGCGCCATCGCCGCCCTTTCCGGAATGGACCTCGATGCGCGCTTCGTCAATGAATTTCATGAAACTGACCCGCTGAATTCTATCGTCATTTGTGCGCTACCGTACCGATTAAACGCTTTGCTGAGATCACACTGCTCGCCTGGTCAATGAACCCGGTCAGCGGTGTAGCCGTGGGCGCGGGGGTCAAGCAACGCCGAGCATGGCTGGCGATACCGAGGACACGATTCAGCATGATAACGATCATCGAGGATGGCATCCGGAAATGATTAGCAAGCCTGATACAAAAATATTCTTTGCCCTGGTTCTGCTGGCCGCCGGTGCCTTTACGGGCTGTTCGAACGTCGATAGTGGCAGCACTGGCTCTACAAGCGCGTCTGTTCTCACTTATCACAACGACAATACACGCTCGGGTCAGAACTTGCGGGAAACGGTACTCACGCCTGCGAATGTCAAGAGCGCGACATTCGGAAAACTCTTTTCATTTCCCGTGGACGGCTCTGTTTACGCCCGACCCCTCTACTTGTCGAATTTGCCTATCGCCGGCCAGCTTCGCAATGTCGTATTCGTAGCCACCGAACACAACAGCGTCTATGCCTTCGACGCCGACAACAAAACCAGCGGTCCGCTTTGGCATACGAGTTTCATCAATCCCGCCAACGGCATCACCACCGTGCCGAGCCAGGACACCCACTGCGCCGATATAGGCCCGGAAGTTGGAATCACGAGCACCCCGGTTATTGATCCCGTCACGGGCACCCTCTACGTGGTGGCGATGACGAAAGAGAACGGAGCTTACGCACATCGCATTCACGCGCTCGATGTCGCTTCAGGAAATGACAAGCTCGCAATGAAAATTCAAGCCTCCGTCCCCGGTACGGCTGCGCCCAATGACGGCAAGGGCCGTCTCCTTTTCAATTCTCTTCTGGAAAACCAGCGTGCGGCACTGTTGCTGAGCAACAATGTCCTCTATATCTCCTTTGGCTCGTTTTGTGACTTCGGTAACCACCACGGTTGGCTGCTGTCCTATGATTCGAAGACCCTGAATCTTCTCGGGGCTTTCAGTGCCACACCCAACGGGACGGAGGGAGGAATCTGGCAAAGTGGCGGCGGCGCGGCGGCCGATGCCGACGGCAACGTCTATGTCATGACTGGGGATGGCACCTTCGACGCAGCCCGCAACAATTTCGGAAACACGTTCCTCAAGTTTGCGGGTGCATCACTTGCGGTTTCCGATTACTTCACCCCCTATAACCAGTCCTCCTTGGAGGCCGTGGACGGCGATTTGGGTTCGGGCGGAGCGCTGCTGCTGCCGGATCAATCCGTCGGACCATCGCATCTGATGGTGGGCGCCGGCAAGCAAGGCACTATTTACCTCCTGAACCGCGACAACATGGGAAGGTTTCAACCGGGAAGCGACAGCCAGGTCGTGCAATCCTTGCCTGGGCCGTACTCAATGTTCGGCACTCCGGCGTACTTCAGGAATACGGTCTACATGGCCGCAGCCCAGGACAGGCTGAAAGCCTATGCCTTGAGCAACGGACGACTTTCCCTCTCGAAGCAATCGACGTCCGTCTTTGGCTGGCCCGGTGCAACTGCGGTTATTTCCGCCAATGGTTCAAGCAATGCCATCGTGTGGGCGCTGGAAACCAACGGGTCAGGCGCGCCGGCCGTGCTTCACGCCTACTCCGCGGCAGACGTTTCAATCGAACTCTACAACAGCAATCAAAACTCGGGGCGTGATTATCCTGGCGGGGCGGTCAAGTTCACCGTTCCGACGATCGTGAATGGAAAAGTGTATGTGGGAGCGCAGGGGCAATTGTCGGTTTTTGGATTGCTTCCCTAGCTGAACAAACTCCACCCGCGATCCGCCTGAAACGGACTGACGCGGTTCGATGCGGCCGAGGAGTGACTCGGAGTGACTTACAGAGGGAAAAGGATCGGGCTTTCGGAGAAGCAGCTTGCTTCTAGGCCGGAACCACGCTGACCGTTTGTTTGTGGTCGGGGCCCCTGAAGCTGAATTGGATCTTACCGTTCACCTTTGCGAAAAGGGTGTGGTCCTTCCCGACCCCGACATTGTCCCCGGGGTGAACGCGGGTACCGCGCTGGCGAACAATGATGCTGCCCGCGGCCACGATCTGTCCGCCAAAACGCTTGACGCCGAGACGTTTTGATTGCGAGTCGCGGCCATTGCGGGAACTTCCGCCTGCTTTCTTATGTGCCATCGCTTGCCTTTCTCCTCAGGGCCGGCTGTCCTATGCTTGCGCAATACCGGTGACTTCGATTTCGGTGTAGGCCTGACGGTGGCCCCGGAGCCTCTTCGAGTTCTTGCGCCGGCGCAGCTTGAAAATCATCACTTTCTCGCCGAGGCCGTGAGCGATGATCTTCGCTTTCACCGAGGCGCCTTTCACCACGGGGGTTCCGACATTGAGCGCCTGACCGTCACCGACGAGGAGAACCTCGTCGAACACGAGTTCACTGCCGACGGCGGCCGCGAGCTTCTCGACTCTCAGCTTCTCGCCGGCGGAAACTCGATACTGTTTGCCGCCGGTTCTCACGACCGCGTACATGCTGATCTCCGAATCGCTCTGGAAAAACACGAAATTATACATACCTTTAGCGGGTGTGGTCAAAGAAAATATGCTATCCTCCCGACCCGCCGTCAAGTCGATTCCGCAGTGCGATAATCCCCCATTGCAGCCCGAACTTCTTCGCAACCGCATCGCCGCAGATATGCTCGCGGTGGATGCCATGATCCGGCGTCGGCTCGAGTCCGACGTGGCGCTCGTGCGCCAGATCGCGGAGTACATCATCGCCGGAGGCGGTAAGCGGTTGCGCCCGGCGCTCGTTTTCCTTGCCGCCGGCGCGACCGGCTATCGCGGCGAGCATCATGTGGAACTCGCGGCCGTGGTGGAGTTCATTCATACGGCCACGCTCCTGCATGACGACGTCGTCGACGAATCCGAGCTGCGGCGCGGCCGCAAGACGGCCAATGCCGAGTTCGGCAACGCGGCGAGCGTGCTGGTGGGGGACTTTCTGTACTCGCGCGCGTTCCAGATCATGGTAGCCGTGCGAAGCATGCGGGTCATGGAGGTGTTGGCGAATGCCACCAATGCCATCGCGGAAGGCGAGGTGCTGCAACTTCTGAATGCCCACAATTCCGCGATAAGCGAGGCCGCTTACCTAGAGGTTATCCGACGCAAGACCGCGAAGCTCTTCGAAGCGGCAGCGCAGCTGGGCGCGATCCTGGGCGAGGCGAGCGCGGACCTGGAGCGCGGCCTAGCGAGCTACGGCATGCACCTGGGGACGGCTTTTCAGCTGATAGACGATGTGCTGGACTATTCGGGAGACGCAGCGCACACCGGAAAGAACCTGGGCGACGACCTGAAGGAGGGCAAACCGACACTGCCGCTGATCCACGTGATGCAGCGCGGATCGCCCGCACAGGCGGCACTCGTGCGCTCGGCGATAGAGCGCGGCGGCCGGGAAGAATTCAGGGCGGTCTTGGACGCGATTCGCCTGACCGGTGCGCTCGATTACGCGAGGAACCGGGCCAAGGAAGAAGCCCGGGCGGCGAGCGAAGCAATCGCAGGCCTGCCGAATTCAAGTTACCGTGAATCTTTGCTAGAATTGTCGGCCTTCGCGGTCGAGCGCGATTACTAGAAGTGCGCGAAGCGCTCGTCTTGCGCTTTGGCTCCTGTCCGATTCGGGGTGTAGCTCAGCCTGGTAGAGTACTGCGTTCGGGACGCAGGAGTCGCTGGTTCGAATCCAGTCACCCCGACCAGGTTCCCGACCCGACCGGTCCTCTCGTCCCGCGCCGGTATAATGGTTCTCGTCGCAAGCCGCGACGCAGGCAGCCAGCCATCGCAGCGTGAGCAAGTTCCTACTTCTCGTCATCGCAGCAGTCGTCGTTTACTTCGTGTTGACCGGTTTTGCACGCAAGCGCCGGCAGCGCTCCACGCCGCCCCCGGTCGAGCCGATGGTTCCCTGCGCGCATTGCGGGATCAACGTTCCGCGCAGCGAAGCGCTCGGGGCCGACGGCCGTTTCTTCTGCAGCGAAGAACACCGTCGGCTCGGCGCCGGCTGAGGACGGTCATGGCGGGCCCAGCGATGCTCAGCCTGTCGTGGCTCCCGCAGGAGGGGGCGGTGGCGGACTCGTTCTGGGTCTCGCTCAAGTACTTCAACTTCTACCGCATCGCGGTGGCCGCGATCTTCCTGCTCGCTGCCCTGATTTTCGGTGACGCGCTCAGCCTCGGCAACCACGACATCGTGGCGTATACCTACTCGAGCGTCGTTTATCTGGCGCTCGCCGTGGTATTTCACATAGCGCTGCGAAAGCTGCCGGCGCACTTCAACCTTCAACTTACGCTGCATGTCGTCACCGACGTCGTGCTCATCGTCATGTTGATGTATGCCTCCAGCGGCATCCGCAGCGGCCTGGGCGTGATGCTGCTCATCTCCTTGGCGGGCGCTGCGCTGGTCAGCCGGGGCACGCTGACGCTCTTCTACGCCGCATTGGCGTCGATTGCCGTGCTTCTCGAGCAGTCGTACTGGGTGCTCGTGGAAGACTCCAGCACCGCCAATTACCTCCAGCCCGGGCTGCTGTCGATCGGCTATTTCGCTACCGCGCTGATCACGAACCGGTTGGCGCGCCGCCTGATCCTGAATGAGCGCCTCGCGCAGCAACGCGGTGCCGACCTCGCCGACCAGCTCCGTATCAACAAACTGATCATCCGCGACGTGCAGGACGGGGTGCTCGTCGTGGATGCCCAGGGACGGGTGCACCTGCACAACCCGCGCGCGGCGGATCTGCTGGGGCGGCTCGTGCCCGATTTGAGCCGGATCGAAGAATTTTCCGAGGAGCTCGCCCAGCGGCTCGCCGCGTGGCGCGCCACCGAGGGCGCGGGCATCGTGAACGTGCGATTTTCCGAGAGCGGGCGCCTGGTTCGTGCGCGTTTCGTATCGGTAGGCGTCGCAGGCGGCAGCTCCAGCCTGGTGTTCCTGGAGGATTTGTCCAAGCTCCAGGAACAGGCCCAGCAACTCAAGCTCGCGGCGCTCGGAAGGCTCACGGCGAACATCGCCCACGAGATCCGCAACCCCCTGTCGGCCATTACGCATGCCGGAGACCTCTTGCAGGAAGAACAGCGCGGACCGCATAAGGAACGCATGGTGCAGATCATCCGGGACAATGCGCGGCGCTTGGAGCGCATGGTGCACGACGTGCTCGAACTTTCGAGGCGCGACCGGGTTCAACCGGAGACGATCCGGGTACGCCCGTATCTGCTTACGTTCATCGAGGAGTTCGCGCAGAACGACAGCATTCCCGGCGAAAGCTTTTTGATCGAGGCGGGGGAAGATGTCACCTTGGAATTCGATCGGGCTCATCTCAACCAGGTTCTGTGGAACCTCATGCACAATGCCTGGCGGCACTGCCGCAGGCTCGCCGGAAGCGTGCGCATCACGGTTTCACGCCGGGCAAATCGAGTAGAATTGCACGTCATCGACGACGGTAAGGGCGTGGCGAGGGAGTTGCAAGCACAGTTGTTCGAACCGTTTTTCACCACTTTCGCGAGCGGGACGGGGCTCGGCCTCTACATCGCTCGCGAGCTGTGTGCCGCCAACGGCGCGAGTCTTGAGTACATGGACCGCAGTCCGGGCGCGGACTTTAGGATCCTATGGCAGGAACCGTAGAGAACCGGCGCGCGGAACGGCGAACGAACTTCGTCCAGGGCACGGTGCTCGTGATCGACGACGAGGCGGACATTCGGGAACTGCTCGAGCTGTCGCTCGTGCGCATGGGTTTGGCAGTGGAGTGTGCCGGTTCCGTCGCGGCGGCCAAGCAGCTGCTGCAGTCCAGGCGGTATGACCTCTGTCTTACCGACATGCGCTTGCCCGACGGCGACGGGCTGGAGTTGGTGCGCCTGATCGGCGTTCAATGCGCAGACCTGCCCGTAGCGGTGATCACCGCGTTCGGCAGCACCGAAAACGCCGTGGCGGCCCTCAAGGCCGGCGCCTTCGACTACCTGACCAAACCGCTGTCCCTCGACCAGCTGCGCACCTTGGTCAAGTCTGCGCTGTCCCTGCCCCAGAAAACGGCGGCAGCTAAATCGGGGGAAGCCCAGCTTCTTGGCTCCAGCCCCGGGATCGAGCAGGTGCGCTCGAAGATCGAGAAACTCGCGCGCAGCCAGGCGCCGATCTACATTACAGGAGAGTCGGGGAGCGGAAAGGAGCTCGCCGCGCGTCTCATCCACGGGAAGGGGTCGCGGCGCGAGAAGGCGTTCGTGCCCGTCAACTGCGGCGCCATCCCCGAGAACCTGATGGAGAGCGAGTTCTTTGGCTACAAGAAGGGCGCTTTCACGGGCGCCGAAGGCGACCGCGACGGATTTTTCCAGGCTGCCAGCACCGGCACCCTGTTCCTGGATGAAGTCGCCGACCTGCCGCTAGCGATGCAGGTCAAGCTGCTTCGCGCGATCCAGGAGAAGACTGTGCGCAAAGTCGGGGCGACCTCCGAGGATGCGGTCGACGTGCGCATCATCTGCGCTACGCACCAGAATCTGGCAGCCCGCGTCGAATCGGGAAAATTTCGGCAGGACCTGTACTACCGCTTGGCAGTCATCGAGCTGAAAATGCCCCCGCTGCGGGAGTGCCGCGAGGACATTCCGGTGCTTGCGGATGCGATTCTTTGGCGCCTATCCGGTCACGACGGCAATCGGACCATGCGATTCTCCGAAGGAGCGAAGAAGGCTCTCGCGGACTACGATTTTCCGGGCAATACCCGCGAACTGGAGAATATCCTGGAGCGGGCCATCGCACTCGCGGCGCGTGAGGAAATCCAGCCCGAAGACCTGCAGCTCGCCCCGCCGACGTGGATTGCTCGCGAACCGGGAGCCCCCAACGCCAAATGGCCACTGCCGGAATACCTCGACCGGATCGAAAAGGAGGCGATCCTCGAGGCGCTCGAGAAAACCCGTTTCAACCGCACCGCCGCGGCCAAGCTGCTGGGCATCACGTTCAGGGCGTTGCGCTATCGAATGGAACGCCTGGGAATCCGGTAGGTGGAGCTCGGTCCCCTCGACGAGGAAGGGGTGCTCGCCGCCGGAGCAGAGCAGGTTCCCTCGCCCAACTGCGACGAGCGCCCGCCTGGCTCGGAAGTGCGCCTGCTGGTCGTGCACAACATCAGCCTGCCGCCTGGTCAATTCGGCGGTGAAGCCATCGTGCAGCTGTTTACGAACACGCTCGATCTTACGGCGCACCCGTACTACGAAACTCTTCGCGATCTGAAGGTCTCGGCGCATTTCCTGGTGCGACGCGAAGGCGAATTGATACAGCTGGTACCCTGCGCAAAGCGCGCCTGGCACGCGGGCTCCTCGAGCTGGCGGGGGCGCGAGCGCTGCAACGATTTTTCCGTGGGCGTGGAACTCGAAGGCGCCGACGAGCAAGCCTACTCTGATAGTCAGTACTCGCGTCTGGCGGAACTGCTCGTCGTTCTGCGCAGGCGATATCCGATTGTCGATGTCGTGGGGCACGTCGAAATCGCTCCTGACCGCAAGACCGACCCGGGGCCGGCGTTCGACTGGGGACAATTCCGCCAGTCACTCGCGCGGATTCAGTAGTCCCGCTCGCCCGCGGCCGATTCTCCTGCGCTAGTCCGTTCGGCTTCGCGGTGTCGCTTGCAGCCGACGCTTTCCGTTTCATGCTGCAATGCTTCCAAGGCGCTTGAGCAAGCTTCGCTTGCATCTTGACATTACACTAGAATCAGTCGCACACTGTCGCCAAGGTACTATATATTGTGGTCAGAGGGGGAAGGACCCCAAGACCTTGGTTTTCGCCGCGTTCAGACCCGCCGGGCAGCGCACAAAAAAGAGAGTAGAGGAGACGATATGCAGATTGCGGCTGACGTAACGACTCCACAGTCGATTCCCGGCTCGACGACCCTCACCGACGTCAGTGCTGCGGTCCAACCCGCGTTTTCGCAGTACAAGATCATCCGTCGCAACGGCTCCGTGGTGGGTTTCGAGCCCGGCAAGATTTCCGTTGCGGTGACCAAGGCGTTTCTGGCGGTCGAAGGCGGGCAGAGCGCCGCGTCGGCGCGGATCAGGGAGCTCGTTGCCTCGCTGACCGACGCGGTCGTAAGCGCACTCGTACGCCGCCAGCCGGCCGGCGGGACCTTCCATATAGAAGACGTCCAGGACCAGGTCGAGCTCGCGTTGATGCGTTCGGGCGAGCACGAAGCGGCGCGGGCCTATGTCCTGTACCGGGAAAAGCGTGCCGAGGCGCGCGCCCACGAAGCGGCCCAAAAGAAACCGGCGCCCCAGCCGCAGCTGCATACCGTCGAAGCCGGCGTACGGCGCCCGCTCGATCTGGCTCGCCTGGGAGAGCTGATCGCGTCGGCCTGCGAGGGCCGTGGCGAGGTGGTGGAGCC